>Ga0065721_10006514_pt1 | contig 23444 bp, 19 predicted proteins | sample Mesricmetagenome_FD_59108 | JGI IMG/M metagenome (GOLD analysis project Ga0065721, IMG submission 59108) | Mesophilic microbial community from rice straw/compost enrichment Sample: eDNA_1 v2 (version 2) | ecosystem: Engineered > Solid waste > Grass > Composting > Bioreactor | place: USA: Davis...
CGACGTATCAAGGCCGCCGGAGTAGGCCAGAACCACTTTTTTGATGGATGACATAGGAAGCTCCCGGGAGACGATCTATTGGAGAATGAGAAGCTGTCCGCGCAAAAAAATGCGCCGGATCAGCGCGCGCCGAATTGTACTCGCAAAAAGTATAAATTCCCACCGCCATGTAACGGGTTTACCCACTTTTTATGTGGCTATGTTTCATTTTGCAACGGTTCAAGGATAAGCCAAACGCTGGAAAAGNTAAGTCAGGCGCCTTATTTGGAATAAGGCGCCATGCTGNGGGGGCTTAAGGCAGGCGTTATAACTTGAAGGTGGCTACCTTATCGCTCAAGGCAAGAGAATGATCTTCCAGCACCTTGGCCCGGGCTTCGCCAGATTGAGCATCAGTGGCCAGCCCATCGGCCACGTGTTTAATGGCGGTCATGTTTTTCAGTACCTCCTGTACCACATGGCTCTGCTCTTCCGCCGCTGTGGCGATCTGAGACGCCATGCTGCTGATGACACCTACCGCCTCGTTGATCTTGTTGAGCGCCTCAGAAGCATTATCTGCATTGCTCACGCTGCCCGTAGCCAGGGTGCGGCTGTCCTCCATGATGGTTACCGCATTCTCGGCGGTAANCTGCAGCGAAGAAATCATGGCCTGGATCTCTTCCGTNCTGGCGTGAGTCCGCTGCGACAGTACCCGTACTTCATCCGCCACCACCGCAAANCCCCGCCCCTGCTCACCGGCGCGGGCCGCCTCAATTGCGGCGTTNAACGCCAAGAGGTTGGTTTGCTCAGCAATGCCTTTGATAGTCGCGAGGATGCCGCTGATCTTCTGGGCATGATCATTCAGGTTGGAGATCACCCCGCCCGCCTGCTCGACTTTTTCAGCCAGGACGACGATAGAATCCCGCGTCTTGTCCACCTGCGCCTTCCCCTGCTCCGCGCTGGCCACGGATTCATCCACTGAACTGGCCGTACGCTCGGCATGGTGAGCGATCTCCTGGGTTGCATTGGTCATCTCGGTCATGGATTCGGTCACCATACCGATCTGCGCCTGCTGCATGCTCAATTCATGTACGGAATGCACTGCGCGCTCAGCAGTGAGCCGGGCGTTGTCGCGCAGCTCGTTCGCCTGACCGCGAATGTGTTCCACAAGGCCGTGCATATGGTCTACAAAGAGGTTAAAACTCGCTGCCAGCTGCCCTACTTCATCACTGGAGGTTACCGGCAGGCGACGCGATAAGTCCCCATCACCGGAAGCAATCTCTGAGAGAGAGGTGGAGACATTGTTGAGGGGCTGCAGCAGACGCCCGTTAAGCCAGTTAATTCCGATCAGCGTGGCCACCAGAATCAATAACGTAGCCATCATCTGCTCGATCAGCGTGGCGTGCACGGGATCAACCAAGGCCTCGCGGTCCAGCAGCATCACCAGCACCAGGTCAGAATCGGCTACCGCATCAGCAAAGACCTGTNTGGTTTTACCTGCTACCTNGATCAAGGCAGANGCCTGCTGCCCATGTACCAGTTTTTCTACNGCAGCCTGCGTCAATTCCGGCGCGACATTTGTCAGGGGCTGGTTGAGCAGGCTCTGGTTGCGATGGGCAAACACGGTGTGCTTGCGCGTGGCAATGAACATCTCGCCATTGCCGGGCAACTCGATATCGCGCAGCTGTTGGACGATGTTGTCGAGAACCACGTCCACCCCCAGAATTCCTTTGATGCTGCCATCGTTATTCAGGACAGCCCGACCAAGGGAGACCACATTTTTACCGGTGGCTGAGGCAACGGAGGGATTCTCCACCACGGTTTTGCCAGGATTTCTGGAGGCGTTGATATACCAGCTCCACACGCGGGGATCATTGTTGTCGGCAGCCATCTGCAGATTATTGGCATTGACCAGGGAGCCATCTGCAAAGGCGAGAAAGACATTATCTACGTCGGCGGCGATGCGCAGCTGTACCAGGTGGGCGTTGTACTGGCTTTCATCAGCATCCGCCGGAAAACTCTCCAGCGCCTTACCCTTGGAAGCAAACCAGTCCCCCACGTACTTGGTAAAGGTGGCTGAAATCCCCTTTACCTGCTGGGCGATATTAGCTTCCATCTGCTTGATTGCGGAGGTGTAGGAAAGCCACGCGACGGCGCAGCCAACAAGGACGAGAGAAGCCGCCACTGAGGCGCTTATTTTCTTTTTTAACGACCATTTTGCCGACATACGTCCTCCACCAGGTGCTTTTAAAGCCGACGTAATAACGCCAGCTGATTGTTTTTAATCTTTTATGCCTGGCCATGGCTTTCAGCGACTTCTCCTTCGCGGAACCTCCAAAGTTTCATCAACAAAATAAGACCCTTTGCATCATAACAGAGCATCGAATGAAGATTAATGCGCCACATCGTTTAATTTTTCTATGGCGTGTCATCTTTCCATAGGGTATCGGCATATGTCGCCAAATCCTTAAGGATCTGGCGCTGGGTGGGAGTCAACTCGGCCTGCGACAGCTCAGTCAGTCGCTGCTGAAACTGCTGCCGCACCATGCCGGCACCAGCTGCCGGATCGGTCAGCCGCCACTGGCAGAACCCGCGCCAGCGCTGTTGTTCAGCAGAAGTGAGGGTATGGGGGAAGTTACGGGCGCGATAGCGAAACAACAGTTCCGTCAAGCGCGGATCTTTGAAAGGAAACTCAATCGTGGCCAAATCTTCCGCTGCGGTGGAGCGGACTTTCTGCATCAGACGTTTATCCTGCTCGTCGAAGAAGCCGCCGCTGTAAAGCATCTGTTCCGGGTCATCGGAAACGGCAAAATCCTGCTCTCCATACAGGGCCTGCAATTTGGTACGCAGCACCTGCTGCTCATCCAGGGTAAGGTTGGTAAATACCCGCCAGTGACGTTCGTTTACCTCTCGATCTATCTTCAGCCGGTGGGCTGTAGCTGCATCCAGCATGTTGGGCGGAAGCAGCATCGGGGTTTTATTCAGATGAATCTCCTTGAGGGCCAGCCGTTCTTCCCCTTCCGCCAGCTCCTCCCTTCGGACAAATAACCGCTGGCGCAGCTCAGCCACGGGTAAACGCAGCAAATCCGCAGGGTCAGTCGCGAGGTTATAGGCGATCACGCTGTTTTTGTTGGTCGGATGAAACGCCAGCGGCACCACCAGCGCCGCATTACCATTTTCGCTGGGAAACCGGGAGGAAATATGCAGAAGCGGCTTGCACTCATCAATATTGATCAAGCTGCCGGCGAAGCGTTTATCCCGCAGGCGATAGGCATAGTCATATAGTTTCGGCTGCTTCTCTTTGATCAAGCGGGCCATGGCGATAGTAGCCAGTACGTCTGACAGAGCGTCGTGCGCCGCTTCATGATTCAGGTTATTGGCGGCGGTGAGCATCTCCAGGCGAAAACAGGGACGGCCGTCGTCATAATCCGGCCACTGAATTCCTTCAGGCCGCAGGGCACGAGTCATCCGCACCATATCAATGATGTCCCAGCGGGAATTGCCGTTACGCCATTCGCGCTCATAGGGATCGTAAAAATTGCGATAGAGCGCGTACCGGGTGACCTCGTCGTCAAAGCGAATGGAGTTGTAACCCACCCCACAAGTGCCCGGCAGGCTGAGTTCGGCGGCAATAGCGGCAACAAACTGATATTCCGGTANCCCCTTCTCCAGCGCCACCTGGGGCGTCAGGCCGGTGANCAGACAGGCATCNGGTTTGGGCAGCCAGTCCGGCGCGGGCTGGCAATAGATCATCAGGGGCTCNCCGATGATGTTCAACTCTTCATCGGTCCNCACCCCGGCAAACTGTGACGGGCGATCCCGTGCGGGTACTTCGCCCCAGGTTTCGTAATCGTGCCAGTAAAGCGTTTTAACGGCGTTGTTTGTAGTCACGCAGTGCCTGCTCCAGTTCCACTAATGGCGCCACTGTAGCATTACAGAAAAAAATAAGAACCCGAAGTTCTTGGTCGCAGCCAGTCAAATTAAATATACTGCAGCCCAAGCTAACCGCCGACAGAGACCCTCATGACTGATTTAAACCATCTCTTCGAAAACAACGCCCGCTGGGCCGAAAAGGTTCAGAAAGAACAACCCGGCTTCTTTGAAGCACTTACCAAACAGCAAGCTCCTGAATACCTCTGGATAGGCTGCTCCGACAGCCGAGTCCCCGCCAACGAAATCGTTGATCTCCTGCCTGGTGAACTTTTCGTCCATCGTAACGTAGCCAATATCGTGATTCAGACCGACCTTAACTGCATGTCTGTCATGCAGTTTGCGGTTGAATTTCTCAAGGTGAAGCACATCATGGTGACCGGCCATTACGGCTGCGGCGGCGTGAAAGCGGCGCTGGAAGGACGCCAGCTGGGGCTGGTGGACTACTGGGTGCGCTGTATCCGGGATGTGTATTACCAGCACAAAGAGCTGATCGACAGCATCAGTGACCCGGAGACGCAGCTGAACCATCTGTGTGAGCTGAATGTCATGCAGCAGGTTGCCAATGTGGCCCACACCAATATCATCCAGAACGCCTGGAAACGTGGTCAGGAACTGACTGTTCACGGCTGGATTTACGGGATTCACGACGGGCGCGTACGCAATCTGATGGAACCTATTACCTGTATCGAACAGGTGCCGGAGCAATACCGGATTTACTGATCGAGAACGTGAATGTCCGCAGTTACTGCGGACATTTACTTTTCCCAGTCCCGCGCTTCGTACAGCCGCTCCGTCTTGGCGGCCATGANAAAATCGTTTCGGTGGAGNCCCTTGATCTTGTGGGTCCACCATTCCACCCGAACCTTACCCCATTCGGTCAGTATTGCTGGATGGTGATTCATGCTTTCCGCCAGCCGNCCTACCAGATTCGTGAAAGCCAAGGCCTGAAAGAAATTGGCGAAACTGTATTCCCGGATGAGTACGGGGATTTTGTCCTGCATGATTACCTGCCACTCCGGGACTTCCTGCTGCAACTGCTGAATCTCCTGCTCTGTCAGACGCGGCGCGTCGGCACGACAGGCTTCACAGGTTTCATCAGCGATGGGTTTAGTAGCGGTCTGGCTCATCAACGCCTCCTTCATCATGATGTCTACAGTGACAAGTCTTGGGTTGGACTACACCTCCGCGAAAGAGTTTGCTGCAGCGCTGTTCCCAGGCTCGCCGGACATCCATAAAAAAAGCCGGAGTAACTCCGGCTTTTCTCCACGTCGCAATCTGCTTAAAGGATGTTGACCACACCCTCCTCGATCTTCGCTTTCCAGATCTGCGGACCGGTGATATGAACCGACTCTCCCTGGGAATCCACAGCGACCGTGACCGGCATGTCCTTCACTTCAAACTCATAGATAGCTTCCATACCCAGCTCCGGGAAACCCAGCACCTTGGCCGATTTAATAGCCTGAGCCACCAGGTATGCGGCGCCGCCCACTGCCATCAGGTATACCGACTGATGGTCGCGAATGGCATCGATAGCCGCCGGACCACGTTCTGACTTACCGATCATACCCAGCAGGCCGGTTTTTTCGAGCATGGTGCGGGTGAATTTGTCCATACGAGTCGCGGTTGTTGGGCCAGCTGGGCCAACCACCTCGTCACGCACCGGGTCCACCGGGCCGACGTAATAAATGAAGCGACCTTTAAGGTCGACCGGCAGGGGTTCACCTTTCGCCAGCAGGTCTGTCATCTTCTTGTGGGCGGCATCGCGGCCGGTGAGCATCTTGCCCGACAGCAGGATGGTTTCGCCGGTTTTCCAGGTTTTTACTTCTTCCGGCGTCACGGTATCCAGGTTAACGCGGCGCACGCCATCGCCGACTTCCCAGGAAATATCCGGGTAATCTTCCAGCGCCGGCGGTGTCTGCAGCGCAGGGCCGGAACCGTCAAGCGTAAAGTGGGCATGGCGGGTGGCGGCGCAGTTGGGGATGATAGCCACAGCCTTGTTGGCGGCGTGGGTGGGGTAGTCTTTGACTTTGACGTCCAGCACCGTGGTCAAGCCACCCAGGCCTTGGGCGCCGATACCGAGCCGGTTAACCTTGTCGTACAGCTCGATCCGCAGTTCTTCAGCGCGATTGCTGGCTCCCCGCGCCTGCAGCTCCTGAATATCCACCGGATCAAGCAGTGCCTCTTTGGCCAGCAGCATGGCTTTCTCTGCAGTACCACCAATACCAATACCCAGCATTCCGGGCGGACACCAGCCGGCGCCCATCTCCGGTACTGCCTTCAGCACCCAGTCCACCACCGAGTCGGAGGGGTTGAGCATGGCAAACTTGGTCTTGGCTTCCGAACCGCCGCCTTTGGCTGCCACGTGCACATCCACGGTATTTCCCGGCACGATGTTGTAGTGGATAACCGCTGGTGTGTTGTCGCCGGTGTTCTTCCGCGCTCCGTCAGGATCGGCAAGGATTGAAGCGCGCAGGACGTTATCCGGGTGCATGTAGGCGCGGCGAACGCCTTCATTGATCATGTCAGTGAGGCTCATCTGCGCATCCCACTGTACATCCATACCCACGGTTACAAACACCGTAACGATCCCGGTGTCCTGGCAGATCGGACGGTGGCCCATGGCGCACATGCGGGAGTTGATCAGAATCTGCGCCATGGCATCTTTGGCCGCCTTGTTCTGCTCGCGCTCCCAGGCCTTGTGGACAGCCTGAATGAAATCAACGGGATGGTAATAAGAGATGAATTGCAGCGCATCGGCGACGCTGTCGATCAGGTCTTGCTGACGAATCACGGTTGGCATAGCAGTTTCTCTATTAACAATGTGCTCGCGTGAGTCGGTATCAACTCCGCTCGGCAGGTTGAAGCTCTGAAGGCTTTTATGGATGGAATGCGGGGCGCAATTCTACACCAACCCTGGCGGATTGCTGTAGCAAGCAGCTATCCGGAACTCACAAAAAAGCCGGAAAGGGTGAACTTTCCGGCTTTTCAAGTGATTCCAGACGCCTGTCAGTTTGCAGCGGGAGATCCCAGACGCTGCTTAAGTTCCAGAATATCGCGGTTGATGGTGCGGCGATAAGCATCAATGGCGGCGATAGCCTCCTCGTTGGTTTTGACCTTCTGCTCAAGGGCGGGCAGAGAGTTTAACCGGCCGTCCACACGGTCCACCTGTTCCGTGAAGTCCTGCAGGCGCTTGCCCTGCTCGGCAATGCTGAGCAAAGCCGAGTCGATCTTGGCTACCGCATCGTCCACCGCAGCCTTGTTGGCTGTCAGCTGGCTGTTGAGATTAGCCGCCGTAGTCTTGGCGTCACTGGCGTCTTTCTTCGCAGCAGCCAGCTCTTTAGCCAGGCTGGCGATGTTTTCCTTGTTGGCGGCAATCGCTTTACGGTTCACGTCATTGGAGATGCCCCACAGCTTGCGGATCTCGGAATCCACCCACTTGAGCTTGGCATCCACCTGGGTCAGTGACTGGCTTGATTCGTCAGAAGTTACGCTCAGACGCCCTTCCAGATCAGTGATACGCGCCTCCGCCCGCTGCAGCATGGTCTGCGCTTCCGTCAGTTTCCAGCCGAAGAAACCGCCAATCCCCACGCCCGCCAAGGCTAACAGCAAGGCAATGACCGTCAGGGGGCTGGTGCCGGATGAAGGAGCCGGAGCGGCGGGTGCCGGTGCCGGACGAGGGGGACGAGAAGTATCTACCGCTGCACGACGCACGATAGGCTCATCGCGCTCAGGCACAGAAGCATGACCCGATAAGGTTGGTTCTTTACGTTCCATAATCTGCGATTACCCGGGGAAACTGATGATGAGGCCCACCGTTGCCGATAAGCCGAATAAAGGCTGCATTTTATAGCAGGTATAGCATGGGAAAAAAAGTTGAACGACAGAATTACGTGTTCCGGTGCGCATCAGCCGCCGCCAAAATTTCCTGCTGTATGACCGTGGCCGGAAGTACAGGTTGCAAAAAAAATCAGGCCCGAAGGCCTGATTTTTTACTGCTTCCAGCGACGCTTATTCAGCGTATTTGGCATTCACAAATTCCCAGTTAACCAATGACCAGAAGGCGCTCAGGTAGTTGGGGCGGGAGTTGCGGTAATCGATGTAGTAAGCGTGTTCCCAGACATCAACAGTCAGGATGGCTTTAACAGAAGAATCAGTCAGCGGAGTCTGCGCATTGCTGGTATTAACAATGGCAACGCTGCCGTCTGCTTTCTTCACCAGCCAGGTCCATGCAGAACCAAAGTTGTTGATGGCAGAGTTGGTGAATTCTTCTTTGAATTTTTCGAATGAACCAAAGGCCTTGTTGATGGCTTCAGCCACAGCACCGGTAGCTTCACCGCCACCGTTGGGGCTCAGGCAGTTCCAGTAAAAGGTGTGGTTCCATACTTGTGCCGCGTTATTGAATACACCACCGGATGAGGTTTTGATGATGTCTTCAAGGCTCTTGCCTTCGTACTCGGTACCCGGAACCAGGCTGTTCAGCTTGTCTACATAGGTTTTGTGGTGCTTGCCGTAATGGTATTCCAGGGTCTCGGCAGAGATGTGCGGAGCCAAGGCATCTTTTGCGTAAGGAAGTGGGGGTAATTCAAAAGCCATAATCATTCTCCTTAAGAAGACGTAATCTCAAATTTACTCAGCGATTGGCCAAGCACAGGTTTGTCGCATAGTGTCAGCTTGCCGGGAGAACCCCGTCGGCTGTTATCGATTTTATTAAAACGAAAGCGGCCCCGAAGGGCCGCCAGTATAACTCACTTCTGCTGCTCGTTAACGTCCGTGCATACTGATTTGTATGACAAGCCCTTAACGGCGCAGACCAGCGAATTGATGCACATGGGCAAATTACATCATGCCGCCCATGCCACCCATTCCGCCCATGCCACCCATATCCGGTGCAGCAGGCTTGTCTTCCGGCAGATCAGCAACCATGGCTTCGGTGGTGATCATCAGGCCAGCGATTGAACCTGCGGCCTGCAGAGCAGTACGGGTTACCTTGGCTGGGTCGAGAATACCCATCTCCAGCATATCGCCGTATTCGCCAGAAGCTGCGTTATAACCAAAGTTACCTTCGCCTTTCTTGACTTTGTCAGCCACAACAGAAGGCTCTTCACCAGCGTTGGCAACGATTTGACGCAAGGGTGCTTCCATCGCGCGACGCGCAATACCGATACCGGCATTTTGATCTTCGTTGTCACCTTTCAGGTCAGCAATCGCAGCCACTGCGCGGATCAGCGCAGTACCACCGCCAGGAACCACACCTTCTTCTACCGCAGCACGGGTTGCGTGCAGGGCATCTTCAACGCGCGCCTTCTTCTCTTTCATTTCGATTTCGGTAGCAGCACCTACTTTGATCACGGCAACACCGCCAGCCAGTTTGGCTACGCGTTCTTGCAGTTTTTCACGGTCGTAATCAGAGGTGGTTTCTTCGATCTGCGTACGGATTTGCTGTACGCGGGCTTTGATTTCTTCTGGCTTGCCGGCACCGTCAACGATTACGGTGTTTTCCTTGTTCATGGTTACGCGCTTAGCGGTTCCCAGATGCTCAAGGGTAGCGCCTTCCAGATCCAGACCCACTTCTTCAGAGATCACAGTAGCGCCGGTCAGCACAGCGATGTCCTGCAGCATGGCTTTACGACGGTCGCCGAAGCCAGGAGCCTTACAGGCAGCAACTTTAACGATGCCGCGAATGTTGTTAACAACCAGCGTAGCCAGTGCTTCACCTTCAACGTCTTCAGCGATGATAACCAGCGGCTTGCCAGCTTTGGCTACGCCTTCCAATACCGGCAACAATTCACGGATGTTGGAGATTTTCTTGTCAACCAGCAGGATGTAGGGGTTGTCCTGCTCAACGCTCATGCTGTCCTGATTGTTAATGAAGTAAGGCGACAGGTAGCCACGGTCGAACTGCATACCTTCTACGACGTCCAGTTCGTTGTCGAGGCTGGTGCCTTCTTCAACGGTGATAACGCCTTCTTTACCCACTTTTTCCATGGCTTCAGCAATCAGGCCGCCGATGGAGGTGTCGCTGTTCGCAGAAATAGTACCTACCTGGGAGATAGATTTGCTGTCCGCGCAAGGCTGGGAGATTGACTTGATATGCGCAACAGCAGCGGTGATGGCTTTGTCGATACCGCGCTTAAGGTCCATCGGGTTCATACCGGCTGCTACAGACTTCAGACCTTCGTTTACGATTGCCTGAGCCAGAACGGTTGCGGTGGTAGTACCGTCACCGGCATCGTCAGACGCGCGTGAAGCAACTTCCTTCACCATTTGTGCGCCCATGTTTTCAAACTTGTCTTTCAGCGTAATTTCTTTCGCTACGGAAACACCGTCTTTGGTCACGGTAGGCGCGCCGAAAGACTTTTCCAGAACGACGTTACGGCCTTTAGGGCCCAGAGTGGCTTTAACAGCATCAGCCAGAATATTCACACCAACAACCATGCGTTGACGTGCACTATCACCAAATTTCACTTCTTTTGCAGACATTTTCAATTCCTTCAAATTTGTTCAACTGAGGGTTTGTGACAGACCAAGGGGTGGCTTACACCAGAACTGCCTTGATGTCGCTTTCGTTGAGGATGACCAGCTCTTCGCCGTCGATTTCAATCGTGTCGCTGCCGGCATATTTGCCGAACACCACCACATCACCCACTTTGACGTCCAGCGGACGCAATTCACCACTCGCCAGTACGCGGCCATTGCCTACGGCAAGTACTTCGCCCTGATTTGGCTTCTCTTTCGCAGAACCGGGCAGCACGATACCGCCAGCGGTTTTTGTTTCTTCTTCTTTGCGGCGAACCACAACACGGTCATGTAAAGGACGAATTTTCATGAGCTCATTTCTCCAACAAGCAGTTAAACACGGAATTTTGCCGGGATTACCCCGAGTGATTGCCTATATAGCGACAGTGCCAGCTATTTCAAGGGGTGAACCCACCTGAAAAGAGGCTGTAGACCTGCCACCTTTGCTGCCCGACCGCTCTGGTACAGAGCCAGATCAGACAGTGGTAAAGCAGTGCCCTCAGAGGTGGGGCTGGGCGGGAAAATTTCAACGGGGGGACGATAAATAAAATTGCAGGTTTGCGGGGTTCCTGCGGGAGTCGGGGCCTGGCTGGTGAAAAAACGTCCANANCACCGGGCNGTGGTGGTATTTAGAGCAGGGAATTGGGAAGCCAGGTGTGGGACACGCCGTGAATACGTCCATGTAGGCTCAANACCCGCATCCCTGCGGGTGATGGTNCCACACNTGGCTTCCCAATTCCGGCACCATCCATCTGCTGCGGGATTCANAGTCAATACCGGACAATAAATAGCTCTCTGAGCCGCTCCCCGCTCAGTCCGGGCTGTGGCGTCAAAGTTATGAAGTTCGCTTCGAGTGTTGNTGGGCCGGATCTGTCTGGTAGCCCGTTCGAACGGTATCAAACGTCCCACTTTCGGTCCGAGCAGCCAAAATAGTGGCAATTCGACAAAATTCTTAAAAACAATTTTTTTCCTGCGGCCTTTTTCAACCTGCGTGACGACCGGTAACAGACGCTCACTTTCCCGTAACCCTCCGCCACAAAGTCTGCCTGTTTTTGTAACCGGGGCCGATTTATCGATGCAGAAAAGTCGCCAATCCACGTTCGTAAACTGCTGTATCACTTTGTGAAGAAAGCGGTAAACGTTCCATTCATTTTCGACGTTAAAGTGGGAGTTCCAGAGTGTTGCTAAACCGTTTTTTTTATCCAATCATCGTGAGGCTTGCGTAGCTGCAATTGCTTGATTCTTCCGGTTCTTTTGAGCTGTCCCTGAACCTTTCCGTTGTTAATATTCGTCTCCCAGGCTGTTGTTCATGCTGGCCAGTAACAGCGAGAGACGGTAATGCTTTTTGAGAAAAAAGAAATAATTAAATACACAAAGTTTTCCACTACAACAAAGGATAAAAACAATGTGCCTAGTCTACTTCGGTCGGTTGAAATCGGTCCTCGGTTGCGCGCTTCTGGCGTGCCTTTCTCTCAGCGCTCATGCTGTGGTCTTTCAGGCGGAAAACTACAACGCCTTTTACGATACGACGCCCGCGAATGAGGGCGGCGCTTTCCGTAATGATGCGGTGGATATTGAGCCCACCACTGACACCGGCGGCGGGTTCAATGTCGGCTGGATAGTTGCGGGTGAATGGCTGGCATACAACAACCTGCTTATACCCAATACCGGCAGCTACATCATCCGTATGCGGGTTGCCAGCCCTGTGGGTGGCACCGCCTCGGTTGATCTGAATGGTGGTTCCATCCTGCTGGGTAACTTTTCCATCCCCAATACCGGCGGCTGGCAGAACTGGACCACCGTGACCCGCACGGTCAATATCAACGCCGGCACCTACAGCCTCGGTGTATTTGCTCAAACCGGTGACTGGAACTTCAACTGGATTGAGGTCGTACCAGCCAACGCCACCTCCAGCAAAGTTACTTTGTGGGAGCACTGTCCTTTCACCGGCTGGTCCGTCGGGCTGGATGTGGGTTCGTATAACCTGGCTGCCCTGCAGGCGCGCGGCATGGTTAATGATCGGGTTTCTTCAATTCAGGTGGCTCCCGGCTACGAAGCCGTGCTGTATATGAACGACAACTTCACCGGTTCTTCCATCACGGTTACCGCTGACGATGGTTGCCTGGACAACGAAGGCTTCAATGATGTGCTGACCTCAATTGTTGTACGCCAGGCCTCCAGCAGCAATCTGGTCTGGGCTGACGAGTTCGACTCCATCAATTCAGCCAACTGGACCTTTGAGACCGGTGGTGGTGGCTGGGGCAATAACGAGCTGCAGTATTACACCAACGGCCAGAACTCCTTTATTCAATATGATGCCGCTGCCGGCAGTAATGTGCTGGTCATTGAGGCTCGCCAGAACAACCCGAGCAATTACAACTGCTGGTACGGCTACTGCCAGTACACCTCCAGCCGCATGATCACCCGCAATAAACAGTCCTTCCAGTACGGGCGCGTAGAGGCGCGGATCAAACTGCCGCAAACCCAGGGTATCTGGCCCGCTTTCTGGATGATGGGCAACAGCCTCGGGCAGGTGGAGTGGCCACACAGCGGCGAGATCGACATCATGGAGCATGTGGGTTATGAGCCAACCCTTACCCACGGTGCTATTCACGGNCCCGGTTACTCTGGCAANACGCCCTTCACCGGTNCCTACAANCTCAATCAGTCGGCGGATGCCAATTACCACGTGTACGCCATGGAGTGGGATGCGAACGGCATTCGCTGGTTTGTCGACGGCAACCAGTTCTACAGCGTTACCCGCGCCCAGGTCACCGCTCGTGGCCCCTGGGTCTTTGATCAGCCCTTCTGGATTCTGCTGAACGTTGCGGTGGGCGGCTCCTGGCCTGGCAGCCCGGATGGCACCAGCCGTTTCCCCCAGAGAATGTATGTGGATTATGTGAGGGTTTATCGTTAATGCTGATGAGCTCAGGGATGAGCAGCTGAGCGTAACGANTTGCTGGACCACCCACTGCGGTGGTCCTTTTTTTATTGCCGCTTTAGGTCGGCAGCAGGAAAGAACTATTTATTATCGTCTCGCCGAAACTCACCGTCGAGGGTGCGGCCGATTTTCTCAGGCTCGCGGGGCGGCGGTGTTTCGACCTCTACGTCGTATACATTTCCTTGTTGATAAGAAGCCGATTGAACCCGCACGTTGCGCAGCCACCGATTCAACAGGCCGCGACGGAGCGCCGGAATCAAGAGCAGCACCGCCAGAGCGTCGCTCAGGAAGCCCGGAATAACCAACAGCACGCCGGCCACCCCCATCATCATGCCTCCTACAACCGCCTGTGCTGGCACTTCGCCACGACGCAATTGCTGATTGATGTTAAACATGGTTGCCACGCCGAGGTGGCGTATCAGGTTGACCCCGATGATGGCCGCGAGGATCAGCCAGGCAATGGTCGGCAGCGCACCGATTGCGTCGCCAACAACAATCAGCAGCCAGATCTCCACTACCGGTAAAAGCAACAGCAGTATCAGAAAAAATCGCATCAAACTCTCCATCGTTTCGAGGGCCGTCATTTCGGGGGGCCATTATTTCGCGAACCATCATCTTGCGAGCTATTATTCCAAGGGCCAGTTATTCCCCGCAAATCCGCTGTTTCAGCGGGGTGCCATGATGGCATATCACCACTTATAACTCACACCCACAGACATCCGCGTGTCGCGCTCTTCGGTTCCCGGCTGCGGTTGATTATCGACGTTGTAGTCGATCTTGAGTTCCGAGTACACCTTGCTCAGGATCATCGCGCTTAAGCCAGTGGTGGTCTTCAGGTAAAAGTTGTTGCCGTCATCGAGGGACTGCAGCAGCTCATTGTTATGGAAAAACGAAACGCCCAAGGGCAAGGCGTAACGAAAATCCGTTGCCACCCGCCAGACCGCGTATTCATCGTTCATCTCCTGATTCGGATCAAAATCGTAGGAGTCCATGTACTCTTCGTTGTAATAAGCCAGCCCTGAGCGCAGCGACAAAGCTGTCTTACTGTTTTCCCAGAATTGATAACCCGCGCCGGAACCGAAGGTATAAAAGTGTTCAATGCCACGGGACTCTTCCACACCGACCGACAGGTTATTGGACCAGAACCAGCGTTCGCGGAAGAACCAGTCGAGCCGGTAGTTGAAGTTCCATTTTTTTGGCGGCTCTGAATACCACCAGGACGCGCGGGCGTATTCGCCGGAGAAGGTATGCCGGAACTCACTGCGCCGCAGCGAGAACTCGGTTTGAACATTCCATTCATCGCGGACCTCGTTACCCCGCGAGTAAGCGCCCCAGAGATTGATGCGCCCGTGATGGATGAATTCCCCTTCGACAAAGGTCTCGTAAGGCGTCATCACCTTCACGGACAGCAATGGCGTGCGCACCATACGGGAGCGCAGGCCGCAGTAATAGACCAGATTCTCCCCTTCCATATCCTCCAGCATGCAGGGAACATCGTTGCCGCTGATCTTGAAAGGTTTGGAACTGACAATATTCTTCACCTTGCTTTTTTTGATATTAAGTTCCCCGAAATTGGTGGATTTCCATATCACGCTGTCCCCTTCGAGGCGAACAAACTCCCCCTCCGCACGGTCGCCGTTAACCAGCTCAAGGTAGCCTGCCCGCACCTGCATACTGGCCAGCATAACTGTCAGGAATAACCAGAAAAACTTCACTCTCTCACCTTTACATCTCAATATTCTGTTTGCTGATGATTACAATAGCCGCCAGCAGCGGGCGCAACGCATAAAGTGTTAATTAACATAATTGATGCCACCGCCCCGGTTTAATTCCCACGGAGCCGCCCATGCATCCGCCTATCTCCAGTAAAGAAGCAATATTCCTTGCCCTCAAGCAGGTTCCCCGTGGCAAGGTCGTGACCTATGGCCAGCTGGCCCGCCTGGCAGGTTTGCCCGGGGCTGCCCGACTGGCCGGTAACGTCCTGCGTGATCTGCCGACAGGAACGCGCCTGGCGTGGCACAGGGTTATCAATGCCCAGGGCAAAATTTCTCTGCCGCCGGATTCACCGGGTTATCAGGAACAGATCCGTCGTTTGACAGCAGAAGGGGTAGAAATCCATAACGGGAAAGTCAATTTATTGCGGTTCGGCTGGAACAGTTGATCCATTTCCTTCCGACAGGGCGCGCCGCTCACGGCGTTTAAAAACCTCGCTGATAACCAATAGCAACAGCAGCCCCGGAATCACCATCAACGCTGTAATGACAAAGAACAGCGCCCAGTTGCCGCCCAGGCTGTCGACCATCTGACCGCTGAATGAGGACAGCGAGGTTCGCCCAAGGCTGCCCAGCGAAGCCAGGAGCGCATACTGCGACGCGGAGAACGCACGACCACTCAACCAGCTGATAAACGATACAAACGCAACCGACGAGAACGCCGCTGTAAAGTTATCCACCAGGATGGTGGCCATAAACAGGCTTTCGCTGGGACCGACCACTGCAATCCAGGCAAACATCAGATTGCTGGACGCCATAGCCACACCACCGATAAACAACCCGCGCACAATCCCGTATCGAATATTGATCGCGCTGCCGATCAGGGTAAACACAATCGTCGCGACCCAGCCCACCATCTTGGAGTATTCCGCGATCTGCTCATTGGTAAAGCCCACCTCGCGGTAAAACTGAATCGACATGCGTCCGAGAAAGGCTTCCCCGATCTTGAAGAAAAACACAAACACCAGAATCATGCTCGCCAGCTGCCAGCCATTGCGCCGGAAAAATTCTGCAAAAGGCTCGATCACCGTAACCGAGATGCGCGCCAGCAACGTCTGCCACCAGCCGCTGTGGGAAAATGCATGAAGGTACTTTTCTTCCGCCTGTTTCTGCAGAGCTTCGCGCTGCGTCTCGGGTTCTTTGACGATCCAGGTAAAGATCATCATCAAGCCCATGACGGCGGCCATCAGCAGGTATACGTTGGACCAGCCAATCGCATTCGCATAATGAAATGCGAGGTATCCCGGCAGTGAGTAACCCGTCCACCACCCCATCACGCTCATGGCCGATGCCGGGGGAAGGCGCTCTTTATCGTCACCGATGATATCTATGCGATAGGCATCAATGGCGACATCCTGAGTAGCAGAAAAAGTGGTCAGCGCCAGCGCCAGCAACGAGGTCCATAACAAACTCTGCGCCGGATTGGTAAACGCAATACCCGCCGTTGCACAGAGCATCAACCCCTGCATTGACATGATCCACCCACGCCGCTGTCCCAGACGCTGACAGATCAGTGGCAGTTTGAAGCGATCCAGTAATGGCGCCCACAGAAAATTGATGGCGTAAACAATGGTCACGGAGCCGAAATAACCGATGGCTGCGCGGGACAGACCGGCGTCGCTTAACCAGCCGCTCATGCTTGAACCAACCAGCACCCACGGAAATCCAGACGAGCATCCGAGAAGGAAGATATACAGCAGACGAATATCGCGATATGAGTTCAGCGCCTGGCGCCAGGTCTGGAGATTACCGTCCACACGACTAAACATAGAAAGTCTCAAGTAGGTCGGATTAGCTCAGCGTAATCCGACACAGTTATCTCGCTTAATCGCGGAAGTTGGTAAACTGCAACGGCATTTCAATCTCGGCGCCGCGCAGCATGGCAATGCATTCCTGCAAGTCATCGCGCTTTTTACCTGTTACCCGTACCTGGTCGCCCTGAATCTGCGCCTGCACTTTCATCTTGGTGTCTTTGATCATCTTGACGATTTTTTTGCTCAGCTCCTGATCAAGACCGGTGCGCACGATAATTTCCTGTTTAACCTGCTTGCCGGAAGTTTTTATATCTTTGATCTCAAGACACGCAATATCAATCTGGTTTTTGTGCAGTGCGCCCTTCAATACATCCAGCATTTGCTCCAGCTGAAATTCCACGTCAGCGGTGATGGTTACTTCGTACTCCTTACGTTCGAAGCTGGCATCCACACCTTTAAAATCGTACCGATTAGTAATCAAACGACTGGCCTGATCCACGGCGTTGGTCAGAGCGTGTTTATCAACTTCAGAAACAATGTCAAAAGACGGCATAAAAACCTCAAACGTTCAACGATTAACTTGATTTAACGAAGCCCGACTGATTTATACAAGCAGGGCTATAAAGGCGATGATACAGACCCACAGCAACAGCGAGCGTGAAAACAACGGCAGGCTGTTTTTAATAAGCAACAGGGAATAACCCGGCTCGTTAGGCGCGGTCGTCGGCTCAGTGTCTGCTCGAGCAGCACTGTGAGATGCCGTATCATCAACGCCCAGAGCGCCGCGCAGACTCTCGTTAAGCAAGCGCGCGGATGATTGCCGGGTATCCAGCAGGCGATCCTGCCAGCCGCGATAGCAGGTCTCGAAATTTCCCACCAGCGCCCAGGTCAATCCCATCACCCGTACGGCAGGCCATTCTATCAGCCAGAGCCAGCGCGCTGCGGCACGACCCTGTGTACCCGCTTCGCGCTCACGATAGATAACACTCAGGCGATAGACCAGAGCACCCACGGCGCCGAAGATACAGAACCAGAAGAGTACCGCAAACATGCGCTCGAAGCCGCGATAGCCGACCACCCGCAAGGTCTCACGGTGCAACGAGGGCCAATCGGCGACATCCGGACCCGGCTCATCGACAATGGCCCCGCCCCGCAGTTCATCGCTCAGTTTGCTGGCAACCACGTTGTCACCGCGTTCACTGGCAGCGATATAGGCTTTCACTTCTGCAGAAAAGTTGCCCCGTCCCAGGCTGTAGAGCAGTACCGGCACATGAATAAAGAACAGCCAGTTAACCGACAGCAAGCGGACGATGGTGTAGATCAGCAGGGCCAGGACGAGCGCAGGAACAGCCACCGAAAACAGCAAATGAAGCGTGGGAGCGTTATGTAGCAAGCGGATTGATTTCAGCGTGTCCGACCAGCGGATGAACCATGCATCGTATTGGAGCGGAGCGCCGGAGCCCCACCATTGCACCAGCAGCAAAACCACGATCAAACTGAGAAAGATCATAGGGAGCCCGTCGNCAGTAGTTGGTGATAGCGNGCCCAATCAAATGCAGGGCCCGGATCAGTCTTGCGCCCCGGAGCGATATGTTCATGACCGGTGATCCGCTCCTGGCTCATGGATGGATAAGCCTGCAGCAAACACCGGGTGACCTCAACGAGCGCAGCATATTGTTCATCAGTGTATGCAATATCATCCGTGCCTTCCAACTCGATCCCTATGCTGTAGTTATTGCAGTCTGGGACGCCCTCGAAGCTGGAGGCACCGGCATGCCAGGCCCGCCCATTGAATGACACAAACTGCGTGACGGCGCCTGAGCGATCGATAAACAGGTGGGAAGACACCTTGAGGTCCGCAATGGTCGCAAAATACGGATGCAGCCTCGGATCCAGCTGATTGGTAAAAAATGCTTCCACATAACCATTACCAAATTGGCCCGGCGGCAAGCTGATGTTGTGGATCACCAGCAGACTGACTGGGACACCGGCCGGGCGCTGGTTGAAATTGGGGGACGGACAGTGCCGCACGCCTTGCAACCAGCCATTGTGGATAGTGTTCGCCAAAGAAAGCTCCGCCTGCTGTGGTTCAGAAGAGGCGACATGATACATGGGAGGGGAAGAAAGAGGCTACCGACGGCAGCAGGACAGGCTCACAGGGATAAACGTTCCGGTGAGCCTGGGTGATTAATTGGCGGGACGCCCCTGACGCAGATTGCCGATCACGGCTTCCAGGGCACGATCAAACAACATGCCATCATCCAGCACACGCAGGCGACCGGACTTCATAGCCAATGCCAGGCTGTTGCGGGTTTCCTCAGCGACTTTCATTCCCGAGCGGTTGACGAAGATGTATTTACCGGTGGGACGGATGATAGCTGCCAGCCGGCAGCGGAATTTCTGGCCTTCATCACCGGTCATCTCGAACCAGCTGCCCTGGGTGATATTAGCGACCAGCGATAAATGCTGATCCCCTTCCGGTAACTGCTCTTCGGTCTCCTGCGACATCACCACAAAAGGTTGAGCGGCGTTAACCGATTCAGCCACCGAGGGACCGGCGGCCTCAGTACTCGCCACACCTTCACGGGCCGCATCCGCCGTTGGTGCGGGCGGGTTATCCGCGGTATTGGGCCCGGCTGCTTCTACGGCTGGAGCTGATTCCGGATTGGCTGCACCGGCTTTGTCGATCGCTGGAGCAGGAACCGGCTCATCCAGCACCGGCTGGTTGGCTGCCGGTTTATCCGCCGGCGCAACCGGAGTGGCTCTGGCTTCAATTTTGGCTTGAGATACCGGGGCTTTAGGAGCAGCTGTTTGAGTCTCAGGGGTCTTCGGCGCAGCGACCGCCACCGGCAGAGCTTCACCGCGCAGACGGGCCAGGTGAAGCCCTTCCAGTTGCTTAAACAGGGTCGTGGCATCAAAGGGGTTGTAGGAAATACTTTCGAGGCCCTGACGCAGCTGCTGCAACAGGACAGGAACCAGTTTCAGCAGGCGCTGGCGATTTTCTTTATCCATGGGTGCACACAGGCTCCACACCAGCTGCTGAGCCGTGGTGATTCTGCTCTGCCACTCATTGCTGTCGATACCATGTTTCAGGCAGGTAATGAACATGACATTGGCCCAGGCGTCGCGCAAAAGTTTCAACGCTGCAGCGGGCAGATTCTGCTTTCCAATAATGGCGTTGAGTGCGGTCTCCACATCGGCGCGGGCACGCTCAGATCTCGCTTTACCATCTTCCGCATCAATGGTGCGCTGTTCCAGAATCTGCGCACGACGTTTTTCTTTATCAAGGTACGCGCGAAAATCAGTCAGCAGGGTATTGAAGATGGACATGTCCGCTTCAAAGTCCGCCAGAACAGTCTGCACCACCTCTTCGATCTTGTTGAACAGGTTGTCTTTGCGCTGATTCTCTTCGTTGCCTTCCTGCCAGCCGAGCGCCGCCGTGGCCAGCTCGTTCAGCAGACGACGGGCCGGATGACCGCCCTTGCTGAAGAAAGATTTATCAGCAATCGCCACCTTGATCATCGGAATCTGCAGGCGTCCCAACAGCACCTTCATCGGCGCGGCCAGGTTGCGGTCGTCGAGGATAAACTCGAACATCATGCTGACCAGGTTGATCACATCGTCATCAACCTGATTAATATTCTGTGGCTTCTGTTCCTGACCTTTCAGCAGGTCCTTGAGCATCTCGCGGACATTGACGGGGGCAGCGTTCGAATAACCCGCATCACTGGCGAAGGTCATGCTGCGCTGCTGTGCGGTGGACAGGATGTTGATCAGCTCCTGGCTCGCCAGCTCTTCTCCAGCGGGGCGCTGCGGGGCATTACGCGAACCCAGCAGATCGCGCAGCGTATGGAGCACCTGATTGGTCTGCTCGTCGTAACCNGCTGCTTCACCCTGCGCGCNGGCATTCGGCGNCGCGCTGGCACCGGCCCCATAGGGATTTGCCGGAGCCGCAGGAGCGGTTTTCTTGATTTTATTTCCCTGCTTGAGCGATGGCAGGATGTTNGCATCGATCAACTGCTGGTTAAGTNCCTGGAACAAGNTACCCAGTTTGGCCATCACCAGATTATCGAACAGTTTGAACAGCACCAGCTTCGCCTTGACATCGATACGGACTGACTTGGTCGCATCGGTAAACGCGTTGCAGATGACATCGACCCCCAAGGGATTATTTTTCTGATACACCTTGACCGGCACCAGATGATCGATGCGCAGGGTCAGGTGCTGGATCGACTCGGCAAACTGATCGTTGGCCTTGTTGATCATGCTTTCTGTAGCCACCATCTCTTCCAGCTCGTCGTTCTTAACCAGCGACAGCTCATCGAGAGATATTTCCTTCTCTTCCGCACGGGACTGATCCCGATACGCATAGGGGTCCAGCAACTGGGCAAAACCGATATCAATGCTGCGGAAAAAAGCCGCTTCGATCGCGCGTCGGCGGATGCGCACTTCGCGCATGGAGTCAAAGTAGAGGTTCTGTTCGTGGTTATTCGTGGCCTTATCAGCCAGCTCGAATAGGGCATCATCAGCTCGATCAAACAGCTCACGCAACATCGCCTGCAACTGCTGCCGCGCCTTGTCGCGCAGCGCATGCATGGGCGCAGGCAGACGCGTCAGAGCCACATGCGGCGCTGAGTTGCGTTCAGTATTCAAGTGCACGACCTTGTTTTGATCAGATTTGATGGATTCGGACATGGCGAAATTACCATAGAAGAAGAACTGCTGTGATTGAAGTATAACCAAGGCGAAATCACATCCCAGAAGCAAATCCCAGGATCGAGAGGCATATCACATAAAGCAATAACTACTGCGATTTCTTATATGGGTTTCCCCAAAAACGGCCAAAAACAATAATGAATGGGCATAAAAAGCGGTTGAATTTTGAACACCCNTNAGATTTTTATGCGTTTTAGAACTATGTGTAATTTGGAAACATGCGCCATTTGGCGGACTTTTTAGCCATATTGGCACACCAATAAACATCTGCCGCCATCAGCGCTCTTGCTCAAAATAAGGGAGGATTTGCTGGATGCTTCTGCCCCTTCGAGTGTCCAGCATTTGAAACGCTCTCGCTGGTGTCGCGACGACCTTAGCATGAATCCGACACCGCGCAAGCACCCGCTCTTCATTCAAATGCAGCGCTGCTTCGTATAAACTTTGGCGAGCCTCATCACAGCAGCCAGCTCATTAGCGAGTTCGCAGCATCAATACCGCCCCATCAATTTGGACAGAATCATATGCCTAATCAAATTGCCGACAGGATTCCTCATCTGAACCGCGACATCGTCACCTCGGTGTTACATGCCCTCAATGAAGACATCGGCACTGGCGACATCACGGCACAACTGATTCCGGCGGACCAGGTAGCCCAGGCCAGCGTCATCACCCGGGAAGACTGCGTCTTCTGTGGACAAGCCTGGGTAGAAGAAGTTTTTCGCCAGATCGACCCGTTCGTACGGATCAACTGGCATGTGAAAGACGGCGAACCCGTAAAAGCCAACAGCTCGCTGTTCCATCTGGAAGGCAAAGCGCGCAGCCTGCTGACCGGAGAACGCGCCGCCCTGAACTTCGTGCAGACCCTGTCGGGCACCGCCACCGCCAGCCATCATTACGCGCAGAAGGTCGCCCATACACCCGTGAAGCTGCTCGACACCCGCAAGACTATCCCCGGCCTCCGCACCGCCCAGAAATATGCCGTCGCCTGCGGCGGTTGCCACAATCACCGCATCGGTCTCTACGATGCCTTTCTCATCAAAGAAAACCACATCGCCGCCTGCGGCAGTATCGTCAACGCCGTCACCACCGCCCGTCAGATTGCCCCGGGCAAACCGGTGGAAGTCGAAGTAGAAACGCTGGACGAACTCCAACAAGCCCTCACCGCCGGTGCGGACATCATCATGCTGGATAATTTCTCCATGGAAGACATGCGTACTGCGGTAAAAATAAATGCAGGAAAAGCCAAACTGGAAGCCTCCGGCAACGTGACCGAAGAAACCCTGACAGCGATTGCGGAAACTGGTGTGGATTACATNTCGATNGGAGCACTGACCAAGCACTGCCGGGCAGTGGATTTNTCGATGCGGATTACGGGGTTGTAGGCGGCTGGTTGTATTAATCCGTTGACTATTCAATTCTGTTTATCGGTAGGTCTAGTGTTATAACAGTCGAAATAAGCAACTATCGCCGGTTCGCACTAGCACCTAACCAGCACCGTAGGTCGGCTTAGGAGACTGTAATTAAAGCTGCGTAAGCCGACACCACCTGACACCACCCTACTCCCCCCACAAATCCCCACCACCATCCAAAACATCCGACCACTTAGAGGCTGGCTGGTACTGCAATTTAATGGTAGGTCTGATTTGATTGATCTCCGCCAACACATTAAGCAACGCCGGAGTTTTTTTGGCTTCTTTTTGTAATTCCGTATATGCCCACATAAACGAACGTTGCCGGTGGAGACTTTCTATAATCAAAAGTTCTCTCGCAGCCCCCTGAGTATCCCCTCTAAAACCTTTGGCCAGCCCACAGCGGTATAGCTCTAAAGGATACGGC
>Ga0065721_10005184_pt1 | contig 23443 bp, 24 predicted proteins | sample Mesricmetagenome_FD_59108 | JGI IMG/M metagenome (GOLD analysis project Ga0065721, IMG submission 59108) | Mesophilic microbial community from rice straw/compost enrichment Sample: eDNA_1 v2 (version 2) | ecosystem: Engineered > Solid waste > Grass > Composting > Bioreactor | place: USA: Davis...
GCTCTCGGCGGATGCCTCAGGCATCCGCCTGCCGCCAGCGGGAACTTCGTTCCCGCGAGAGGCCGGGACCGCAGTTGCGGTCCTAAGCGGATCGAAATCCGCTTTGACGCCCCGTCAAATGGCGCAGCTGACGCCCGTGCCGCCGAGGCCGCAGTAGCCATTGGGGTTCTTGGACAGGTACTGCTGGTGATAATCCTCGGCGTAGTAGAAGGGCGGGGCCTCGCGGATTTCCGTGGTCACGGAGCCGTAGCCGGCCTGTTTCAGGCGGGCCTCGTAGGCCTCGCGGCTTGCCTCGGCGGCCTGGCGCTGCGCCTCGCTGTGGGTGTAGATGGCGGAGCGGTACTGGGTGCCGACGTCGTTGCCCTGGCGCATGCCCTGGGTCGGGTCGTGCGCTTCCCAGAAGGCCCGCAGCAGATCCTCATAGCGGACCTTGGCCGGGTCATAGACGACGCGGACCACCTCCGCATGGCCGGTGCGGCCGGAGCAGACCTCTTCATAGGTCGGGTTGGGCGTGTGGCCGCCCTGGTAGCCAACCATGGTCACCCACACGCCGGGGATCTGCCAGAACTTGCGCTCCGCCCCCCAGAAGCAGCCGAGGCCGAAGTCGGCGACCTCCATGGTCTCCGGGAAAGGCGGGGTCAGCGGCCGGCCATTGACGTGGTGGCTGGACAGCACGGGAATCGGCGTGTCGCGGCCCGGCAACGCCTCATCCGCACTGGGCAGCCCGGTCGATTTGCGCTGGAACATTCCGAGCATCGGGACTCCTCCCATGGCGTACGATCGACGGAGTATGTCGGGTGGCGCCGCCGCCGAGACAAGGCAACACAGCCATACGGGCCAGCCATAGCGACATAGGCGTGCCCTGCTTCATCAAGGAACCGGCGCCCGGCGCTCCCGGTTGCCGCAACATGCTTCCGGCCTTTGGCCACGTGGAGGGGGACCCGCTGAACCCGCTGCTGCATCCACAGCTCATCAATCCGCCTTTCGGCGATCCCGGCGTCCTGGTGGACGTGCGGTTCGAGCGACGCTGCCTGCTTCTCGACCTCGGCGACCTGTCCGCGGTGCCGCCGCGCATGCTGCTGCGGACCAGCCACGGCTTCGTTTCGCACACCCACATGGACCATTTCGCCGGGTTCGACCAGTTGCTGCGCGTCTGCCTGGGGCGGGAGAAATCGCTGCACCTGTTCGGGCCGGCGGGCTTCATCGACCGCGTGGCCGGCAAGTTCGCCGCCTACACCTGGAACCTCGCGCCGGGCTACGCCGCGGACTTCGTGGTGACCGCCACCGCCGTGGAGACGGATGGAACCGCGCAAACCGCCGAATTCCACAGCCGCCGCAGCTTCACGCGCGAGGCCGAACGCAGAATCCGGATCGACCATGGCCTGCTGGTCACGGAGGACGCGCTGACCGTCCGCACCGCCGTGCTCGACCACGGCATCCCCAGCCTCGCTTTCCGGATCGAGGAACCGGCCCACGTCAACGTCTTCCGCGATCGGCTGGAGGGGCTGGGCCTCGCTGTCGGGCCGTGGCTGCGCGACATGAAACGCGCGGTGTTCCGGGCCGAACCCGACGACACGCGCATCGAGGCCCCTGGCCGGGAGGGCGGGATGGTCACCCTGCCGCTCGGGCGCCTGAAGGCGGAGGCGCTGTCGGTCACCGCCGGGCAGGCCATCGCTTATGTGGTGGACGCGGCCTTCACGGCGGAGAACGCTGCCCGCATCGTCGATCTGGCGCGCGACGCCGACCTGCTGTTCATTGAGGCGCCGTTCCGTGCCGCCGATGTGGAGCAGGCCGCCGCGCGGCGCCACCTGACCACCGATCAGGCCGGCCGTCTGGCCGCCGCGGCCGGCGTGCGGAAGGTCGTGCCCTTCCACTTCTCCCCCCGCTACCTGGGAGAGGAGGAGGTCATGCGGCAGGAGGTGGACGTCGCCTTCCGCACGCGCGAACCGCTTGGTTTCCGGTTGGAGGCGATTTGACGGGAGCCTTCCCGCAGCTTTTGCGTTTAGTCCAGGGCTAACGCGGGGAGGACCAATATGACGACGATCGACGACGCCACCATCCAGCGTCTGACCGACCTGGGCCGGCAGCACGGCAACCGGCTGGGCATCGAGCAGCTGGGCCGGGAAATTCCGGTGGAGACCATGACGCCGGAAGAGGTCGCCGCCGTCGTGGAGCGGCTGGAATCCGCCGGCATCGACGTGGAGCTTGAGGACGAACGGCTGAAGAGGCCGCGCGGCGCGCGCTCCTACGACTATCAGCGCGGGGCGGGCGTGGTGGATCTGGCGAGCCCCGCGGCCCCGGCCGTGTCCGCGCCGGGCTTCAAGCCGTCCATGCACGGCTGGGAGGACGACAGTTTCGGCCATGCCCACGGCGGCGGGCACGGCTCCCGCAAGGCGCCGACATGGACCCGCGACGGCGTGGACATGCTGCCCGTCGTGATCATGATCCTGGTGGCTTTGGTGATGATCGCCCTGGTGGGCAGTCACTGACGGGCGCCGGAATCGTCACCACCAAGACACCAAGACACCAAGGCACCAAGGTCGCGCTGCGGAGTTTCGGCCGTTTGAGCGCGGCTTGCCGTCTGGGGCTTCGAAAGACGGACTTGGTGCCTTGGTGCCTTGGTGGTGAATCCACCTTACGACGACACCGGCTTCGCCAGCGCGTGGATCAGGACGGCCGCGGTCGCCGCGACGTTCAGCGACTGGATGCGGCCGGTGCCGGGGATGGTCAGGATCTCCTCGCAGGCGGCGAGGGTGGCCGGTGGGATGCCGTCCTCCTCGTTGCCGAGCACGACGGCGACCGGCTTGTCCGACTTGGCCAGCGTCGCCACGTCGGTGACCGCGCGGCCCCTGCCCAGCGCGGTCCCGACCACGCGGTAGATGCCGCGCAGGCGCTTCAGCGCGACCGGCAGGCTGGCGGCCTGATACAGCTCCACCCACTCGAACCCGCCCTCGGCCACGCGGTAGGCGGCTTCCGACGGCAGCGCCTGCCCCGGATGGTCGGACACCACCACGCGCGGCACGCCGAAGAAGGCCGCCGTGCGCAGGATGGCACCGAGATTGTGCGGGTTGCCGACCCCGTCCAGGATCAGCAGCGGCTGCCCGTCCGCCGCCCAGCGCTTCGCCGCCTCCGCGTCGAAGGCGGGCACGGCGCGCGGCGCGATCAGCGCGACCACGCCGCCGTGCAGCACGGTTCCGGCGACTTTCGCCAGTTCCTCCGCGTCCACCATGCGGTAGGGCTTGCGCGCCGCGGCCAGCGCCTTGCAGAAGCCGCCGACGTGGGGCTTCAGCCGCTCGTCGAAGAACAGCCGTTCGACGCAGGCGCCGTCATGCTCGAACAGGGCGGAGACAGCGGACAGGCCGGCGACCCGGAACAGCTTCTTCGGCGCGTCCTCGCGCGCGGGAACAAACGGTTGAGGCGGGGCCGGTTGAGGCGGGGCCTTGCGGGCGCGGGAAGGGGCGGGCGTGCGACCGCGCGGCGTCGCCGGCTTCGGCATGATGAACTCTGGGGTGTTGTGTGGACGGGCCGGCATTCTGACCAACCCGCCCCGCAAAACCAAGGGACTTCAAACGGTGGATTTAATGCCGCCCGCTGTGGCCCCCGTTGTGGCGCCGTGCGTAGCCCGCATAGGCCGCCGCGGCGGCCGCCGCGACGCTGGCGACGATCATGGGCGACACCCAGGCCGGCGTCGGCGTGCGGTAGCCGCCGGTGACGCCGCGGCCCTTCTCCATCGGTTCGAACAGGTTGCCGTCGGACGTCGGGGCCGGGGGCGTGCGGTCGAAATGGCGGTGCGCGCCATAGCCGGCGATCTTCTCCATCAGGCGCGGCGCCACCGCATGACCCAGCCGCGTCAACGGCGTCAGCGCGCCGACCATCGCCTGCGCACGCGGGCGCAGCGCCAGGGCGACGATGGTTTCCGCCACATCCTCCGGATCGTCGTAGAAGGGGCTTTCCGGCTGAAGCTCGTGCCCGGTGTAGTTGGCGCCGTGCGTCATGCCCGGCGTGTCGGTGAAGGAGGGATAGACGCCGCAGACATGGATGCGGGGCTCGTCCACCAGCTCCGCCCGCAGGCTTTCCAGAAGCCCCTCCAGCCCGAACTTGCTGGCCGCGTAGGCCGCGGCGTAGGGCGCCGGAGCCCAGGCCCCGACCGACACGGTGTTGATCAGGATGCCGTGACCCTGCCGGCGGAACACCGGCATCACGGCATGAGCGCCGTGCAGCGGGCCGAACAGGTTCGTTTCGATGACGCGGTGGTGGGCTTCGACCGGCGTTTCCTCGAACCGGCCGACCGCGCCGACGCCCGCGTTGTTCACCCACACGTCGATGCCGCCGAAGGCCCGCACCGCGCGATCGGCCAGCCGCTTGACGGAGCCCGCGTCGGTGACGTCGGTCGGCTCCACCGCGACCTCGGCGCCCAGCGCCCGGCATTCCTCGGCCACCTCGTCCAGCAACCCTTCGCGCCGCGCCGCCAGCACCAGCTGTGCGCCCTGCCGGGCGAACGCCTGCGCCGTCGCGCGCCCGATCCCACTCGACGCGCCGGTGATGACCACCGTGGCCCCTTGCAGCGTTCCCATCGTCCCATCTCCCGTCCGTGCCTGCTTCCAGCGTCAACAGGGCGGGAGGACGGGTGTCGCGGGCTTCCGCCCGGTTTCCACCCCTTGGCCAAGGAGCAGAATGACCACGGAGACACGGAGACGCAGAGAAAGCGCCTCCTCTGTGTCTCCGTGGTCAGATTTCAGTCGGCAGGGCCGGGATTTCCGGCCGAACGGGACTGGACTCTAGATGAGCTTGATGGCCAGGAAGCCGCCGATCAGGGCGACGGCGAAGGCGCTGGTGACCAGGGTCAGGCGCTTTTCGATGAAGTTGCGGACCGGTTCGCCGAACCAGTAAAGCAGCGCCGCAACCAGATAGAACCGCATGGCGCGGGAGATGATCGACGCGCCGATGAACACCCACAGGTCCAGCTTCGCCACGCCCGCGGTGATGGTCAGCAGCTTGTAGGGGATGGGCGTCATGCCCTTGATGATCAGGATCTCGGCGCCGTAATCGATGAACTTCTGGCGCAACACCTCGAACTGGTCGTTCAGGTGGTAGAAGTCGATGACGGCGCGGCCGATCGCCTCGTACAGGAAATAGCCGATCATGTAGCCGGCGATGCCGCCGACCACCGAGGCCAGCGTGCAGATCCCCGCGATGCGCCACGCCGCCTGCCGGTTGGCGAGCACCATCGGCACCAGCAGCAGGTCCGGCGGAATCGGGAAGAAGGAACTTTCCGCGAAGGAGACGCCCGCCAGCCAGGTGGTGGCGTTCTTCGAGGCCGCCTTGGCCATCGTCCAGTCGTAAAGGCGCTTCAGCATGCCGGTCGCAAGCCTGTCGTTGGTGCCGCAGGAGCCCTGTTGTAGCGGCACGCCGGCCTTCCGGCTACGACCAATTCGGGGCGGTCCCGGAAAGACTACGGCTGTTTCCCGGCGGGGGTAGGACGGGGATTGCCCTGGCTATCGTCCGGTTTGGCGTCCGGCTTGGCGCGGGCGGTCGGCTCGCAGTCCTCGTCCAGGGGGCCGCCGGGCCAACCGCCGGGCAGGCCGCGAAAGCGCGTGTCTGGGTTGGACCCGCCGCCGCCGCTTTCCTCGTCGCAGACCGGCTCGATGTCGGTCCGGTGGATCGGGTTCAGGGTTTCGGTCGGCGGCTGCTGTTGCCGTTGCGGTTCGTTCGCCATGGCCGTGTCCGTGGATATCAGGTGGGTCCTTGGCAACAGAAGGGCTGTGGCGCGGTTCCGTTCCTCACCCTCCGCCGCGCTGGAAGGCGCGGTCGAAGCGGGCGAGGAAGGCGCGCTGCTCCGCCTCGTCCCAACCACGGAACACGAAGCCGACGCGCAGGCGCGGGATGTCCACGGGGCCGAAGCGCCGGGGCGGCAGCGGGTCGATGCGCAACTCCACCCCCGCCTTGTCACCGACGACGATGCGGTCACTCTCCGCCCGCCAGGGCAGGCCGCCGACCGCGCCCGGCAGCAGGCGCAGCAGGTCCTCGCGGGTCAGCGCCATATCCTTCCAAAGAAGGCTCTCTATGATCACCCTCCCGCGACCGGCGGCCACATGGCGACGGCGTCGCCGGGCTTCAGCGGGTGGTGGTCCAACTGGCTGGGCGCGATGTAGACGCCGTTGACCAGCACGAGGTGGCACTTCTCCCGCGCCATGTTCAGCCGGCCGATGACGTGCGCCGGGGTGGCGTCGTCCGGCAGGTCGAGCCGGGTCTGGTTCTGCTTCGACCCCGGCGGCAGGTGCTGGGCCAGCGTGGCGTAGAGCTTGACGACGATTTCCATGATGTCTCCGCGAAAGGGGCGGAGGCCGGCGGCGGTGAACCTTCGCCGGCCTTCGACCGCCTCACGTCAGATGGGTACGGGCGATGTAGGCTTCCATCAGGCGGTGCGGGTCGGCCTTCAGCCGGTCCTTCCAGGGGCCGAGTTTGGTTCCGGTCTGGATCAGCCCGCGCATCACGCCGACATGCTCCGTCAGGCCGATGGCCGTGCCGCCGACCAGCACGTCGTCGGCGAATTGCAGGTTCAGGTACTTGTAGTTCGCGTCGTCCACCACCTCGACCGTGTCGCCGCCGTCCACCCCCGCCCACAGGCCGAAGGAGCTGGAAATCAGCCCCACCGTGTCCAGCACGTTCATCTGGAGGCTGCCGTTGTACTGGATGTTGTGGCCGGCCATGTTCATGGCCGCGATGCGCCCGTGCTCCGACGCGGTCGGCTGGATCGCGTGCACGTCGTGCGCCTTGGTCGAGAAGTCATAGCCCTGGGCCACGTCGCCCGCGGCGTAGATGTCGTTCACGCTGGTGCGCATGTAGCGGTCGACCGTGATGCCCCGGTCGACCTTGACGCCGCTGTTCGCCAGGAAATCCACGTTCGGCGTCACGCCGGCCGAGACGACGACCAGATGGGCCGCCAGCATCTCGCCGCTGTCCAGTTCAACGTCCAGCGTGTCGCGGCTGTCGGTCGGCTCCTTGCGCTTCAGGAAACCGAAGATGCCGCGGCTTTTCTCCGCCGCGACGTTCCGCAGGGCCTTGATCTTCGTGTTGGTCAGGACGCGGATGCCCTTGGCCTCGCACCAGCGGCGGATCATGGTGCCCGCGATGGGGTTCATCATGCGGGGGACCATGCGGTCGCCCATCTCCACCACCGTCAACTGCACGCCGCGGGCGGCCAGGGCCTCCAGCACGATGCAGCCGATGAAGCCGGCGCCCATCAGCACGACGTGCGTGCCGGGCTCGGCCATCGCCATGATGTTGCGGGTGTCCTCCAACGTCCAGCAGTGGTGGACGCCCTTCAGCTCCAGCCCCGGAATCGGCGGGCGCACGGGCCGCGCCCCGGTGGCGATCAGCAGCCGGTCGTACTTCAGATGGCTGCCGTCGGCGAAGTCGATGCGCTTGTTGTCGGGCATCAGCGCCGTGGCGCGCGCGTTCACGCGCACCTCGATGCCCTTGGCGGCGTAATGGTCCTGGCCCTTGCGCAGGTGGGTCCCGGCCTCCCCGATCTTGCCGGTGAGAACGTAGGGAATGGCCATGCGGGAGTAGGGCGGCTCGTTCTCACCGCTGACGAGCGTGATGGTGCCGGTGGGATCGGTTTTCCGCAGGGTTTCCGCCGCGACAACGCCCGACGGCCCCGCCCCGAGAACGACGTAATGCATGGGATATTGCCCTCTGGGGGAAAGCCCTTCTCCCCTCCGGGGAGAAGGGTTGGGATGAGGGGGCGGCCGCAGGCCGACAATGCACGCTCATGGCCGTGCTTGGACGCCCTTCGGGCGCCCCCTCACCCTAACTGGGTCGCTCGCAAGTCTCGCGCCCCCTCTCCGCCTTTGATCGCCTTCGGCGCTCAACCGGCCTTCGGCCGTCGGCTCCGAGCCCCAAAGGGGAGAGGGGACTTGAGGCGGGGATCAGAGCGCCAGCCGGGCCAGCGTCTCGTTGGTCGGCACGCCCTCCGCCGTCCAGCCGCGGATTTCGTAGTATTCCGGCAGCATCTTGGCGAGGTCGTTGACGCGGCCCGTGGCCGGGCCGGTCTTGGCCGGTTCGGACAGCAGCCGCTTGGGCAGTGTGTCGTCCTTGGCCGTGAAGCCGGCGGCGAGGTTGAACTGGCGCTCCAGGTTCCAGATGCGCTCGCCCGTCTCGACCATGCGCTCCACGCTCCAGCCGCCCTCGATGGCCGCGTCCACCTGCGGGGCCACGTCCTGGAGCGTCCAGGCGAAGGAGGTGAAGATGCAGATGCCGGCGCTGTCGAAGGCCGCGGTGGCGTCCTGGAAGGCCTTCACCAGACCGGCCTTGCCGTCGGTCGCAAGCGGGTCGGTCTTTTCCGGAATGCCCAGGATCTCCGACGCCACGGTGTAGCTGCGCAGGTGGCAGGCGCCGCGGTTGGAGGTGGCGTAGGTCAGGCCCATGCCCTGGATGCCGCGGCTGTCGTAGGCCGGGAACTCCTGGCCCTTGACGCCCATGTGGAACTCCGGATGGCCGTACTTCTCGCACAGCAGCTTGGAGCCCAAACCGATCTCCGCCCCGAAGCCCTCGCCCTTGCCGGTCAGCTCGGCCAGCTGGGTCAGCGCCTCCGCGGAGCCGAAGCGCAGCTCGATGCCGCCGGTCTGCTCCTTGGTCAGGGCGCCGATCTCGTACAGCTCCATCGCCGCCGAGACGGTGGCCCCGAAGCTGATCGGGTCCATGCCCTGCTCGTTGCAGATGAAGTTGGCGAAGGTCAGCGCCTCCAGGTCGTCGACACCCGTGTTGGAGCCCAGCGCCCAGGCCGCCTCATACTCCAGCCCGCCCGACGCGCCCCAGTACTGCGGCCGGTTCACGACCGTGTAGTGGGTCTTGTCGATCATGCTGACGCGGCCGCAGGCGATGGTGCAGCCGAAGCAGGCCTGGTTGGCGACGAGGTTGGACTTGCCGTCGGTCGGCCGCTTCTCCGCCATCGCTTCGGCGGAGATCTTGTGCGCGCCCTCGAACTGGATGTCGCGGTGGTTGCGCGTCGGCATCGCGCCGGTCTCGTTGATGACGTTCATCAGGACCTGCGTGCCGTAGGTCGGCAGGCCCTGGCCCGTCACCGCGTTGCCGGACAGCACGCCCTTTGCGGTCTCCGACGCCTTCAGGAAGCCCATGAAGTCGCGGACCTTCACGCCCTCCGTCCCGCGGACGGCGACGGCCTTCAGGTTCTTCGACCCCATCACCGTGCCGACGCCGGACCGGCCGGCGGCGCGGTGCAGATCGTTGACGATGCAGGCGTACTTGACGCCCTTCTCACCCGACACGCCGATGGTGGAGACGCGGACCAGCGGGTCCTGAAGCTGCGCCTTGATCGCGTGCTCGGTGTCCCAGACCGACTTGCCCCACAGGTGGTCGGCGGGCAGCAGGCGGGCGTTGCCGTCCTCCACGAACAGGAAGACGGGAGAGGGCGCCTTGCCCTCGAAAATGATCATGTCCCAGCCGGCGAACTTCAGCTCCGCGCCGAAGAACCCGCCGGAGTTGGAGCAGGCGATGGCGCCGGTCAGCGCGCCCTTGGTGATGACGGTGTAGCGCCCGCCGGTCGACGCCATGGTGCCGGTCAGCGGGCCGGTGGCGAAGATCAGCTTGTTGTCGGGCGACAGCGGATCGACCGTCGGGTCGATCTCCTCCACGAGGTACTTCGTGCCGAGGCCGCGGGAACCCAGGTACTTCTGGGCCCAGTCCATGTTCAGCGGCTCAGGCTTGACGGTGCCGGCGGTCAGGTTGACGCGCAGGATCTTACGTGCCCATCCCATCTTCAGGCCCCCCTCAGTTCGCGCGTGCGCCGGTGTCGGTCTTGGCGGCCCAGGCGCGCATCTTTTCCAGCCCGGTCCAGTTCGAATCGACGAAGGTGATGGCCTGCGTCGGGCACGCCTTGGCGCAGGCGGGATCGCCTTCGCACAGGTCGCACTTCATGACCTTGCCGGAGGAGGCGTTGTAGTTGATGGTGCCGAACGGGCAGGCGATCGTGCAGACCTTGCAGCCGACGCAGAGGTCGGCGTGGACCTCCTTCGCACCGGTGGCGAGGTTCACCTTGATCGCGTCCACGGGGCAGGCCTGCATGCACCACGCTTCGGAGCATTGCGTGCAGGTGTAGGGCACGAAGCGCGCCTCGGCATCGAAGGTGAAGACCTTGATGCGCGACTTGGACGGGTTGAAGACGCCTTCGTTCTCGTAGGAACAGGCCATTTCACATTGCCGGCACCCGGTGCATTTCCCGGGGTCGATGTTGAGCGAGCGCTGCATCGTCGCACTCCCTATGCGCGGTGTTTTTGGAACCGAAGACTTTTGTGGACGGACGTCACCGCTCCCTCACCACGAGGATGGGAAGTCGGGCGTTCGCCCTTTTTCATTTGTGTGGGGTCGAGCCTATGCTTGCGCGCGAACCGGGGCAAGGTCCCCGGTGTCGCGGCCCATCGTACTTTAGGCTGATAATGGGCCGCGCGGTCCCTTCTCCCACCTGGGGATAGGGCTTTGGGCGATCACTTCGTCGCGTTCTCCAGATACGCGATCAGGTCTGCGCGGTCCTCCGCCTTGGCGATTCCGCCAAAGGCCATGCGGCTGTCGGGGATGACCGCCTTCGGGCTGGCGAGGTACGGGTCGAGCGCCTTGGCGTCCCACACGATGTTGGAGGCCTTCAGCCCCTCCGAATAACCGGCGAAGCTGTCCACCGTGCCGGCCTTGCGGCCGAACAGGCCATGCAGGGAAGGGCCGACGCGGTTCTTGCCGGCCTCGACCGCGTGGCAGGACTTGCACTGGCGGAACAGCTTCTCGCCGTTGGCCGCGTCGCCCTCGGCCCACGCCACGGAGGATGCCGCGGGGCTGAGCGCCAACAGCGCGGTCACGGCCAGGGCGGTGCGGGTCACGGTACGCATGGGTGAAAGCCTCCCTCGTTCGGCCGCGGTTCTTGCCGGGATCGGCGGGTGGCGGCGTCGAGGGGTGACTTTACGGATTGTCCGAAACCGGACCATTGGACTTTGGATCCGCCTGGGCATCGGCCTTGGCCTCCTCCACCGGCTTCAGCGCCTCGTCCATCCAGGCCAGATGCGGGGCGGCGGCCTTGCGCGCCTCCTCCTCCATAAGGCGGTAGCGGGAAACGACCTCCTGCCCGAAGGCGGTCAGGCCGGTGCCGCCGCCCTCGCGCCCGCCGACGTTGGTGCGCACCACCGGTTCGCGGAAGGCGGTGTTCATCGTCTCCACCAGGAACCAGGCGCGGCGGAAGGACATGCCGAGCGCCCGCGCGGCGGCGGAAATGGAGCCGGTGCGGTCGATCTGCTCCAGAAGCGTGACCTTGCCCGGGCCGATGGCCCCGGACGGGTGCAGGAAGCGCAGCCGGATGTCGGTCGTCATGTCCGTGTCGTCTCGCCGGGTTTCGGATACTGGCTCCGTCCAAGGTACCATTTGCGGCGGTGTGGTCATTGCCGAAAACGCGGCTTCCGGCCTTTGCCGCCGCAGAACGAGCCTGCAACGAAAGTCGAATTTACGGGAACCGCCGAAAGCCGCGATAACGGTGGGGCGCTGTGACGGAAAACGCATACCGGGCGGTATGGTAATTTTCGCATAGCGGGTCGCAATCCGCCTCGGGAGGAAACCGTCGTGATCCATCAGGCTCTGGAAACGCTGAACAAGCAGATCGCCATTCGTCCGCGCTACGACAACTTCATCGGCGGGCAGTGGGTCGCGCCGATTAAGGGCCAGTATTTCACCAACCTGACGCCGATCACCGGCAAGTCGCTCTGCGAAGTCGCCCGCTCCACGGCCGAGGACATCGAGAAGGCGCTGGACGCCGCCCACAAGGCCAAGGACGCCTGGGGCCGCACCTCCCCCGCCGAGCGCGCCCGCATCCTGAACAAGATCGCCGACCGCATGGAAGAGCGGCTGGAGGTCCTGGCGCTGGCCGAGACGCTGGACAACGGCAAGCCGATCCGCGAGACGACCCACGCCGACCTGCCGTTGGCCATCGACCATTTCCGCTACTTCGCCGGTTGCATCCGCGCCCAGGAAGGTACGATTGCGGAAATCGACCACACCACCTACGCCTATCACTTCCACGAGCCGCTGGGCGTCGTCGGCCAGATCATCCCCTGGAACTTCCCGCTGCTGATGGCGGTGTGGAAGCTCGCCCCGGCGCTGGCCGCCGGCAACTGCGTCGTGCTGAAGCCGGCCGAGCAGACCCCGATGGCGATCATGGTGCTGATGGATATCATCGGCGACCTGCTGCCGGACGGCGTCGTGAACGTCGTCAACGGCTTCGGCATCGAGGCCGGCAAGCCGCTGGCGCAGAGCCCGCGCATTGCCAAGATCGCCTTCACCGGCGAGACGACGACCGGCCGCCTGATCATGCAGTACGCGTCGGAGAACATCATCCCGGTCACGCTGGAGCTGGGCGGCAAGTCGCCGAACATCTTCTTCAGCGACGTCATGGCTGACGACGACGAGTTCCTGGACAAGGCGCTGGAAGGCTTCGCCATGTTTGCCCTGAACCAGGGCGAGGTCTGCACCTGCCCCAGCCGCGTGCTGGTTCAGGAGTCGATCTACGAGAAGTTCATCGAGAAGGCCGTCGCCCGCGTCGCCGCGGTGAAGCAGGGCAGCCCGCTCGACCCGGCCACGATGATCGGCGCCCAGGCGTCCATCGACCAGCTTGAGAAGATCCTCTCCTACATCGACATCGGCAAGGCCGAGGGTGCGGAGGTCCTGATCGGCGGCGAGCGCGCCCACCTCGGCGGCGAGTTGGAGAGCGGCTATTACGTGAAGCCGACCGTCTTCAAGGGCCACAACAAGATGCGCATCTTCCAGGAGGAGATCTTCGGGCCGGTCGTGTCCGTGACCACCTTCAAGACCGAGGAAGAGGCGCTGGCCATCGCCAACGACACGCTCTACGGCCTGGGTGCCGGCGTGTGGAGCCGCGACGGCAACCGCGCCTTCCGCATGGGCCGCGCCATCCAGGCCGGCCGCGTGTGGACCAACTGCTACCACCTCTACCCGGCCCACGCGGCCTTCGGCGGCTACAAGCAGTCCGGCATCGGCCGCGAGACGCACAAGATGATGCTCGACCACTACCAGCAGACCAAGAACCTGCTGGTCAGCTACAGCCCGAAGGCCCTGGGCTTCTTCTAACCCAATCTTCCTCTCCCCAGGGGGGAGAGGAAGATTGGCGCCGGTACTGTCTCCTCCCTGTGACTGACTGGCCGGGGGCCGCGCGGCCTCCGGCCACCTTTCATTGGACCTCTTTCTCTGGAGCATCCGCCCATGGTCGAACGCGTCGTCGCCACACCGGCCGCCCTGCACCTGATCGACAAGCTGCGGGGGCTGTACGGGCCGTTGTTCTTCCACCAGTCCGGCGGCTGCTGCGACGGCAGCGCGCCGATGTGCTTCATGGAAGGGGAGTTCAAGCCCGGCGGGCAGGACGTTCGGCTGGGCGAGATCGGCGGCTGCCCCTTCTTCATGGGGGCCGCCCAGTTCGAATACTGGGAGCACACCCAACTGATCATCGACGTGGTGCCGGGCCGCGGTGCCAGCTTTTCCCTGGAGGCGCCGGAGGGCGTGCGCTTCCTCACCCGCTCCCGCCTGTTCACCGACGCGGAGCTTGGGGAGCTTTGCCGGCAGGGCACCGCTATGACCAATTTATCATAGCGTTCCGCCGACCGGCACGGTATGGTGGTTGCTGACTTTGGGAGTTTTCCCGGTCGGTACGGCCGCAGGGCAGTTTGACCCGTGTTTTAAGCTGACCTCCCCGCGCGGCGGTGCATATGGAACCGAACTCGGCGCCCCCGCGACAAGCGGGAGGCGCCTTTTTCGTATCGGGCGCCTTTTTCGTGCCCGGTTTCGTCTTAGACGATGGTTCAATGCCACCGAAGCCCCGTCGGCTTTGCCCCCCGGCGGGCGGTAGGATAACGTAAAGGTCATCCGACGACTTTCCTTACGGTTTTCCATGCTTCGGGCGATGGACGCCATGCCGATTCTCTCCGGAACCCGCCACGCGCACGGCACCGCCCAACCTGGCGGAGCCGCGCCCGCCGGGCAGCAATCCCCGTCGCTGCCGCGCGCCGCCTCCATGGCGGAGGATGCGCGCACCGCCGCGCGGGAGCTGTTCGAGGCACTGTGCGGCCCGGCGTCGTCCAATCCCGACCTGGAAATGGCGCTGGTCTTCTGCTCCCCCCACCATGACCGGGAGGAACTGGCGGCGGCGCTGGCGGAGCTGTTCGGGCCGATCCCCGTCGTCGGCTGCACCACGGCGGGGGAGATCACGCCCTTCGGCTACGCCGCCGGCTCCCTGGTCGGCATCGGCTTTCCGCGCGACGACTTCACAATCGTGGCCCAGCGCATCGACGACCTGGACCGCTTCTCCATCGCGGAGGCGCCGCGCGTGCTGCGCGGCCTGCTGGAGCAGCGCGACGCAGCACTGGCCGCCCGCGCGGAGGGCTTCACCGATTACGGCAGCTTCGCCTTTCTGATGATCGACGGCATGTCGCGGTCGGAGGAGATGGTGGTCAGCGCGCTGCACAGCGTGCTGATGGACATCCCGCTGTTCGGCGGCTCGGCCGGCGACGAACTGCGGTTCGAGCGCACCTTCGTCCTGCACGAGGGGCGCTTCCATTCCAACGCGGCGGTGCTGATGCTGGTCACCACGGCGCGGCGCTTCGTGGTGTTCCGGACGGAGCATTTCGTGGCGTCCGACGCCAAGATGGTGGTCACCGGCGCCGACCCGCAGAGCCGGATCGTCACCGAAATCAACGCGGAGCCCGCCGGTCGCGAGTACGCCCGCATGGTCGGGCTGGAGGGCGAGCCGCTGACGCCCATGATCTTCGCCGCCTATCCCGTCGTCGTGCGGGTGGGCGGCGAGTATCACGTCCGCTCCATCCAGAAGGTCAACGAGGACGAGAGCCTGACCTTCTACTGCGCCATCGACGAAGGCATCGTGCTGACCGTCGCCAAGGGCGTGGACCCCGTCGAGAATTTCGAGGACATGATGCTGAAGCTGGCGGCAGAGATCGGCGGGCCGCCCGATCTCGTGCTGGGCTGCGACTGCATCCTGCGCCGGCTGGAGCTGGAGCAGCGGCAGTTGAAGCACGTCATGTCCGCCTCGCTGGCGCGGCACAACGTCGTCGGCTTCTGCGCCTACGGCGAACAGTACAACGCCATGCACGTCAACCAGACCTTCACCGGCGTTGCGATAGGTGCGCGATGACGCTCGTCTTCTCCGACCGCAACACACCCCCGCCTCTAACCCCTGACGAGCGCGCGCGGCTGGAGGCGCTGGAGCGCGAGAACGCGAAGCTCAAGCGCATCAACCAGGTGCTGATGGACCGGGTGGAGCGGTCCATGGACGTGCAGGGCGGCGCCTTCTCCCTGTTCCAGACCGCCATCGTGCTGGAGCAGAAGGTGCGCGAGCGCACGCTGGAACTGGAACGGGCCCTGCGGGAGCTGGAGGACAGCCACCGCGACCTCGCCCGCGCCAAGGAACTGGCCGACACCATGCGCACCCGCCTGTCGGAGGCCATCGAGTCGGTGAACGAAGGCTTCGCCATCTTCGACAGCGACGACCGGCTGGTGCTGTGCAACAACAAGTACCTCGCCCTGTGGCCGGAGATACGCGACCGCATCATGCCCGGCGTCCGCTTCCGGGAAATCGCGGAATTGGCGGCCTCCTCCCGCTCGGTCGCCGACGCCTACCCGCGGCCGGACCTGTGGCTGGCGCAGCGTCTGGCCCAGCACCGCGAGCTGAAGGGCCCCTACATCTACCGCCTGTCGGACGGCCGCTGGGTCCAGGTGAACGAGCGGCGCACCCGCGACGGCGGCGTGGTCGGCGTCTACACCGACATCACCGACCTGAAGGAGCATGAGACCCGCCGGCGCGAGCGCGAACTGGCCGAGAAGTCGGCGCTGTTGCAAGCCACGCTGGACAACATCGCGCAGGGCGTCGGCGTGTACGACCGCGACCAGCGGCTGGTCGCCTGGAACGAGCGCTTCGCCGGCCTGCTGCGCCTGCCGGAGGACGTGGCGCGCAAGGGCTCCAGCTTCGCCGACTTCATCCTGCACCACGCCGCCATGGGCGACCGCGGCCTGTCGGTCAGCGCGCTGATGGCGCCCAGTTGCCTTGTGGAGCAGCCCTGGCTCGACGACACGGTGCTGGAGATCAGCCGCAACCCCATGCCGGGCGGCGGCTTCGTCCTGACCTTCACCGACATCACGGAGCGCAAGCGGGCCGAACAGGCGCTGCGCGACAGCGAACAGCGCATCCGCCTCGTCACCGACGCAGTGCCGGCGCTGATCGCCTATGTGGACGCGGAGCAGCGCTTCCGCTTCGTCAACAAGGCCTACGAGGGCTGGTTCAACCGCACCCGCGAGGAGATCGAGGGCCAGCCCATGTGGGCGGCGCTGGGCGACCTCTATTACGAGGCCCGCCGCGTCCACGTGCAGCGGGCGCTGGCCGGGGAGGAGGTGACCTTCGACCTGGACCTGCCCGGCGAGAACGGCGCCCCGCGCTACGCCGTCGCCACCTACATCCCGCATTTCGGCGAGAAGCGCGCCGGCGGCCGGCGGGAGGTGCTGGGCTATTTCGGCCTGATCCACGACATCACGGAGCGGCGGCTGGCGGCGGAGGCCCTGGCCGACGCCAAGGACAGCCTGGAACGCCGCGTCGCCGAACGCACGGCGGAGCTGACCTGCCTGAACGGCCAGCTTCAGCAGCAGATCACCGAGCGCATCGCGGCGGAGGATGCCCTGCGCCTCGCCAAGGCGGAGGCGGAGCAGGCGAACCTGTCCAAGACCCGCTTCCTGGCGGCGGCCAGCCACGACCTGCTGCAACCGCTGAACGCCGCCCGCCTGTTCGTCTCGGCGCTGGGCGACCTGGACCAGCCGGCACCGAACCGCGGGCTGGTGGAGAACATCGACGTGGCGCTGGCCTCCGTCGAGGATCTGCTGTCGGCGCTGCTGGACATCTCCAAGCTCGACGCGGGCGCCGTGCGGCCGGAGGTCGCCGATTTCCCGATCAAGAGCCTGCTGGGCGCGCTCGCCACGGAGTACGCCGCCGTGGCGAAGGAACGCGGGCTGGACCTGCGCGTCGTCGGCAGCCACGCGGTGGTGCGCAGCGACATCCGCCTGCTGCGCCGCATCCTGCAGAACTTCCTGTCCAACGCACTGCGCTACACGCCGGCCTGCACCCCGGACGGCAATGGGTCGCGGCCGGGCGGCGGGAAGGTGCTGATCGGCTGCCGACGCACCAAGGCCGGCTTGCGGATCGAGGTGTGGGACACCGGCCCCGGCGTTCCGGCCGACAAGCTGGGCGAGATCTTCCAGGAATTCCGGCGGCTCGACACGCCCTGCGCCAACGAACGGGTGCGCGGCATGGGCCTGGGCCTCGCCATCGTGGACCGCGTGGCGCGGATGCTCGACCACCCCATCACCGTGCGGTCGGAACCGGGCCGCGGCTCCGTCTTCGCGGTGACCGTGCCCTTCGGCCGCTACGCCCGCCCGGCCCGCGCGCTGGAAACGCCGGTGCGCACGACGACCAACCGCCTCGCCGGCACGCGGGTGCTGGTCATCGACAACGAACCCGCGGTGCTGGCCGGCATGCGCGCCCTGCTGGAAGGCTGGGGCTGCACCGTCGCCACGGCGGCCAGTGGCGACGAGGCGCTGGCGCGGCTGGACAGCCTGTCGCCCGCCCTGTCGCCCGACGTGCTGTTCGCCGATTATCACCTGGACAACGGCGTGATCGGCTTCACCGAGATCGCCCGCGTCCGCGAACGCTGCGGCGCGGACCTTCCCTCCGTCCTCATCACCGCCAACCGCACGGCCGAGGTGGTGGAGGAGGCGCAGGCGAAGGGCTGCCACGTGCTGAACAAGCCCGTGCGCCCGGCGCAGCTGCGGGCGGTGATGACGGGGTTGCTGGGGTAGGGAAGGGTGGTTGCGTTGGGGCCCCCTCCCAACCTCCCCCACTTCGCGGGGGGAGGAGTTTTAGGAACGGGTGGCGGCAGTCCCCTCCCTCGCCGAAGGTGGGGGAGGGTTAGGGAGGGGGCCCGGTGCCACCACTCCCCACCCGCTACTCCGCCCCAACCCCCCGCCGTGCCAGGAAGCCCTTCGCCGGGTTGTACCCGAACACCGCTCCCCCCAGGAACACGGCCAGCGCCAGCGCCGTCCAGCTCAGCGCTTCGGCGTTCAGCTTCAGGTACAGGGCGTGGCGGATCAGCTCGACCGCCTGGCTGAAGGGGTTGACGGCGCAAATCGCGTGCAGCAGTTCCCCGGCCTCCTGCATCTTCCACAGGGGATACAGGGCGGTGGACAGGAAGAAGGTCGGGAAGATGACGAAGTTCATCACGCCCGCGAAATTCTCCAGCTGCCGGATGGCGGAGGACAGCAGCATCCCCAGCGCCCCCAGCATCAGCCCGCTGACCACCAGCGCCGGCAGCACCGTCACATAGCCGAGCGGCGGCGCCTGCACGCCGTAGACCCAGGCGATGGCCAGGAACGCGTAGACCTGGAGGATCGACACCGCCGTGCCGGCCAGCAGCTTCGCCGTCAGCAGGAACCAGCGGGGCAGGGGGCTGACCAGCAGCATGCGCATGCTGCCCATCTCCCGGTCGTAGACCATGGACAGCGAGCTTTGCATCCCGTTGAACAGCTGGATCATCCCGACGAGGCCGGGGACGATGTAGACCTCGTAGGGGATATAGGTCTCGTAGGGCGGGGTGATGGCGATGCCCAGCGCGGCTCGGAAGCCCGCCGCGAAGACGAACAGCCACAGCATCGGCCGGACCAGCGCGGACAGGAACCGTTCCCGCTGGTGCACGAAGCGCAGCACCTCGCGCCCGACGATGCCGCCCAGCGCGCGGGCGTAGCGCGCGGTCCCCAGACTCGCCGCGGTCGTGGTCATGCCGCCTCCTTCGCGATCAGGCGGTTGAAGCTGTCGGTCAGCGTCTCCGCCCCGGTGCCGCGGTTGACGTCCGTCACCGGACCGGCCGCGCGGATCTGGCCGCGGTGGATGACCACCACGCGGTCGTCGGCCGCGATCTCGTCAATGAGGTGGGTGGCCCAGAGGACAGCGATGCCGCGCTCCCGGCAGAGGTCGTGGACATGCTCCACGATGGCGCGGCGGGCGGGCACGTCCAGGCCCACGGTCGGCTCGTCCAGCACCAGCAGGGCAGGCTCGTGCAGCAGGGCGCGGGCCAGCTCCACCCGGCGGCGGTGGCCGCCGTTCAGCCGGCGCACCGTCTCGTCGATGCGCTCCGCCATGCCCAGCCGCTCCAGCGCCTCCTGCGCGCGCGCTTGCGCGATGCGACGGGGCAGCCCGTGCAGCGAGGCGAAGTACAGCAGGTTCTGCCGCACCGTCAGGTCGAGGTCGAGCGTCGGCTGCTGGAACACCACGCCCATGCGGGCCAGCGCGCGGGTCGGTTCCCGCTTCAGGTCCACGCCGCCGATGCGGATGGTGCCGCTGGCCGACTCGAACAGGCGGGTGATCAGCGCGAACAGCGTCGTCTTGCCTGCCCCGTTGGGGCCGAGCAGGGCGGTGAAGGACCCGGCCTCCACCGCCAGCGACACGTCCTTCAGCGCGAAGGCCCCGCGCCCGTATGCGTAGCTGAGACTTTCGACGGACAGCGCGGGTGCCATCCCCATCATCCCTTCACCGCCACGCCCCAGGGATAGCGCCCGACCTTCACGGACTTCAGCACCTTCAGGCTGTCCACGTCGATCACCGACACGTCGCCGGACACGCCGTTGGTGGCGTAGAGGCGCTTTTCGTCCGGCGACAGGGCCATCTGCCAGACGCGCCGGCCGACCAGCAGATAGTCCTTCACCTCGAAGGTCTTGGCGTCCACCACCGCGACGTGGTTGGCGGGGCCGAGCGCCACGAAGCCGTAGCGGCCGTCGCTGGTCAGGCGGACGCCCACGGGCTGGATGCGGTCCTGCGGCACGCCCTTGATCTTGAAGCGGACGGTCTGTTTCACCTGCCGGTTGGCCGTGTCGATGATGGACAGCGTGCCGCCGACCTCCGACGTCACCCACAGCAGGCTGCCGTCCTTGGTGAAGCGCGAATAGCGCGGGCGGGCGTCGACCAGCGTGTTGTCCACGACGGCCTGCTTCTCGACGTCGATCCAATGGACCATGTTGGTCGTCTCGGATGTGTTCACCGCCCACTTGCCGTCGGGGCTGACGGCCATGCCCTCCGGCTCCACGCCCACGTCCACCTGGAAGGCGACCTTGCGGCTGGTCACGTCGACGACCGTGACGACGTTGTTGTCCTCGTTCGCGATGAACAGCAGCTTGCCGTCCGGGGACAGGGCGAACTGTTCCGGATCCTTGCCGGACGGCAGGTTGTGGATGACCTGTTTGGTCTTCAGATCCATGACCTGCACAGCGTCGTCGTCGCTGGCGCAGATGTAGAGTTGGGCGCCGTCGCGGCTCAGCGTGATGCCGCGCGGGCGGCGGCCGACCTTCACCGTGTCCGTCACCTCCAGCGTCGCGCTGTCGATGATGGACAGCGTGTTGTCCTTCTCGTTCGACACGTAGATGGTGTCGGCCAGCGCAGGTCCGGCGGCGGCGCCCGCCAGCAGCGTTGCCAGCAGCGTTGCGGCGGACAGGGTGCCGGAAGTCTTCATCGGTTCAGGCGTCCTTTCAGCGCGGGCGGCAGCCCGTTTCGGGCTGGTCGTAACCCAGTGAGTCGAGTTCGGTCTTGGGGTGCAGGAACCCGTCCTGCGGCGAGACGGAGACGAGCGAGCGATCGGACGCCAGCAGCACCGGCTGGCGTAGTTGCCCGTCCCACGGGCGGAAGGACAGCGGCACGCCCTTGAAGCCGGCCAGCGTGAAGTCGGGCCCCTTGATGTAGGCCATCAGCGCCGCCGGATCGGTGGAGCGGGTGCGCGTCGCGGCCTCGCCCACCGCGCGGACGGCGGCCCAGACCGCGTGGTCGCGCGGCAGCATGACGCGCCCGGCCGCCGCCTTGAAGCGGGACTGGAGCTGAGCGGACCCCCAGGACTCGTGCGCGCGGTGCCAGTTGGTGGGGACAAGCCCCTGCGTGCCGGCCACCGGACGCGGGTCCCAGGTGCGGTACATCAGGTAGTCGCCGAAATCGCCGACCTCGTCCGCGACGATCAGTACGTCGTAGCGCTTGCCCTGGGTGAAGACCGGCACCTCGGCCTGCGCGGTGCGGCGGGCGTCGTGGTCCTCGCTCCAGGTCTTTTCCTCCACCACCTCGGCGCCGAAGCGCTTGGCGGCGCGCTTCACGGCGGCGGCGTAGAGCTTGTCCTCCGGCCGGGTCCCGACGACCAGCAGCCACTTGGTCCAGCGCTTCACCGCCAGATACTGGCCCAGCGCGTCGGCCAGCATGGCGCGGCTGGGCATGGTGTGCAGCAGGTTCGGCGCGCACAGCGCGTTGCGCAAGCTGTCGTCGCTGGAGCCCGCGTCGAACAGCAGCATGTTCGCCGTTTCCGGCAGCCGGGCGAGCGCACCCGGCGCCTCTCCCGGCAGGTCCAGCACGACGATGCGGTGCCCCTTGGCGGCCAGATCGCGCAGCGCCTGCGCCGGATCGCCGTCCTGCGGCACGGTCACGGTTTCCAGCTCGAACCGCTGCTTCAGGAAGCGGCCAGTGGTGTCGTTGTCGGCGATTCCCTGGCGGGCGCCGGCGATGCCTTCGTCGGCGGGTGGTTCGTCCAGGTTCGACAGGGCAGGGGGCCGTTCCACCTCCTGCGTCAGGTAGGCGATCCGGACGACCGCCATATCGGCAGGCGCCGTGCCCTGAGAAAAAGCGGCCGGGATGGCGCAGAGCCACCCGGCCATCAGGGAGGAGAACAGGAGGAAGGACCGGAGGGCAGGGTGCATCGCGGTTGCAAGGCTCTCCTGGTTTCGGGACCTCAGGTTAGCCACAGGGGTGCGCTGGCCGTAATGCGACTTTGGTACGATGCGCGGCGGGGAAGCTGGGGAAATCCTTGGGAAACCCCAGGGAAACCGGGCGTTGCAGAGGGTCGCGGCCCGCGGTTTCCTACCAAAGTCCAATTATTGGGTGGGCGGAGCGCTCGTTATCCTCCGGGCAGCAAACATCACACGCTCGGATTTGAGAGAGGACGCTCCCCATGAAAGCTCGGCATCTCCGGCTTGCGGCCGCAGGTCTCCTTTTCGGCGGTGTCGCGGCCGCCTCGGCGGTGGCCTTCGCGCATGGCGACGTGACGCCCCAGCCGGTGGACACCGCCGGCCTCGAAAAGCTGGGCGAGGCCTGGCGCGACAGCAATCCCTACCGCGGCAACCCCCGCGCCATCGAGATCGGCGCCTCCGCCTTCAACCAGAACTGCGCGCGCTGCCATGGGCTGGGCGCGGTGTCGGGCGGCATCGCCCCGGACCTGCGCTATCTGGAGCCGGGCGACGTCGGCGACGAGTGGTTTAAGGAGCGTGTGACCAACGGCTCCATCCGCAACGGCGTGACCTACATGCCGCGCTTCGGCGAGGCGCTGGGCCAGGAAGCGTTGTGGGCCATCCGGTCGTGGCTGGAAACGGTGCATCAGGAATGACGGAACTCACGCGACGCCGCCTTTTCGGCTTTGCCCTTGGTCTGTCTGGTGCGGCGCTGGCCGCCGGGGTAGCCCCCCGGCCGGCCGGCGCGCGCCCGTTGGACGATGTCGTGGCCGCGGGGCGGCTGCGCGTGGCGGTCTACCGCGACAACCCGCCCTTCTCCTTCCGCAAGGACGGCAAGCTGACGGGCATCGACGTCGATCTTGCCCGCAGCATCGCGGACCGGCTGGGCGTCGGCATCGAATACATGGAGCTGACCGCCGGCGAGACGGTGTCCGACGACCTGCGCAACGCCGTCTGGAAGGGCCACTACCTCGGCGGCGGCGTGGCCGACATCATGATGCACGTCCCCTACCAGAAGGATTTCGGCCTGAAGAATCCGGAGGCCGTGCTGTTCGCCCCCTACCAGCGGGAAAATTTCGCGCTGGCCCGCAACCCCATGCGCGTCACCCAGCCGATGCTGGCCGCCCTGCCGGACGAGCCGGTGGGGGTGGAGATCGACAGCATCCCCGACTTCTTTCTGCTGGGCGCCTTCGGCGGCCGCCTGCGCGAGCGGATCGTCCATTACATGACCATCCCGGAAGCGGTCGCCGCCTTGGAGACGGGGGATGTCGCCGCCGTCGTCGCGACCCAGAGCCAGATCGAATCCGCGCTGGGCGAGCGCGCGAAGAACTTCCCCGTCACCCCTGTTTCCTTCCCCGGCATGATGACGTCGAACTGGGACATCGGGCTGGCCGTGAAGGAGAACTCCCGCGACCTCGCCTACGCCGTCGGTGACGTGATCACCGCGCTGCTGGACGACGGTACGGTGCCGATGCTGTTCCGGGCCTATGGGGTGACGCACAACGCGGTGGTGCTGGAATAGGCGGGCCTTGCCCCCACCCTAACCCTCCCCCGCTGGGCGGGGGAGGGGACTGCCGCC
>Ga0065721_10004629_pt1 | contig 23439 bp, 17 predicted proteins | sample Mesricmetagenome_FD_59108 | JGI IMG/M metagenome (GOLD analysis project Ga0065721, IMG submission 59108) | Mesophilic microbial community from rice straw/compost enrichment Sample: eDNA_1 v2 (version 2) | ecosystem: Engineered > Solid waste > Grass > Composting > Bioreactor | place: USA: Davis...
CATTTTACTGTAATTGAGTCAAAGCGGAAGACCAGGATTTATAATAAAGACAACGGTTCACTTTACGCCGGTAACCTTTCCCGCATAAAAAAATTCATATCCAACGACAGCCTGCATACGGTTTTCGAGCCGGTGAATCTGTATAATGTGTGGATGCCGATTGTAGTTGTTGGTCATAATCTGGATGACGGGTTTATTGTTGGAGCCGGTTTTAAATATACGGGGCAGGGAGGTTTTCGTAAGACACCTTATACCACAACACAGCAGCTGCTTGCGCGGTATGCTTTTTCAACCGGAGCCTATCGAATAAAATATACGGGTGAATGGAAAAAGGCAATCGGCAATGCAGACCTAGTGATCAATGCACTTGCCCGGGCTCCTCATAATACGACCAACTTCTTCGGCCGGGGAAATGAAACCGTATTTAATAAAAGCGGAGATTATAAAAGATTTTACCGCACAAGGTTTACAACCTACCAGGCTGATCCGACATTACGCTGGCAGGTTAAGAAGGCGACACTGAACCTGGGCCCGTCTCTTTACTATTACCAGTTCGACCCGGATGACAATAAAGGCCGTTTCGTGGAAAACACATCTTTGATTGGCTCATATGACAGCGCCACACTGGAAAAATCCAAACTGCACCTGGGAGGCACAATTGAGTATACCAGAGATTTGAGGAATAACCGAACTTTTCCGCAATGGGGGAGTTATATAAATATCCGCATCCAGGCCTATAAGGGCATGGGGGATTATGCCCGCTCATTTGCACAGCTAATACCTGAATTTGCCTTTTATAAAAGCCTGACAAGACGGTCAACGATTGTACTTGCCGAACGACTGGGCGGTGTCGTGGGCCTTGGAGACATGGCTTTCTACCAGTCAGCCTTCCTGGGTGGTCACGACAACCTTTGGGGATACAGGCAATACCGCTTTGCGGGCCAGCACAGCTTTTACAACAATCTCGAACTGAGAGTCAAATTAGCGGATGTAGCCAGCTATATCGTTCCCGGTCAGTTTGGCATCAGCGGCTTTTGGGATATCGGTCGCGTATGGGAAAAACATGACAATTCGGGCAAATGGCACAATGGTGGCGGTGGCGGTATCTATTTTGCTCCCGCCTCAGTCATGGTTTTTAGTTTTGTGATGGGTTATTCCCGCGAAGGATGGTATCCTTATTTTACAATGGGTATGAGATTTTGATTTATGCGAACTACAGTGCTCAATATGAACCGGCGCATCATGCTGGATAAAATGCCTGAAACGGTTTTAAGTTTCAGACCATTTATTGATTACCTGAAACAAAGAAGGGCAGAACCCGGGTGCCAGAAAGACCGTTTCTTTTCTTTCGTCATTGAGCAGTTTGAAAGTGAACCAGGTCTGATGGGCCCGGTTGATGTAGAAAAAGTAAAAGCTTACGAACGCCAGCTTCAACTTATTTATAGTACCGTCTCACCGATCATCGAAGATGAAAACACGCATCGCTGGGCGATATGCATACCCCTGCAGCCTGTTGTATTTTATGGAACCAATGCTTACTATGAATTGGTAGCCGACCACGAAACAGGCGACGTCAGAGCGGGTATTGTCAATAAAAATCCGGAGGAAATCCGGAGACACCAGCTTGAGTTTACTTACTCCATGCTTTTGAAAAAGCTTTATAATTTCCACAGCTTTTTTAACCGCGATATTATTCACTCAATTATTGATGAATCAACCGGACTTACCCGGTATTTCCGTTTAAACCTCGACATACGTTTTGTCAACATCACAACCATAAAGCCAATCCCGGAATTGAAATTGGAGGATCTGCATCTGGGAAGCTACGATACTGATGAAACGCTGGCCATGCTACAGGAAAAACTTCCACTGGACAGTTTCCGTTTCGAAGGTTTCTCGATCATTACGGCAACAGATGTAACAGCGCAGCAGGCAATAGAAAATATTAAAAACTTCATTATCGCCGAATCATCAATAGATGAGGAAGATTACTATCAGAATCTGACCAGTTCACTGAAAACGCTGGTGGGTCACACGGATGTGGAATTCGGTCTCATTCCTGTTTTACAGGTAAATAACAGGCTCATCTTTAATGATACGGAATGCACACACAGCAAGCTGATCAGTACGGCCGCGGCTTCCGGAACAGGAGAAGCTACTTACGAGGAGCTCGCTGAAAATTATTTTAAGAATCCAAAACAGGTTATTTACCGGGATATTAATGATGCAGATGAATCAAAGCAACCATTCTTAAAAGTATTACGCGCAAAGGGGATCAGAGCCTATGGATTGTTACCGGTGTTTTTCAATAATAATCTCGCAGGTGTCCTTGAAATATTTTCCCACAGAGCCGGTTTGCTCGATGAAATGCTTTTGTCTAAACTGGAGCCGGTGATGCCGCACCTGGCGCAATTGCTGAAGAGGAATATTGACCAGTTCAACAACAGCATCGATCATGTAGTCAAAGAAAAATTCACGGCAGTTCAACCTTCCGTACAGTGGAAATTTAATGAAGCCGCCTGGCATTTTATCAGGAACAATCATGGCAACGACAGCCAGCGGGAAATTGAAGAGATCATTTTTGAAAAGGTATATCCTTTATACGGATCAATTGACATACGCAACTCAACAGTTGAACGCAACGTTGCCATGCGCGCTGATCTGACGGTACAGTTTAATATCCTGATGGAGACATTGAATGCCCTGAAGGAAAAAACAGGTTTTGGTTTGCTTGATGAAAAGATCTTCCTCGCCCGCAAATGGCGCGACCGGATCAACAGTTCCAACGGGTTTAACCAGGAAGTGAGGCTAAATGATTTTCTCGACAACAATGTGCTTCCCTTTCTGCAAAAATTTGCCGAAGGAAATCCTGAGGCGGCCGGCATTATCAACAATTACCTGGAAGCCATTGATCCGGTACATGGCATTGCAACCGAAAACCGCCGCCTGCTGGAGACTTCGATGAACACTTTGATTTCATCTGTCAACAAGTATATGGACATGATGAAAACAGAAATCCAACAGGCTTACCCCAGTTATTTTGAGAAGTTCAGGACTGATGGTGTGGAATACGATATCTATATCGGGCAGTCTATCGCACCGGAAAAACCTTTTAGTGATATATACCTCAAAAATCTGCGGCTGATGCAGCTTACATCAATGGCTGCCATTGCGAGGTATTCCAATGCATTGCTGCCGCAATTGCCCAAGCCGGTTGAAACGACACAGTTGATCTTTATTCACTCGCAGCCTATCGACATCCGTTTCAGAAAAGACGAAAAAAGATTTGATGTGGAAGGGTCATACAATATCCGTTATCACATCGTGAAGAAAAGGATCGATAAGGTATTATTAAAAGGTAAGAGAGAAAGGCTCACACAGCCAGGTAAAATAGCACTTGTGTATTTCAGCCAGAAGGAAGCTGATGAATATATCAGCTATATACGCTATTTGCAGGATCAGCACATATTGCATGATGACCTGGAAGAACTCGACCTGGAAGAATTGCAGGGTGTGTCCGGTCTGAAAGCCTTGCGGGTTGGTGTGGCTATTGACTAAGACCTTTTACTTCTTTATACCAACCGTTTCCCTGACTCCTTTGAAAATGGATTTCCATACGAGATGGAAAATAGAACGGTTGGTATCCCGTTCAAACGCCACATCGCTAACCCTGGCTTCATCTTTCTTCGTTGGGTTGTCGTTTTTCACAACGATATTGGCAACAAAGCTGGCCACTGTTTTTTTGTCAAGTTCTTTTTTGCCGTCTTGTTTTTCCAGCAAAGACAGTTTGAGATTTTCATACAACATCTTCACCTTACCATTGGCCTTATAATTATCAGCGTCAAAATTGAAGTACAGGCTTTGAATTCGTCCGTCTTCCAGGCGGGCAGGTCCCATTGGTTCCGTCAGCTGGTTCACATCCTTTGCAGCAATACTTCCCAGGCTGCCTTCAACATCAAATCGTCCGCGCGGATTACCCAGGTAGAATTTCCAGTTAACTTTTAGTGGTGTTTTGTCCAGGAATTTCGCATTCATGCGAGCGGTCACAATATTATTTCTGCTTATCGATGCGGAATCATTAGTTACGTTATTAAATACCGCGCTTACATTATGAAACCTTACTTTACCTGACTGTCTTGTGATATGATTGCGCTCTTTGTACTCGACATATCCCGCATTTACCACCAGTTTTTTAATATCAAGCGTGAGTGGTATCCGGGCAAGCAATTGATGAGGATAAGTACCGACCCTGTTTTTCTTATCACGTTTAAGGGCCAGGTCACGATAGATTTTCATATTGGCCGATCCCAGTATCAGGCTGTCGGCAAAAATCTCCTCATCAAACAAACGGGGTATATCCAGGTTTACAAAACGAATGTTTTGAATATTAAAGTCAAAACGGTCGTCCTGGAATGGAAGGCTGCGTACAAAAGCATCTTCCTTCATCAATGGAATTACCCTGAATTTTGCGACAGATCCTGAACCGTCCAGGGAGTTCATTGAGATCTGGTCAATCTGGTACTTGTAGGGCCGGTTATCAGAGGGGAAACTGACCTGTCCTACGTTCAGCACTATATTTTTCGAAAATAAAATTCGCCCTTCAGGGATTTCAGCATTCTTATCAAGTTCCAGGTTCAGCAGACGTACCGAAGTATTGTTCAGTTCAACTGCCTTCTTATTCGACTTAAGTTTGTAAGTGGTAATGTTTCCATCAAGGAGTTCCAATGTATCGAGCCGTATCAGGTTCAGATTTCCTAAAATCTGCGCATAGATTTCCTCAGGGGGAATATACCTGGCAGAATCAGCACCTGCATCTGTATAATAGATATCGATTCGCGGTTGGTTAATGGTAAGTTTCTTCCCGACAATTTCCTTGTTTAGCAATGCCCGGGGAGTTTGTACTCCCATGACCATAAGTGTTGGTATAGACAATTTCACCAACGTGGGAGGAATATCAGCATCGTTCAGCCTGCTGTATTGAACACTGTCATAGTTCACCTCGATCCCGTGTATCGCCAGGTTGCCACCGGCTTCATCGAGAAAGAGGCTGTCGTACCGCAGTTGATATAAACCACGACTTTTTTTATTAACCAGTCCTTCCAGTTCTCCACGGATAATTTGTTTGCGATAGATCTTCCAGTAAATTACGCCGCCAATGACAGCTGCCATTATCAGCACCAATAAACTAAGAGCAATGATCCTGCCCCTGGGCGTTGAAGTCGCTTTTTTTATTCTCCCCCTGATGGTTTGCATGTTGGATTAAAGACAATTACTGTTCCACAAAAAATATGGGGAATCAACACCCCGGCACGAATATTTATTTACTTTCAGTTATTGATTATCTTAGTATGGATATGCCAAGCTTTAACAACCGGATAAAACAGGTATTACTTCTGTCGATTATCCTTTTACTTGTTTACCTGGTTGTAAGGGAACTCAACCTGTTCCTGCCCGGTTTACTTGGCGCGCTGACACTTTATATTCTCAGCCGTTCAAATTATTTTCAACTGGTCTATAACCGTAAATGGAAAAAGGGCTCGGCGGCTAGTTTGTTTATTTTCTACTACCTGATCCTGTTGGGATTGCCGGTATACCTCGCTGTGACTTTGATCGCTCCCAAAGTGAATACTTTTCTTGAGAATCCTGATGCTATTGTACAATCTGCCAAGAATTCAATCATTGTGGTTCAGCAACGGCTGGGAATGAATTTTATCAACGAAGCAAATATTTCCAGTTTTATCAGCCGTGTGACTGCCATTATACCTTCGCTTCTGAACAGTACTGCAAACCTCATCTCCAATCTCGCGATCATGTTGTTTGTATTGTTTTATATGCTTACCAATGGCAGCGAGATCGAACGTGTGCTTAACCGCCTGATCCCGCTGCGGCAGGAAAATATCAACATGCTTGCTTCCGAGACCAAGCGTATTGTTAAAGCCAATGCTTTGGGGATACCGCTTATTTCGATTATACAGGGTCTTACTGCCACGCTGGGTTATTTCATCTTTGGTGTGGAAGAATGGGGACTTTGGGGATTTCTCACCGGCGTTTTTGCCTTTTTCCCTGTTGTGGGTACCATGGTCATCTGGGTGCCACTTGTTATTTACATGTTCGCCGTGGGTGATACCTGGCAGGCTACGGGGCTGCTATTGTACAGTGCCATTGTCACCGGAAACGTGGATTATCTTTCCAGGATTACACTTCTGAAAAAGATGGGCGATGTACATCCTGTAATAACAATACTCGGAGTATTGGTCGGACTGGGTTTGTTTGGTTTTATCGGGCTTGTTTTCGGGCCACTCCTGGTAAGTTATATCATCGTGCTGTTTAAGATTTATATGAATGAGTTTATTCATAACGCAGAGCCCTTGCCCGAAACGCCCACCGTGGAAGAAAACCAAGAGCAAAAGACAGGTAATAATGGAAAATAAAAAAGAGGCTGTCTCAAAAGTTAAGAGGCAGCCTTTTTTTTATTTTCAGTTTTTAGTGTCGGTTTATTCACACTTTGGCTGTATAAATTATGTCTGCGTTTAGTCTTAGTTGAGCTTAATTTTTGCTGTAAATTAAGACATGCCAAAGGGTAAAACACTTCAAGTAGTATTCAAGCAAGACTTGCAACATCAGGGGTCTCTTCTTCCCCTGGATCTCAACGATTTGATAGCGGCTGACCATCCTGTTCGGGTTGTAAGTGCTATACTAGATAAAGTCGATATAAGACCGATTGTTAAGCAATACCGGCCGGGTGGAACCAGTAGTTATCATCCAAGGATGCTGTTAAAGGTGATGGTCTACGCCTATATCAATAATATTTATAGCAGCCGTCGGATTGAAGAAGCCGTTAAGTCCAATATCCATTATATGTGGCTTGCCGGGATGCGTAAGCCTGATCACAACACCATCAACCGGTTCAGGGGAGAGCGTTTGCAAAAGACATTAAAGCCCATTTTTAATCAGGTAGTGATCATGCTTTGCGAGGAAGGATTACTTAATATCAAGGATCTTTACACGGATGGCACTAAGATCGAGGCCAATGCAAACCGGTACACCTTTGTATGGGGCAAGGCAATTAAAACAAGCCGTGAACGGATCGCCGGGCAGTTGGATGATCTATGGAAGTATGCACTGACAGTTGCGGCCAATGAGTTGGATGATACCGATCCGAGTGGATTTAAAAAGATCACCCGGGAAACGGTCGAGCGGACTGTTGAGCAGATCAATGAAGCGCTGAAGGATAAACAGGTTGAACCCAAAGTACGCCAAAAGCTGAACTATGCTAAGAAACACTGGCCGGCTGCGCTGGATAAATATGAAGCGCAGGAGAAGATTTTAGGAACTACCCGCCGCAGCTACAGCAAGACTGATACCGATGCTACGTTTATGCGGATGAAGGAAGATCACATGAGAAACGGCCAGTTAAAACCCGCCTACAATGTTCAGATCAGCACCAATAAACAATTTATAGCCAGTTACAGCCTGCATCAGACTACTACAGATACCAACACCCTGCAATCACATATCAGCCAACACATAAAAGAACTGGGCATCAAGCCTTCCTCCATTACAGCCGATGCAGGATATGGTTCAGAGCAAAATTATCAATGGTTGGAAACAAAGCGCATCACTGCTTATGTAAAACATAATCAGTTCGACCGTAACCAGCACAAAACAACGCGTGATAAAAAGCCGTTTGCTACCGATAAACTAACCTTTGAGGCGAACAAAGATCGTTACCGCTGTCCCTCGGGAAAACCTATGAAGAATATAGGAACAAAGAACCGGATCACTACGACGGGCTTCAAGCAGACGATTACAAAATATCGCACTACAAAATGTAACGGCTGTCCATTACAAGCGCAGTGCAATCCAGGAAGCAGTATGCGGACCATAGAAGTGAACCATAATCTTAACAGGCTGAAGCAACAGGCAGACAAACGACTAACAACCAAAAAAGGGATCAAAAAGCGAAAGCAACGTTGTTATGATGTAGAACCCGTGTTCGCTGCAATCAAACATAACCACCAGTTCAAACGATTTATGCTTCGAGGACTGGAAAAAGTGACCGTCGAAACCGGATTACTGGCCCTGGCGCATAACTTAAGAAAGAAAGTAGCCTGAAAAAGGCTTTTTTTACTCAAAACGAATACATCATCTCTCCACGATCGCTATACCATCGAAAGTATCACAACACAAAGGCGAAAAAGAAAAAAGGGCGTCTCTTGTATTGAGACACCCTCCTTTTTTTATCCGTTTCAGAGAAGATTATCTATCCTTCAATTTTGATAAGAGTCTTAAGATTTCGAGGTATAGCCATACCAGGGTTACCAGCAATCCAAAGGCACCATACCATTCCATGTATTTCGGAGCTTTGTTCTCCACACCTTTTTCAATCATGTCAAAATCAAGCAGGAGATTCAAAGCTGCCAGGCACACAACTACAATGGAGAAACCAATACCCAAAGGAGTGCTTGCATTAGTAAATGCACCGATGGTTGCACCAAACGCCAGAGAAGCGATCCATTTCACCAGGTAGAAGATCATGATGCTTGCTGTAGCAATCAGGATGATAGACCTGAATTTTTGCGTGACCCTGATTACCCGGGTCTGGTACAGAACAAACATGACCATGGCCACGATCAATGTCAGGCCAACAGCCTGCATGACGATACCCGGATAACTTGTCTGGAAAGCGAAATCATAGTAAGCCGAAACAGCTCCCACAAACAAACCCTGTAATAAGGCATAAGCCGGTGCCAGGTAAGGAGACCATTGACGTTTAAAGGTCATGATCAGGGCCACAGCCAATCCGCCAAACACGCCAATCATCATCATGGGGGTTGGATTAACACCTTTGTAGAACTGACTCCAGGAGAACGCACAGGTGCCCATCATCATCAGGAACATGAAACCGAATTTGTTCATGGTGCCCCGCAAGGTCATTTCTTCACCTGTACTGATACCTTGCAGAATAGTACCCTCGAAGGCAGATTCACGCAATGTTGGATTACCCGATTTAAATAGTGCCATAGTTTCTTTTTTTACTAAAATATACATTCCCGTCTGTATTCCATAGTCTTGAGTTAAACTCTTGAAAATCTGTGGAAAGCAGACTTAAATTATCAATATATCCACCTCACAAACGCCTCCATGGCCGCATAATGGGTCAGGCCGAGATCAGCATATAAGGCGGCTGTTGCTGCATTTCGTTCCTCTGCTCTTTGCCAGAATTCACGGGAATCACTGCCCTGGAAAGGCACGGAATCTTTTTGTGACTGGTGAATGAAGATACCGAAGCGTTTCTTCATCACCTGGTCGGGGCTCATGGGGATAGCCATTTCAATTTCTTCGATATTCCATTCCTGCCATGCTCCTTTATACAGCCAGAGCCAGCATTCTTTGATCCATTCGTCGTTACCGGTTTCCTCGTTGTGTTTCCTGATGCGTTTCAAAGATTCCAAAACGATATTGAAGCAGACGAGGTGCGTGCCATGCGGATCAGCAAAATCACCGGCACAGAACACCTGGTGAGGTTTGATCTTTCGGAGCAATTCAACGGTGATCGCCACATCCTTTTCACCCATGGGATTTTTTTCAATCGTACCGGTTTCGTAGAACGGAAGATTCTGGAAATGGATATTTTCATCAGGAATACCCACATAACGGCAGGTTGCCCTTGCTTCACAACGGCGGATCAAACCTTTGATCGCACGGATCGTTGGTGTGTCAACCTGGTTTGATTTTTTGGAAGCAATAAACTCCCGGGCCTCTTTCAGGATTTCATTTGCACGTCCTGTATCAGTGCCAGCGATTTCTTCAAAGCCTACGGCGAAATCAAGGAAGCGTGTAACGAATTCATCTGTCACTGCGATATTACCTGAAGTCTGGTAACCCACATGCACATCGTGTCCCTGGTCGTGCAGACGCTGGAATGTGCCACCCATGCTGATGATATCATCATCCGGATGAGGGGAGAAGATGATCACACGTTTTGGATAAGGTGCAGATCTTTCAGGGTGCGCCGGGATCACTGCATTGGGTTTACCACCTGGCCATCCGGTAATCGAATCCCGCAGCATATAATATACCTGCAGGTTTATTTCATACGCATCACCTTTTTCAACCAGCAGATCACTCAGACCAAATTCGTTGTAATCGCTGTTGGTCAGACTGAGAATTGGCTTTTTCAATTTCAGCGCCATATTCACCACCGCTTTTTTCATCATCTTAGGCGTCCAGTCGCATTCACCGGTGAGCCAGGGCGATTTGAAACGGGTGAGTTCGGCAGCAGCTGCTTCATCCACCACGAAAGTCACATCATCGTGATTCTGCAGCAACGAAGCCGGTACATGTTCTGTATCGTCTTCCTCAACGGCCTTTTTGATCACCGGGGCTTTCGACTGGCCCCAGGCCATCAGGATTATTTTCTTTGATTTGAGAATGGTGCTGATACCCATCGTTATTGCCAGGCGCGGTACCTGGGAAATATTGGCAAACTCATAAGCATTGGCCACGCGGGTTGAATTATCCAGGGTGATCAGTCTTGTCTTTGAAAAAATGGATGACCCCGGTTCGTTGAACCCGATATGACCATTGATACCAATACCGAGCACTTGCAGATCAATACCACCGGCCTGTTCGATCAGTTTTTCATACTGCAGGCAGTGTGATTTGATATCTTCCTTCTTTATTTCACCATTCGGGATATGTATGTTCTTTGGATCAATGTCTACATGATCAAACAGGTTGGTGCGCATAAAACGGTTATAGCTTTGCAGCGCATCATTGTCGATCGGGTAATATTCGTCGAGGTTAAAGGTGATTACATTTTTAAAACTCAAGCCCTCTTCCCGGTGAATCCTCACCAGTTCTGCATACATAGTTTTCGGAGTGGAGCCGGTGGCGAGACCCAGCACACAGGGTTCATTTTTCTTTTGCTTTTCGCGAATCAGGTCCGCAATTTCTCTCGCTACAGCTATCGAGCCTTCTTTCAGGTTTGGATGGATCTTGACAGGTATTTTTTCGAAACTGTCAGACAAATCAATGGTGGAAACTTTTTTTGCCATGTTGGTTAATGTAAGTCAGTTTAAGCTTCAAATATATTAATTAATAAATGGTCCGACCCTGAATAAAGGGCGACCGGCCTGTTGCGTTTTTTTGCGGCAGGCATTTCAAATGGCAGGCATCGTGTCCGTTAGTGAACTACAATTTCATCGACAAACAACCAGGGCTTATTACCCGCACCCGGCTTACCTTCGGGGATACTCCCCAGGTTCTTTACCAAAACTTTTATATAACGCGTTTTAACTGGTGCCAATGTAAGGCGGATCACGCCATTGGAGCCGGTGGTTTTTTCAAACTGTTCACTTTTACTTATTGATCTGAAATCTTTCCCATTATCTGATACAAAGATTTCTGCATAAGAAGGAGGGTAGATCCAGGAGCCGCCTGAACTCAGGCTGTGTATGACTGCTGAACTGATGGTTTCGGACTTACCTAAATCAATTACAGCGTCCAGATCATCACCACTCCAACCCAGGAACTCACGACCACGTCCCAGTCCTTTTGTATTCTGAACGCCATTTACCAGTGTAAAAGCGCCATCACCGGGATAATTCTTCGAAGGAGGCGTGGCCAGCGTAATCTTTTTTCCGGTTACTTTATTGAAATGAAACTGCTGCGAGAGTGTCATTTTTTTTCCTTCTATATCCATTTCAGCCATGGCCATTCCGGTGCTTGTGATAAGCTGTGGCTTTTTATATTGTTGCGCTTTTCCTTCTGCAAAACTTATGGATATTGGCTTATTGAATTTACTTTCCACTTTCCATTGCACACCCTGGAAATTGTCAGTGGGCAATACCGTTGCTTTTAAGTCAAAATATGCCCGGCTGTAGTTTGCGTTCATCAGGTCGTAACGTTTGAACTGTGTCAATAGCCTTTTCTCAAAAGCTTCCCAGTTATCTCTTTCATTTTTTCCCCACAATACTTCGCTCAGGGCAGCCAAACGGGGAAAGAGGCTGTATTCAACCTTTCGAGGGTTCTTTACATATTCTGTCCAGAGATTTGCCTGTCCGCCTAAAATATATTGGGATTGCTCTTTGTTAAGTGCTGCCGGCAGGGGTGACCAGGCATACACTTTTTCAATGGGGTTATATCCGCCAATGGTTACTGAATCTTCATTCTGGCTTTGCGTGTGATCAAAGTATACGGGATTACCCGGGCTCATGATCACTCCATGGTTTTGCTTTGCTGCTGCAATGCCCCCTTCTTCACCACGCCAGCTCATGACTATGGCATTTGGTGCAAGACCACCCTCAAGTATTTCATCCCAGCCAATAATGGTTTTGCCTTTGCTGTTCAGGTATTTTTCTATCCTTGTAATAAAATAACTCTGCAGTTCATGTTCATCTTTCAGGTTGTGATCTTTCATCCTTTGTTGGCAACGCGGACACTGTTTCCAGTGTGTCTTCGGGCATTCATCACCGCCGACATGAAAATATTTCGACGGGAAAAGTGTGACCACTTCATCAATTACATCCTGCAAAAATGTGAATGTGGAATCGTTGCCGGCGCAGAACACATCGTCAAAAACACCCCATGTTTCCTGCACCAGTTTAATTCTGCCGTTGGCCAATTCTTCACGGCTTTTATCAGAAATCATGTTGGCAGGAATTTCTGTAGGCTTATCGGGGAAACAACTCAAATAAGGATAGGCTGCAATCGCTGCGCTGCCATGACCGGGCATTTCGATTTCCGGAATTACTTCTACAAAACGCGATTCCGCATACCTGACAACTTCCTTAATTTCTTCCTGTGTATAAAAACCACCATAGGGCGTGTTGTCGCTTCCTGTTCCAGGGTAACGCCCGATGATGGTTCCGTTTCTCCAGGCACCCACAGAAGTAAGTTTTGGATACTTTTTTATTTCAATGCGCCATCCCTGGTCTTCGGTCAGGTGCCAGTGAAACCTGTTCAACTTGTGAAATGCGATGTAGTCAATGTATTTTTTTAGAAACGATACAGGAAAAAAGTGACGGCATACATCAAGATGCAATCCCCGGTAAGCAAACTGTGGTTCATCTTTGACCGCCACATGTGGAATGGCCAGTTTTTCCAGCTTTACTTTTTTTCCTTCCGGAACGGGAAGCAGTTGAATGAGTGTCTGCACACCATAAAACACACCAGCTGCATTATCACCGCCGATATAAACACCTTTGTTGTCTACCGTCATTTGATATGCGCCGGGTATATGATGATCGAGTCGATCATAGTTTAGACGGATCACATTACTACCTGAATTCTTTTCAACTGTTTTTAGACTGAATCCATAAAACTCTTCCAGGTAGTCATTGAGAAAATTTGCAGATGCTTCAAGTCCGCTTCCTTCCAGTACAATTTGGGTAGAAGGGGATAATTGAAATTTTGCAGCAGTCCTTGGTTGTTTTACTGATGTGGGTTGTGGTATGATTGAAATTTCCTGTGCCCGGCAAACAGAAAAACAAATACAAGCGGTCAAAAGAATTAAAAGCCTCATATCCTTTTTTTGTGTGTGGCAATATAAGCCATTGTAAGCAGCCTGCGTGCTGAAACTTTTGGTCAAACGGTTGATTTATTTAACCCATACAGGCAGAACAACCCGGCTTGGATTCGCCGCATCGTGATAGAAGCGTATTTCTGCTTTTTTGTAAGCCGTATCATTCGCTTCATAAATATTGACAAATTGCTGGGGGTTTCTGTCAGCAAGCGGAAACCAGCTGCTCTGTACCTGGACCATTAATCGGTGTCCTTTTTTAAAGCGATGCGCGACATCAGGCAGTTCAAACCTGACTGTTTCAATGCGCCCGGGCGTGAAAGGGACCGGTTTGGAAAAACTTTCCCGGTAGCGGCCGCGCATGATTTCACCTCTTACCAGCATCTGGTACCCGGCTAACTTATCAGATTCAGGAAATTCATCAATTAGTTTGACAACAAAATCGGCATCTGTAGTGCTTGTGCTCACTTTCAGGTCTGCGATAACAGGTCCGGCAAGAACGAGATCTTCTTCGAGAGGAGCCGTTTGAAAAACAAGCACATCATCTCTTTTTGCAGCAAAGCGCTGATCAGCCACCATATACTCCGGTACTTCAAATTTGGGATCGCCATGCATCCAGGGCACGGGTTGGGACGGATCGCTTACATAAGATGTAAATGATGAATCTTCCTTTGGTGAAGACCAGGAAAGGATTTTGTCTCCCTGGAAGTATAGCGGCTTTTGCGTCATGGATACCGGGGGCCACTGCTCCAGTTTTCTCCATCGGTTTTCTCCGGTAAAAAATATGGTCGCTTCCACAGATGATGTGTCCTGCGTTTGACCCTTTAAATACCGGTTAAAAAAAGGTATTTCGATATTTTGCTGGTACCAGGCAGCAGTATTCGAACCAAAATTTATGTCGCCCAGGTAATTACCATTTTTTGTAGTCCATTGATCGTGGGCCCAGGGTCCCATTACAATCTTAATATCTGCTTCGGGGTTTTGTTTTTCTATCGCTTTGTAGAGATTCCAGGCACCGAAACAGTTTTCAGCATCGAATAATCCCCCTACAATAAGCATCGGTAATTTAATTCCGTGCATAGCCCTGCGCGCATCACGGTCCTGCCACCAATCGTCATAGTCGGGATGTTGAAATATCTCATTCCAAAACCGAATACTGTCGCCTAAAAGTTTACTAATATTTTTTAAGGATCCTTTCCCGAGAAAGAAAGAATAGAGTCCCTGGTCAGGGAAATCATAGCCGGTTGCCGGCACGGTTGTAGGTGCCGGACGCGGCTTTCCAAAGGCCGGGAAAAAATGGAAAGCATCCAGCAGGAAAAAAGCACCGTTGTGATGAAAATCATCACCCATAAACCAGTCGGTAACCGGTGCCTGCGGACTAACGGCTTTTAATGCGGGATGGGCACCAACGGCCGCCATGGCTGCGTAAAACCCGGGGTAAGAGGTACCCAAAATTCCAACATGACCATTGTTGTTGGGAATATTCTTTACAAGCCAGTCAACCGTATCAAAAGCATCTGTCGATTCATCAATGTCCTGCTCCGATTTTTTGTTTTTTATAAAGGGTCGCAGGTCTGCAAATTCACCTTCACTCATCCATCTCCCCCGTACATCCTGGCGTACAATAATATAATTTTCACGACAGTATTCCCGCCAATATGCAGGCTGTTGTTCCGGTGTATATTTCCCCTCACCATATGGAGCACAGGAATAAGGTGTCCGCATTAACAGAATGGGATTGTCCCTGGTACCATTTCGGGGTCTCAGAACACTGGTAAACAATCTTGTTCCGTCACGCATGGGTATGTAGTACTCTTCCTTTACATAGTTCATGCGCATCCAGGCAGCTTCATTGGGGTCAAACGGGATAAACGGAACAAAAATGAAAAGCAGGCCTATAACTCTACGATTCATATTTGTAACAATCTATTTAAGGTGCTAAATTTATGGCTTTCGGTGCTAATAGAACCATTATGCCCACTAACAAACAGATTATAGAGAAATTCTACACCGCATTTCAGCAACTGGACTATAAAACCATGCAGGATTGTTATAGTCCGGATATCGTTTTTAGTGACCCTGTATTTTTATTATTACGAGGTGAAGAAGTAAAAGCCATGTGGGAAATGTTGTGCCGCAATGCCCGTGATTTTTCACTTACATTTTCAGATATTGAAATTATTGATGAAGAATACGCGACATGCAACTGGACGGCCAGTTATACATTTTCAAAAACCGGTAATCATGTCGTTAATCATATTAAAGCTTTCATGCGTTTCCGTGATGGAAAGATCACAGAACATAGTGATGGTTTCAGGTTAAGCAGCTGGGCTGCACAGGCGTTTGGATGGAAAGGTGTGCTTTTTGGCTGGTCGGGGTATATGAAACGGAAAATTCAGCGCAATGCCCGGCGCAACCTAGCTTATTTTATGCAAAGCCGGCATGCGAATGAAAATTGATCTGATCCATACTTTCTAATAACTGTCATACATTCACCTGTTCTTTCACCAGGTTCTCCGCCAGCCATAAAAACTCCGTTACAAAATTGTGCACGTTGTGATGAAATGCCTGGTCAATGAGACTTCCGTTTTTATCAAACTTCTTATCTACCCTGGGCACGATAAGCATATAAGGTGATGGAATTCCAAACAGCGCTGATATCAAAAGCAACATCTGTTGTGTGGCACGCATACCGCCCATGGCACCGGTAGATGCCGTTACCACTCCAAATGCCTTGTGATGTTGCTTGGGATAGCAATCGAGCAAATTCTTCATAGCAGGAGAATAGCTGCCATTGTATTCAGGTGAAACAAGTATAAATGCATCAGCATTGAAGATCCTTTCACTAAGTGGTTTCCATTTATCCGGTGTGGTTTCAATGGATGGAAATACAGACTGCATATAGGGAAGATCCCAATCCTTCATATCAATTAACCCGATCTCATGGTTTGAATTTTCCTGCAAATATTTTTGGAGATGCAGTGCAACCCGCCGGGTGACGGAGTTTACGCGGGGACTTCCTGATACAATCTCAATTCTCATGTTCTGTGTTTCTGGGTTTCTCTGTGATTACTGCCAGTTCTTTTAATAGCACAAGGTTAACAGGTCCGTTAAAACAATTAGCCGTGCAATTCATTTTTTTTATATCTGAACAGAAACCTGCAGGGGAATGCTTTAATTTCGACGCTGTAAAGATATTACAATGATTAACCGGAGAAAGTTTATTCAAACTTCTGTTTTAGGATCCGCAGCCCTTAGTGCATCAGACCTGGTATCTGCAGCAGGTACAGCAACTATCAAGGGAAATCCCATCGTGATCTCAACCTGGGACGCCGGGCTGGAAGCAAATAAAGCTGCCTGGCAAGTGTTATCCGGCGGCGGAAGGGCGCTGGATGCCGTTGAACAGGGTGTGATGGTGACTGAAGCATCACAAAACTGTTGCGTGGGTCTTGGTGCCAATCCCGACCGTGAAGGCTTTGTAACCCTGGATGCCTGCATCATGGATGAAAACTTCAATTGTGGCAGTGTTGCTTTTCTTGAAAGAATCAAACATCCTATATCGGTAGCACGCAGGGTGATGGAAAAAACACCTCATGTGATGCTGGTAGGGAGTGGTGCACAGCAATTCGCCGTTGCGGAAGGATTTCCCCTGGAAGAACAGAAGTTATCACCAGATGCGAAGAAAGCATATGATGACTGGCTGAAAAAATCGGAATACAAACCGGTTATCAATGTTGAAAATAAAGGTCACGGACCTTTTGCGCCCTCACGGCTTGAGAATGGAGACTGGAATCATGATACCATTGGCATGGTAGCCATGGATGTAAACGGAAACCTGAGTGGGAGTTGCACTACCAGTGGAATGGGTTTTAAAATGCGGGGCAGGCTGGGCGATTCACCGATCATAGGTGCCGGTTTATATGTAGACAATGAAGTGGGAGCATGCACAGCTACAGGACAAGGGGAAGAAGTGATCCGTATTGCAGGTTCGCACACGGTAGTGGAATTGATGCGCCAGGGGTTATCGCCTGAAACTGCCTGCAAGCGTGCTATTGAACGGATAGTTCGTATTAAAAAGAACCAGGTAAAAGATTTACAGGTGGCTTTCCTGGCACTTGATAAAAAGGGCAGGGCTGGAGCGTTTGCCATACACAAAGGTTTTAGTTACGCCATCAAATCACTAAAAGAAGAAAAGCTTATTCATGCAAAAAGCCTTTTTTAATCTTAAGACAATTTTCCGGTTCAACATTCATTGAAATAATCCCGGCAGTGAAATATATTATCGAGATTGCAACATCGGATTACCTGACCACAAAATCGGCCATAGAAGGCGGTGCTGATCGTATTGAGCTTTGTGCCAATCTTGGAGAAGGGGGCACAACGGCTTCTTTTGGGTTAATAAAAAAATGCAGGGAAGCATTCAGCATCCCGATCCATCCTATCATCCGGCCGCGCGGTGGTGACTTCCTGTTTAATGATGAAGAATTTGAGATCATGTTGCAGGATGTTAAACTCTGCAGGCAGCTTGGCTGTGACGGAGTAGTGATTGGTATGCTGCAGACGGACGGATCAGTAGATGTGGAAAGATCAGCGAAACTGGTGGAAGCTGCCTATCCTTTGGGTGTAACCTTTCACCGGGCTTTTGATCGTTGTGCCGATCCTTTTGCGTCGCTTGAACAAATCATCGAAATAGGATGTGAAAGAATTCTCACATCGGGCCAGAAACCACTCGCTCCGGATGCTGCCGACATGATCAAAAAGCTACAGGAGCAGGCAGATGGACGTATTGTCATCATGCCGGGCAGCGGAGTGAGAAAAGAAAATATCCGCAGGCTGGCTGAAGAAACCGGCTGCCATGAATTTCATACATCACTCAGAAGCAGAACACCGGGTAAAATGGTGTTTGTTCATCCTAACTTCGCAGGCTCTGATGAAAGCTATATGAATAATTATATTGATCCTTCAGAGGTAAAAGCCCTTCGTGAGGCTTTAAGTCAAGATACCAACTAAAATATATGCGTACTGTTCTTTTGCTCCTGGCCTCGAATGTGTTTATGACATTTGCCTGGTATTATCATCTCAAGCACCAGGGTTGGCCTTTATGGAAAGCGATTCTGATCAGCTGGATGATCGCGCTGATCGAGTATTGCCTGGCCGTTCCGGCGAACCGGTTTGGACATCTTGGTCAGTTCAACCTGTTTCAATTAAAAATGATCCAGGAAGTGATTACGCTCGTAGTCTTCGCTGTATTTGCGATACTCGTTATGAAAGAGGCCTTTCACTGGCGCTACCTCGTAAGTTTTGCGCTTTTGTTGGGTGCCGCCTATTTTATGTTCACCAAAAGATTTGGTTAAGAGCTTGACGAAACAGAATCTGATTTCCGCATATCGTTTTTTTGCTTTTGCCGGCGGATAAGATCTGCTTTCACTTTATGGATTAATGCACTGCCCAGGAAAAGGAGGCCGGCATTGATGGTAACTGCAGAGATCAATGCCCAGAATATCCAGTCCATTTTATGTTCGTCGGTAAAAGCGGAGTATATGATGGCAGCTATGCCGCAGGTGGTAAGAAAAAACCCGATCAGCATATTCCGCAGGAACTTAGTTTCGTGTTTATTGCTCATGGAAGCGGTTTTGGTTCGTGGCCGGGGTAAAAATAACAGGAAAATATCAATTTGTTAATACCGTTCTGCACCAATTGCATATCTGGCTGCATTTACTAGTTTTGAAATCCCAATCAGACATATGAAAAGATTTAAACTCTTAGTCCTCTCTCTTTTTACCGCCGTATTTGCATTTTCACAGGAAGCACCGGAAGGCTTGTTCCTGAACTCAAAAGCTCCCGATTTCAAGGCAAAAGATCAGAATGGCAATGAAGTCAGGTTAAAGGACCTGCTCAAAAAGGGCAAGGTAGTACTTGTTTTTTACAGGGGAGAGTGGTGCCCTTACTGTAACCGTTACCTGAAAAAACTGTCTGACTCGCTCGAATTGGTTAAGGCTAAAGGAGCTACCCTTGTGGCAGTAACCCCCGAAAAGCCGGAAAGCCTCGCGAAAACAGTTGAGAAAACAGGTGCGCAGTTTCCTGTTTTGCACGACGAGAACCTCAAGATCATGAAGGCCTATGAAGTGGAGTATGAGCTTTCGGAAAACAATCTCAAACGCTATCGCAATGGCGGTATTAAGATTGATGAGATCAATGGCAAGAATGGAAATTACCTTCCCATCCCGGCCACCTACATCATCGATAAGGAATCGAATGTAACCTATCGCTTTTTCAATCCCGATTATAAGAAAAGACCGTCGGTGAAGGAAATACTCGACAACCTGTAGTTTTTATTTCCAAACCAGCTTTGCGATTTTTCCGTTGCTGCCTGCAAGAAAAACCGAGGTCCCCAGCCTTGCAATTTTGCAGACATGGAATCCTTCCCGGCTGATCCATTCCCAGTTTCGTCCTCCATCGGAAGAATAGTCAACACCGTTGGGACCGCATGCCAGGATGTCTTTTTTGGAAAGAAACTCCACGCTGCTCCGATAACCATGCGGTGGCGTTTCCGGTGCCTGCCAGGTTTTACCACTATTGGTCGAATAAAAGCAGTTGCGATCAGTCAGCGAATCGGCTTTATAATCACCTCCTACAACGACCATTCTGTTACCCGGCTTTCTCGGGAAGCCGTTATCGAAGATATCAATCGAGTAAGCTCCAGAAGACTCATTACCCTGTATCATGGGAAGGTCTGTAACCTTGCCTTTGGTAAAAAGGCGTGATTTTATTCCTCCACTCACCAGGAAATAAGTACCGTCGGCGAAAAGTTTAATGTTGCTGCCGCTGCCGGCAAAGAAAGCTTCCCCGCTTACTACCTGTGATTGCTCTTTTTCATCAAGTTCTTCCCAGCTATTGCCAGTATTGCGGGTTCTGGCCATAAATATTTTACCGTTAATTGGATCGCCAACCACAATGCCCTGTTGGTTATTGGCAAAATCCATGGCATCGAGAAACATACCCTTGGTCTTATTTTCATAAACCACTTTCCAGCTTTCCCCGCCATCGTTTGTCTTCAGGATATAAGCGGGTTCCGAGACTCCCATAATCAGGGCAGTATTGGCATCAAAGGCCTCGATATCCCTGAAATCTGTATTCTCAAAGCCATTAACCTTCATCCATTTCCAGTTCTTGCCCCCATTGGTGCTCTTGCCAACGGTTCCGTTGCTGCCACTTACCCAGATTATATTGTCGTTTACGACACTGAGTCCTCTTAAGCTGGTGGGAGTTCCTGAAGTCAGCATTTCAACTGCCGGTTCCTGGGCAGCTACAGAAAAACCGAGAATAATAGCAAAGTGAACGAGCAGTTTACGTTTCATGATATCCGGATAAGCCAACAAGATAAATACTTCGACTCATTTTTCATAGGTCGCCTGCCCGGAGAGGTCTAGCCAGCACAGGGCAACATGTAGCGGATAATTGACGTTATAGTGTTGAACCGTACCCGATTGCTACTAAAAACCTTAAATTTAGAAATCAAACCTGCTTATATGAAACTAAACCAACTGCTCGGGTTACTGTTAGCCACCGCGTTTATTTTCACCTCCTGCCAAAAAGAAGTTAGCGTTGAATTGGGCAGTTCCACATCTTCCGGTTCTCTCCAGGCCGATGGGAATGGTGAATGCCTCCCGAAAACCGTACAGGGAATTTATGAAACAGGTAAAGTTCTGGATCCGGCAACCAATTTTATTGACGTACAGGTCAATGTTGCCTCACCCGGGTCATACAAAATAAATTCCGATACCATAAATGGCATTTTCTTCCAGGGCACAGGCAGTTTTGCAACGGCTGGTCTTAGTACCATTCGCCTGGCCGGTAATGGCACTCCACAAAGCGCCGGGACACATACGTTTTCCATCCGTTATGGTTCAAGCAGTTGTTTGGCCACTGTCACCACTGTAGCTCCGGGTGGAGGAGGACAGGCGGAATTTACCCTGGCAGGCGCTCCTGATCAGTGTATGAACCCTGTTATAGCAGGTGACTATGTCGTGGGGGTGGCTATGACCGCAGCGAATACCGTTGTGATCTCCGTTGACGTAACGGTAGCAGGTAATTATTCGATAAGTACCACCCCGAGTAATGGACTTACTTTTTCTGCCAGCGGCACTTTTACCAATACCGGTGTACAAAACGTAACGCTTACTGCGTCGGGTACTCCCATGGTTGATGATGTAACCAATATCCTGGTAATCGCCGGTTCTGGCAACTGCAGTTTTGATATTACAGTGACTGCCCAGCAACAACTCGATTATTTCCCATTGACAGCCGGCAGCAACTGGAGTTACCAGTTTGACGATGATGCCAACGATTCGATTTGGGTCAGGGCTAAACCGGGCACTGTCGACCTGGGAGGAAACAGCTATACTATTTTTGAAGGAACGGCTGATTTCGCTGATGACGGTTTCGAGGATATCAATGCCTATCGCAAATCGGGTAGTAGCTACTATACCTATATGGATATTGGTTATTACTTCGGTTTTGACGATCCGCAGTTTGTGGAATACATTTTCCTGAAAGATGATGTTAATCAGGGTGGAAAATGGCAGTCACCGCAATATAATGGCAATATCACCGACAGCACCGGAACTTATACATTCACCATCCGTATTGCTTTTACTATCGTTCAGAAGGATGTAACGGTCAACGTGGGAGGGGTAAGTTATCCGAACACTATTGTAGTTGACGAAAAATACGAAGTGCTGGTTGGTCAAAATTGGGAAGACATAACAGATCTCCTGGGACATACCCGTTCATATTACGCAAGGGATATCGGTTTGATCCGGTATGAATATTATTATGACGATGGTAATTTAAATCCGACTACGGTAGTCCTGAAGCAGGACCTGAGAAGGCACGAGGTGTTGTAAGTGGTCGTAAAATAAGTTTGAAACTTTTTTAAAATAGAAGGCCGGGTCGAGTTAGAGACGGATTCGTTCAGGGAATGTCTTATTATAAACGCATATTTTTTGGGCGTCCTAACAAGGTATTCTGTATTTAAAGATATCTGGCGAAAAAAGGCATGGAAGACGAATATTTTCTGTCAATGGCCCTGGAAAGAAGTAGCCTTAAGATGATTTCCCCTTTTCAGATCGTGAAAAATCGTAAAAAGTGTCAGATACATTGTATCAGACGAAAATCGGGATAAAAGACGGTTATTTTCCGTCAATGGCCCCTGGAAAGAAGTAGCCTTAAGATGATTTCCCCTTTTCAGATCGTGAAAAAATCATAAATAGTGTCAGATACATTGTATCTGACGAAAACCGGGATTAAAGACGATTATTTTCCGTCAATGGCCGCTGGAAAGAAGTAGTCCCAAAATGATTTCCCCTTTTCAGATCGTGAAAAATCGTAAAAAGTGTCAGATACATTGTATCTGACGAAAATCGGAATAAAAGACGATCATTTTCCGTCAATGGCCGCTGGTAAGAAGTAGTCCCAAAATGATTTCCACTTTTCAGAGCGCGAAAAATTGTAAATAGTGTCAGATACATTGTATCTGACGAAAACCGGGATTAAAGACGATTATTTTCCGTCAATGTCCCCTGGAAAGAAGTAGCCTTAAGATGATTTCCTCTTTTTAGATCGTGAAAAATCGTAAAAAGTGTCAGATACATTGTATCTGACGAAAATCAAGATAAAAGACGATCATTTTCCGTCAATAACCGCTGGCAAAAAGTAGTCCTTAAGATGATTTCCACACTTCTAATCGTGAAAAATCGTAAAAAGTGTCAGATACATTGTATCTGACGAAAATCGGGATAAAAGACGATCATTTTCCGTCAATTGCTGCTGGTAAGAAGTAGCCTTAAGATGATTTCCTCTTTTCAGATCGTGAAAAAATCATAAATAGTGTCAGATACATTGTATCTGACGAA
>Ga0065721_10004623_pt1 | contig 23436 bp, 22 predicted proteins | sample Mesricmetagenome_FD_59108 | JGI IMG/M metagenome (GOLD analysis project Ga0065721, IMG submission 59108) | Mesophilic microbial community from rice straw/compost enrichment Sample: eDNA_1 v2 (version 2) | ecosystem: Engineered > Solid waste > Grass > Composting > Bioreactor | place: USA: Davis...
GCCGTCCCGACCACTGTTTTCAGGACAGTAGTCGGGACGACCCCACCGTCGGGATGACAGGATTTGAACCTGCGACCCCTTGACCCCCAGTCAAGTGCGCTACCAAGCTGCGCCACATCCCGGTGTTCAGTCGAGCCGGCCTCCGCGAGCGGACTCCGGCACAGCCACCTACTCTAGCCGACCATCCACAGGTCGCCCGACCGCGCCCCCGGAATGTCGGTGGATGCTACTTGAATGTAGCCATGGTCACCTTCCGGGAAGCGGTCGCCGATGCCAGGGCAGACGGCGCCGCGCTTCCGCCCGAGCTCGGGAGGATGGCGGCCGACGCGGGCGTGATCGACGCGATCGTCGAGACCGACAGGATGCTCGCGACCTTGACCGCGGCGAAGTACCGCCTCGTCGCCTTCGCTCACGCGACGCAGACGCGCGGTCATGGTGCGCCGTCGCACGCTCTGGCGGAGCGGGAGTTCCGCGCCGAGCTCGCCGCCGCGCTGCGGCTCTCCCGCCGGGCAGCGGCCGACCTGATCGACGAGGCAGACGTGCTCACCGAGCACCTCCCCGCGACGCTCGAGAGGCTGGCCGCGGGCGACATCACGCCGCGCCACGCGCGCGTCCTCGCCGACGAGCTCGGCACCGTCCCCGCCGAGGAGCGGGAAGGCGTCGAGCGCCAGGCTCTCGACGCCGCGGCGCAGAGCGTCAACGTCTTCGAGCGCGCCGTGCGCCGCATCCGCGAGTCACGCTCCCCCGAGCAGGCCGTCGAGCGGCACCGCCGTGCCGTGGACGGCCGATCCGTGACGCTCGACCCCGGGCGAGACGGAATGGCGTGGCTCGTCGCGCACCTCCCCGCCCCGGAGGCGGTCGCGGTCGACAGCCGGCTGGACGCGCACGCCCGATCCCTGCTGAAGCAGGGCGACCCGCGCACGCTCACACAGCTCCGTGCCGACCTGCTGCTCGAGTCGCTCCTCGGCGGGGAGGGGCTCGGCGACGCGAAGCCGACGGTCGTGCTCACCGTCCCGGTCACGGCTCTCCAGGGCCGAGACGACCGGATGGGCGAACTCGTCGGCTACGGACCCGTGGATGCCGCTACCGCCCGCCGCCTCGCCGGCGCGGCGAACGTCTTCCGCCGGGTGTTCACCGACGAGCGCGACGACACCGTCCTCGGCCTCGGCCGCACGCGCTACCGCGTCACCGACGACCTCCGGCTCTTCCTCGCGATCCGTGACGGACGCTGCCGGTTCGTCGGCTGCACGGGTCGGGTCACCTCCGCCGACGTCGACCACGGTGTCGCGTGGGCGGAGGGCGGGCTCACCGACGCCTCGTCTCTCGCGCACCTCTGCCGCGGAGACCACACCGTCAAACACGGCACGCGATGGCGGCTCGCGGCGCAACATCCCGACGGATCGGTCGACTGGCTCTCCCCCGTCGGCCGCCGCTACCGCACGAGTCCCGAACGGGCGACCGCACCTCCTCAGCGCGCGCCCGTCGCCTCGCCCTTCGACACGTTCTCCGGCTTCTCCTCCGCCTCGGGCGGCGCGGACGCCTCGCCGAGCTCGATCGCGGCCGCCGACGCGAGCACGCCCGCACCCATCCCGAGCAGCCCCCAGAACACGCCCCAGCGGTGCTTGCCGACGAGCGCGTCGACCGACAGCGGTCCGGGTCCGTCGATCGTGAGCGCCGTCGCCGAGGCGACGAGGGCGACGTTGAACTCGTAGCCGCCCTTCGAGTTCCAGAACCCGTTGCGGGCGTGCACCTTCCGGATCGCCGTCGCCATCGCCGACGTCACCGCCGCGGTCGCCGCCGGCATCCCCGCGCCGAGCACGATCCCGGCGCCTCCCAGCGTCTCCGTGAGGGCCGCCGCGAGGGCGTTCCGGCGGGCCGGGAACATCCGTGTCTTCTCCATCATCTTCTCGGTGCCGTCGAGCCCCGGCCCGTCGAAGGCGCCCGTGAGCTTCTGCAGCCCCTGTCCCACGAGGATGCCGCCGATCACGAGGCGGAGGAGCAGTCGTCCGATTCCCATGCCCCCAGTCGACACCGCGACGACCCCACGACGTAGGGGCTGGCGCGACGCCGCCGTCCGAGCTAGGCATCGAGCAGGATTCAGGAAGCCGGATGTCCGCGACCGCGGCTACCGTGAACGCATGACCGCCGACGCCCACCACGCCGCTGACAGCCACGACTACATCCGGGTGCAGGGCGCCCGCGAGAACAACCTCAAGAACATCTCCCTCGAGCTCCCCAAGCGTCGCCTCACCGTCTTCACGGGNGTNTCNGGNTCCGGCAAGTCGAGCCTCGTCTTCGGCACGATCGCNGCCGAGTCGCANCGGCTNATCAACGAGACCTACCCCGCGTTCGTGCAGGGNTTCATGCCGAGCCCCGGCCGCCCCGACGTCGACGTCATGGAGGGGCTCACAACCGCGATCATCGTCGACCAGGAGCGCATGGGCGCCAACGCCCGGTCGACGGTCGGCACGGCGACGGATGCCAACGCGATGCTCCGCATCCTCTACAGCCGGCTGGGCGAGCCCCACGTCGGCGGGCCCCAGGCGTTCTCGTTCAACGTCCGCTCCGTGAGCGGCGCCGGCGCGGTCACGATCGAGCAGGCCGACGGCACGAAGAAGAAGGAGCGCGCCGAGTTCTCCATCACGGGCGGCCAGTGCCCGCGCTGCGAAGGCATGGGCAGTGTGAGCGACATCGACCTCGCCGAGCTCTTCGACGAGAACAAGTCGCTCGTCGACGGTGCGCTCACCATCCCCGGCTACAACGCCACCGGCTGGGCGGTGCGCCTGTTCACCGAGTCGGGGTTCGTGCCGCCGGACGTCCCGATCAAGGACTTCACCGAGCAGCAGCGCCACGACTTCCTCTACAAGGAGGCCACCAAGGTCAAGATCGCGGGCATCAACATGACCTACACGGGGCTCATCCCGAGCGTGCAGAAGTCGTTCCTCAGCAAGGACGTCGAGGCGATGCAGCCGCACATCCGCGCGTTCGTGGAGCGCGCCGTCACCTTCACCGCGTGCCCCGACTGCGGCGGCTCGCGGCTCAACGAGGGGGCGCGCTCGTCGCGCATCCAGGGCGTCAACATCGCCGAGGCGTGCGCGATGCAGATCAGCGACCTCGCCGAGTGGGTGCGCGCCCTCGACGTCCCCGCCGAGATCACGCCCCTGCTGCGCAACCTCCAGCAGACCCTCGACTCGTTCGTCGAGATCGGGCTCGGCTACCTCACCCTCGACCGCCCCTCGGGCACCCTCTCCGGCGGCGAGGCGCAGCGCACCAAGATGATCCGCCACCTCGGGTCGAGCCTCACCGACGTGTCGTACATCTTCGACGAGCCGACCGTGGGCCTCCACCCGCACGACATCGCGCGCATGAACGACCTGCTCCTCCGCCTGCGCGACAAGGGCAACACGGTGCTCGTCGTCGAGCACAAGCCGGAGACGATCGCGATCGCCGACCACGTCGTCGACCTCGGGCCGCGCGCCGGCGTCCACGGCGGCGAGATCCAGTTCGAGGGCACCGTCGAGGGGCTCCGCGCGAGCGGCACGCTCACCGGCCGCCATCTCGACGACCGAGTGACGCTCAAGGATGCCGTGCGCACCCCGACCGGGAAGCTCGAGATCCGGGGCGCCACCCGGCACAACCTCCGCGACGTCGACGTCGACATCCCGCTCGGCGTGCTGTGCGTCGTCACCGGGGTCGCCGGATCGGGCAAGAGCTCGCTCATCCACGGCTCCATCCCGAAGGATGCCGGCGTCGTCTCCGTCGACCAGGCCCCGATCAAGGGCTCACGCCGCAGCAACCCGGCGACCTACACGGGGATGCTCGACCCGATCCGCACGGCGTTCGCGAAGGCGAACGGCGTGAAGCCCGCCCTGTTCAGCGCCAACTCGGAGGGGGCGTGCCCGGTCTGCAACGGCAACGGCGTCATCTACACCGACCTCGGCGCCATGGGGTCGGCCGCCACGACGTGCGAGGAGTGCGAGGGCCGACGGTTCCAGGCCGCCGTGCTCGAGTACGAACTCGGCGGGCGCAACATCAGCGAGGTGCTCGGGATGTCGGTGGCCGAGGCGGTCGAGTTCTTCGCCGCCCCCGAGTCGAAGGTGCCGGCCGCGCACGCCATCGTGCAGCGGATGGCGGACGTCGGGCTCGGCTACCTCACGATCGGGCAGCCGCTCACGACCCTCTCCGGCGGAGAGCGTCAGAGGCTCAAGCTCGCCATCCACATGGCCGACAAGGGCGGCGTCTACGTGCTCGACGAGCCGACCACGGGACTCCACCTCGCCGACGTCGAGCAGCTGCTCGGGCTCCTCGACCGACTCGTCGCCGCCGGCAAGTCGGTCATCGTCATCGAGCACCACCAGGCCGTGATGGCGCACGCCGACTGGATCATCGACGTCGGACCCGGCGCCGGCCACGACGGCGGCACGATCGTGTTCGAGGGCACGCCCGCGCAGCTCGTCGCCGCGAAGTCGACCCTCACGGGCCAGCACCTCGCGCAGTACGTCGGGGCGTAGCGGTCAGGCCAGGTCGAGCACGAGCGGCGCGTCGTCGCCCGCCGGGGTGATCGAGATCCCGTCGCCCGCAGCCAGCCGACCCGTCTCGACGACCCGGAAGTAGGTGCCGAGCCGGCGCGCGTCGGCGAAGCGCTTCACCCAGCCGCGGTCCTCCTCGCCCATCCAGCGCGCGAACGTCATGCACGGGATGCGCGGCGCGGTCGCCTCGAGTTCGACCGTGCCGATGCGCCAGCGGTCGCCGACGCGGACGCCCGACATGTCGAGCCCGGCGACCCGCAGGTTCTCGCCGAAGAACCCCGGCGGGATGGGGCGTCCGAGCTGCTCGGCCCACCAGTCGGCGTCCTCGTCGGAGTACGCGTACACGGCCTGCGTCTCGCCGCCGTGGTGCTTGCGGTCGGCCTGCACGTCGGCGTAGAGCCCGAGCCTGCCGACCTTGACCTCGCCCTCCACCGGGCGCTTGTCGATCGCGGTCGTGCCGACCGTGCCGGCGTCCGGATGAAGCCGCATGACGACGCAGGCGGCGACGAGTCGGGCTGGCACGGCACCCAAGCCTAGGATGATCCGCGTGCCCCGCGTGACGCCCCCGTTCCGTGCCGACCACGTCGGCAGCTTCCTCCGTCCCGCCGCGATCAAGGACGCCCGCGCGCGCCACGAGTCCGGCGAGCTCGACGACGCCGGCCTGCGCGCCGTCGAGGACGCCGAGATCGTCGACCTCATCCGCGCGCAGGAGGCGGCCGGCCTCCAGCTCGTCACCGACGGCGAGTTCCGCCGCTCGTGGTGGCACTACGACTTCATCGGCCTGCTCGACGGCGTCGACATCGTCGAGATCGACCACGGCATCCAGTTCACCGGCGTGCAGACGAAGCCGAAGGCGCCCTACGTCACCGGCCCGATCGGATTCCCCGCCGACCACCCGTTCCTCGACCACTTCCGCTTCGTCGCGGCGAACACGTCGGTCACGCCGAAGATGACGATCCCGTCGCCGACGGTGCTGCACTGGCGGCTCGAGGCCGACGGGGTGGACCCTTCGGTCTACCCCGACCACGAGGCGCTCTTCGACGACCTCGCCGCCGCCTACCGCGACGCCGTCGCCGCCTTCTACGCCGCCGGGTGCCGCTACCTCCAGTTCGACGACACCGTGTGGGCCTACCTGTGCTCCCCCGCCGAGGTGGAGAAGGCGCGCGGGCGGGGCATCCCGGTCGACGGGATCGCGGAGCGCTACGTGCGCCTCATCAACGACTCCCTGCGCGACAAGCCCGCCGACATGATCGTCACGACCCACGTCTGCCGCGGCAACTTCAAGTCGACCTGGATCTCGTCCGGCGGCTACGAGCCCGTCGCGGAGCACCTGCTCGCCGACTGTCACTACGACGGCTACTTCCTCGAGTACGACACGGAACGCGCGGGCGGCTTCGAGCCGCTGCGCTTCCTGCCGGAGGGCGACAAGGTCGTCGTGCTCGGACTCATCACGTCGAAGTCGGGCGACCTCGAGGACCCGACCGACGTGAAGGCCCGCATCCGCGAGGCGAGCGAGTTCGCCCCCCTCGACCAGCTCGCGCTCAGCCCCCAGTGCGGCTTCGCGTCGACGGAGGAGGGCAACATCCTCACCGAAGACCAGCAGTGGGCGAAGATGCGCGAGATCGTCGCCGTCGCGCGAGAGGTGTGGGACTAGCAGCCCGCCCGCGTCAGGCCGGCAGCCGGAACCGGAAGGCGTAGCAGCGGTACGGGAGCGTCAGCCTCCCGTCGGCATCGGCGACCCGCTCGCCGAGCGCGCGCACGTCGTCGAGCAGCCGCTCCCGCTCGTCGGGCGTCGCCTGGATCGCGAACCCGTGCGTCGCGACGAGGTCGACGAGGGTGTCGACGTCGATCGACTCGACCCGGTCGAACTCCGCCGACGCGTCGAACTCGAGCGGCGGCGTGACGACCGGACCGCCGGCTTCGAGCATGAGCTCGTCGGCGCTCCGGTGCCCCGTGAGCTCGGCGAGCTCCGCGACCCACGGCTCGCGGGCGTCGCGGATGTTCCAGAACAGCCCCAGCACGCCGCCCGGGCGCAGGACGCGCGCGACCTCGCGGCTCCCCCGCGGCGGGTCGACCCAGTGCCACGACTGCCCGAACACGACGGCGTCGAACGTCGCGTCGTCGAACGGCAGCTTCTCCGCCGTCGCGACGACGGTGGCGACCTCGGGATGCTTTGCCTCGAGCACCTCGAGCATCCCCGGGTCGGGGTCGGCCGCCGTCACCGTCCTCCCGGTCGCGACGACGGCGTCGGAGAGCTTGCCGGTGCCGACGCCGCAGTCGAGCACGTCCCCCGCGGCGGCGGGCAGCATCCACTCGACCGCTTCGCGCGGATACCCCGGACGCACGCGCTCGTAGAGCTCCGCGATCGGGCCGAAGCTCCGCGCGCGTTCCGTCGACCAGGTCATGAGTCCAGTCTCCGCCGACAACCTCGGAGGTCGCCGGGTACCCCGCCCGGGGCCCCTGCGCGGACTAGCGCTTGCGCTTCTCCCGCACGCGCATGTTGACGACGATCGGCGTGCCCTCGAAGCCGTAGACCTCGCGCAGCCGGCGCTGGATGAACCGCCGGTAGCCCGGGTCGAGGAACCCGGTCGTGAACAGCACGAACGTCGGCGGACGCGTCGCCGCCTGCGTGCCGAACAGGATGCGGGGCTGCTTTCCGCCGCGCACCGGGTGCGGGTGCTCCGCCGTGAGCTCCGCGAGGAGCGCGTTGAACTTGCCCGTCGGGATGCGCGTGTCCCACGACGCGAGCGCCGTCTCGAGCGCGGGCACCAGCTTCTCGAGGTGGCGGCCCGTGCGCGCCGAGATGTTGACCCGCGGCGCCCAGGACACGTGCGCGAGGTCCTGCTCGATCTCGCGCTCCAGGTAGCGGCGGCGCTCGTCGTCGAGGAGGTCCCACTTGTTGAACGCGAGCACGAGGGCGCGCCCCGACTCGAGCACGAGGTCGATGATGCGCAGGTCCTGCGTCGACAGCTCCTCGGTCACGTCGAGCACGACGATCGCGACCTCCGCCTTCTCCAGCGCCGCGGCGGTGCGCAGCGACGCGTAGAAGTCGGCGCCGTGCTGCAGGTGCACGCGCTTGCGGATGCCCGCGGTGTCGACGAACGTCCACACCTTGCCGGCGAGCTCGATGTTCTCGTCGACGGGGTCGCGCGTCGTGCCGGCGAGTTCGTTGACGACGACGCGCTCCTCGCCCGCGGCCTTGTTGAGCAGGCTCGACTTGCCGACGTTGGGGCGGCCGAGGATCGCCACCCGGCGCGGACCGCCGACCTCGTGCTTCGCGACCGCCGACACCTCGGGGAGCACCTTCATGACCTCGTCGAGCACGTCCGCGACGCCGCGGCCGTGGATCGCCGACACGGGCCACGGCTCGCCGAGGCCGAGGCTCCACAGGGCCGCCGCCTCCGGGTCCTTGATGGCGTCGTCGGCCTTGTTGGCGACGAGGATGACCGGCTTCTTCGACGCGCGCAGCATCCGCACGACATGCTCGTCCGTCGCGGTCGCGCCGACGTTGATGTCGACGACGAACAGCACGGCGTCGGCGAGGTCGACGGCGACCTCCGCCTGCGCCGCGACGGAGGCGTTGATGCCCTTCGCGTCGGGCTCCCAGCCGCCCGTGTCGACGACGGTGAAACCGCCGCCCGAGCCACTCCGCCTTGTACGAGACCCGGTCGCGCGTGACGCCGGGCACGTCTTCGACGACGGCCTCGCGGCGACCGATGATGCGGTTGACGAGCGCCGACTTGCCGACATTCGGGCGTCCCACGATCGCGAGCACCGGGAGCGCCGGCAGGTACACGATCCCGTCGGGACCCACCCCGACGGCGTCGAGCAGCTCGAGGTCCTCCTCGTCGAGGTCGTAGTCGTCGAGCCCCGCGCGGAGCGACGCCGCGCGCTGCTCCGCGACCGAGTCGTCGAGCGCCTCGAGCCGCCCCGCGAGTTCGGGATCGGGCGCGGCATCCACCTCGAAGTCGTCGGGATCGCTCATGCGCGGGCCTCCTCCACGAGGTCGAGCACGGCCTGCACCGTCTGCTCGAAGTCCAGGTTCGTCGAATCGACGGTCGTGACGCCGGGGGCCGCCGTGAGGAAGTCGACGACCGCGGCATCCCGGCGGTCGCGCTCGCGAAGCTGCTCGGCCGTCGCGGCCTGCTCGGGCGTGAGCTCCTTCGAGCGGCGCGCGATGCGCACCTCCTCGTCGGCGGTGAGCAGGATGCGCACCTCGGCATCGGGGGCGACGACGGTCGTGATGTCGCGACCCTCGACGACGATGCCCCGACCGGCGTCGCGGCTCTCCGCGATCACGGCTCGGAACATCCCGTTGAGCGCCGTGCGGACCTCCGGGATGCGCGCGACGTCGCTCACGACCGCGGTCACCCGCGGCTCGCGGATCGCGGTCGTCACATCGGTGTCGCCGACGAAGACGTGCGTGCCGTCGTCGTGGATGCGCGTCGCGTAGCCGAGCCCGGGGATGAGACCGATGACCGCGCGGGCGTCGGCCGGGTCGGTCGCCGTCTCGAGCGCGCGCCAGGTGAGGGCGCGGTAGGCGGCGCCCGTGTCGAGGAAGTCGAAGCCGAGTCGCGAGGCGGCGGCGCGGCTCACACTCGACTTGCCGCTGCCCGCCGGCCCGTCGACCGCGACGACGACGCCTGCGCGGGTCACCGCCGGTCCTCCGCGAGCGACCAGCCGCGGGCCGTGAGCGCCTCCGCGAGCTGGTGGGACTTCTCCGGCAGCACCGCGATCTCCGCGAAGCCGACCTGGGCGCCCGGCGAGTGCTCAAGGCGCAGATCCTCCATGTTGACGCCCTCCTCGCCGATCTCGGTGAGGAGCCGCGCGAGCTCGCCGGGGGCGTCCGCGACCTGCACGACGAGGGTCGCATAGCGCTCGTCGCGGCCGTGCTTGCCCGGGATGCGGGCGACGCCCTCGTTGCCGCGCGCGAGCGCCGTCGCGAGCCGCGTCGGCGCTCCGGGCGCCTCGGGGTCGTCGAGCGCGGCGATGACGCCGTCGAGGTCGTCGCGGAACGCGCGGAGCACCTCGGCGACGGGGGCGGCGTTGGCGCCGAGGATCTGGATCCACAGCTCCGGGTCGCTCGCGGCGATGCGCGTCGTGTCGCGCAGACCCTGCCCGGCGAGCGAAGGAACCGTCTCCGCGGCCCCGAGCAGCCGCGCGGCGAGGAGCGAGGCGACGACCTGCGGCGCGTGCGAGATGAGCGCGACGCCGCGGTCGTGCTCCTCCGGCGTCATCCGCACGGGCACGCCGCCGAGGTCCACGGCGAGGTTCTCGAGCGCGAAGAACTGCTCGTTCGTGGTACCGGCGTGAGGGGTGAGCACCCACGGCCGGCCGAGGAACAGGTCGGCGCGGGCCGACATCGCTCCCCCGCGCTCGCGACCCGCCATCGGGTGCGACCCGAGGTAGCGCGACACGTCGGCGCCGAGGTCGGTGAGCTCTTGCAGGATCGCGCCCTTCACGCTCGCGACATCCGTCACGAGCGCCGACGGGTACGCCTCGAGCTCCTGTGCGACGATCGCGGCCGTCGAGTCGGGCGCCACGGCGACGACGATGATCGAGGGGTCGTCGCCGGGAGCGGCCGCCCGGCCCGCGCCGTAGTCGATCGCGAGGCGTAGCGCGGCGGGCGACCGGTTCGCGAGCGCGACGTCGAGCCCGAGCGCGCGGAGGCCGAGCCCGATGCTCGTGCCGAGCAGCCCGGTGCCGACGACGCGCACCTGCCCGGTCAGGCGTGCAGCGTTCATCGGATCAGTCCTCGGGGTTCGGCGGAGAGGTGGTGTCGGAGGAAGAGGCGGGCGTGCGCGCGAGAGTCAGCAGCTGGCCCAACTCCAGCTTACCGAGGTCGCGCGAGCGACCGGACGCGAGGGTGCCGAGGTGCAGCGGGCCGAACTGCCGCCGCACGAGCTCCTGCACCGGGTGGCCCACGGCATCCATCATGCGGCGCACGATGCGGTTGCGCCCCGAGTGCAGCGTGAGCTCCACGATGCTCTGGCCCCGCGACGGCTCCCCGACGAGGCGGGCACGGTCGGCGCGGATCGGGCCGTCGTCGAGCTCGATCCCCTGCCGCAGCCGCTTCAGGGTCGCCGGCTGCACCGTGCCCCGCACCGTCGCGATGTAGGTCTTCTCGACGCCGAACGACGGATGCGCGAGCACCTGGGCGAGCTCCCCGTCGTTCGTGAGCAGGAGGAGACCGCTCGTGTCCGAGTCGAGCCGCCCGACGTTGAACAGGCGCTCCGGGTAGTCCCGCGTGAACTCCCGCAGGTCCCGGCGGCCCCGCTCGTCGGACATCGTCGACACGACGCCCGTCGGCTTGTTGAGCATGACGTACCGCTTCGACACGTCGAGCTGGATCGCGACGCCGTCGACCGCCACCTTGTCGACCGCGGGGTCGATGCGCGAGCCGAGCTCCGTCACGACGACGCCGTTGACCTCGACGCGCCCCTCCACGATGTACTGCTCGCAGACGCGGCGCGAGGCCACCCCCGCCGCGGCGAGCACCTTCTGCAGCCGCTCACGCCCCTCGTCGCTCATGAGAGGTCGTCGAAGCCCTCGCTGCCGTCGGGCAGGAGCGGCGAGATNGGCGGCAGCTCGTCGANCGAGTTGATGCCGAGCGACGTGAGCAGCAGCGGNGTCGTCTCGTAGTGGATNGCNCCNGTCTCGNTGTCGGTGTACGCCTCCTGGATGAGGCCTCGGCCGAGAAGGGTGCGCACGACCGAGTCGACGTTGACGGCGCGGATCGCGGCGACGGCACCGCGGCTGATCGGCTGCTTGTAGGCGATGACGGCGAGCGTCTCGAGCGCCGCCTGCGAGAGCTTCGTCGGGTTCTGGGTGAGCACGAAGTCCTTGACGATGTCGTCGTAGTCGGAGCGCACGTAGATGCGCCAGCCGCCGCCGACCTCACGCAGCTCGAAGCCGCGCGCGGGTCCGCCGGACTCGCCGTCGTAATCGGCGACGAGCCGCTCGACGGACTGGCGCACCGCCGCGATGGGCGCGTTGAGCGCCGTCGCGAGGCTCACGAGCGGCATCGGCTCGTCGGCGACCATGAGGATCGCCTCGATCGCGCGCTCGAGGTCGACGGGGGTGCGCGGCGCCTCGTGCTCCTCCTCCTGCACCTCCTGGGCGGGCTCCGGCGTCGGCGCTTCCGCGGTCGTGGTGTCCTCAGGCGTCATAGTCGGCTCCCAGGCTGGCGAGTGCGTCGTCGGACCAGTGCTGGGCCGACCAGGTGAGGGTGAGCTCCCCGAGGGGCTCGAGCTGCTCGAACGTGATCGCGGCGTGCCGGTAGAGCTCGAGCACGGCGAGGAACCGCGCGACGACGACGCCGCGCTGGTCCGCCCCCGCGATGAGCTGCCGGAAGCTCACCGGACCCCCGCGCCGCAGCATCGCGACGACGTGCGCCGCCTGCTCGCGGATGCTGACGAGCGGCGCGTGCAGGTGGTCGAGTCCGACGACCGGGATCTCCTTCGGCGTGAACGCGAGCATCGCCAGCGCCGCGAAGTCGTGCAGGCTCAGCGTCCAGACGAGTTCCGGCGTACTGCCGCCGGAACTTCTCCTCGAGCCGCACTGCGCGGACGTGCCGCGTCGACTCCGTCTCGATGCGCTTCGCGAACCACGCCGCGGCCTCCTTGAAGGCCCGGTACTGCAGCAGTCGCGCGAACAGGAGGTCGCGCGCCTCGAGCAACGCGACGTCCTCGGCATCCACCAGCTCCCCCTGCGGCAGCAGTCCCGCGACCTTGAGGTCGAGGAGGGTCGCCGCGACGACGAGGAACTCGCTCGCCTGCTCGAGCTCCTCCGGCCCGTCGAGGTCGTGCAGGTAGGAGATGAACTCGTCGGTGACCTTGCTGAGTGAGACCTCGGTGATGTCGAGCTCGTGCTTCGTGATGAGCGACAGGAGGAGGTCGAACGGTCCCTCGAAGTTGGAGAGCTTGAGGCGGAACCCGGTGTCGGGGGCGTCCTCGACCGCCACCGCCGGAGCCTCATCCATGGAAGCCGAGCTTAGTTGCCGGGGGTCGCCCGGACGACGCGGGTAGGGTCGACAGGGCAGAACAGGAGTCACCCATGCCCCACCGCCCGAACGGCAAGTACGTCTCGAACTCCGACGCCCTCGCCGCCTGGACGCCGGTCGCGCGCGACGTGCTCCTCGACACGGCACGCGGGTACCACGCGACGATCGCCGCCGACGCCCTCGCGCACGAGGTGCAGCGCGTGAGCGGCATCCTCGCCGACTCCGACGACGACGCCTGGGTCGGGCGCCTGCTCGAGCGCGTCGCCGCCGACGCCGAGCGACGCGGCGAGCCTTCCCTCGCGGCGCTGTGCCCGCGTCCCGACGACTCCGCGGTCGACGCCGCCGCACGCCTCGCGTGCTACCGCGCGTACGCCGAGGACCTGCCCGCCGACGGCGGCGAGCCGGGCCGGATCTTCCGGGTGACGCCCGCCCGTGCGTCCCGCGCGCCGCGCGCGACGACCCGCACGGCCGCTCCGAAGCCGCCGGCGAATCAGCTGCGCGAAGTCACCTGCATGAGCTGCTGGATGATCGTCCCCGCCCGTGAGGAGTGCACGAGCTGCGGGGCACCGCTGCCGGCATCCTGATCCCGGCGCGGGTCGGCGTCAGGCGACGGCGCCGCGGGCGACGAGCTCGCGCGCGAGCTGGCGGTAGGCGTCGGTGACGGAGTGCTCGGGCGCGAAGATCGTGACCGGTTCCGCCGCGACCGACGCGTCGGGGAGCTTGACACTGCGGCCGATGACCGTCTCGAGCACCTGCGGTCCGAAGGCCTCGACGACGCGCTGGAGCACCTCGCGGGAGTGGAGGGTGCGGGCGTCGTACATCGTCGCGAGGATCCCGTCGAGGCGGATGGCGGGGTTCAGTCGGTCGCGCACCTTCTCGATCGTCTCCACCAGGAGCGCGACGCCGCGGAGGGCGAAGAACTCGCACTCGAGCGGGATGAGCACGCCGTGCGCCGCGGTGAGGGCGTTGATGGTNAGCAGGCCGAGCGANGGCTGGCAGTCGATGAGGATGACGTCGTACTTGTCCGAGACCTGGCGGAGCACGCGGGCCAGGATCTGCTCGCGCGCGACCTCGTTGACGAGGTGCACCTCCGCAGCGGAGAGGTCGATGTTGGCCGGGATGACGTCGAGCCCCGGCGTCGTCGTCTGCTGGATGCAGTCGACGGCGGCGGTGTTGGTGCCGAGCATGAGCTCGTAGATGGTCGGCACGTCGTGGGTCTGCACCCCGAGCCCCGCGCTCAGCGCGCCCTGGGGGTCGAAGTCGATGGCGAGCACGCGGCGGCCGTACTCGGCGAGCGTCGCGCCGAGGTTGATCGACGTGGTCGTCTTGCCGACGCCGCCCTTCTGGTTGCAGAGGGCGATGACGCGGGCGGGACCGTGACTCGCGAGGGGCGCGGGCACGGGGAAGAAGGTCGCAGGCCGGCCGGTGGGCCCGAGCTGCGGCGCCTCGAGCCCCGGCAGTTCGGTGACGTCTTCCCGATGCCCCACCATGCCGTGAGGATACGTCGCGGGGCGCGGCGGGGCGAGGCGGGACGCGCCGGAATGCGCCGGAGGCAGACAGATTCGTCTCTAGCTCAAGCTGAGCTTGAGGCTTCAGCGCGCCCGGGGATGGGCGGTCACGTACATGTCGCGGAGCGCATCCGCCGTCACACGCGTGTAGATCTGGGTCGTCGCGACGCTCGCGTGCCCGAGGAGCTCCTGCACGACGCGCACGTCCGCGCCGCCCTGCAGGAGGTGCGTCGCGAACGAGTGGCGCAGGCTGTGCGGCGACATCGCGACGCCGAGCTTCGCCCGCTCCGCCGCCTGCCTCAGCAGCAGCCAGGCGTTCTGGCGGGACAGGCGCGCCCCGCGCACGCCGAGGAAGAGCGCCGGCGTCGCGCGACCCCGCGCCGACAGCAGCGGGCGCGCGCGCACGAGGTAGGCGTCGAGGGCGGCGCGCGCGTAGGAGCCGACCGGCACGAGCCGCTGCTTCCCGCCCTTGCCGAACAGCCGCACGACCTCGGCGGTGCCGTCCTCCCCCGTCACGTCGTCGACGTTGAGCGCGACCGCCTCCGACACCCGGGCGCCCGTCGCGTAGAGCAGTTCGAGCAGTGCCCGATCCCGCAGCTGCGCGGGCTCGTCGCCCGTCGTCGCCGCGAGCAGCGCCTCCACCTGCGCGATCGTGAGCGCCTTCGGCAGCCGGTCGGGCAGCTTCGGGGCGGCGAGCTCGATCGCCGGATCGGAGGCGAGCACCCCCTCCTCGACGAGGAAGCGCGTGAAGCCGCGGACGCTCGACAGCATCCGCGCCGCCGAGGATGCCGCCACGGCAGTGGGGCCCTCGCGCAGGCCGCGCGCGAACGCGGTCAGCAGTTCCGGCGTGAGCTCGGACGGTTCGCGCACCCCCGCGGCACCGAGCCCGTCGAGCAGCCGCGTCAGGTCGCGCCGGTACGCGGCGAGGGTGTGCGGCGAGCGGCCCCGCTCGATCGCGAGGTGCCGCAGGTAGCGCTCGAGCTCAGCGGTCAGACCCATGCCGCGGTCCTCCGTCGCGCCGACCCTCCAGGGTCAGCAGGGCGATCAGGAGAGGCGCGTTGCGCAGCCGCCCCGCGCGGACCGCGTCGAGGGCGTCGTCGAGCTCGACCCAGCGGAGCACGATCTCCGCCTCCTCGTCGGTGCGCACGTGCGCGTCGGGAGCGTCGGAGAGCCCGCGCGCCTCGAAGATCGTGATCGACTCGTTGCTGCCGCCGGGCGACGTGTGGAAGGTCGCGAGCTCCGACCACTCCGCCGCGACGAGGTCGGCCTCCTCGGCGAGCTCGCGCTTCGCCGCCTCGAGCGGGGGCTCGCCGGGCTGGTCGAGGAGGCCCGCGGGCAGCTCCCAATCCCGGGTGCCGATCGGCTGACGGTACTGGTTGATGAGCAGCACGCGGCCGTCGTCGTCGATCGCCGCGACCGCGACCGCACCCGTGTGCGCCACGTACTCGCGTGTGATGCGCCCGTCGCCGAACTCGACGGTGTCGCGCACGACGTCCCACACCGCGCCGTCGAACACCGTCTCGCGGCGGACGAGCGGCGCCGGGTCGCTCACGTCCGCGAGCAGACCGGTGCGGAGCGCGTCGCGATCCATCAGGCCGCGGAGTCGTCCCGCTCGGAGCCGGTCTCGACGGGGTCGACCTCGAACAGTCGCGACGCACGCTGCCGGTCGAGCGCGGCGCCGATGAGGCCGCGGAACAGCGGGTGGGCGCGGTTCGGACGCGACCGGAGCTCCGGGTGCGCCTGGGTCGCCACGTAGAACGGGTGGACGTCGCGCGGGAGCTCGACGTACTCCACGAGCGAGCCGTCGGGCGACAGCCCGGAGAAGGACAGCCCCGCCGCGGCGATCCGGTCGCGGTAGGCGTTGTTGACCTCGTAGCGGTGGCGGTGCCGCTCCGACGCCGACGACGCCCCGTAGAGCTCCTCGACGATCGANCCCGGNGCGAACTNCGCCTCGTAGAGNCCGAGGCGCATCGTGCCGCCGAGCTCGCCCTTCTCGATGAGCTCCACCTGCTCCGCCATGGTCGCGATCACCGGGAACTCGGTGTCGGGATCGAACTCGCTCGAGGACGCGCCCGGCAGGTCGGCCTCGTTGCGCGCGTACTCGATGACCATGCACTGCAGACCGAGGCAGATGCCGAGAGTCGGGATCTTGTTCTCGCGCGCGAACTTGAGCGCCCCGAGCTTCCCCTCGATGCCGCGGATGCCGAAGCCGCCGGGCACGAGGACGCCGTCGACGTCGGCGAGCTGCGCGGCCGCGCCCTCGGGCGTCTCGCACAGGTCGGACGCGACCCACTTCACCGAGACCTTGCTCTCGTGCGCGAAGCCGCCCGCCTTGAGCGCCTCCGTCACGGACAGGTAGGCGTCGGGCAGGTCGATGTACTTGCCGACGAGCGCGATCGTGATCTCGTGCTTCGGGTCGTGGACCGTCTTCAGCAGGTCCTTCCAGCCGTCCCACTCGACGGGGCCGGCGGGCAGGCCGAGCTGCTCGATGATGTACGTGTCGAGCCCCTGCTCGTGGAGCATCGTCGGGATGTCGTAGATGCTCGCGACGTCGACCGCGTTGACGACGGCGCGCTCCTCGACGTCGCACATGAGCGCGATCTTGCGGCGGTTGCCTTCGGAGACGGGCCGGTCGCTGCGGAGCACGAGGGCATCCGGCTGGATGCCGATCGAGCGCAGCGCGGCGACCGAGTGCTGCGTCGGCTTCGTCTTCTGCTCCCCCGACGCGCCCATGAACGGCACGAGGCTCACGTGCACGAAGAAGACGTTCTGGCGCCCGAGCTCGTGGCGCACCTGCCGCGCCGACTCGATGAACGGCTGGCTCTCGATGTCGCCGACGGTGCCGCCGATCTCGGTGATGATGACGTCGGGCGGGGCGCTGCCGTCGGCCGGCGGCTCGGCCTGGAGGCGCATCCGGCGCTTGATCTCGTCGGTGATGTGCGGGATGACCTGGCACGGTGTCGCCGAGGTACTCGCCGTGGCGCTCGCGCGCGATGACGCGGGAGTAGATCTGGCCCGTCGTGACGTTGGCCGCCTGGTCGAGGTTGATGTCGAGGAAGCGCTCGTAATGCCCGATGTCGAGGTCGGTCTCGGCGCCGTCGTCGGTGACGAACACCTCGCCGTGCTGGAACGGGTTCATCGTGCCCGGGTCGACGTTGAGGTACGGGTCGAGCTTCTGCATCTTCACGCGCAGACCGCGCGCGGTGAGCAGATTGCCGAGAGACGCGGCGGTCAGGCCCTTTCCGAGGGAGGAGACGACGCCCCCGGTGACGAAGATGTGCTTGGTACGGACCGGACCCGAGTTGATCACCACGGGGTTTCAGCGTATCCCAGCTTGGTCACGCTCCGCTGTGACACACCACGGCGTCCGGAACCGAGCTCATTCCCAGCGGCCGTGGGCGGCCTCGAGGAGCTCGTGCGCGTGCGCGAGCGCGACGTCCGAGTCGGGGCTGCCCGAGAGCAGTCGCGCCATCTCGCGCGCCCTGTCGTCGGCGTGGACGAGGCGCACGTTGCTCGTCGTGACGCTGCCCTCGGTGCCCTTCTCGACGACGAGGTGGTTGGTGGCGAACGCCGCGATCTGTGCGAGGTGCGTGACGACGATGACCTGCGAGTCGCGCGCGAGCCGGGCGAGCCGCCGCCCGATCTCGGTCGCGCTCGCACCGCCGACGCCGGCGTCGACCTCGTCGAAGACGAACGTCGGCACCGGATCCGAGCCGGCGAGCACGACCTCGATCGCGAGCATGACGCGCGACAACTCCCCGCCGGAGGCCCCCTTCGCGATCGGGCGCGGCTCCGCACCGGGATGCGGCTGCAGCAGGAGACTCACCTGGTCGTGTCCGGTGAGGGTCAGCTCCCGCTCGACGACCTCGATCGTGAGCCGCGCATCCGGCATCGCCAGGGCGTGGAGTTCGTCGGAGACCGCCGCTTCGAGCCGGGCCGCCGCCTCGCGTCGCAGGTCGCTGAGCCGCCCGGCGAGCTCCCGCACGCGGGCGAGGCCCGCCTCGACCTCCTCGCCCAGCCGCTCGACCCGGTCGGCGTCGCCGTCGAGCTCGAGGAGACGGGTGCTGCCGGACTCGAGCCTGTCGAGCACGTCGTGCAGCGTCGGCCCGTGGCGTCGCATGAGGGCGTTGAGGGTCGCCCGGCGCTCCTGGATCGACTCGAGCTCCCGCGCCCCGTCGGCGTCGAGCCCGCCGAGATAGCTCGAGAGCGAGCCGGAGATCTCGGAGAGCGCGAAGGACGCCGCGGCGAGCTGCTCCGCGATGGGCGCGAGCGCGGGGTCGTGCGCGACGACGCGCTCGAGGGATCGGCGGGCCGCGTCGACGAGGACCGCGGCGTCCGGACCGTCGCCGAGTTGCGCGGACACCGCCTCGCGGGCTTCGGTGGCGGCGATCCGGAGGTCCTCGAGGTTGGTGAGGCGCTCGGCCTGCTCGGCGAGCTCGACGTCCTCGCCGCGCCGCGGTGCCGCGGCCTCGATCTCCGCCATCGCCTCGCGCAACTCCTCCGCTTCGCGCGCGCGACGGTCGCGCTCGGCGAGGAGGAGGTCGAGCTCGGCACGGTCGGTCTGCCAGCGCTGGAACGCCTCCTGGTAGTCGCCGAGCACGGCCGCGAGCGCCGGTCCCGCGAACCGGTCGAGCGCCTCGCGCTGGGCGACCGCCGACTTCAGGCGGATCTGCTCGGATTGCCCGTGCACGACGACGAGCTGCGGCGCGAGCTCGGCGAGCACCCCCACGGGCGTGGAGCGACCGCCCACCGTCGCGCGGCTGCGGCCGTCGGCGCCGACGGACCGGCCGAGCACGAGGTGCGCCCGACCGTCGGCACCCGGGTCGACGTCGCCGCCGGCATCCCGCACGCGGTCGGCGACGACGCCCTCGGCGGGAACCTCCCAGTGTCCCTCGACGACCGCCTGCGCGCTGCCGGAACGCACCGCGCCGCTGTCGCCGCGATCGCCCAGCAGGAGCCCGAGCGCGGTGACGACCATCGTCTTGCCCGCGCCGGTCTCGCCGGTGAGCGCCGTGAACCCGGGGCCGAGCGGAAGCCGCGCCTCGCCGATCACGCCGAGGTCGCGGATGGAGATCTCCTCGATCATCGGGTCACGCCCCCTCCGTGCTGCGAGCAGCCTGCCCCGTCCCCGACTCGCGGCCCTCCCCCGTCGGGCCTCGCCATCCCGCGACGGGGAGCGCGAACTTGTTGACCAGCCGCTCCGCGAACGGCCGCGGGCTCAGACGGGCGAGCCGCACCGGCACGGGCGATCGGCGCACCACGACGCGCGCCGCGGGCGGCAGCTCGAAGGTGCGGCGGCCGTCCGCCCAGAGCACGCCGGAACCCGGGGTGCGCGGCAGCAGCTCGACCGCGAGCGACGACTCCGGCCCGACGACGAGCGGGCGGGCGAACAGCGCGTGCGCCGAGAGCGGCACCATGAGCAGCGCCTCGACGCTCGGCCATACGACGGGCCCGCCGGCCGAGAAGGAGTACGCCGTCGACCCGGTGGGCGTCGACATGACGACGCCGTCGCAGCCGAAGGTCGAGATGGGGCGGCCGTCGACCTCGATCGCGACCTCCATCGAGCGCTCGCGACTCGCCTTCTCGACGCTCGCCTCGTTGAGCGCCCAGGTCTCGTACACGACCTCGGCATCCACTTTGACGCGCACCGAGATGGTCATGCGCTCCTCGACGACGTAGTCGCGCGCGAGCACTCGCTCGACGGTCGCGCGGAGATCCTCGCGCTCCGCCTCGGCGAGGAAGCCGACGTGGCCGAGGTTGACCCCGAGCAGCGGGGCGTCGCAGCCGCGCGCGAGCTCGGCCGCGCGCAGGATCGTGCCGTCGCCGCCGAGGACGATGACGAGCTCGAGGTCGCTCTTCGCGACGTCGGCGCCGAGCAGCGCGACGGGGGCGAGATCGGGAGCGGCTTCGAGGAGGTCGCGGTGCTCGTCGGGCGAGAGCACGGGCGTGAGACCGGCCGCGATGAGCTGGCGGCAGACCTCGACGCCGGCGCCGAGGGAATCCGCCCGCCCCGTGTGCGCGACGACGAGGAGGTGGCGGGTCTGGCTCACGGGGCTCCTCGGTGTCGGCTGATGTCGGTGTCGGCCGGCCCAGCGTCCGACGTCTCGGTGGGCTCGCAGGTCAGGGCAGCGCGGCGATCACGTTCTCCCATTCTGGCGGATCGGCTCCGACAGCGGGTCGTGCCCAGAGCAGATACTCCTGATTCCCGTTGCCGCCCAGCACTGGGGAGGGGACGATCCCCGCCGTCGCGACCCCGGCATCCCACAGCGCCCACACGACGCCGCTCACCGCGTCGCGCCGGAGGCGTACGTCGCGCACGATGCCCTCGCGCACACCCTGGCGACCGACCTCGAACTGCGGCTTCACGAGCAGCACGAGCTCCGCGCCCGGCGCGCTCGCGACGAGCGCCGGGATGACGTGGCCGAGCGAGATGAACGACAGGTCGCCGACGACGAGGTCGGGCAGTTCCGCCGTGCCCGACACCACCGCCAGCTGGGCGGCATCGAGGGTCCGGGCGTTGACGCCCTCCACGACGCGCACCCGGGGATCGTCGCGCACGACGGGCGCGAGCTGGCCGTGCCCGACGTCGAGCGCGATCACCTCCCGAGCCCCGCGCTCGAGCAGGACCTGCGTGAAGCCGCCCGTCGACGCGCCCAGGTCGAGGGCGAGACGCCCGGCCGGATCCACGGGGAACGCGTCGAGCGCCGCGATGAGCTTGAGCGCCGACCGGCTCACGTACGGGTGTCCGCCCTCGACCGCGAGCACGGCATCCGGGCCGACCTTCGTCGACGGCTTCGCGACGGGCGTGCCGTCGACGCTCACCCGCCCCTCCCCGATCGCCGCGACTGCGGCCGCGCGGGATCGGGCGAGACCGCGCCGCACGAGTTCGGCGTCGAGCCGCGCGCCGTCGGTCATCGCGGGCTCACCGGGCGCTCACCGAGGGCTCACGCGCCGGGTCGCACGTCACCGGACTCGAGCATCGCCTTGAGTTCCTCGTAGACCTGCGCGAGCTGCTCGGCACGGGTCTCGAGCGGCTGGTCCTCGATGACCTTGAGCCGCGAGAGCAGGGCGTCGGAGTCGTCGGTCATGATCCCCACGATAGCCGCGCCTCGTAGAGGACGGGCTCGATCTCGAGCGCGTAGATCGGCACACCGGCGCCCCAGACGGCGGCCGCGGCCGCACGGAGCACGTCGATCGGCTCGCCCGCGCGGTCGAGGGTGACGGAACACCCCTCGTGCCGCACGACGGCCTTGCCGACCGACACGAGACGGGCCCCGCGCGACGACTTCTCCTTCGCCGTCGGATACGGCGCGAAGAGGTCGCGCAGGTCTTCGAGGAGGAAGTCGGGACGCGCGTCCGGCTCGGCGGCGAGCACCTGCTTCGGGCCGTCGATCCCGGTGAGCACGAGCGCCGACGCCATCCCCGCGCGGTTCGCGCCGAGGATGTCGGTGTCGAGTCGGTCGCCCACCACGAGCGGGCGCGAGGCCCCGAAGCGTGCGGCGGCCGCGTCGAAGATCGCACGCTCGGGCTTGCCGGCGACGACGGGGAGCCGCCCGACCGCGGTGTGCACGGCGGACACGAGCGTCCCGTTCCCCGGAGCGGTGCCCCGGCCCTGCGGGATCGTCCAATCGGTGTTCGTCGCCACCCACGGGATGCCCTCCTCCCCCGCCGGGGCGCGCAGGGCGAAGGCCGCCTCGGCGAGGTCGGTCCACGCGACGTGCGGCGCGAACCCCTGGATGACGGCCGCCGGAGCGTCGTCGGCCGACCGCACGACCGTGAAGCCCGCGCGCTCGACCTCCGTGACGAGGCCGTCGCCGCCGACGACGAGGATGCGGCTGCCCGGTCCGACGAGGTCCGCGAGGAGCTTCACGGCCGCCTGGGGCGACGTCACGACGTCGTCCGGGGCGACCGTCAGGCCGAGGTCGGTGAGGTGCGCCGCGACCGTCGCGTCGGTGCGCGACGCGTTGTTCGTGAGGTAGCCGACGCGGATGCTGCTCCGCGCCCGGTTGAGCCCGTNGACGGCGTGCGGAATCGCCTCGTCNCCGCGGTAGACGACGCCGTCGAGGTCGGCGAGGAGCAGGTCGACGCCCGCGAGNGGAGCGCCCTTCGCGAAGCGCTCAGTCGGCATCGGGCTCGGGGTCCCACTCCTCGTCGATGATCTCGACGGTGTCCTCGCCCTCCGGAATGGCGGCGCGCTCGAGCGCGATCGCCGCGCGATCGGAGCGTTGCCACCACTGCTCCGCCTCCTCGTCGCGCCCGAGATCCTCGAGCACCGTCGCGTACGCGTCGAAGAGCGCGGGGCTCCACGAGTACGCGCGCTCCGGGTCGAGCTGGGGGATCTGGAGTTCGACGAGCGCCGCCTCCGGCTGACCGAGGTCCAGCCGAGCGCCCGACATCGCGATCGCGAGCGCCACCTGGACCGCGGGGTCGAGCGAGGCGCGCGGAACGGAGCGGCCGAGCTCGAGCGCCTTCTCGGGGCGGCCGATCCCGCGCTCGCTGTCGACCATGAGCGGCAACTGGTCGTCGCGCCCCGACAGGCGCCGGTAGGTGCGCAGTTCGCGGAGTGCGAGCTCGAACTGACCGGTCGCATACGCGGTGATGCCGACGGACTCGCGCACGACGGCAATCCGGCCGGCGCGGCGGCTGGCAGCGAGGGCGTGCTTGTGGGCGAGTTCGGGGTCGTCGTCGATGAGCCGGCCCGCCATCACGAGGTGGCGGGCCACCCAGTCGGCGTTGTCCTTGCTGAGCGTCTTGAGCTCGGCGCGCGCCACCCGATCGAGCTGGTTCGCGGCCACCGTCTCCGGGATCTCGGGGTCGTCGTGACGCGGACGCTCCGGGCGATCCTCGGTGCCGCGACCCGCCGGCCTCGCTCCGCGATCGAAGGGCTTGCGAGCGTCGCGATCGAACGGCTTCCGGGCTCCCCGGTCGTAGGGTTTGCGCTCACCGCGTTCGCCGGGCTTGCCGTCGCGCTCGGCGGGCTTCCGCCCGTACGGCTTCTTCTCGCCGTTCGCGGGCTTCCGACCCCAGGGCTTCCGCTCGCCGTCGGCCGGCTTCCGCTCGAACGGCTTCTTGCCGGCGGAGGCGTCTCGCGGCTTCCGGGCGGCGGATCCGCCGCCCGACGGGGTGCGATCGGTGCGCGGCTTCGGCCTGCGCGACGACGGGTCGCTCATCGGATGCTCCTGGCTGTCAACGAGGACTGTGGTGACGACTGTGTGCTCCATGATCACGCCATGGAGGCGGTTAACGAAGAAAGGGGCTACCCGTATGACGGGTAGCCCCTTTCTGAAAGAAGTCCGGCGGTGTCCTACTCTCCCACAGGGTCGCCCCTGCAGTACCATCGGCGCTGTTGGTCTTAGCTTCCGGGTTCGGAATGTAACCGGGCGTTTCCCCAACGCTA
>Ga0065721_10050086_pt1 | contig 23435 bp, 22 predicted proteins | sample Mesricmetagenome_FD_59108 | JGI IMG/M metagenome (GOLD analysis project Ga0065721, IMG submission 59108) | Mesophilic microbial community from rice straw/compost enrichment Sample: eDNA_1 v2 (version 2) | ecosystem: Engineered > Solid waste > Grass > Composting > Bioreactor | place: USA: Davis...
GTAACGGCCGCCCCTCCGGTGGCACCGCCCAAACGGGAACCCGTGGTGCGTCTGCCACAGCTGGATCGCAGCGACCCGGAGGTCACCAACCGGCTGCTGGAGGTGTCCGGAGGCGCGTTCCAATCCTGGCTGGTTCAGGAGCATCTCATCCGCAAATTCGTCCGCGCGGTGAATGCGCTGGAGGAAGGCAAGCTGGTGAGCCAGTACCGCCCCTTCAATCCGCCCGATGCCCCCTTCAGTGCCGAACAGTCCGGCGACATCTGGCGAGTGCAGCAGGACAACTATGCGCGCTATACCCCTTATCTGGAGAGCCTGGAAAAGGTGGGGCCTGAAGGACTGGCGCGCTTGTACAAGCACTATGCTCCCCTGCTGCAACAGGCTTATGAGGAACTGGGCGTGGACAAGGGCAGCTTCAAAGAGGTCACCATCCGCGCCCTCACCCGCATCACCAAAACCCCTGTGCCGCCGCCGGACGCCCCATTGGCGCGCCCTTCCGTCACTTTCAAATTCGCCACGCCGGAACTGGAGCAGCGTTCACAGGTGGAAAAACTGCTGTTCCGCCTGGGACCTGAGAACAGCGTGCGCCTGAAGAAACTCGCCAGTGATCTGCTGGCGGAGCTGCAGCGCGGCTAGCGCTGCAGCAATTGTTAACCAATCGACAGATCGCCGAAAAAAATCCTACATGGGATCAAGCGCACACCTTCCCTCCGCAGAACCCGGTTAAATCCAAAAAAACGCCAAAATGGCGCCAATAATAAGTTCGTGTCGTTTTTTTGGGGGTAGCATGACCACATACGTCAACGGTCGTCGGATCTATAAGGAGACTGAATATAAATTCTCCGGCGAGGACGACCAGGCGTTTCCGCACCTGAGCCGTCTGTTGCTGCAGGGGTATAACTTCGTAGTGCTGCAACGCTGTCCCGATCCGGCGCACCCGCGCCAGCTGACCTATCTGCTCGCCTGCGAGGTGATATGCTCCAACGGCACTGAGCTACTGCACCGCCACGAGGCGCTGACACCGGAATTCGGGCGGCTCAGCGAGCTGGAACACTTCGTCCGCCACAATATGATGGCGGTGCTGCATCGGCATTTTTTCGGCCGGGATCTGGAAGTGGTGCGTTGAAGCGCATCATTGTCCTCCGGCGAGGAACCGCAGCAGCGCTTCCCTATCAAAAGGCTTTTGAATCCGCGCGCCCCAGCGCCTGACTCTTGTCTTGCCCGGGAAATGGAACAGGTTTTATGAGGTTTTGTACTGCACTTTGTCTGTGCCTGACAGCGCTACTGACGTGGGCTGACGATCCCACCGGGCAACTGGCCCCCAACTGGATACTGCCCGACCAGAGCGGCAATCCGGTCTCCCTTTATCAGGAGGCGGAAGCCGGCAGTACCACCGTGATGTTTTTCTGGGCCAGCTGGTGCAACAACTGCAAGAAACTGCTGCCCCTGATCAAGCATCTGGAAGCAGCCAAAGGCGACAAGCCGGTGAAGTTCTATCTGATGAATGTCTGGGAGGATAATGATCCGGCGGCGTTTCTGCGCCAGTACGATGTGCAGCACTTGCCCGTGCTGCTGCAGGCGGAGAATGTCGCCCAGAGATACGACATCAAGATCACCCCGGGCATAGTGGTGGTAGATGCCGACAAGCGCATCCGCTATGTGCGTCAGCAGGGGGAAGGTCTGGCGGAGGTGAGTGAGCGGCTGCAGAAGGAATTGGACATTCGACTGCCACCCTGAATCGTCCTCAGAGGATCTCCTCGAAGTCCTCCAGCAGATCCAGAGGCTCCACCTCATCCCCTTCCAGGGCGGCGTTCCAATTGGGGCCCACCAGAGTCAGATCCTCATGCATGCCGGGCAGCCAGTCCTCCAGCAACTCCTCCAGCGCTATAGGCACAGCGCGATAGTCCCGCCACTCCCCGTCCCTATGCTGCTCGGCGTACTCCGGCTGTGACCACAGGGGCAGTACATCGCGGTCCTCATTGACCACCGAAGGACAGAGGGCAAATCCCTCGTCGCTCTCCAGTCCCCAGACGCAGCCAGTGGCAATGGCGTCCTTCATGAACTGCTCATAATTCGCGTCGAAATCGTCTCCCAGCATCTCACTCATAGTCATCCCACCCTGTTGCATTGTTCATGTGCGTCAGCCGAAGCGCTTGTCGGCCACAAAAGGATTGTCGCGCCGCTCTGCCCCTATGGTGGACATGGGTCCATGCCCGGGAACAAACCTCATCTGGTCGCCCAGAGGCCAGAGCTTGTTGCGGATAGAGCTGATCAGCGTCTGATGGTCGCCCCTGGGAAAATCCGTGCGGCCGATGGAGCCGGCAAACAGCACATCGCCCACCCAGGCGGTCTGGCTGGCGCGGTGTACGAACACGATGTGACCGGGCGTGTGGCCGGGGCAGTGGAGGACTTCCAGCGCTTGCTCCCCCACTTTCACCCGATCGCCTTCATGGAGCCAGCGCTGAGGCTGCAGGGGAGGCACGGGCGGAAATCCCATCATCTGCGCCTGCTGGGGCAGCATCTGCAGCCAGAAGGCGTCCTCCGGATGGGGGCCGATGATCGGCACCTGCAAGCTCGCTGCCAGTTCCGCCGCACCGCCCACGTGGTCCATATGGCCGTGGGTCAGCAGTATCTGCTCCACCCGCACGCCGCGGGTGTCTATCTCCCTGCGGATGCGCGCCACATCCCCGCCTGGATCCACCACGGCGGCAGAGCGGGAGTTGGCGCACCAGATCAGTGAGCAGTTCTGCTGATAGTGGGTGACCGGTATGAGCGAGAACTCTAGTGTCATGGCAGGAGGAGATGGCTGGGTGGCGGTGGAGCGGCCGGTGATGAATTTGCCGGCATTCTAGCGCCCGGCGACTAGAATAGATATTACAGCTTAGAAATCGAGACATCCCCGGCATGAGCCACACCCTGACCCTGAGCGAAGAGTATCGCGACTGTCTGCAGGAGGTCACCAATGTGGCCATGGGCCAGGCGGCAGACCGATTGGCGAGATTGTTGGACACTTTCGTAGTGCTGTCCATTCCCCACATAGAGATCCTCTCCCCCGCCGATATCGCCATGGCGTTGAACTCAATCGACGGCTCCGACTGCGTGTCCGGGGTCTGCCAGGGCTTCATCGGCGGCGGCATAGCCGGCGAGGCCATATTGCTGTTCAACGACACCAGTTTTGCCGATCTCGCCCGCCTGCTGAAATACGACCATGAGCTGGATCAGCAGGCCGAACGGGAGCTACTGATGGACACCACCAATGTGCTGTTTGGCGCCTGCCTGCGCGGCATAGCCGAGCAGATCGACATGACCTTCAGCTTCGGCCCTCCCATGGTGCTGGGCCAGCATCAGCGCCTGGAAGATCTCTTCACCCCCAGGTCCGCCACCTGGCAACAGGCGCTGGTCACGGAAATCAACTATAAATTGGAGGGATATAACGTCAATTGCGATCTTTTGCTGATCCTCACGGAAGACTCCATTGACCTTCTGTGCAAAAAGCTGGACTACCTCCTCAGTTGACCATGACCACCGCCCCCAAAGAATTCCTCAACGAGTTCCACTGGTTGATGGACGTGCTGCACAACATAGACGTGGGTCTGGTGGTGCTGGATCTGGATATGCGGGTGAAACTGTGGAACGGCTTTATGCAGAACCACAGTGCCAAAGCCTCCACCGATGTGCTGGACAAGAGCATTTTCGATCTGTTTCCGGAGCTGCCGGAGGCCTGGTTCCGGCGCAAACTCCAGGCGGTCACCATGCTGCACAATGCCGCCTTCACCACCTGGGAGCAGCGCCCCTATCTGTTCCGCTTCAAGAACTACCGCCCGGTCACCGGCATAGCGGAACACATGTATCAGAACTGCACCATACTGCCCCTGACGGACGCCAACGGCCAGGTGGCCCATATCTGCCTGATCGTCTATGACGTGACAGAGGTGGCGGTCAACCGCATGCAATTGCAGAAGGCCAACGCCCAGCTGCATCAGATCAGCCGTACCGACGGCCTCACCGGCCTGCTGAATCGCAAAACCTGGGAGCAGTCCCTGCGCAACGAGTTCAAGCGCTTCCAGCGCTACCACCACGCCTGCTCGCTGATCATGTTTGACATAGATCACTTCAAGCGCATCAACGACAACTACGGTCACCCCGCCGGCGATGAGGTGATCCGCCGTACAGCGAGCATTCTGCAGTCAGGATTGCGGGAGAGCGATGTGGCGGGGCGCTATGGCGGCGAGGAATTCGCGGTGATTCTGGTGGATACGGACGCGGCGGGTGCCATGGTGGTGGCCGAGCGGCTGCGCACCAGGATCGAAGCCTCCTCGGTCACTTACGAAAAAAACATCATCAACTACACCGTCAGCCTGGGCATAGCCGAGCTCACGGCCAAGATCACCGATCCCACCATGTGGATCGACACCGCAGACCGCGGCCTCTATAACGCCAAACGCGCTGGCCGCAACCAATCGGTGATCTATCACACCTGAGGCCGGCCCTAATCGAGCCGCTGCACAGTCACAGCCACCCGCAGATCGTGCTTGTCCCCGCCGCCGAAAATCACACCCCGCAGTGGCGTCACATCGGAATAATCACGTCCCCAGGCGGTGACTATGTGCTGGTCGCCGGCCATTTTGTTGTTGGTGGGATCGAACTCGAACCAGCCCTCCTCCGGTGAGAAGACCGCAAACCAGGCATGGGTGGCGTCGGCGCCGATCAGCTTGGGCTGGCCGGGGGGCGGCAGAGTCTCCAGATAGCCGGAGACATAACGCGCGGCAAAACCCGAGGCGCGCAGGCAGCCTATGGCGAAATGGGCGAAGTCCTGGCACACGCCGCGCTTGTGCTCCAAGACTTCGTGCAGCGGGGTAGCGACGGTGGTGAAGCCAGGGTCGTAGGTAAAGTCCTGGTAAATGCGCGCATTCAGTTCCCCCACGGCTTCCACGAATGGCCGCTCCGGTTGCAGCGAGGGCGCGGCGTATTCCCGCAATGCGTCGAAGGCGCGGATCATGGGGGAATCCAGTACGAACTCACGCGCCATCAAACAGTCGACCTGGTTGCTGGCGCGCAGATGCTGGAGCACTTCACCGCAGGTCAGCCCCAGGAGTCCCGGGCGCCACTGGGACTCGCGCATCTCCACCTCGCTTTCGGCGGTGATCACCAGCTGCTCATGGCTTTTCTGGATGGCAAAGAAATAGGACTGGTTGCCGAAATAATCCTGATGGCGGCGGGCGTGGGCCGGATTAGGGGTGACCTGGATCTGGCTGCGGGTACAGGTCTGACGCTCTGTGTCCCGCGGCACCATCTGCGCCAGGTTGTAACAGCGGCCCACCCGAACGCTGTAGTCGTACTGTGTGCAATGCGTGATCTGAAAGCGCATCAAGCCTCCCACACAGCGCGCACCAGCTGCTGCGGTCCCACACGGTGATCGAAGTATTTGTCGCTGACCACTGTGCCTATGGAGGTCAACAGGTGGTAGAGACGGCCGAGCACCTGATCCAGATGGTCGCGCCGGCCGGTCTCCTCGCCCGCCCGGGCGAGCTCCACCAGATGGCTCAGGCGCAGGGTGGTGTTGGCCTCCAGCAATGAACGCTGCTCCGCCTGCAGCTCACGGCTGGAGATACCCACTTCCGGCAGCTGCTCTATATGGGTTTGCAGAAGCTCGAACTGATACAGCAGTGAGCGCGGGTTGCTGGCGTCGATCAGCGTCAGTTCCAGCACCTGGGCTAAATCCAGGCGCGCGCGGTAGCGGCGGCGATAGGTGATCAGCCCCTCCATTACCTGCAGGGCCGCCTGCAGCACCTGGGCCTGCTGCCCATCCGGCAACTGCACCACCAGCAGGGCGCGGATCAGAGCGATGGTCTGCAGGCCGCGCTCCAGCCGGCGGCCTATCTCCATGAAACGCCAGCCCGTGCCGCGGATCATGCTTTCCTGACTCAGCCCCGCCAGGGCCATCAAAGCCGTCACCAAAGGATCCAGCGCCTCCTCAGGCGCCGACACCAGACCGCCGCGCAATGCGTCGTCCAGCCCCTCCATCACATCCCGCACATCGTTGATCACCCGCAGCGTGTCCGAGGACAGCAGTTCCTTGGACTCCTCTGCGCTGTTGAGCATGGCGTTGAGGCAGGACCTGACGCTGCCGGTGCGCGAACCGTCCAGCACCACCGACAGCAGCTCCTGCTCCGGGTCGTCCAGGGGCGCGTTCTGGGCGCAGAAGCCGGGGAAAGTGGCCGTCACCTCGGTGATGGCGCGCAGCAGCAGGTGGCGGCAGCGCCGCGGCAGTGCCTCGGCGCCGTTGAACATCATGAATGTGGTGCGCAAAACCCGCAAAGACGCCTCGGCCCGTTCGGCGTAGCGGCCGAACCAGAACAGATTTTCCACCACCCGGCTGGGCAGCCCCACGGACTGCTGTTGGGGCGCCTGGCGCTCGCCCAATGCCAGGTTCTCCACCGGCCGCTCGGGCTCAGAGGCCACCACCCAGGTGTCCTTGTTGATGGAGCCGAGCTGGTTGGAGATCAGCGGCGAGCCGGGAGACAGGCCCACGCGGGTGAGTCCGCCGGGCATGATCAGATAAGAGGATTCGCTGGCCACCGCGAAGCTGCGCACTATGGCCGGGCGCGGCTGCAGTTCGCCGCCGACCACCGTGGGCACGTGGGAGGGCACCATGCGGTCCTGGGCCACATAGAGATGGGGGTGAGCCTGAATCAGCTGCGCCAGGGCCTGACGCTCGGCGGCGTTGAGGTCCGGAAAGGTCTTGCTGCGCCCCAGGCCGCGGAAAATGGGCTTGATGATGAGCTGGTCCAGATTGGCCAGCACATAGGCCAGATCCTTGCGGTCGCCGCACCAGTAGGTGGGTACGGATTTCAGGCGCGGCTCCCGCCCCAGCAGGCGCTTGGCGATCTGCGGCAGATAGCGCAGCAGCACGGGGTTTTCCAGCACCCCGGAACCCAGCGGGTTGGCGATGGCCACGCGGTTGAGCCGCGCCACTTCCAGCAGCCCGGGCACCCCCAGTTGGGAGTCGGATTTGAGTTCCAGCGGGTCGCAATACCAGTCGTCCACCCGGCGCAGGATCACATCCACCCGCATGAGTCCCTCCAGGGACTTCATCCACACAAAACCATTGCGCACCATTAGGTCGCCGCTCTGCACCAGGGGATAGCCCAGGTAATTGGCCAGATAAGCGTGTTCGAAGTGGGTTTCGTTGAGCGCCCCCGGTGTCAGCACTACCACCCGGGGCTCGTCCACATTGGGGGCGAGCTGGTTGAGCTTGACGCGCAGGCGCTGGAAGAAATGGGCCAGGCGGTGCACATGGCTATCGCGAAACAGACTGGGCAGCACCCGCGACATGACGGTGCGGTTCTCCAGGGCATAGCCGGCGCCGCTGGGGGACTGGGTGCGGTCGGCGAACACGCACATGTCGCCGCTGGCGGTGCGCACCATATCCACCGAGTGAATGATGAGATCGTGCTCGCCCGGCAAGCGTATGCCGGAACAGGCGCGCAGAAAGCCGCCATGGGCAAAGACGGCCTCCGGCGGAATGACCCCGGTGCGGATCAGGTCGCGCGGACCGTAGAGATCTCGCAGCAGCAGGTTGAACAGCTCCGCCCGCTCCAGCAGACCGGATTCTATGCGCGCCCAATCATCGCTGCCGATGAGGAATGGCACCAGATCCAGTTCCCAGGGGCGAGTGGCCGACTGATCCTGGCCGTAGACGTTATAGGTGGCGCCGTCATCGCGCAGAATGCGCCGGGCCTTCTCGTGGCGCTCAGCGAGCCCGCCGGCGCCCAGGGTGTTGAGGCCCTCCAGCAGATAACGCCAGGGCTCCCGCACACTGCCGTCGGCATTGCGGGATTCGTCATGCACCGCCGGCGCCATAGGGGCTTGGACCGGGGGGCTGGTCAGACCTGTTTGGGTGTCTTGCAAAATCGGGTTCCACCAGGGGGTTTTGCTCAGGGGGCCGTCAGTCCCCTATTTTTATCCGGGCATTGTTCCCGTCTGGGCAAAAATCCGCCACCTTTTCTACGCAAAAAGTCGACGAAGGTCGAGTGTATGCGGATATTCGTTACTGGATTCCGGCGGCGGCGGTGTCATGGGCCGCGGACCGCGGTGGGGTTCGAACACGCGCTTGGCATCCACCCAGGGCCGCGGTGTATAGGGTCCGTGGGTGTGACCCATATCCGTAAAGCGATTGACCCGGCGCGACTCCGCCTCAAAGGCATTCACCGGGAAAGTATCGTAGCTGCGCCCGCCGGGGTGGGTGACGTAATAGGTACAGCCGCCGATGGAGCGGCCGTTCCAGGTGTCAACCAGGTCGAAGACCAGAGGCGCATGCACGCCTATGGTGGGGTGCAGAGCCGAGGGCGGTTGCCAGGCCCTGTAGCGCACGCCGGCCACATATTCGCCGTGGCGTCCGGTGGGGTTGAGCGGCACCCGCCGGCCGTTGCAGACGATGATGTAGCGGCTGTCAGTGAGGCCGTAGGCCTTGACCTGTACCCGCTCCACCGAGGAGTCCACATAGCGCGCCGTGCCGAAACTGCCCACTTCCTCCCCCAGCACATGCCAGGGTTCTATGGCCCAGCGCAGCTCCAGGGTGATGTCGTCCAGCTGTACCCGCCCGTAGTGGGGGAAGCGGAACTCCTCGAAGGGCAGCAGCCAATCCAGATCGAATTCAAATCCGTGCTCATTGAGATCCCGCACCACATCGGCCACATCGGACCACACGTAATGGGGCAGCATAAAGCGGTCGTGCAACAGGGTTCCCCAGCGCACCAGGGGTTTGTGGTAGGGCGTCTGCCAGAAGCGCGCCAGCAGGCTGCGCAGCAGCAGCGTCTGCACCAGTGCCATGCGCTCATGGGGCGGCATCTCAAAGCCGCGGAATTCCAAAATTCCCAGGCGCCCGGTGCTGGAGCCCGGTGCGTAGAGCTTGTCGATGCAGAATTCGGCGCGGTGGGTATTGCCAGTGACATCGATCAGCAGGTTGCGCAGCAGGCGGTCCACGAGCCAGGGCTGATTGACTATGCCGTTGGGCATCTGCTGAAAAGCCACCTCCAGCTCGTAGAGCATCTCGTCCCGTCCCTCGTCGACCCGCGGCGCCTGGGAGGTGGGGCCGATAAACATGCCGGAGAATAGGTACGACAAACTCGGGTGGTGCTGCCAGTAGGTGATAAAGCTGCGCAGTACATCCGGGCGGCGCAGAAACGGGCTGTCCGCCGGGGTGGCGCCGCCCATGGTGACGTGGTTGCCGCCACCGGTGCCCGTGTGGCGGCCGTCGAGCATGAACTTCTCCGTGCCCAGGCGCGCCAGACGCGCCTCCTCGTACAAGGCGGTGGTGGTTTCCACCAGCTCGCGCCAGTTGTTGGCCGGATGTATGTTCACTTCTATAACGCCCGGGTCCGGCGTCACCAGCAATTTGAGCAGACGCGGATCCCGCGGCGGCTCATAACCCTCGATCACTATCGGCATATCCAGATCGCTGGCGGTGGCCTCGATGCAAGCCACCAGATTGATGTAATGCTCCAGATGGCTGAGCGGCGGCATGAAAATATGCAGACGGCCGTTGCGCGGCTCCACGCACAGGCAGGTGCGCAGCACCTCCCAGTACTCCCGCAGGGTTTCCTTGGTGCGGATCTTCTTGGGTTTGCCCTCCTCCTCTTCGGGCGGTAGGCGCAAACGGTCGGGATCCGCAGGGTTCTGCACCAGATACGGGGGCGGCTCCAGAGTCTGTTGCTGCGACAGATCAAACTGGGTGATCAGCTGATTGCGCTTGGGCAGCGGCCCCAGAGGTTCGAGCGGGTCCCTTTCCACCTCGATCTCCCGCAGGGTCTCCTCCACATAAGGCAAATCCGCCAGGGGCAGACGCAGCCCCATGGGGGAATCCCCCGGAATCAAGACCACCCGTCCCCGGCGCAGCTGCCAGTTGCTGCTGCACCAGTGCTGGGTGGCGAAGTTCCAGGCCAGCGGCATCACATAGCCGGTGGGTGTGGACAGCCCCTGCTCCAGCACCTTGGCCAAACGCCGGCGCGCCAGGGAATCCTTGGCGTCGGCGATCTCGGCATCCAGGTTCACCGGCAGACGCTGTTCCTGCAGCAGGTAGTGCAAACCATCTTCATAGGCGGGCTGGCTGAAGCTGTCGCGCAATCCCAGACGGCCACAGAGCTGTTTGATAAAGGCCTCTGCGTCTTTGATGGAATGGCCATAGTCCTTATCCACCCGCGCCAAGTACTTGGGGTTGTACCACAGGGGCTCGCCATCCTTGCGCCAGAACAGCCCCAACGCCCAGCGGGGAATTTCCTCCCCGGGATACCACTTGCCCTGGCCGTAATGCAGCAGCCCGTTGGGGGCGAAGCGGTCGCGCAGGCGCAGCAACAGGTCTTTGGCCAGGCGCAGCTTGTCCGCGCCCAGGGCCTCGGTATTCCACTGGGCGGATTCCATGTCGTCTATGGAGACAAAGGTGGGCTCTCCGCCCATGGTCAGGCGGACGTCCTGTTTGACCAGCAGCCGATCCACCTTGTCTCCCAGGCCCAGCACCGCTTCCCACTGATCCTCTGTATAGGGTTTGGTGACCCGCGGGTCCTCGTGTATGCGCTCCACCGTGTTGCTGTAGGCGAAGGTGACCTCACATTTGTCTGTATAGCCGTTGATGGGCGCGGCCGAGACCGGATCCGGTGTACATGCGAGGGGTATATGGCCCTCGCTGGCGAACAGACCGGAGGTGGGATCAAGCCCGACCCAGCCGGCGCCGGGCAGGTAGACCTCGCACCAGGCGTGCAGATCGGTGAAGTCCTCGGCGGCACCGGAGGGGCCATCCAGGGATTTCATATCCGGCTTGAGCTGCACCAGATAACCCGAGGCAAAGCGCGCCGCCAGACCGAAATGCCGCAGTATCTGCACCAGCAGCCAGGCGGAGTCGCGGCAGGAGCCTTTGGCCAGCGCCAGCGTCTCCTCCGGCGTCTGCACCCCCGGCTCCAGGCGGATGGCGTATTCGATTTCCTGCTGCAGCCGCTGGTTGAAGCTGACCAGGAAGTCGATGGTGCGCATCTTCTTGACTTCCACCGACGCCAGCCAGCGGGTGAACAGGGGGCCGCCTTCGAGTTTTTCCAGATAGGGCGCCAGCTCCTTCAGCGTCTGCTTGTCGTAATTGAAGGGATAGTGGGTGGCGTAATCTTCGAGGAAAAAGTCGAAGGGATTGATCACCGTCATATCCGCGATCACTTCCACCTCTATTGCCAGACGCCGGGTCTTCTCCGGAAATACCAACCGCGCCAGGTAATTGCCGAAGGCGTCCTGCTGCCAATTGATGAAGTGCTGCTCCGGCTGGACTTTCAGGCTGTAGGCGTGGATCGGCGTCCGCGAATGCGGCGCCGGCCGCAGCCGCACTGTATGCGGCGACAGGGAAACGGGCCGGTCGAAGTCGTAATAAGTGTTGTGCCTGATGGCCACACGTATAGTCATGATGCTTACGTCCTAATGCCTAATGGTGATTGACCCCACTCCGGGACGATACGCGCACCGCAGTAATCTACGGAGGGCATTCAGCCCCTCCCCCTGGTAAGGGGGAGGATGGGGCGTCCGGCTAGGGAGGGGGTCTAAATATCAACGGTTATCAATCTGTACTGACTACTGGCAGGGTCTTTTCCTAATAGTTAAACCACTGCCTCACAAACACCGCATGCAGTTGCCCCAGCTCCACTTGCACCTCGTTCAAGTACTCACGCATGGGCTCGCCCAGGTTGTCGTAGTCCACGTTCTTGAAGACTTTGCCCTGGAAATCCTTGATGGCTTTAGTCACCGGCTCGCAACGGGGCAGCTTGGCGGCGGAGTCGGCTATGGCGGCCAGGCAGTGGCGGATGGTGCGGGGGAACTGTGGATCCTCCAGCAGATAACGCGCCACATCGCTACCCTGCACCGCACTGCGCAGCTTGCGTCTGTAGGACTGCTCACCGCCCACGGAGCGCAGCACATTGCCCCAGATGATCTGGCGCGCGTTCACCGCCCCGTCATGGGATTCTGTCTGCAGTATCGCCGCGCAGCCCGCGTCCAGCAGGCGGGTGGTCATGTCGGCGCGCTCCAGATTGCGACCCAGGCGGAGGAAATCCCAGGCCTCGTCGTGGGTCATGGTGCCGTAAAGCAATCCGTTGATGCGCTGGCAGCCGCGGATGATGCCCTCCAGGCAATCGTGGCGCTGGCCGCGGCTCTGGGCTTTGGTGCTGTTTTCGCTGACGAAGATCGACAGCTCGTTGATCAATTCCCAGGTCTCCACCGGCACCACGTCGCGCGTGGTGCGCAGGTTCTCCCGCAGCATGTTCAGGGAGCTCACCACAGACACGGGGTTTTTCTCGTCTGCCAGCAGAAATTTCACTACATTACGCTCGTCCTGCACCTTGTAACGCTCCATAAAGGAGTCCTCCAGGCAGCTCAGGCGCACCAGGTTGTACCACCCCAGGTTGACGCCCTTGGGCAGGTCCAGTAGCAGATTGGTGTAAACCGCCACCAGGCGAGCGGTGTTCTCCACCCGCTCCAGATAGCGGGCGGTCCAGTAAATGCGTTCAGCAACTTTGGAAAGCATTAGTAATTGACCTCCGTATCCACGACCCAGGTATCTTTACTGCCGCCGCCTTGGGAGGAATTGACCACAAGAGAACCTTTGCGCATGGCCACCCGGGTGAGGCCGCCCGTGGTGACGTAGATGTCAGAGGACTGCAGGATGAAGGGCCGCAAATCCAGGTGGCGCGGCTCCAGGTTGTTGCCGATCAGCGTCGGCGCGGTGGACAGCGCCAATGTGGGCTGGGCGATGTAGTTGCGCGGGTTGGCCTTGATGAGTTCGGCAAATTCGGCGCGCTCCTTTTTGGTGGCGTGGGGGCCGATCAACATGCCGTAGCCCCCGGACTCGTTCGCCGGCTTCACCACCAGCTTGTCCAGATTCGCCAGCACGTATTCACGCTGCTTGTCATCGAAGCATAAAAAGGTTTCCACATTGGGCACTATGGGGTCCTGATCCAGGTAGTAACGGATGATCTGCGGCACATAGGCGTACACGACTTTGTCGTCCGCAACACCAGCGCCGGGGGCGTTGGCCAGGCCCACATTGCCGGCGCGCCAAGCGCGCATCAGACCGGGCACCCCCAGCACAGATTCCGGGTTGAACACCTCGGGATCGAGAAAGGTGTCGTCTATGCGGCGGTAAATCACATCCACCCGCTCCAGGCCGGCGACGGTTTTCATGAAGACGCAGTCGTCCTGCACCACCAGGTCGCTGCCCTCCACCAGTTCTGCACCCATTTGCTGCGCTAGGAAAGCGTGTTCGAAATAGGCGGAGTTGTAGATGCCCGGTGTCAGCACCACTACCACCGGCTGCTTCACCTTGCGCGGCGACAGGGAGGTAAGCATGTCGAACAGGCGCTCACAATAGTCGTTGATGGGTTCTATATGGATTTTCTCGAACAGGTCCGGCAGCACCCGCTTGGTGATGGCGCGGTTTTCCAGCATATAGGCCACGCCGGACGGCACCCTCAGGTTGTCCTCCAGAACATAGAATTCGCCGTCCTTGTCTCGCACCAAATCGGTGCCACAAATATGAGCCCATACACCAAAAGGGGGCGACACACCCACGCATTCCGGCCGGAAATTTTTCGATTGTTTGATGATGTAATCCGGCACTATGCCGTCTTTGAGGATTTTCTGGTCGTGGTAGAGATCGTCGATGAAGAGATTGAGGGCCTGTAATCTCTGCTTGAGCCCCGCGGCGGTCTTGTCCCACTGCTTTTTGGCGATGGTGCGGGGGATGATATCGAAGGGCCAAGCGCGGTCTATATTGCCCTCCTCCGTGTATACCGTGAAAGTCACTCCCATCTCCCTGATGGTGGCCTCCGCAGCCTGCCGTCGCTGCTCGATCTCCTCATCGCGCAGGGATTTGAGATAGGCCACCAGACGCCTGGCGGGTTTGCGGGGGTTTCCTGTGCTGCTGTAAAGCTCGTCGTAGTAGAAGTCGGCTGGGGTGTAGTCGCTCCAGTTGATCGTCATAGGATGCATTCCGATTGAAGGGCGTAGTGAAGGCATCACGCGCCAGATCCGGCTGAAACGGGCAGACAGGGCTCGTGTGGCGCGGCCTAAGGGCAACAATCAGGTTTCGTGCCAAACTTCGGGCAACCACCGATGCTGCAGAATACGGATTCTGTATTCAGGTTTACAAGCCGCGACCCTGTGCTAAGTTTAGTTACATTAAACCCGTGCGGATGTTGCAAATGACGCACGGGGGCAGCAGTACTTGAGATACCCATGAATACGATGCACAAGCACCCGGTCACAGGCAGCTCCGGCTCCCGCGAGAATTCCACCCCTACCGCTGGCTCTCCCCGGCCATTCAGGCAGATCCTCAGAGTTCTGGGTCTTCCCACTCTGGTGGCCGTGCTGACCTGCAGTGGTGCACCCGGACCGCAAACCGATTCACCCCAATGGAGCGGCGCGGCACACGGCAAACGCTATTTACGCATCAATGAATACCTGTTCAACGGCGTACAAAAAGCCACTGCGATCGCCGCGCACAGGGAAGCGCCGGTTTTGGACGCGCGGGCCTGACGCCCAATCGAAACCCATAGGCCGGCTGATACCAGCCCAGGCTCCCACAGACACAGGCACGGGCCAGTATGATCAGACGTTCCCTGACCACCAAATTGATGTTCGCCCTCTCCGCCGCCATGGTCATGGCGGCCATAGCCGTACTGGCGGTGACCTATAAAATCATTCAGACCCAACAGCGGGATTCCTTTCAGAAAAACATAGAGGCGCAGATCGCCCTGGCCAATTCCGCCTTCAAAGAGGCAGTGTTTGCCTATGACTTTCAGCAGATCGACGCCATCGCCAAATCCTTCGTCAACACCGAGCTGGTGACGGAGATCAAAGTGTTCGATCACAAGGGCAAGGTGATGGCCAATGCCACCCTGTCCGGTGCCACGGATCTCTCCCCCAAGGAGGAGCGCAAAGGGGTGGAAATCCGTTATGGCGACGATCTGATCGGCCACTACGACATAGTGTTCTCCACCCGCCAGCTGCAACAGGTGCTGATGCGGCAAATCAAGATCAGCGCCGCCATGGTGATCTCGCTGCTGCTGGCCAGTCTGCTGACCGTCTATATGCTCTCCCGCCGATTGATCATTCATCCGGTCAACGAGATCAGCGAGTCGCTCCATTCCATAGCCGCCGGTGGCGGCGATCTGACCCGCCGCCTGCCGGCGGACAGCGGCGACGAAATCGCCGTGCTGGCCAACAATTTCAACCGCGTCATGGAGCAGATCTCCAGCATCATCAAGAACGTCATAGGGGTGACGGAAAAAGTGCGCAACAATGTGCGGGTCATGTCGGGCGCCACCGAGAGCACCGTCTCCTCCACCGGGCAGCAATTGAAAGAGATAGAACAGGTGGCGGCAGCCCTGCAGGAGCTGTCCCACTCCGCCGATGAAGTCGCCCGCCACGCCGGCGCCACCGCGGAACGCACCCGGGACACCGCCCGTTTCGCCGAGCAGAGCTCCCAGGTGGTGTCCTCCTCACGGGATACGGTGCGCCGCCTGACCGACCAGATCCGCGCCACGGCGGAAAAGATCAACACTCTCAAACTCAGCAGCGAAAACATAGGTTCGGTGATGGAGGTCATCCGCTCCATCGCCGAGCAGACCAATCTGCTGGCACTCAATGCGGCCATCGAGGCCGCCCGGGCCGGAGAGCAGGGTCGCGGCTTCGCAGTGGTGGCGGACGAAGTGCGCTCCCTCGCCCAGAAAACCCAATCTTCCACCGAGGAAATAGAGTCCATCATCATCCAGCTGCAGCGCGCCGCCGACGAAGCTCATCAGTCCATGAACACCAGCATCGCCTCTGTGCAGGAAACCATCGAAACCGCCACCAAGGTGGAGGAGTCCCTGGGTCGCATCCGCAGCAACATAGACACCATCAACGACATGAACCACCAGATCGCCACTGCATCCCAGGAGCAAAGTTCGGTGGCCAATGAAGTGAGCAAGAACATCACTGCCATCCACACCTTGTCCGAACAGGTGGCAGAGAACGCCTCCGTCATAGCCGACAACAGCAATCAGCTGGAAAACGAAAGTGTGGAACTGAAACGCGCCATGGGCAGTTTCAAAATCTGATCCCGCCTGTGGCGGCACACCCGAGGCCTTGACGCATCTCTGGGCGCCGCCACACCATTTCGGGTAGACTGCACCCCCTATTTCAATCCCCGCAGTCCTAGTTATGGTGGATCCCGCCTTTCTCACCGAAGTGAAATGGAACCAGGATGGCCTGGTGCCCGCTATCGCCCAGGATGCCCACAGCGGCCGCATTTTGATGATGGCCTGGATGAATGCCGAATCCCTCTCGCTCACAGTGGCCACAAAACGCGCCGTATACTGGTCGCGCTCGCGTCAGCAGCTCTGGCCCAAAGGCGAAACCTCCGGTCACGAGCAACTGGTTCAGGAGATACGCCTGGACTGTGATGGCGACGTCATAGTCCTGCAAGTGCAACAGAAGGGCGGCATCGCCTGTCATACAGGACGTGAATCCTGTTTTTATCGGGTGTTGCAGGAGGGGCGCTGGGAAACGGTGGAACCCGTATTGAAAGATCCCCAGCAGATCTACAGCGAAACCCGCAGATCACCGGTCGATACGGAATCCGTGCTGACCCAACTGACCGCTGTGCTGGAACAGCGCAAAACCAACGCCGCTCCCGAGTCCTCCTACGTGGCGCAGCTGCACCACAAGGGTTTGAACAAGATCCTGGAAAAACTCGGCGAGGAGTGTGTCGAAACCCTATTGGCGGCGAAAGACGCCCAGACCAGCGGGGACAATTCGCATCTGATATACGAGACGGCGGATCTTTGGTTCCATTCCCTGGTCATGCTGTCCCACCTGGGTGAGAACGCCCAGGCAGTGCTGGCGGAGCTGGCAAGACGCTTCGATCTGTCCGGTCTGGAGGAGAAGGCCGCACGGCAGAAATCCTGAGGCGAAGGTTCACACGATCCATTTCAATTAGAGAAGGTAATACACATGGGCATAGGCGGTATCAGCATCTGGCAACTTCTTATCATCCTGGTCATAGTGCTGCTGTTGTTCGGCACCAAGCGCCTGAAAACCCTGGGCGGCGATCTGGGTGGCGCTATCAAGGGCTTCAAAAAGGCCATGTCCGACGAGGAGGCGGCAGCGGCCGGCGAGGATACGAAAAAAGTCGCTGACGACAGTAAAACCCAGGCCGAGCAGACAACTCAGAAATCCGAAAACAAGCAGTCCTGATCCGTGTTTGATATCAGTTTTTTCGAGCTGCTGGTGGTCGGCGTGGTCGGCCTGATCGTCATAGGCCCCGAGCGCCTGCCCGGCGCGGCGCGCACCTGTGCCCTGTGGATCGGCCGCATCAAGCGCAGCATCGCCAACACCCGCGCGGAACTGGAAAAACAACTGGGCGCCGATGAAATCCGCCGCGAACTGCACAATGAACAAGTTCTCTACAATCTGGAAAAAATGAAGCAGGAGCGCCTGGATCTGGAGGCGCGCATACGTGCGCTGGAGCCCTTCGAACCTGTGACACCCGAATCCCAGGCTCCAGAATCCCAAACAACTGAATCCCAAGCGTACGAACATCAGACAGCTGAATCCCAGGCCGCAGCTGAAGCATCGGCACCCGCGATTCCCGACACCCATCCCTCACCGCCGGCGAAATCCCCTGATCTATGACGCACCATCCGGACCCGGAAGAAAACCTCCCTTCACAACCCTTTGTCGAGCATCTGATCGAGCTGCGGTCGCGGCTGATGCGCGCCCTGGCGGTGATTGCGGTTTTATTGGCTTGCCTGCTGTATTTTTCCAATGACATCTACGAATTTGTCGCCGCCCCGCTGCTCAAACACCTGCCGGCCGAAAGCAACAGCAGCATGATCGTCACAGATGTGACGGCGGCATTTCTGACACCATTCAAATTGACGTTTTTCGTGGCCCTGTTTCTCAGCATGCCGTTCCTGCTGTATCAGATCTGGGCGTTTGTGGCCCCGGCGCTCTATCAGAACGAAAAATCCCTGGCACTGCCCATTTTCATTTCCAGCGTGGTGCTGTTTTACGCGGGTGTGGCCTTTGCCTACTTCGCGGTATTTCCCATGCTGTTCGAATTTTTCACCGCGGTGGCGCCAGAATCTGTGACGGTCATGCCGGATATCACCAGCCACCTGAACCTGGTGATCAAATTGTTTTTTGCTTTCGGTTTCGCCTTCGAGATCCCTGTGGCCACGCTGATTCTGGTGATTGCAGGTGTCATCTCTCCTGAGGGGCTGGCTCGGAAACGCCCCTACGTGATTGTCGGCTGCTTCGTCATAGGCATGCTGTTGACGCCCCCGGATGTCTTGTCCCAGGCGCTGCTGGCCATCCCCATGTGGCTGTTGTTCGAGGTGGGGGTATTCTTCGGGAAAATGGTGAGCAAAAACCGGCGCGCACGCGAAACTGCCGAAGAGCAGCAATAACCAGGAGGGCCGGCGTGTCTTGCCCGGCCCCCTACGTTCACCTAGGCTGTAAATGTCCCGTCACAAATAAAACGAACGTGGAGTCTCTCATGCAAGTTCTCTACCCGGACATTCGCACTTACGCCGAACACCGCTTGCAGGTGGACAATATTCACTCGTTATACGTTGAAGAATCCGGCAATCCCGACGGTATTCCGGCGCTGTTCGTGCACGGTGGTCCGGGTGCCGGTTGCGGAAAATACGACCGCCGTTTTTTCGATCCCGAACGCTATCGCATCATACTGTTCGATCAGCGCGGCGCCGGGCGCTCCACACCGCATGCGGAGTTGGAAAACAACACCACCGCGCACCTGGTGGCGGACATGGAGGCCATAAGGGAATATCTGAAGATCGACAAATGGATGCTGTTCGGCGGCTCCTGGGGCTCCACCCTCAGCCTGGTGTACGCGCAGATGTTTCCCCACAGGGTGATGGCCCTGGTGCTGCGCGGCATATTTCTCTGCCGCCAGCAGGACCTGCACTGGTTCTACCAGTCGGGCGCCGACCGCATCTTCCCCGACTACTGGCGTGAATACACCTCCGTCATACCACCGGAGGAGCAGGACGATTTCATGCAGGCCTACTACAGGCGCCTGACCGGCACCAACGAGCTGGCCAAAATGGCCGCCGCCAAGGCCTGGTCCACTTGGGAGGGCCGCTGCGCCACGCTGCGCCCCAACCCGGATGTGGTGCATATTTTTTCCGAGCCCCATATGGCTCTGTCCCTGGCGCGCATCGAGGCCCACTATTTCGTCAACAAGGCCTTCCTGGCGCCGGACCAGATCATCCGCAACGCCGACCGGCTGGCGGGCATCCCCGGCATCATCATCCACGGCCGCTACGACATAGTCTGCCCGCTCGATAACGCCACCGCCCTGCACGAAGCCTGGCCCGACTCCGAACTGCACATCATCCGCGACGCCGGACATTCCTCCCACGAACCCAGTATCGCCGACGCCCTGATCAAGGCCACGGATGAGATGGCCAAGCGCCTGGGTCGCGACGGGGACCTGCAGGGTTAGATCAATCGCCGGCCGCCGCCGGCCATTCCAGCACCATGCGAGCCCCACCCAGGGGCGATTCACCCGCAAATGCCCTACCCCCGTGCCAGCGCATGATGCGCTGCACTATGGCCAGCCCCAGTCCCAGCCCTCGGGTCTGGGCATTGGTGTGATCCGTAAGCCGCACAAAGGACTGGAAGATGCGCTCGCGCTCGGATTCCGGGACACCCGGGCCGTCGTCATCCACCAGAATACGGTAGCGCCCGTCTCTCTGCTCCAATGTCACCCCAATCTCCCGGACTGCGTAGCGCTGGGCGTTGTGCAGCAGGTTGAGGATGGCGCGCTCCATCAGATACCACTCGCAGACCACTGTGGCATCTCCCAGCTGATTGCTGAAGCCGTACGTCAGAGCGCGGCCGTGGGGAGAGGATTTGACCCGCTCGATCAACTGGTGGATGAGCGCCACCATGTCACCGGGCTGGACATCCAGCACCTGGTCGCTCTGCTCGAAGCCGGCGTAGGCGAACAATTGGTTCACCAATGCATCCATTTCGGTCACATCCTCGCGCACGCCGGCGAGCTGCTGTTTGATCCTCTGCAAGTCGTTCAGATCATTGGCCATTTCCAGGCCGAACTTCATGCGCGCCAGGGGCGTGCGCAGCTCGTGGGAAACCGCGTAGGTCATCTCCTTGTAGGCGGCCAGCAGGTCGCGGATGCGCCGCGCCATGCGGTTGAAGGCACTGGCCAGGTCGTAGACCGCCGAGGTGGGCGCCAGCTGCAGCTCCACAGGCACAGTGTCGGAGCCCAGCAGACGCGTCTGTTTTTCCAGCTTGCGTAGATCGCGCGACAGGGGCCAGACCCAGAGGAACACCACCAGGGCGATCGCCAGATAAAAGCCCAGGAGCAGCAGGTTGTAGAGCATGGGATCCGGGGTCTCGGGGCGGGGCTGGCGCCAGCTGATCACCTGGGGACCCACCGTCATGCGGCGGTAGAAGATGCGCGCATCGCCGTTGTCCACCACCACCAGTTCGCCAGACACCAGCGCATCCAGCAGGCGCGAGTGGGCGAAATCCTCCAGGGTGTGCAGCGCCACTTCCAGACCTGTGTCGGCCTTCAGCGCTTCCAGCGCCCGGGCGCGCTCGGGCGCGGGAGCTGCAGCGAGCACATGCTCCGCCAGATCCATCACATGGGTCTGCTCCGGGGTGACGCTGCTGTCGGGCACATAGGAATTCCACAGCTGGTCCAACCCCCAGCCGACGCCGATCACCGCAATCACGATCAATCCGTAAAGCGAGAGAAAGGCGCGGTGCATGCCGTGGGTTTCAGTCCGCCTGCCAGGCGTCTTCGACGAACAGGTAACCGCGCCCCCAGATGGTCTTGATGCGGAAAGGCTTGTCGGCATTGTCGCCGAGCTTCTTGCGCAGCTGAGAGATACGCACGTCTATGGTGCGGTCCAGGCCGTCATAGGGGCGCGCGTATATGGCGTTGAACAGATATTCCCGGCTCATGACCTGACCGGGCTGGCGGGCGAAGGTGAGCAGCAGATCGAATTCGTGGCTGGACAGGTCCACCGGTTGCCCGGCGAAGGTCACGGTGCGGGCGTTGCAACAGATCTGCAGGGCGCCGAAGGTGAGGGTCTCCTTCTCGGCTTTCTCCTCCAGGGCGTAACGACGCAGCAGGGCGCGTATGCGCGCCAGCAGCACGCGCGGTTCGGCGGGCTTGATGACGTAGTCGTCGGCGCCGTACTCCAGCCCCAGTACTTGATCGGCATCCTCGTTGCGCGCCGTCAGCATAAGGATGGGGCCGGGAAAGCTCGGGCGTATCTCGCGGCAGATGGACAGTCCGTCCTTGTTGGGCAGCATCACATCGAGTATCAGCAGCTCCGGCAGCACATCGCTCACGGTGCGCTGCACCTTGCCGCCGTTGGTCTCTATGGTGACGGCGTACTCACCCGTGGATTCCAGGTAATCCTTCACCAGCTGCGCCAGGCGCACATCATCCTCCGCCAATAAAATGCGATGCACCATCAGAAGAAACTCCAGGGATTGCGGCGTTGACGCCGGTATTTTTTCTGGTCGTGAATCACCTCGAACGCTTCGCTGACCAGGGTGTTGTGGTTGTTCTCGCGCAACTGGAAGGTGACATTGCGGGTGGCGGACAGGATGAATTTGTGTTCGCCGGTACTGGTCTCATGCCAGCAGCGCAGCGCCTGGTCCAGGTCGCTCTGGTAGAGACACAGGCTCATGGCCTGGGGCGCACTCCAGCGCACTTCCAGCTCGTCATAACAGGCATCCTCACCTTCAGTCAGTACGCACAGACGCGGCTTGAGCGAAAATTGGAGCGCAGGTAGCTCTGCCGCCTGGACGACATGCACGCAGCCAACCGCTGTGATCCATCCCCCCAACCAGCGGGCAGTCCGTCCGCTAAAAATGATAGACGCCTCCGAAAAATACCGTGCCCACATGCTTGTCCGACACCAGCGGGCTGGCGTGGACTTCGCGCGGGAGTTCGACATACTGCAGCATCGCCCGCAGCGACCAGTGGCGGCTCAAGGGTTTTTGCCAGTCCAGTCGCAACAGGCGCTCTACCCCGGCGGAAGCAGGTGAGTAAAAGAGGGTGTCGTCATCCACATCCCGCGCATCTATACCGTAGTAGTAATCCAGCACTTGGCGACTTTTATAGTTGGCCCCGAGCGTTGCGGCCCAGCGCTGCTCTCCCCACTGCCAGGGCACCACCAGGGCCATGCGCAGTTCATATCCGTCGTGCACGCCCGTGAAATCGGAAAGCGCCTGGGCATGCAGACTCACCCAGTCCAGGGTATAGGCGTATTCGAGACCGGCCAGACCCGCCATGCGGCGATGGGCCACGGAGTCCGCCGGAATCTTGCGCGCGGCCAGGGCATTGTCGTCCGCCGCAGCCTCTGCCGTGAGCAGGTAGCGGTTCTCGGACACCCCCACGCTGACGCGCGTCGGAGTATCGAGCAGTTCGGAGGATTTGATGTCGCTCTGCTGCCACTCCAGATTGGCACCGGAGCGCGCCTCCACCGCAGCCACTCCGTCCAGCACTATGCGATCGCCCGCCGTCACGCCATCGATGCTGATGGTGTTGCCGTCCACTATCACGGTGATGATGTTGCCCTCACGGCCCGCCAGTGTCTGGTTGCCGGCCTCCACGGAGATCATGCGGTCGTTGATGATCACGCCCTGGGCTTGGGGAATGTGGAGGGCGCCTACGGTCTCCCAGGAGGGAAAGGAACCTGCGTTCAGATCCGAGCGCCGCGGCTGGGCGGAGATATTGACACTGTAGTTGGCGCCGGCCCCGGTGGAGGTGCCGGCGGAAAAGAAGCCGCCGCTGTCGGTGAAGTTGAAAGGGTCCCAGCGGTTGAAATACATCTGGTCGTAACCCGGGGTCAGCAGCGCATTGAGCTGGTGGCGCCGGTCCTCGTAGAGCGTAAAGCCCATTTCCAGGTTTTTCAGAAAGAAGCGCTCGCCGTAATAGCTGATCTCTGGCAGCACCACCAGCGGAATGTCATCCCCCTGGTGCAGGGGGTTGCTGCGCACGCCCAGCCCGAGGCCGACACTCAGGCGCCAGTCTCCAACGGCGACACAGTCCGGCTCACATTTGTCCTGGGCGAGCGCCGGCAGCGCTCCCAGAGACGCGCACAGATACAAGCCAAAAACCCAATGTCTAACCAAGCGCAACCTTTATACGTATGCGTATGACACCAGCATTCTAGCGACAAGTCTGGCCGCCAAACCACAGCCGGGCACGGTGGGTTACATTTCTTTACAGGCCTCCAGCCGACGGCGGCCGGTCGCACACCTTCATCTATACCGCTAGAATGGCCCGATTAGGCCAAATCCAGCCGGCCGACCCCATACTAATAACGAGGTTATAAATCCGATGATGAGGACTGTTT
>Ga0065721_10004767_pt1 | contig 23432 bp, 21 predicted proteins | sample Mesricmetagenome_FD_59108 | JGI IMG/M metagenome (GOLD analysis project Ga0065721, IMG submission 59108) | Mesophilic microbial community from rice straw/compost enrichment Sample: eDNA_1 v2 (version 2) | ecosystem: Engineered > Solid waste > Grass > Composting > Bioreactor | place: USA: Davis...
CCTCGGCAAACAGGTTGGTGATACAGCAGATGTACAGGCTCCCGCCGGTATCATCAGTTTCAAAATAGATAATATCACGGCTTAATTAACCAGGATATTCACCGGTAAGAATCAGCTGTTTCATACAGTATTATTCTTACCGGTTTTCTTTTTCCCATTCATTTATTGATCCCAAGTTGATAGTTTTGCAACTGAAACGGCAGCCATGCTGAAACGTGTACGTTATTATCTGCTTACACTTAAATCAAAACTGTTTGGTGGTATGACTATTTTCTCAAAGATCATTGCAGGTGAAATCCCCGGGTATAAGATTGCCGAAAATGAAAAGTTTTTTGCATTCCTCGATATATTTCCATTGCGCGAAGGACATGTGCTGGTGGTGCCGAAAATAGAAGTGGACAAACTGTTTGATCTTCCCGATGATTACCTGAAGGAATTGCTGCTATTTGCAAAACCGATAGCGAAAGCAATTGAACAATGTTTTGATTGCAACCGTTGCGGCATCGAAGTTGTCGGCCTCGAAGTACCGCATGCACATGTACATCTCATCCCCATCAACACGGCAAATGACCTGAACTTCAACCAGCCAAAGTTGAAACTCGACGGAAACAGACTTCGCGAGATCCAGGAAATGATAGTAAAAAAACTAAACAACTCCTAACTCCTAACTCCTAACTATTAACTCCTAACTATTAACTTTTAACTCCCAACTCCCAACTCCCACCATTAACCACCCCCTACAACTTCACCCTCCCCGGATTCTTCCTGACAAACTCATCCCAGCCTTTCAATGTTCCCGGCATGGTGGCAAGGACGGAGCGTGTCTGGTAGTGATGACATACTGCTACAGCTATGGCATCTGCGGCATCGAGATACAAAGGATCTTCGCTTAGTGAAAGGATCTGCTTAAGCATTTTCCAAACCTGTTCCTTTCCGGCGTTTCCATTTCCGGTGACTGCCTGTTTTACTTTGCGTGGTGAATATTCTGTTACAGGCAGACCAGCATGTATAGCTGCAGCAATCGCCACGCCTTGTGCGCGACCCAGCTTCAGCATGCTCTGAACATTTTTCCCAAAGAAAGGCGCTTCAATGGCGAATTCGTGAGGCTGGTAAGTTTGAATTAATGCCTGCACTTTTTCATGAATCAATTGAAGCCGCTGGTAATTGTCTTTCGCAGATGGAAGTTTCAGCACATGCATGTCGCGCATCTCCATGTTGTTACCGTCTACGGCGATAATGCCATATCCCATCACGAGGGTACCGGGATCTATGCCGAGTATTATTTTAGCAGAGTTTTTCAAGCCTTTGTATTTTTACCGCATCCTGCCGGTAATGACAGCTTCGGTAATTAATGGCCCGAAACTACAAAAAATAAGGGCCCAGGCAGGATACATTGACTATGCAACTTACAAGCAGCCAGAAAAAAAAGCTCCGGATATTTGTCAATACCTTCCTGGGACCGGCATTATTTATCTGGCTTTCCTGGTCTGTTTACCGGCAAATCCGCGAACAACCGGATCTCGAACGCTCCTGGCAACATATAAAGCAATCTTTTCACGGCAGCATGATCTGGAACCTGGTGGCCGTGTTTTTCCTGATGCTGCTTAACTGGTCATTAGAAACTTTCAAGTGGAAACTTGCCGTCAGCAAAGTACAGCAAGTGGATTTTTTTACCGCTTTCCGTGCCGTATTATCCGGTGTTTCTTTTTCGGTGACCACGCCCAACCGCGTGGGAGAATACCTCGGGAGGGTACTATACATGAAAGAAGGCAACAGGCTAAAAGCTATATCTCTCACGATAACGGGCAGTATAAGCCAGCTTATCATCACGCTAATTATGGGTTTCACCGGGTTGATAATATTAAAACCACTTATAGAAAAAGCCCAGCTCATTACATCTTTTTGGTACGGAATTCTGTTATATGGTGTAGCAGGTGTGACGGCCTTTTTAACACTTTTTTATTTCCGGTTGTCCTGGCTGGTGAAGTGGATTGACCGGCTCCCCGGAAGCCGTCGTTACGCCTGGCTGATAGAAACATTAGAGAATTTTGATGCAACTTTACTGCTTCAGATAATGTCTTTATCAGCACTGAGATTTATTGTATTCATCGTACAATATTATCTTTTGTTCAGGTTGTTTGATGTAGACGTCTCTCTTTGGAATAGCTGGTGGGTCGTAAGCGTTTCATTCCTGGTCATGGCGGTCATACCCACCATTGCTTTATTTACCGACCTGGGTTTGCGGGGAAAAGTGAGTCTGATGCTGTTGGGTCTGTTTAGTGGCAACAGTCTTGGGATCAGTCTGACATCAGTAAGCATCTGGTTTATCAACCTGATCATTCCGGCAATAGCCGGCAGTTTGCTGATACTTGGAATAAAAAGAATATTTAAAAATAATACGATCACAACCGAATAACCCGTTTATTGGCATTATTAGTGGTTGATAGATCCGGGAAAAAGGGAAAAAACGAAATAAAAAGAGTAATGAGAGGATTTGTAAAACTTATCGCCATTCCGGCAATCATACTGATGGCTTTCAATACAAAAGCTGAAACCCATTACCAGGGCGATCCCTGCACGGTTAAGAATATTTCATTCAAGGCTGGTGAAAAAGTAACACTTGCTGTTTATTATGCCGTGGCCGGCGTGTACGTAAATGCAGGAACAGCCACATTTACAACTACGCTGGAAACACTTAACAACAAGCCCGTTTATCATATCGTGGGAGATGGTAAGACCAATTCTTCCTACGACTGGATCTACAAAGTAAGGGACCGCTATGAGACCTATATCGACACGGCAACCATGCAGCCTTTGAAATTTATCCGGAATGTAAACGAAGGTGGTTACAAAAAATATCAGAACGTCACTTTCAACAAGACAGCCAATACTGCCATTACAAATGATGGTGTGTTCAAAGTACCTNCCTGCGTACAGGATGTTGTGAGNGCCGTNTTTTATGCAAGAAATGTCGACTTCAGCAGGTTGCAGCCAAACGATAAGATCACATTCGATATGTTCCTCGACAACGAGGTATTCAACATGTATATCCGTTATCTTGGAAAAGAGACGATCAAAACAAAATACGGTAAGTTCCGCGCAATTAAATTCAAACCCCTGCTGATCAAAGGGACCATTTTCGAAGGCGGAGAAAACATGACTGTATGGGTAACAGACGATGAGAACAAAATACCTGTCCGGATCGAAAGCCCTATCTCAGTAGGTAAGGTAAAGATCGACATGATGGGTTACGAGAACCTCCGCTATCCCATGGGCGCCCTGATAAAAAGACGCTAAATCTCTTCAAGTTTTAGAAACCGGTCGGGCCTGATGCCCCGGTCGGTTTGTTGCAGGGTGCAACATTCATACACAGGATCATGCTCAAAAAAGAGTATGTAGTCGTTTTCCAAAGCTTCATTCAAAAAAGATTGTTTCTCCTGTAAAGTGGTCATGGGATACATATCATAAGCCATGACATAGGGGACGGGTATATGCCCCTGCGATGGAAGCAGGTCAGCCATATAAACAATCGTCTTGTTGCGATAACGGATTTGCGGCAGCATCATACCTTTCGTATGACCATTGGCAATACGTATATCGACATTTTCAACAAATGGTACAGACGCAATCTTACCATTTGAACCGACGGATTCATCAGGACTTAGAGTCCGGTCCAATGGTACGAATTTCAACTTGCCGCTATCCTGTATCGGTAAAATATTTTCTTTCAAAAAGGACGCTTTCTCACGGGCATTGGGTTCAACTGCCCAGTTCCAGTGCGCTTCATTACTCCAATAGACGGCATTTTTAAAAGCGGGGATAAGTTTGTCTCCGTCTTTCTTAATGCTGCCGCCACAATGATCAAAATGAAGATGGGTCAGGAAGACATCTGTGATGTCATCATGGTGAAATCCGTAACGCTTCAAAGATTTTTCAAGACTGTCATCTCCATGCAAATAGTAATAGCTGAAAAATTTGGCATCCTGCTTATCACCCATGCCATTATCAACTAAGATCAAACGATCGCCATCTTCTATAAGCAGGCACCGCAAAGCCCATGAGCACATATTGTTTTCATCAGCGGGATTTATTTTGTTCCAGATACTTTTGGGTACTACTCCAAACATGGCGCCGCCATCCAGCTTGAAATAGCCGGAATTAATTGAATATAGTTTCATGAGGTTGATCTTTTTTGTTGTAAGGATTTTGCACGGGCACTATATAACCAAATTAGTCCGATCAGGAAAAATATGATGAGTGATAAAACCGAGTTTTTCATACTGCCGGTCAACTCCTCGATATAACCAAAGCTCAGAATTCCAATCACCAGTGCGATCTTCTCGGTAAAGTCAAAATAACTGAAATAAGATGCGGTATCTTTTGTTTCCGGCATCAGTTTAGAATACGTGGAGCGGCTTAATGATTGTATACCGCCCATAACAAGCCCGACAGCGATGGCCAGTGCATAAAAACTGTATTCTATCGGTTTTTGTTTTGGGGAAAGTTCGTCCTGCACCAGTTGTATTTCCTGGTTGAGTGAGGCAAGCAGGGGCTGGTCCTTGTTTGCCGTAGCCGCATCCTGCTGACCTTTCAATACCGAAATCTTTCTATGATATTGCTCCAGTGATTCCGCTGCGGTTGCCGTACGATAGGCGAATACGCAAATGAGAATCCAAAATACAATGACACCCATCAACACCGCAAGATTCCCGTATCGCTTTGATAAACGGCTCATCACTACAGCGCCGGCAATCGCAACAAGCTGTATTATTACCACAGTTACGATCAGCTTAGTGTCATCAAGATTTAGCAGTTTGCTTCCAAACAGTGTGGCTGCCACCATTACCGTCTGCACACCCATGCTGTAAAAAAAGAAACCGCGGAGAAAACGTTTGAGTATCGGCAGATGTTTCACCTCCCTGTAGACCTTCTGCAATTCGGCGAAACCGTCGCGGAAAATATTTCCTTTCTTCTGCACTCTTTCAACCGGACCGGGTAAGCGTCTGAATGTGATTTGTGCAAAAGCAATCCACCAAATACCAACCAGTAAGAAAGTGATCTGTGTGGCTTTGCCTTCCTGGCCTTTCATCATCATCACGAGGGCAAATCCGATCACCTGCATCAACACACTTCCTGCATATCCATATGCAAAACCTTTGGCGCTGATCCTGTCGCGGTCTGCAGGTGCTGCGATTTCCGGAAGGTAGGCGTTATAAAATACCAGGCTGCCTGCATAACCCATGGCGGCCATCATAAAACAGATAATGCCAAAACCCAGGTTGGATGAATCAAAGAAAAAGAGCAGGCTGCAGCCAAGAGCGCCCATGTAACAGAAAAACTGCATAAAATTTTTCTTGTTGCCACGGGTGTCAGCTATTGATGTGAGTATGGGATAACAAAGGGCAACGAGCAGGTAAGCGGTTGCCAGCACATAATCATACAGGGAAGAATTGACAAACTCCCTGCCCAGGAATTTTACCTTGTCGCTGTGATCTTCATGGGTAGTGACAGCGATAAAATAGATCGGGAAGAACGTGGTGGTGATGACAAGATTGTATACCGAATTGGCCCAGTCGTACATAGCCCAGCCGTTTACGACTTTGCGGGGAGCCGTTTGCATCATACGATTTGCTTTCGGTAAAAATAGTCATTTCAACAACTTCAAATAAAATACCCGTTACGATTGAACATAACGGGTATCTCATTTACCGTAAAATAGAATTATTGAGGATGCCTGAAGCTGCGAAAGGCTGCAAACTGTCCATCGGTCAATAGAAGAGTAACAGGTGATCCGTTGAATACATTATCGGAAATAAGTGCTGCAAATGCATAAAACTCTTCTTCCGGTACAGTAGCGGCACGTTCTGGTGATGACACCATGCTTACCACATATCCTCCATTATCACCCCTGGAAAGTTTGTAACTCTTGGTATCTTCCGAATTGCCATCTGCTTTATCAATGAATGAAGCCAGATCCTGTGCAAGGTCAGCAGCAATACCATCCTGCATATACACTTCAATATTGCCGGCGGTTTGTTTTTCTCCCAATGCTTCCTGTGTGATGCGGGTGAAATGCAGAGTGCGGAGCGTATTGAATTTTTCATCCGTCATATCCACATTTACCGGGGCATGGTCAAACGCAGAAGCGGAAATGCCATTGGCCAGGGCCAGGAATGTTTCGTCAGGAATGTTCTTTGCTTTTTCCTGGTTTATCACCATTCTGAAATATACCGTGTCGTTTTTCTTTGCCAGCTGTATGCTTTTCCTGACTCCTTCCTCGTTCCAGGACGGATAAAGCAGGTCAAGGGTTCGCTGAGCCTGTTCTTTCGTGATATTATCCTTGTAATATACTTCCACAAAATCCTTTGAAACTTTTTCACCATAGTTGGTGCAGGATGCAAGTACAAGTGAGAGTGCGACAATCAGGAGTGGTCTGGTGGCTATCGTCATAGTTTTTTTTGCATAGGTACAAATTAGCCGTTAAATATCTAATACCCGCAGAAGGGTATTAGATCAGGCCCGCATATAGTAATCCAAGCAAAATGATCCCGCCAATGATCCGGTACCACCCAAAGACCCTGAATCCGTATTTTTTCAGGTAAGAAATGAAGAACCTTATAGCAAGAATTGCGACCACGAAAGCCACGAGGTTGCCGACAATAAATGCCTGTATATGATCCCGGCTTTCCAGGATGATTTCATATCCGCGGCGGGAAACATTATCAGCAGGGTCCCAGTCTTTAATAAAGAGTGAATGAGCCGTTGCCGCCACCATGGTAGGTACAGCAAGAAAGAATGAAAATTCCGCGGCCAGATTACGGGTGAATCCCTGTTGCATCCCGCCAATGATGGAAGCTGCACTGCGGCTTACTCCGGGTATCATGGCCAGCGTTTGCCACAAGCCTGTCATGAAAGCTTTGCCGTAAGTGACCTGTTCGTCTGTTTCAATTTTTGGATTGTTGAAGGCTTTGTCAATAAACAATAAGACCAAACCGCCGGCCAGCATCGACACGGCGACAATAGTGGGACTTTCGAGCCAGCCGTCAATTTTTTCGGCTAACAGGAAACCCAGCAACAATGCCGGGATTACGCCAACCAGTAATTTGAGGTAGAACTGCCAGCGGGTAAAATCAATAAATTTTTTCCAGTATAGAATCACAACAGCCAGGATTGCCCCCAGCTGAATGGCTACTTCAAATAACTTGGTAAACTCAGCCTTATGAATCCCCAGCAGGGAGCTGGTGATCACCATATGACCCGTGGATGAAATTGGTAAAAATTCCGTCAACCCTTCAACAATGGCAATAATAATGGCTTCGATTATGGTCATTAGGCTGGAAAAGAATTAGCGCTTTGGCTTAGGATATTGATTGGATAGAATTTAGCTCGCGGGTTTTATTGTGATCAGGCTTTGGGTCTTTTAAAGATCGCATATACTTCGATGGCCAGACCTGCCAGGATCAACAACGGGGCTATTGTAATGCGGGTGGTACTGTAAACTTCATCCTTATTAAATACGGCAGGGTCAGGACTTTTGCCTCCGGCCATCAGGAACATGCCAATCGTGATCACAACCGCGCCAATCGCCATCCAGGTATAGTTTTCCTTGGAAAATATGGAAGGAGTAGAGTTATTTTCTGCCATTTTATTGGGTTTGATGCGCAATATATGAAATTTTGAATAGTGTGTACCTCTGCCAACAGGCTTGAATGAGGCCTTTAATCAAACGGAACTGTTCAGAAATTATTACAGGAAAAATGCTTAATAAAGATCATCCAGCTTCATCTTCAGGTATTTCAAAACACTGCGATGCGTACTGAAAAGTGTTATGCAGATGCCAAGTACGATTAGTCCGGCAAACAGCAATGCCAGCGTGGTATTATCATGTATGGCTTTCATTTCGGGCAATACGCGTTCTGCGCCCCATATTACAAGAATTACCGCTGCAATGGCAATGATGCCGCTGATTGCCCCGTTGATGATTGCCCGGATATTCATCGGCCGCGCGATAAACCAGCGCGTGGCGCCCACCATTTGCATTGTTTTAATCAGGAACCGGTTGCTGAACATGGCAAGCCTGATCGTGTTATCGATAAGGATAATCACCACCAATGCCAGCAGGATAGCCACGGCGAGCAGAATGGCACTGATGCGCTGGATGTTTTTATTGAGATTATCTACCAGCGCCTGCGGGTATTCCACATCACTCACATATGTCTGTTGCTCCAGGTCAGTCTGAATAGCGAGCAGTGAGTCGCTGTTCATGTACTCCTGTTTAACCTTGAATTTGATGCTGTTTGGAAGCGGGTTCGCATCCAGAACCTTGTCCCAGTTTTCATTACCGTCACCCAGGTATTGCTTTTTGGCTTCTTCCTTGGTCACAAATTCAATGGAACGTACATAGGGCTTGTTCGAAATGTAATCCATCAAAGCAGCGCTGTCCTTGGGATTCAGATCACCCCGCAGGTATGCACCTACTTCCACATTTTCTTTGAAATAATTGCCCAGTTTATTGGCATTTATCACCAGCCAGCCAATGATGCCAAGCAGGAATAACACCAGCGTGACACCTAATATTGACATGAAATATGAGGGTTTGCCACGCTTTCCGTAGCCTTTACCGGTTTGTGCCATACGATCTGTCTTTTGAATTGAATGGGTGCCGCCATGTACGGATCCAGTTTCCACGGCATGGGGCAGGCAAATTTAACGGATTAGGGGTACAATCAGTATTTTTGCTGCCCATTTAAACGATTGCAACTGCCTGATATTGCCATTAGTATCAAGAGAATTGTTAAAGAATTGTTGTGCAGGCCGGCAATTCTGAAGGTTACCGGATATCTGTTTCATCTTTGAGACAGTCTCCCTTAAAAAGAAATAATGGGCGTAGCCGGACTGAATCCGGATCATTGCCCGAAATGCGACTACAGGTATGGAATATAATTTTAACGAGATTGAAAAGAAATGGCAGAAGCATTGGAAAGAGAACCATGCTTACAGGGTCAGCAATCAGTCAGGCAAACCCAAGTTTTATGTGTTGGATATGTTCCCTTACCCAAGCGGAGCGGGCCTGCACGTAGGACATCCGCTGGGCTATATCGCCAGTGACATATATGCTCGTTATAAGAGACTGAAAGGATTTAATGTCCTTCACCCAATGGGCTATGATGCATTTGGCCTGCCTGCCGAACAATATGCCATTGATCATGGTATACACCCGGCTGTTTCAACAGAGCAAAATATCCAAAATTTTCGCAAGCAACTCGATAATATCGGTTTCTGTTTCGATTGGGAGCGTGAAGTAAGAACCAGCGATCCGAAATATTATAAATGGACCCAGTGGATTTTCCTGCAGTTATTCCAAAGCTTTTTCAACAGGCAAACCAAAAAAGCTGAACCCATTTCAAACCTTATTGCATCATTTGAAAAGGAGGGTAATGCAATTCATCCCCTGCCCAATGCGCAATTCACCATTCAATCCTTCACCGCAGCAGAATGGAAATCGTTTGATGAAAAAACGAAACATGATATCCTGATGAACTATCGCCTGGCTTATTGCGGCATTGGCGAAGTAAACTGGTGTGAAGCCCTGGGTACTGTTCTTGCCAATGATGAAGTAGTGAATGGTGTAAGTGAACGCGGTGGTTACCCGGTAGTAAAAAAGAAATTGCGACAGTGGTACCTGCGCATAACTGAATATGCTGATCGTTTACTGGATGGACTTGAAAGCGTTGATTTCAGTGAGGCCATGAAAGAAATGCAGACTAACTGGATCGGCAGATCCTATGGTGCAGAGATAGATTTCAAATTAAGAGTACCAGGTAATGATGCATTTAACGCCGGCAGTGATGCGCAATTAAAAGTATATACCACACGGCCTGATACCATTTTTGGTGTCGACTTTATGGTCATTGCTCCCGAGCACGACCTGGTTGAAAACATCACGAGTGAAGCGCAACGCAAAGCAGTGGAAGAATATGTTGCTTATGTAAAAAGCCGCAGTGACCGTGAGCGGCAGGCTGAGAAAAAAATTACGGGTGTATTCACAGGTGCATTTGCCATCAACCCATTCGATGGACGCGAAATCCCGGTTTGGATCAGTGAGTATGTCTTAGCCGGATATGGTACCGGTGCCATCATGGCCGTGCCCTGTGGTGATGAGCGCGATTTCAAATTTGCCAAACACTTCAACATACCTGTTACAAATATCATCGGTGATCATTTCAATGGTGAAGAAGCCAACCCGACAAAGGAAGCCACATTGCAAAATTCAGGATTCATCAACGGCATGATCATGAAAGATGCGATGGAGGTGGTGATCAAAAAGCTCGAGGAAATGGGTATTGGCAAACGCAAGGTCAATTACAAAATGCGCGATGCCGCATTCAGCCGCCAGCGTTACTGGGGTGAGCCATTTCCTATTAAATGGAAAGACGGAATGGCAATTCCTTTGAGTGAAGATCAACTACCGCTTGAATTGCCACACGTGGATTCATACAAACCCGGACCTGAAGGTGAAGGTCCCCTGGCAAATGTGAAGGAATGGGTCGCACAGGATCTTGAGACGAACACCATGCCCGGTTATGCCGGAAGCAGCTGGTATTTTCTTCGCTACATGGATCCGCACAATGATCAGTCTTTTTGTGACCGTGCAGTATCTGATTACTGGGGTCAGGTTGATATCTACATCGGCGGTACCGAACATGCAGTAGGGCATTTGCTGTACAGCCGCATGTGGACAAAAGCATTGTTCGATCTCGGCTATATTGGACATGATGAGCCATATAAAAAACTCATCAACCAGGGCATGATCCAGGGCAGCAGCCGCTTTGTTTACCGGGTACATAACAGCAACACATTTGTATCAGAAGGATTGAAAGATCAATATGAGACCGATCCGCTTCATGTGGATGTAAACCTGGTAGACGGATACGAATTGAATATTGAAGCATTCAAAAAATGGCGCGAGGAATATGCGAATGCTGAATTCATTCTTGAAAACGGTAAATATATCTGCGGAAGCCTGACCGAAAAAATGAGTAAACGCCTTTACAACACCGTCAACCCGGATGATCTGGTTGATAAGTATGGCGCTGATACATTCCGTATGTATGAAATGTTCCTCGGTCCTGTTGAAATGAGCAAACCATGGGATACAAAAGGTATTGAAGGGGTGCATCGCTTTCTCAAAAAATTATGGCGACTGTTTAACGATGATGTCAAAGGCAAAATCTGGACAGATGAAAAAGCAACAGAGGCTGAGCTCAAGGTTTTGCACAAAGCCATCAGGCAAATTGAAGAAGTAACTGAAAGGTTTAGTTTCAATACAGGCGTCAGCGGTTTTATGATTGCCGTGAACGAACTCACCGATCTGAAATGTCACAAAAAGGAAATTCTTCAACCTTTGCTGATCCTGTTGGCGCCATATGCCCCGCATGTTGCGGAAGAATTGTGGTCACAACTCGGTAATACCACAAGTATTCTCGACGCACCATTCCCTGTCTATAATCCGGCATTACTGGTTGAAAGCAGCAAGGAATACCCGGTATCGATCAATGGTAAATTGCGTACAACCATGAACATTTCATTAGACGCTACTCCGGCTGAAGTGCAGCAACTGGTACTTCAAAACGAGATTGTGCAGAAATGGATGGAAGGCCGGCCACTGAAGAAGCTGATCTATGTAAAAGGGAAAATGGTAAACCTGGTGGTGTGACATGCCGTCGGCTGGTATCCAAATCGGCTGAAAATATTTTTCCGAAATTTGTGATATGGCAAAAGCATCAGTTGAATTGATTACGGCATTGAGGGAAGCGGCTCAACGGCTCCGTTCCGGCGCGAGGTATTGCTGGGGGCATCACGGCGCCTGCAATTGTGGTCATCTTTTGCAATCACTTACTTCCTGGACTGAAGGCGATATTTTGAGATATGCTCATACAGGAATTGGTGAATGGACTGAACTGGCTGTGGAATATTGCGGAACAACCCAGGCACCGGTTGGAATGGTTATCGATCGCCTTGAACAGGCTGGTTTGAATCCTGTAGATATTAAACATGTCGAATATCTCACCGATCGCGAAGTGCTGTCCCGCCTGCCAGGTGGTTTTCGCTGGCTAAATAGAAACAATCGAGAAGATGTTATCCTGTATTTTGAAACATTCGCGGACCTTCTTGAAGAAAAACTGGCGACGTCACTTGAACTGGATCTGAATGAACTCATGCAGCGGATTCCTGCTGTACAACTTTCCTGATATTTTTTTGACCGGTCATAGGGCCGGTTTTTTTATCTTAGCACAAAGCCAGTTATGAAAAAGTTTTTTCTGTTCAGTTTAGTCATTATGTGTTCATTGGCCATTGCAGCGCAGGATCTCAACGTGATGAGTTTTAATATCCGGTTAAATACATCCCGTGACAGCCTGAATGCCTGGCCACACCGGAAAGATTTAGTGGCTTCGGAAATTCTGTTTCATGAAGCCCATATCATCGGCTTGCAGGAAGCACTGAATGAACAGATGAATGATCTGCAGGAGCGGCTTAAAGATTATAAATATGCAGGCGTGGGGCGCGATGACGGTCAGACAAAGGGCGAGTATTGCGCGATTTTTTATGATACTAAACGGCTTCAGGCATTGGAGTCAAAGACTTTTTGGTTGTCTGAAACTCCTGAAGTACCGGGTAGCAAAGGCTGGGATGCACAGATCACCCGCGTGGTAACCTGGATAAAATTCAGAGACCTTAAAACAAAAAAAATATTTTACGCTTTCAACACTCACTTTGATCATATCGGTAAAGTGGCGAGAAAAGAGAGTGCAAAATTGCTTCTCCAAAAAATAAAAGAGATTGCCGGTGATACTCCGGCTGTGATTACAGGTGATTTCAATTCTAATCCCTCAGATGAACCTATCCAGGTAATACTTGATCCGCAAAATACACAGCGACTCACGGATAGCAAGTCAATTTCGGAAACGCCGCATTATGGACCTACAGGTACATTCAATGCATTTAAAAATGCCGAGATAGACGACCAGCCGATTGATTTCATTTTTTTAAAAGGTAAATGGAAAGTGAAAAAGCATGCGACAATCTCACAGACCTGGAAGGGCCGCTTTGCTTCTGATCATTTCGCGGTATTTGCCGTATTAAACAATCAATAACTGCAAAGCTATTTTCGGACAAGTCTTATCAGGGCGCTACTACCCTCCGTGCTTTCCAGACGTGCCTCATATCGTTTCTCCCCAACGATGGCAACCATATAGGAAGTGTTGGGTGGTATGGACCCGAGGTTTTCAGCTACCATGACCAGTTCATTTTCCTCTTGCAGGGTTGATACATCGAGACGTATGATATAAGCCTTATCTGAAAGAAGGATGTGTTGGAAGATTAGTTTATTGTTCAGGAAAAGAGAAATCGAGTCCCCATCGATTTGTGCATTATCATAGAACCGTAATTCAATCGAATCGCCACGAAGGGGAATCTCTAAAGCAAATGTTTTTTTCCGCGTGTTAAACTTTTGTTCTGTGGCAAATGCAATTTGTGGAATTGCTGTAACCGGCTCTCTTACTATTTTAGTTTCTTCGCCGGGTTCAGGCTCGGCAGGTGGTAAGCTGTTCGGTCTTTCCTGGCCGGGAACAGGTTTTCTTTGTGTAAGCAATGCAATACTGTCAATGATCTCAGGGTCGTTGGCACCAACGGTGTAATTGTCAATCACAGAATCCCATTCATCCTCAAAGTTTGACCCGTTTGTTTTATACAAATCGACTGTCCCGGTTTTTTCTTTCGGTTTCTCAACAACTGAAGCGGAACCTTCGAGCATCATTTTCCCTCCACCCGGGCAGTTGAAATCCGCTCTCGATAACAGGGGCATTTTACCCGGTCTTGAAGATCGCCTGGTCTTGTCTTCAATCAGTTCATCATCCCACCAGACCGCTTCATTGGTATCAGGATCAAAATATCCTTTTATGCTGTAACGCCTGTACCTGTCAGGCGATTCATAATAATAAGCTGTGCCCGCCAGGTTATCACCTTTCTGAACGATTTTTACTTCAACATTCTGTTGGTTTATTTTTCCCTTCCAGACACCGGTAATCATTTGTGCCTGTATTTTGGCAAATCCTGCCAGGAAAAGGATGGTGAAACAGAGCGAAACTTGTAAAGACTTCACTAGGTATTTGATTTGATCAGAATAATAACTGATTTAGGGACAGATTATTATCTTTTTCAGTTACAATTTCGTCCCTGTGAGCCTGATTTAACATTCATGTCCGGGGGTAAGAAATAGGTTAATTTTGCATAATGACCCAGGCAACGATCCTTGCACAGATGCTGAAGAGAAAATCCGGCGAGTTTGCGCGGGTGGTTCCTTTTAATCCGGCAACAGACCGGTTGCTTGCCTTTGATTTTTCAGAAACTGATCCGGCACTGGATGCAACGATCCTGCAGGACACCACGTTATTCACCCATTATATCAATAGTAAGTTGGAAACAGCCGGCGCGCGTTATGGGATTGGGGGTTATGCAGAACACCGGAAGGTCTATGCAAGGAGTCCTTTGTTTGGTGTTTCTGAAACTTCAGATCACAATCAAAGTTCTGAAGAAGAACCCCGGAGATTTCATCTCGGAGTTGATATCTGGGGCAAGCCACATACGGCGGTAATGGCACCTTTGGATGGTATTATTCATAGTTTCGCATTCAATGATGCTTTTGGTGACTATGGTGCAACAATAATACTCACTCATCACTTTGAGGGACTTCCTTTTTATACTTTGTACGGGCATTTAAGTCTCAACTCCATACGCAATCTGCGGGAAGGAGAAAGAGTAATGAAGGGAGACATCATTGGTGAATTTGGCATTCAAACCGAAAACGGCCAATGGCCGCCACATTTGCATTTCCAGGTGATAGGCGACCTGCAGGGGTGGAAAGGCGACTATCCGGGAGTATGCAGATATTCTGAGCGGGAAAAATGGCTTTCCAATTGCCCCGACCCGGATTTAATTTTAGGTATGATGCAGTATGTAAAAATTAGCTGCTGATAATTAACGACACGGCAATCAGCACGAATAATACAAAGGAAGACCAAAGCAATCCTTTAGCCAGAGCTACCGTCGATTTTATAAATAGCATGACAATACCGATTACAAGGAAGCCAATCATGTAAAGGATCAGGCGCAGGCCGAAAATATTTATCTGTTCAAGCAGTGTGTCGCCTGTAAGCTGTCCCGGTGCAGGGTTGATAAAGACCCGGTAAAAATTAATCCCAATGGCCAGGGCCAGGCTATAAAAGAATAACGCGTAAATATCAGATTTCATTTTTTTGAGTTAAGGAAGTCAAACATATTTACAGTTATATAGCGTGTATTAAAATTAAGTATTTCGAAGGGATAAATATTCTGATTCGTCCTGTCCACTTTCTTTAATTTTACGAAATGTCTAACCCGAATCTTAACAAGGAAAAGGGCGGACTAAGTGCCGCCGACAGGGAGTTTGAGAATAATATCCGGCCTGCCCATATCAATGAATTTGCCGGCCAGCCGCAGTTGGTTGAAAACCTGCAAATATTCATTCGTGCCGCAAAGATCCGTGGTGAAGCATTGGACCATGTACTTTTTCATGGACCTCCCGGATTAGGCAAAACCACTTTATCGCGGATCGTGGCAAATGAACTGGGGGTAAATATCCGGGAAACATCCGGTCCCGTTATTGAAAAGCCCGGTGACCTGGCCGGGCTGCTTACCAATCTTGAGCCCAACGATGTATTGTTTATTGATGAGATTCACCGATTGAGCACCGTAGTGGAGGAGTATCTCTATGCAGCCATGGAAGATTTCCGCATTGACATCATGATCGACAGCGGACCAAACGCGCGCAGCATACAAATCAATTTGAATCCATTTACATTGATTGGAGCCACCACGCGCAGTGGCCTGCTTACCGCACCGCTGCTATCCCGCTTTGCTATTAAGTCACGTCTCGAGTATTATAACGCCACCACCCTGAACAAGATCATTCAACGTTCCGCCAATATCCTCGGCACAAAGATTTCTGATGATGCTGTGGCCGAAATTGGCAGAAGGAGCCGTGGTACGCCCCGTATTGCAAATGGCCTGTTACGCAGGGTTCGTGATTTTGCACAGGTACTAAACGATGGGGAAATAGATCTTGGCATCACCCAACACGCATTAAAGGCACTCAATGTGGATGAGTACGGTCTCGACGATATGGACAACCGCATCCTGCTTGCCATCATTGAAAAATTTAAAGGCGGACCTGTGGGCATCACCACTATTGCAACAGCGGTCGGCGAAGAGCCGGGGACGATCGAAGAAGTATATGAACCTTTCCTGATACAGGAGGGATTCCTGCAGCGTACTCCCCGCGGGCGGGAGGTAACCGCCAAAGCTTATCAGCACCTTGGCAAGATCAACCCGGCCGCTCATGGCACGGGAACGCTTTTCTCATAAACAAAAAAAGGGATTAGCTGATCCCTTTTTTTATCAAAGAAGAAGTATTAAGCTTATGGTTGCACAACCAGCCTGAACCCGTTACCATGAATATTCACGATCTCGATCTTGGGATCATCTTTCAGGTATTTCCGCAGTTTCGCAATATACACGTCCATGCTTCGGCCGTTGAAGTAGGTATCACTACCCCAGATTTTTTTCAGTGCCTGATCACGGGGGAGCAGGTCATTGAGATGTTCAGCCAGCATCTTCAGCAATTCGTTTTCCTTTGGAGAAAGTGTTTGCGTGATGCCGTTATGAGTAAGCTGCCTGAGTTTTGGGTTGAAGTGATAACTGGCGAGATCAAATTCCTTGTTCTCGGTTTCCTTATTAATCTCTTCATTCCTTTTCAGGATCGCCTTTATTTTCAACATCAGCACTTCGCTGTCAAAAGGCTTGGTGATATAATCGTCGGCACCCAGTTTATAGCCCTGGATGATATCATCCTTCATGGTTTTAGCGCTGAGGAAAAACAGGGGGATATCGGGATCCACATCCCTGATCTCTTCTGCCAGGGTAAAACCGTCCATATTTGGCATCATGACATCTAAAAGACAGAGATCAAATTTTTCCCGCTGGAAGGCTGCCAGTCCCAACCGGCCATCCCGCTCAAGCGTTACATCATAGTCGTTCAGTTCAAGATAATTCTTCAGGACACTTCCCAGGTTGGGGTCATCTTCACACAATAAGATTTTGGGTTTCTTTCCTTCCATGGTATTTATTTTATGGTTGTTAGACGTACAAATAAAATTAAATCATTTGCTAAACATGGCCGCAACTAACTAATATTTTGTTAAGAGTAACTGTTGCAGACAATACGTTTTCCTTGTTAATTTTGCCCGTTAATATTGTAACTATGGCAATGCATGTAACACCGGATAATCGTTTGAAGAAGCTTGTTGTGATTGGCGACCGGCTGCTAATTAAGCCAACCAGGCCAAATGAACAGACCGCAAGTGGGCTGTATCTGCCTCCCGGGGTGCAGGAAAAAGAAAAAGTACAGCAGGGATATGTCATAAAGACCGGACCGGGTTACGCAATCCCTCTGCCGGTGGAGTCAGAGCCCTGGAAAGGAGAAGAGGAGCAGGTAAAATATGTACCCCTCCAGGCCCGCGAAGGCGATCTGGCTATCTTCCTCATGAGTGGAGCCACGGAAGTGATGTACGAAAATGAAAAATATTTTATCGTACCACAAGGCGCTGTGCTGATGCTGGAAAGAGAGGAAGAACTTTAATGACCGAAGCCGGGGAATGGCTTCCTTTTTTTCTTTTTGAAGTGTTTTGAACTAGTGCTGCGCAGGGTAAATGTTCCATAAGCAATGATCAACGATCAATATTAGATTGGACGGCACGGCGTATAGTAACTACATCAAATCATTCGGGTTTTAGTCTGCGTTGGCAAATAACCGGCCTAAATAAACTTGCTTTTAAACCACCTCAATCTGTATCTTACAAATAAAATATTTTCATGAGCGAGCAATTTCTGTCAGCTGTAAAAGAAGGGTACACCTTCAAGGGCGGATCCCTGCGGCTTGGTACTGCGATGTTAAATGGTGAAGTGGTAAGCGGCGCTGATGTTTACATACCTTTCAGGACTCTCAATCGTCACGGTCTGATTGCAGGTGCTACCGGGACCGGTAAGACAAAAACATTACAGGTTCTTGCCGAAGCGTTGAGTGACGCCAGCATACCCGTGATGTTGATGGATATTAAAGGCGACCTGAGCGGTCTCGCTGCTCCGGGAGCATCCAATGATAAAATTGCTGAAAGATACCAGAAGCTGGGTATAAACTATGAACCTTCTGCTTACCCTGTTGAATTGCTCACCCTGAGTGACAAACCGGGCGTGAGACTCCGGGCCACTGTCAGCGAATTTGGGCCTGTGCTCTTATCCAAGATACTTGGTTTGAATGATACACAGGGCGGCATCGTGGCAATGATCTTTAAGTATTGCGACGATAATAAGCTCCCGCTCTTAGATCTGCCAGATCTTATCAAAGTGTTGCAATACATCAGCAATGAAGGAAAAGCAGAGATTGAAGCAGTATATGGTAAAATATCAACTACCTCAACCGGCACCATTCTCAGAAAAGTAATTGAACTCCAGCAACAGGGTGCCGATGTTTTTTTTGGTGAAAAAAGTTTTGAAGTGGACGATCTCATGCGAATCAGCGATGATGGTCGCGGCATGATCTCAATAGTTCGGGTGGCAGAATTGCAGGATCGCCCAAAACTATTTTCCACTTTTATGTTGCAACTGCTTGCTGAGTTGTATGCAACATCCCCTGAAGAAGGTGATCTTGATAAGCCAAAACTGGTGATGTTTATTGATGAAGCACACCTGGTGTTCCAGGAAGCCAGTGAAGCTTTGCTGCAGCAGATTGAAACCATTGTGAAGCTCATTCGGTCAAAAGGTATCGGCGTATATTTCTGTACACAAAATCCAATGGATGTGCCTGCTTCCGTGCTTGCACAATTGGGTTTGAAAGTACAACATGCCCTGCGTGCCTTCACCGCAGCCGATCGCAAAGCGATCCGTCAGACGGCTGATAACTATCCGGAAACGAGTTTTTACAAAACGGAAGACCTGTTGACCCAGTTGGGTATTGGTGAAGCCCTTGTTACCAGTCTGAACGAAAAGGGTATTCCCACTCCACTTGTGCATTGCATGCTGTGTTCGCCCCGCAGCCGGATGGATATTTTATCAGATATAGAAGTGGATGCCATCGTAAAGCGTTCCAAAATCGCAACAAAATACAACCAGGTAATTGACAATCGCAGCGCACACGAAATTCTCACCGAAAAACTGGAGGAAGCTGCCCGAAGAACCGAAGAACAGAAAAAACAGCAGCAGGAAGAAAAGTCCGGTCGCAGCAGCACCAAAAAGGAAAAAGGATTCTTTGATGATCCGGTTGTTAAAAGCATGACACGCACGGCAGGTAATACCATTGTGCGATCCCTGTTGGGCGCTTTGGGACTGGGTGGCAGAAGCAGGAAAAAGAGCTTGTTTTAAGCAGTATGAATATTGGGTGGATGTACGCAATCCACCTTCTTATTTCCCTTTTATCCTGGCCATACCATTTGTGTCCAATTCAATTTTGTTTTCTGCTTTCAGGAAATCCAGCACTTTCCAGGCGCGTTCCCTTTTCAATCCCTGCCAGTCCTTGGTGAGTTCTTTGACGGGGATGGGTTTAGTACTTAGTCTATCAAGTATTGTTTTGGCCATGCTGTCAAACTCCTGCCTGTCCAGACCAGTGTTTTTCCGGGAAAGACAATTATCACAGATGCCACAATCTTTTATAGCCGTATCACCAAAGTATACACCGATGATGCGGCTGCGGCATTGGGTATCATCTTTTACAAATGAAATCATCTGTTTTGCACGTCGTATGTAACGGTCTTTTCTGAATTTATAGGTTTCAAGATTGATACGAAGATCATCAACCCTCACACGCGGTCTTTGTAATTGAAGCTGGGGTTTATCTTTTCTCGGAGCATATTCAATAACTCCTGCCTTATCGGCTTCAAGTAACAAAAGCTTCACCCGGTCGACATCAGCCTTCATCAATTTTGCCAACTGCAATTCAGAAATAAAAACCGGCTGATCAAATATGCCTTCATAAGACCTGAGTAGTGTTTTTAATAATAGTTCAAGTGACGGATTTTCCCTTTCAAATTGATACAGCCGTTCTTTGATCGTATTAAATTGTACGGTGCCTGGTTTGAAAACCTGTTCATTGAATGATATCCAGCCGTCCTGTTCCAATGCTTTCAAGGCATATAACGAACTGTGGGCATCAAGTTTGAAACGAATGACAAACTCGTTAAGATCAAAATCATAACTGTCACCTGTTCCATCACCTATTGGTATCTGGAGATAATTTACAATTGCCTGGTATATCTGACGGATCGTTTCCAATGGAGGAAAACGCAGTTCTGCCTGCCTCGAAATTTCTTCCAGCTCGCGTTCATCATAAAGCAGTACTGCGTAGGATTGTTTGCCATCACGACCGGCGCGTCCTGCTTCCTGGTAATAATTCTCAAGGCAATCCGGTGTATCGGCATGTATCACAACTCTTACATCCGGTTTGTCAATTCCCATGCCGAATGCATTGGTACATACAATCACTCTTATTTTATTGCTGATCCAGTCTTCCTGTTTGCGATTTCTTTCTTCCTGGCTGAGACCTGCATGATAGAAATCGCTTGAAATGCCCTGGAGTTGCAGGAGATCGCTGATCTCTTTGGTGCGTCTCCTGCTTTTACAATATACTATTCCGGTGCCCGGCACTTTATTTAGTATGTCGAGTATTTTATTGATCCGCGAGTCTGCATGAAAGACACTGTATGAAATATTTGGTCTTTCAAATGATTGGCGGAATACGTTCCATTTCTTTGATGATTGTGCCGGAACAGAAGGGTTGTTGAGCTTATCGCAAATGTCAGTCTGAACTTCGGGCGTTGCGGAAGCAGTGAGAGCGAGTACGGGCACTCCCGGTAATTCCTGCCTGAGTGCCGCGATGCGTAAATATGGCGGTCTGAAATCATATCCCCATTGCGAAATGCAATGCGCCTCATCAACTGCAATTAACTGTATTCCCAATCCCGGCAGGTATTCTTTGAACAAAGTTGTTTCCAATCGCTCCGGTGACACGTAGAGGAACTTGCAATTGCTCTCCGAAACAACTTTCAAAGTTTTCTCCACTTCACTAAAACTCATCCCTGAGAAGATCGCATAGGCCGTAATGTTTTTCCTTCGCAGGTTTTCAACCTGGTCCTTCATTAATGCAATCAACGGTGAAATTACCAGGCATACTCCTTCTTTAACCATGGCAGGCACCTGGTAACACAATGACTTTCCGCCACCCGTTGGCATCAGGGCCAGGGTATCATTGCCATCCAGCACCGAGCGTATGATATCCTCCTGCAAAGGCCTGAATTTGTCATAGCCCCAGTAGGTGCGGAGTGCGTCATGTGGTGTCAGTGGTGTGGAATGCATGGATTATAGGGGTTAGGCGTGAAACGTGCAGCGCGTGCACATCTTTCTGAAATGTTTAGATGAACAGACAATGCCGCTTTTCGGATTTGTGAAACCATGGCAAACTTTTCTTCAGCCGGTAATGATTTGGTCGCTTTATAGCAATAAAGAACCAGTTCTTTGATAGCCTTGTCAACATCTGGTCTGCTATGTGCTGATTCAAGATACATCAATACCAAACTAAGAAAAAGAACTTCTATTATCACGTTTAAATCACTGGCAGTTGATGATTAAAACACGGAACCAATTCTATGTGGTTATTCGACCTTTTTTACAAATAACCTTCCTGAATTGATTGCCAGCACCACATCGCTCAGCCCCATTACCAATGCGGCAAAGCCTGGTTTCAACATGCCAATCGCTGCTATTGGTATTGCAACAATATTGTACGCAAAGGCCCAGAAAAGGTTTTGTTTGATGGTAAGAAAAGTATGTTTGCCGAGTCCTAAAGCTGTGGGCAGCTTCCTGATCCCATGATTCATCAAAACAACCTGTGCTGTCTGCATCGCGATCTGTGACGCTTCACTCAGGGATATGCCGATGGTCGCTTTTGCCAGTGCAGGTGCGTCGTTAATACCATCACCAACCATTGCGGTAGGCGATTGCGCGCTTAAACGGGCAATTACTTCCAGTTTTTGTTCCGGTGTTTGTTCAGCGATCACTTCATCAATGCCCAATTGTCCGCCAAGTTCACGGGTTTTCTCAAACCTGTCGCCACTGAGCAAAACAGTCCTGATATTTTTTGACCGGAAATAGTCTACTACCATGCTCGCTTCGGGCCTGATTTCATCCTTCACATCAATCCATCCCAGCAGCTGATCATTTTTCAAGATATAGATATTATGACTGGCATCAGTAGTAAGCTGCTCCGCCAGTTTGTATGAACCAGCTTTATAAATATTGCCTTCATCATCTGTAGCCTGCATGCCGAGACCTTTAATCTCTTCGATATTTTTCCACCTGGTCTCATCTTTTACCGGCCATGCTTTGGTAATGCCTTTCGCCAATGGATGATTAGAATATTTTTCAAGTGAAAATGCAATGCGTTTAAACTCTTCTTCACTTAAGTTGGGGTCATTGATGTTCCAGCCGGATACAATGAACTCCCCGGTAGTAAGCGTGCCCGTTTTATCAAACACAACCTGGCGGATGTCTTTAAACAATTCCAGGCTTTTTGCATTCCTGAACAGGATTCCATTCCTGGCTCCGCGACCAAGGCCAACGGCAATGGCAGCGGGAGTGGCGAGGCCCATGGCACAGGGGCAGGCTATAACCAGTACGGCAATACCACGCATCAGGGATTCGGTAAATTCCTGCAGAATGATCCAGTTAACAGCAACAGTCAGGGCTGCGATCACCAATACCACCGGGACGAATATCGCACTGATCTTATCAGCCAGTTGTTGTACCGGAGGCTTTTCACCCTGGGCATGTTTGACCATGCGGATTATTCCGGATAAGACCGTATCGTCGCCGGAAGCAGTGACATAGGCTTTAATAGTCCCGTTTACAAGAAGACTGCCTCCGATAAGTTTGTCTTTTTTTACTTTTCTGACCGGAATACTTTCTCCCGTTATAATGGATTCATTCACTTCCGCTTCACCCCATAAAATCTTACAATCCGCGGGCACCTGCTCACCTGATTTGATTAAGATGAGGTCGCCGGTGCGCAGCTGTTCGCTCTCCACAGAAAATATCTGTTCCTGGTATTTATCATCATAAGCGATCATGTTTGCCATCACTTTCTGCGAGCTCGCCAGCTTGTTCAATGCCCTTTGTGTCGAGTTTACCGATGCGTCTTCCAGGTAATTGCCGAGGAAAACCAATGTGATGATCGTTGCGGTCGTTTCATAGAACATAAAATCCGCAGCCTGGCCGGTAAGTGTTCCATAAAG
>Ga0065721_10004757_pt1 | contig 23427 bp, 14 predicted proteins | sample Mesricmetagenome_FD_59108 | JGI IMG/M metagenome (GOLD analysis project Ga0065721, IMG submission 59108) | Mesophilic microbial community from rice straw/compost enrichment Sample: eDNA_1 v2 (version 2) | ecosystem: Engineered > Solid waste > Grass > Composting > Bioreactor | place: USA: Davis...
CGATGTGACATTCCACGCAGTCCACCCGCGCGTGCGACCCGCGTTTGTAGGTCACGAGCTCCGGGTTCATCGCCTCATGGCACACCTCGCCGCAGAACTGCACCGACTCCGAATAGTGATACGTCTGGTAACTTCCAAACGCGCTCAACAACAGAAACCCCAGCGCCCCGCAGCCAAACAACGCCATCGTCCGCCGCTGCCGCGGATTCGAGAAATCCAACCGCCACTTGTCCGGCATCGTCGCCGCATGCTTGATCGCCCACCTCCGCTGCAGCCATGCGCCGACCCCCGCGAGCACCAACCCGCCGATGAGGAATCCCGGCGCGACGATATACGTGAAGATCCCGAGATACGCGTTCGTGTCGCCCTGCGTGAAATCCATCCACACCAGCAGCGCGAAGGAAAACAGCGCTCCCACCGCCACCACGAATCCGATCGCGCTGATCCAGTTGTTGAAATGCGAACGCGGGCGGCGCGGGGTTTTCGGATCGGTCGGCATCGTCGGATCGTTTGAGTCGCTGCACGCCAGCAGGGACGGCTCTCCGAGTCGGCCGTCCCACCAGCGCTGGATTGAAAAGCCTTATCCTTTGAACGCGCGGATGAACGCCACGAAGTCCTTGATCTCGTCCTCGGACAGCTCGTCCTTGAACGCCTTCATCTTTTCCTTCCCCGCCTCGTCCTTCACGCCCTCGGTCGTCACGCGGATGATGTCTTCATCGCTCATCTCCGCCTGCACCTTCGCATCCGTGTAGTCTTTCACCTTGAGGCGCTTTCCGGCCTTCGTCTGGCCCTTGCCATCCGCGCCATGGCATTTCTGGCAGTGGTTCTCCCAGTTCTCCGCCACGGGCGCTGCCTGGCTGACGACCGCGGGAAACGCAAACGCAAGGCCAAGGAGAATAATCTTCGAGATGGAGTTCATGATTTCGGGTGTTGGAAGGGTTGGACCGCTCTTCGGGGTTCGCTGCAGCTTGCCCGAATCTCCGCGTGAGCACTGCGCATCTCTTGGCAGCCTCCGCGCAAAGTTTGCGTCCGCGCGCGAAATCCATGCGCAGCCGCCCCGCACTTTCTGCCACCCCCGTCACAAACTTTGAACAGCAGACCACAAGGAATGCGCAGCACCGCCCCGCCGCTTCAGGCATCCTCCACCCGCGCGCGCCGCCTTCCGCGAATCGCCACCCAACTCCTTCCCTTTTCTCCATGCGCACGCTCTTGCGCGATCTTCGCGACATCCTCTGCTCCCTCAAATTCACCGTCGCCCTCCTCGCGCTCTCGATCGTCCTCGTCCTCGCCGCGACCCTCGACCAGGTGAACATCGGCGTCTGGGCCGTGCAGGCGAAATACTTCCACGCCTGGGCCGTCTTCTGGCCCGTCGGCGATCTGTCCCTCGCGATCTTCCCCGGCGGCTACACCCTCGGCGCCCTCCTCCTCGCCAACCTCGCCGCCGCCCACCTCTTCCGCTTCAAACTCACCTGGCGCAAGTCCGGCATCTACCTCGTCCACTCCGGCCTCATCGTCCTCCTCCTCGGCGAACTCTTCACCGGCCTTTTCCAAAACGAATACCACCTGCGCATCGCCCACAACGAAACGAAGAACTACGCCGAGAGCTACCGCCGCGTCGAACTCGCCCTCGTCGACACCACCGATCCCGACGCCGACCAAGTCACCGCCATCCCCGAAGCGATCCTCGCGAAACACACCTCCGTTCAACACCCCGCCCTCCCGTTCCGCGTCGCCGTCCGCCACTTCTACCCCAACTCCACCCTCCAGCTCCGCCGCGCCAACCCTCACGCCGCCCCGTCGCACGCCACCGCCGGCGTCGGCCCCCAACTCATCGCCACACCCCAGCCGCTCACCTACAAGCAGGACGAGCGCAACATGCCGTCCGCCTTCGTCGACCTCATCGGCCCCGACGGCTCCCTCGGCACCTATCTCGTCTCCACGCTCCTCCTCGAACCGCAGCGCTTCGAACACGCCGGCCGCATCTACGAAATCTCCCTCCGTTTCGCCCGCCACTACCTGCCGTTCTCCCTCACGCTGCTCAAATTCACCCACGACCGCTACGCCGGCACCAACATCCCCAAAAATTTCTCCAGCCGCGTCCGCCTCACCACGCCCGACGGCATCGACGATCGCGAGGTCCTCATCTTCATGAACAACCCGCTGCGCTACGCGGGCCTCACGTTCTACCAGGCCGGTTTCGAAAACAACGACACCACCTCCATCCTGCAGGTCGTCCGCAACCCGAGCTGGCTCCTTCCCTACATCGCCTGCGTCGCGATGACCCTCGGCTTCCTCATCCAGTTTGGCATCCATCTCTTCACCTTCGCCAAACGCCGCTCCTCTCCCAGCGCCTCGCAGCCAGCCACTCCGCTCCCGCAGCCGAAGTCCGCTCTAAAAAGAGGGGTGCCCGAAGGGCGGGGTGTGTCCAACGCTCCAAATCGCCCCAAACGCCTCCTTCCCTTCGCCGTCCTCCTCCTCGCCACCTTCGCGGTCCTCGCCACCCTCCGCACCCCGAATCCGAAATCCGAATACGACCTCACCGCCTTCGGCCGTCTCCCGACCCTCGTCAACGGTCGCCTCAAGCCCCTCGACACCGTCGCGCGCACCTCGCTCCTCGTCTTCCAAGGCCGCCAGCGCGTCACCGCGCCCGACGGCCGCCGCATCTCGCCCACCGAATGGCTCCTCGATGTCTTCTTCCGCCCCGACGTCGCGCAGCATTACCAGACTTTCGAAATCATCCACCCCGACGTCCTCGCCCTGCTCAATCTCTCCACCGACGACGGCGCCGGCGGCAAACGCTTCTCCTATCNTCAGATCTCCCACGGCCTCGTNGAACTCGACCGNCAGGGCAAACTCGCCGAGGGCGTCGAAAGCGCGCTCCGCACNCCCTTCCAGCGCGCCGTCCTCACGCTCCGCCAGAACCTNGTCCTGTATCAGCGCCTCCAGCACAGCCTCGACGTCCCGCGCATGACCCGTGGCCACGAGCGTGGGCGAGCGGACGAAAACGCGACCACCCCCGACTTCCTCACCCAACTCTCCACTTTCGAAAAGACCGCGCCCGCCGGCCTCGCCGCGCTCCGCGCCCGCCGCGCCAACGAACCCCACGAGGCCGACCTCGCCCGCGCCTTCGCCGATCTTTCCCAAGGTTTCGCGACGATCGAAGCCTACGGCTACCTCCTCCCGATCCCCCCCGTCGCGAACAAGTCCGACCCGCTCCTCTGGCGCAATCTCGGCGTCTCTCTTCGCGAAACCCTCGCCGGCGCTCCCCTCAACCCCGCCGTTTCCACCTTCGCCTCCCTCGGCCTCGCTTGGCGCAACGATCAACCCGACGCCTTCAACACCGCCGTCCACACCTACCGCGCCTCCCTCGAATCCGAGATCCCGTCGATTCTCCGCAAGACCGATGTCGAAGCCCGCTTCAACTCCTCCCAGCCTTTCTACACCGCGACCGTTCTCTACGTCCTCGCCTTCCTCTTCGCCGTGTTCTCCTGGCTCCGCTGGCCCGACGCCCTCGGTCGCTCCGCCTTCTCGCTCCTCGTCCTCGCGTTCGTTCTCACGACCGCCGGCATCGCCGTCCGCATGTGGCTCGAAAACCGCCCGCCCGTCACCAACCTCTACTCCTCCGCCCTCTTCGTCGGCTGGGGCGCCGTCGCGCTCTGCGTCCTCCTCGAGCGCATCTACAAAAACGCCATCGGCAGCGTCGCCGCCGGTATCATCGGTTTCGCTACACTGCTCATTGCGCACCACCTCTCGCTCGGCGGCGACACGCTCGAGATGATGCGCGCCGTCCTCGACTCCAACTTCTGGCTCGCGACCCACGTCGTCACCATCGCCATCGGCTACTCCGCCACCTTCCTCGCCGGCGCCCTCGCGCTCATCTACGTCTTCCGCGGCCTCTTCACNAAATCCCTCGATCCCCGCACCGCCGACACCCTNGCGCGCATGGTCTACGGCATCGTNTGCTTCGCCACGCTCTTCAGCTTCGTCGGCACCGTCCTCGGCGGCATCTGGGCCGANCAATCNTGGGGACGCTTCTGGGGTTGGGACCCNAAAGAAAACGGCGCTCTCNTCATCGTCCTCTGGAATTCGCTCATTCTCCACGCCCGCTGGGGCGGCATGATCAAAGCCCGCGGCCTCATGGTCCTCGCGATCTTCGGCAACCTCGTCACCGCCTGGAGCTGGTTCGGCGTGAACATGCTCGGCGTCGGACTCCACAGCTACGGCTTCATGGAATCCGGCTTCCGCTGGCTCCTCGCCTTCGCTCTCTCCCAACTCCTCCTCATGCTCCTCGCCGCCACCCCCCTCGAAAAGTGGCGCAGCCCCCTAAAATAACCCTCAAACCACGATCGGACACGAATTCACACGAATACGTCTTCCTCCATTCGTGTCCTTTCGTGTCCATTCGCGGTTCCTACTCTGGTCGGATCTCTCCGCCGCCCCCCTTTTTTTGCGTTTCCTGCGCCTCTTTGCGCTCTCTGCGGTTACAAAAACTCCCTCCTCGCCTCCCCCTCGAAATCGAAAATCCAAAATCGAAATTCGAAAATCCCAATCCCTCTCACCTTCCCACCCAAGCCCCCGCCTCCCGGGCCAGCCGCCGCCCGCTCGCGATGCAATTGCTCAGTGAAATCCCATCGCGCCCATTCCCGCCGATGAACAGCCCCGGCGCCGCCCCTTCCGCCTTCGCGCAAATTTCCAGATAGCGCCCATAGCCGAGCGTGTATTGCGGAATCGCCCGCGGCCACCGCTTCACGTGCACGAACACCGGCTCGCCGCGCGCACCCACCAGCCCCCGCAACTCGCCCCGCACGAGCTCAACCAGCTCCGGCTCCGACAGTTGAGCGAGCTCCGGCTGCCGCGCCCCGCCCACAAATGTCGTCAGCGCCACATGTCCTTCCGGCGCTCGCCGCGGGAAAAGCGAGCTCGAAAACAACGAGCCCAGCACCTGCCCCTGCTCCACCTCCGGCACCAGCACGCCGAATCCATCGAGCGGATGCGCCACCGCCTCGCGTCTCCATCCTGTGAATACAGACGCCACCGGCGCATGTTCGATTCGCGCCAGCTCCTTCAACTCCTTCGCCTGCGCAAATCCCTCGAATCCGATCGCCGCCAACCCATCCGGCGGCACGGCGCAGATCACCGCCGAAAAGGTTTCCTTCAACATCACCCCCGCCACCTCGAACTCGATCTCCCACTCCCCCCCCGCCCGACGCACCGTCCGCACCCGCACGCCGCGGCGCACCACTCCTCGCAACAAATGCTCCATCGTTCGCGGCAGCTCCTGCAGTCCGCCGCGAAACGAAAACATCCGCCCCGTCGGCCCGCCGCTCGTGTTCTTTCGCGCGATCGCGCCACGGATCAGCGACCCATGCTCCTGCTCCAGCTTCCACAGCTTCGGAAATCCATGCTTCACCGACAGCCGCGTCGGATCCCCCGCATACACCCCGCCGACAAACGGATTCACCGCATAATCCAAAAACTCCTGCCCGAGCCGCCGCCGCACAAACTCCGCCACGCTCTCCTCCGTGTCCGCCGGCGCCTTCGGCCGAAACGGCTCGCCCAACAGCGCGAGCTTCGCCTTCCACGAAAAGAGTCCCGTCAACGCAAACGCCACCGGCGACGCCGGCATCGCCTCCATCACGTCGTCGCGCACCACATACCGCTTCTTCGCCGCCGGCGCCGCATACACGCGTTGCTTCGCGAGTCCCACTTCCTCGATCAGCTTCGGCACCTCCGGCGAGTTCTCCATCATCGCATTCGGCCCGGTCTCATGCAGCCACTCGCCCGTGCGATAACTCCCGATCGACCCGCCGACCTTCGACCCCGCCTCGAACACCACCACCGGATGCCCCGCCCGCTGCAACGTCCACGCCGCAGTCAGTCCGGTGATGCCTCCGCCAATCACCGCCACCGCCGCGCGCGCTTCGCCGCCCGCGCGCAATCGCGCGCTCCCGATCTCCGCCGGCGCTTTCATCGCTCGTCGCGCCGATCGCTCCGCTCCACCCGCACCCGCTTCAATGCCTTCCGCGGCCACTCCGCCGCCTCCCAACGCGCCCACAGCGCAAACACCGCCGCCAACGAAACCAGAGTGAGAAGGGTGATAGCATTCATGGTGTGATGAGGTTGGCTGATTCTAGCCCCTCCCCTCACACCTCGCTGCGCCCCTCTTGCCCGGAGCCGCGCAAATCTTGTCGTCCCAAAAGACGCGCTACTTGCCCGCACCGCGCGCGCTCAACCGCGCCCGCCCTTCAACAACACCAGATGATCCACGCCGCTCTGCTCGAACTCCCGCCAATACGCGTCCTGCATCTCCGCCAGTTTTTCCTCGTGCTCCGGCTCCAGCTCCTCCGCCTCCGCGGCGCTTCCGATCTCCGCGCGCAGATCCCGCGCCGCCAGCCGCGCCACCAGCTCCGCCCAAAACGTGTCCTCCGCAAAAGCATCCAATTTCTCCGCCGCCACGCCTTCCGTCACGCGCTCGTTGAGAAACAACTCCCCGTTCACATCCGATTCGACGAGATCCGCGCATCCGAACACCTCCGCCATTCCGAAGAGTTTCTGCGCCAGATCTTCATAACGTTCCGGCATCGTCGCCGGATCGTCCGCTCGCGCTCCCGCGACCGACAGCCCCATGTGCACCAGCTCCAGCAGCCGCGCAAACTCCTTCGTCGTGAACGATACTTTCATCCTCGCACTGCACGCATTCGCCCCACCACCCGCAAGGGCGGAAATCGTTCCCGCCACCCGCCCGCTTACGCTTTCGCCATCTGCTGCAGCACCTCGCGCGTCGCCGCATCCGCCGGCAGGAACGTTTCGATCGCGAGTTCCGCCGCCGCCACATTCAACGCCGATCCAAACACCGTCGTCGCGCTCAGAAACGACAGCTCCCCGAGCGGCGTGCGCAACCGCAGCGGCACCACGATCGGCAGCTCCCCGCCGGCATCCTCCTTCACCCCCGTGCGTTGCGAATCCTTCAAATGCGCCTCGTAGCCGGCGAGCTCGTTGCGCAGCTCCACCAACACCGGATCCTTCGTGCGATCGATGTCGTGCGCCAGCCGCCGCAAAACATACCCCCGCCACTCGGCCAGGTTCGCGATCTGCGGCGCCAACCCCTGCGGGTGCAGACTGATCCGCAACACGTTTACCGCGCCTTGCAACAGCGACGGCGCCACGCCCCCCATCAGTTGCCGCGCGGGCCGGTTCGCATCGACCAGATTCCAATGCCGGTCCACCGCCAGCGCCGGACTCGGCTCCAGACCGTTCAACATCAACCGCATCGCCGCGCGCACCGCTTCGAGTGACGGATCGCTCATCGGCGCCGCGCTGTAGGCCGGCGCAAACCCCGCCCCGAGCAACAGCGCGTTCCGCTCGCGCACCGGCACATCGAGCAGCTCGAACAGCCGCATCAACATCTCGCGACTCGGCCGCGCGCGCCCGTTTTCCACGAAACTCAGATGCCGCGTCGACACGCCCATGTCATCCGCGAGCTGCATCTGGCTGCGACGCCGGTGCAACCGCCAGTCGCGCAACGCCGTTCCCAACACATAGTCCGTCGCCATCGCATCGGGCGAGCTCACGCGGCAGGAGTTCATCTTTACCTTCGAGGTAATGGCCGCCCCTCCCCCAGGCAAGATAGACTCCCGCCATGAACTCCTCCGCCTCCTCCACTCACCTTCACGTCGCCGCCAAGCCGACCTTGCTCTCCCGGCTGCTCTCCGTTTCACCCCGCACCACCTTCGCCGTCGACGCGATCATCACCGGCCCGTTCACCGTCGCGCTCGCTTTGCTTCCCGCCGGTCTGCGTGAACTCCTCGGATTTTCCGACGCCCTCCTGAAAGTCGCCGTGATCATTCTCGTGCCCTTCGTCGCCGCCCTCGCTCTTCACTGCCTGACCGGCGCGCGTCACCGCGGCATCAGCTACGCGCTCGTCGTCGGAAACATCGCGTGGGTCCTCCTCAGCATCGCAGTGATCCTCGGACCGTGGTTCTCCTTCCCGCCCTGGGGCATCGCCTTTGTCGTAGGTCAGGCCCTGCTCGTCGACGTCCTCGCAACCTGGCAGTTCCTCGCCCTGCGTCGGCAGCGCTGAGATCGTCCGAAAACTCGCTCCGTCATCACCTACTCTCCCTCGCGGTGAGCGCCCGCCCGTTCGAGCAGGCGCTCACCGCACGCTGCTGCCCAGCCGGCGCAATCGCGCCGCCGACCAGCCAATCGGCCGCCGGCAGCGCCCGCACACCCTCGCGCGCTCGGTAGCTAAAATCCGGATACGCCAGCCAAGCGACCGGCGCGTGCTTTCGCGCCGGCCATATCCTCACAGCCAGCGCCAAACGAGCTACATCGCCGCACCAACTTACAAGCGGCGTCATCTCTGCCCGCGCCTACAAGCAAGCGCGACCGCGACTCCATTTTCTCGATACGGCGCGATGCGGGGGCATTCAGCCCCACGATTTCCGCTCAAAAACAATTCATGATTCAAAGCCGACGGCCCGCGGGCCGGGGCACCAGCCGTGCTAAATGGGTCGCGTCAGCGGTATTCGTTCACCTGCACACACACATACGACCGACTTCATCATGACAAATCTCGCGCGTTTCGTCGGCGCGGCGGCCCTTGCCGGCTCCGCCTCGCTTGCTCTTGCACAGTCTGCACCATCCACGAAAACGCCCGCCGAAGCACTGGAGCCCGCCGTCATCCTCGACCGCTTTGTCGTCGAGGAATCGGTTGACGATCCACTCGGCATGCTGCCCGAGCGCCCCATCGAGGGCGCCTTCGGTTTCCAAAAATCGATCCTCGATACGCCTCGCTCCGTCTCGCTCGTGAGCGCCGAGGTCATCGATGCGATGGCACTCTCGGCCGTCGAAGATCTGGTGCGCGTGGTTCCCGGCGTGTTCACCGTTACGCGCTTCGGGATCCAGGGCGGCATCGATGTCCGCAATGTTCCCGCCGACACCTATTTCCGCGGGATGAAACGCATCAATCTCCAGGGCCACGGCCGCTCCGTCCTTGCCGCCATGGATCAAATCGAGGTTGTCAAAGGCCCGCCTTCGCCGATCTACGGCATGGGTAAGATCGGCGGTTACACCAACATGGTTCCGAAGGCCGGCCGCGCTAAAACCGGCGGCTACTTGTCCGAAAACCAGGGACTCGTCCAGGTCGTGGGCGGCTCGTTCCGAAAGTTCGAAGCCTCCGCCGGGATCGGGGGGCCGCTGAAGATCGGCGACAAAAAGGGCGGTTTCTACGTCTACGGCCTGCTCGAAGATTCCGAGGCTTACATTCGCCACGTTCCCATCGGACAGAAGATTCTCCAGGCCGCGATCAGTCTCGACGACGCCGTCGGTCCTCTCCGCCTCGAAACCGGCTTCAGCTATCAGCTCAGCAACACTGCCGGCGCGTTTCCCGGACGCATAACTCAGGACTGGATCGACCACGGTGTCCACATCACCGGCCGACCCCTCGTGAACCTCGACGCCAATAATAACGGCGCCATCGGCTACTACGAATACCACTTCGGCTCTCCCGTGCGTGGCACGCTCAGCAACAATAACGCGCCTCTCGGTCAGCGCTTCACCTGGCCCGTCGATCCCACCACCGGCCAGCCGTATCCACTTGGCCAATTCCCGGCCATTTCCGGCATTCCCAAGACGATGTATGACTACCTCGTCGCTCACCCGGAGGCGGACCCCACCGGTCTCCTTCGTGCCCAGGGTGTCGGTGGCCCGCTGCCCGCCTCCGGCCAGCTGCCAGTCGGCTTCGTCCTCGATCCGCGCACCGTCGGCACCACTCAGATCGACTACCGCAATCCCTCCGCTTATGAGCGCGACCTCCAGGCCGAATTCATCATCGGTTATCTCGACTTCATCTACGACTACAATCCCGACTTCACATTCAAGAACCAGCTCTTCTTCGACAGTCAGGATCAATATAAGGTCTCCGGGACACCTTCCGGCGGAAAGCAGGACGTCTACGTCTTCGAGGAAAAAGCCACGGTCACCTACCGGCTCTCCAATCTCCCGCACTGGCTGAGCGTGAACACGCTCGCTTCGGGTAACTTCCGCTTCACCCGCGCCACCGGTTACCGCTACGGCGGCGACTTCGGCGGAGGCTACCGGGTCGACGCCATGGGCGAGTTCGGCGTCTTCGATCCCAACGCCAACTTCGCGCACCCATTCGACAATCCCGACTTCGTGGATGGCGACGGCGCTCCCTGGACTTCAAGCTATCGCACCGCGTATTCGGAAATCGGATTCGGCGCGATGCTCGATATCGACGTCGCCCGTCACTTCAATCTACTCGTCGGCGGACGCATCGACGGATCGGAAGCCGAAAACCGAGACCACGCCGCGTGGATTGTAAACTCCGGCACATCGGCCAGCCCCGGCAGTATGGAAACCGCCGACAGCTACACGAAAGGCTGGGACACCGGCACGTCCTGGAGCGCCAGCCTCACCTACACCGGCTTCGACAAGATCCGCCCCTACTTCACCGCCGCGCGCTCCAGCCTCACGCTCGAGTCCAACAACAACAGCATGGACAACGCCGTAATCGACGCCGGTCACATCGGAGAAGGCCAGATCCTCGAAGCTGGAATCAAGACCAGCCTGCTCAACAACCAGCTCTTCATCACCCTCGCCGCCTACGAACAAACGCGCACGGATGTCTCACCGAACTCCGACTCGTCCATCCTTAGCGCCGAGGTTTCCTCCACCAAGACGCGCGGCACCGAACTCGAAATCAAATGGGTGCCGAACAAACAATTCTCCGCGTCCTTCTACGCCATCGTTCAGAAAACGATCTACGATCCCGTCCGCACCGGCACCATCTGGATCAACGCCAACTGGCTCGGCTTCCAGGACGTCGTCGATCCCGCCACGGGCAAAGTCATCTATCCCGCCGAGGCCTTCGGATTCGGCGGCAAGCTGAACCTCGCGGTGCCGCAGGCCGTCGCGAACCTGTATCCAGAAAAACAGGGACAGCCCGAAAATCAGTTCGGCATCAGCAGCATCTACACGCTGCCGAACGGCCTCGGGTTCACGCTCAGCGGAAACTACTTCTCCAGCACCTACTCCGGCCGCTGGCAGCTGCTTCGGCTTCCGCCCACCCGCACCATCAACGTCGGCCTTTTCTACTCCTACAAGAATTGGCGGTTCAAACTCGACGTCTTCAACATTACCGACGACCTCAGCTTCCGCGCCCGCAGCGGCGGCGACGGCAGCGAAACGCTCGTCACGGTGAACCCGGAACGCCGCTTCCAGTTCACGACCACCTACAGCTTCTAGCCTCAACCTCGGCCGCACCGCTCGCACGGTGCGGCCGAACTTTTTCCACATGAAATTCTTCGCCCCTGCCTTCCTCTGCGCCCTCGCCGCGCCCGCGCTCGCACTCGCCTCCCCGAGCCCCGCCCTCGAAAAGAAAATCCACACCCTCCTCGATCAGGACAAAATCTACGCCTCGCTGCGCGAAGCCGATTTCCGCGCCCTCGGCGCCGGCTTCGATCTTCCCGATGGCGGCAAGCACGTCACCGAACTCGCCCTCGCCGCGCCCGGTGGCGCCTTCGATCCTCGCGACCTCGAGAAGATCCCCGCCGAAACGCTCGGCTACGAGGCCAAGTGGTGCGTCGAACGCTTCACTTACTACAACCTCGAGTGGGACATCACCGGCCTGCGGCTCACCTCGCTCGATCCCGAAGCGAAGAACTACCCGTGGCTCGTCATCATGAACGGCGGCGCCGCCAACGTGTATGAGTTCTATGTCGACCTGAAGAGCCGCCCGGGCTGGGGCCAGTATCTCGCTCAGAAACTCAACGTATTCATCGTCTCAATACCCGGAAACTTCAAATACGGCGGCTGGCCGGAACCGATCGACTCCGAAAAACGCCAGCCCGCCTACCTTCTCGATCGCGAGCTCTCTCCCGACGAATACAACGTCCGCCACGCGATCTACACCAACCGCCTGATCATGCACGGGCTCGAGCAGCTCGTGATGAAACACACCTCCGGCGATCTCTTCATGATCGGCCACTCCACCTCGGGCGAACTCGCGTTCCTTTCCTACGAATATCCCGCCCTCGCCGCCCGCCTCAAAGGCCGCTTTCTCGGCTGGGGCTCCGGCGGCCCTGCCCGCGTTCACGCCATCCGCGCCGTCAAGGAACCGCAGTTCGAACGCGACTACGGCCGCAATCCGCCGCCGCTCCACCAGCTCAACCGCCGCAGCGCGCAAGGCTACAGCGGCGGCTACTCCCGCTGGCTCAATCCCCTCTACGAACCCGGCTTCTCCACAAAACAGATCGCCGAGAAATGGATGGAAGCCGAAGGCGTCCGCCGCCCGATGTTCAAGCAACCGCTGCAGGATCTCGAACACGCCGCCCGCGGTTGGGAACGCATCGGCGATGTCACCCGCCAGATCGAGGTCCTGCTGGAAAAGGCCGGCAATCCCTGGGGCATCAACATCGATGAGGTCCAAAAGGATCTCTTCTCCACCGCCTACACGCGCATGGACGGCTTCAACCAGATGGTCTGGTGCGTCGCCCACTACGACCGCAATCACTGGGTCCCCGAAACGCCGATGGAATCCTGGGAAGTATTTCTCGCGAAGGAATTCCGCCTGAAGAATCCGGACGCCAAGGTCCGCATCATCGTGTGGGACCTCCCCATGACCCACTACGGCCACGTCGAACTCCCCCGCCAACTCGCCGCCGCGTTCTACAGCGTCGTCCGCTGGTTCAAGTGAAACGCCTCTCCTCCGCGCCATGACTTCGAAACTTCTCCGCTCCACCTTCCTTTCCGCCGCGACCCTCGCGTGCTTGCCCCCCGCATTCGCCGACTTCTCCAACGGCAAAATCGCCGCGCTCCTCGACCAGCCGAAAAGTTACGTGATGCTCGCCGAGCCCGACTTCCGCGCACTGAAGCTCCCGCTTCCCGATGGCGGCAAACACGTCACCGAACTCGCCCTCGCCGCCCCCGGCGGTGCCTTCGATCCGCGCGATGTCGCCAAGCTCGATCCCAAGCTTCTCGGCTACAAGGCCGACTGGTTCGTCGAACGATTCACCCGCTACAACCTGCCTTGGGATATCGGCGGCCTCCGCCTCACTAGCAACGATCCGGACGCAAAGAACAAACCGTGGGTCGTCATCCTCAACGGCGGCGCCGCCAACATCTACGAGTTCTACATCGATCTGAAAAATCGTCCCGGCTGGGGCCAATACCTCGCCCAGAAACTCAACGTATTGATCGTTTCGATACCCGGAAACTTCCGCTACGGCGGCTGGGAGGAGCCAATCGCCACGCGCAAGCCCGCCTTCCTCCTCGATCGCGATCTCACCGCGGACGAAGAGCTCATCTACAACTCCGTCTTCACTTTCCAGGTGATCCTGCAGGGCCTGAAGCAGCTCATCGTGAAACACACCTCGGGCGACCTGCTCATCGTCGGCCACTCGACCGGCGGCGAACTTCCCGCCCTCGCCGAAACCGATCCCGAACTCAAAGCCCGCCTCAAAGGTCGCTACCTGGGCTGGGGCAGCGGCGGCCCCGTCAGCATCAAGGCCGCCATCGCGGCGCAAAAAGCCGCCAACCCCAATTTCACTCCCGCTCCGACACTGACGGGCGGCGGCGGAGGCGGAGGCGCCGGACGCAACTGGACCGAATCCGGCGAGTTTTGGCTCAACACCATGGCCCGTCGCACCCCGCAGGTCTACAGCCGCGTCTACAGCCGCTGGCTCAACCCGCTCTACGAGCCCGGCATGTCCGTCTTCGACATCGCGACCAAATGGCTCGAGGTCGAAGGCCGCCGCCGCGCCAATTTCAAGCAGCCGCTCCAGGACCTCGAGCACAGTGACAACTTTAAGATGAAGGGCGAGGTCGAGGTTGCCATCGAGCGCGCGCTCGCGAAAACCGGCAATCCTTGGAAAATCAATCTCGAGGAGGTCCAAAAAGACCTCTGCTCGACCAGCTTTGCGCCCACCACCGGCTACAAGACCATGGTCTGGTGCGTCGCGAAACTCGATGGCCACTGGAACGCGCTCTATCCGGACGCCGGCACTGACGTTACGATTGCCAAGGAATACCTCCGCCGCAATCCCGACGCCAAGATCCGCGTGATCGGCTGGGATCTCAACCTCACCCACTACGGCCACGTCGAGCTCCCCGAGCACCTCGGCGCCGCGTTCATCGACGTCGTCGATTGGATGATGAAACAGGACACCTGAACCACTCCACCGCACCGCCCGCCACTTCCCGCCATGCACCGCTCCACGCTCTCGCCTCTCGCTCCGCTGAAACCACTCCTGTGGCTTCTGTTGCTAACCATTGTTTCCTGCCTGCTCTCGCTTCCTGTGTTCGGCACACCGTCGATCGAACAGAAGATCCACGCCCTGCTCGACGACGCCAAATCGCCCTACGTCTCCCTCGACACCGATTCGTTCATGTCGATCGGCTGGGACCTTCCCGATGGCGGCAAACACGTCACCGAACTCGCCCTCGCCGCGCCCGGCGGCGCCTTCGATCCTCGCGATCTCGAAAAGATCCCCGCCCAGACGCTCGGCTACGAGGCCAAGTGGTGCGTCGAACGCTATCGTCACTACAACCTCGACTGGGACATCACCGGCCTCCGTCTCACCTCCCTCGATCCCGAAGCAAAGAAATATCCCTGGCTCGTCATCATGAACGGTGGCGCCGCCAACGTCTACGAGTTCTACGTCGACCTGAAAAACCGTCCCGGCTGGGGCCAGTATCTCGCCCAGAAGCTGAACGTATTCATCGTTACGATACCGGGAAACTTCAAATACAACGGCTGGGACGAACCCGTCTCCAGCGAGGAACGCCAGCCCGCCTACCTTCTCGACCAGGAGCTCTCGATGGAGGAATACGAGCTGCGAAACTGCCTGCTCACGAACACCAACGTGATGAAGGGCCTGAAGCAGCTCCTGATGAAACACACCACCGGCGACCTGCTGCTCATCGGCCACTCCACCTCGGGCGAGATGGCGATGCTCGCCAACAACGACCCCGAGCTCCGCGCGCGCACCAACGGCCGCTACCTCGGCTGGGGTAGCGGCGGCCCCGCGCGCATGGACCGCGTGCGCGATGCCCGCGAAGCGTCCGGGGAAATCGAGCCACGCCCCGCGCGCAATCCCGCCGGCAGCAACGCCACCGCCACCAACGCTCCCCGCGAGCGCACGCCCCTCCACAAACTCTCCCGCCGTAACGCCAAGGGCTACTCCGGCGGCTACAGCCGCTGGCTTAATCCTCTCTACGAGCCCGGCGATTCTACCTACCAGATCGCCGAAAAATGGATCAACGCCGAAGGCCGCCGCCGCGCGCAATTCAAGCAGCAGATTCAGAGCATCGAGCACGGCGGCGACATCGACCTGAAGGGTTGGATCGAAGTCTCGATCGAGAAGATCCTCGAAAAAACCGGCAACCCTTGGGGCGTGAATCTCGAGGACGTCAGCACCGAGCTTTTCTCCACGCACTACACGCGCATGGACGGTTACAAACAGATGGTCTGGACCGTCGCGCACTACGACCGCAACCACTGGGTCCCCGAAGACCCGATGAAGAGCGTCGAGGTCTTCTTCGCCAACGAATACCGCCGCAAGAATCCCGACGCCGCGATCCGCATCATCGTCTGGGATCCGCTGATGACCCACTACGGCCACGTCGAACTCCCGAAGCAGCTCGCCGCCGCCACCTACCACGTCGTCCGCTGGTTCAAATAAATTTGGGTTGCCCGTTCTTGATCACAGCGCCGGGGCCTCGAGCCCCGGCGCTTTTTTTAAGCTTTCGCCAACCACGCTCGACCCAGTCCTGCCGCGGCGAACGCCGCTTTCAACCGCTCTCGCGTAAACGGCACCGTCCGCACCCGCACGCCCGTAGCATCGAAGAGTGCGTTTCCAATCACCGCCGCGACCGGACGTGTAGCCGGCTCACCCGCGCCATACATCTTCGCGTCCGGCCGGTTGTTCAACATCACGATGTCGACCGCCTCCGGAATCTCGGTGATATCCAGAGCTGGATACGTCGCCCAATCCACGCTGGTCACTTCGTTCGCCGTGAACTGAACCGCCTCGTGCAGAGTCCGACTCAAACCGTGCATCAAGTTGGCCTCGATCGTTCCTCTCAGACTGCCGGGGTTGATCACGAACCCGCAATCATGCGCCACCACGAATCGGTTCACCTTCAGTTCACCCGTTTCTAGATTCACCGTCACTTCTGCGACGAGCGCCACCACCGTCCCATTCCGCGGAGCATAGGCGATCCCTCGTCCTGTGCGTATCACACCGGTTTGCCCCCTATTCGGAGACGCCCGCCGCGTCCACCCCGCCCGCTCCGCCGCCGCTTCCACGACCGCGCGCTCGCGAGCGTTGGTCAAATAACGCAGTCGAAACTCCACCGGATCCACCCCCGCCGCCGCCGCGAGTTCGTCGATGAAACACTCGCTCGCGAAACACGTCGCCATCCCGTCGGGATCCCGCAGATGCGCGGTCCTCAAACCGGTCGCAATCGACTGCTCCCACGCGACGAGATGCGACACCTTCCGCTTGTGCGGAAACCCATACGACTCCGCCGAGAACTGAAACCGGTCCGTGCTCTTCGTTGCCATCCCGCCAATCAACTGCGACGACAACGCATCGCCCGCCTCCGACGTGCTTGAAGGACGGATACGCGCGGAAAATCCCCGTGCTTCATACGCCAACGCCGCCACCGAGCCGTCCGCGTCCAGTCCGCCTCGCATCTGCACCGTGATCGGCGGACCTTTCGGATCCCACGCCGTGCCGTCCCGCCGCATATATTGCACCCGCACCGGCCGACCGACCGCTTCCGACAGGATCACCGCATCCATCGCGGCGTCGTCGGCATCGTTCATCCCATACGATCCTGGTCCCGGCAGCCAGATCACGCGCACCTCCGACATCGATCGCTTCAGCCATTGCGCCACCGCCTGCCGCAACGGGTAGGGTTTCTGACCACCCATCCACACCGTCACACTTTCCGGCCGAACGTCCGCCACGCCGCACGCTGGCCCCATGCACGCGTGCGACTGAAATGGATACGAATAATCGGCTTCCAGCACCGTCGCCGCTCCAGCGAGCGCCGCGTCCACGTCGCCGGTCGTGCCCTTTTCCACTTGGGTGCTTTTCGGCAGCTCCGTTCTCAAGTGTTCATAGAGCTCCACATAGCCGGCCGGAAACTGCGCTGCGCCTTCGCTCCAATTGAGCCGCAACTCCCGCGCCGCACGCACCGCCTGATACTCCTCCTCGCACACCACCGCCACGAAATCTCCCCGCGTCACCACGCGCACCAAACCAGGAAGGGCTTGCCCTGCCTCCACTCCGATCAGACGCGCGCCCGTTCGCGGGGGCCGGATCACGCGGGCGTGCAGCATGCCGTCTAACTTGAAATCGACGAGATACTCGTAGCTCGCCGTCACCTTCGGCGGGATGTCCACCCGCGGCACCGCCTGCCCCACCAACGTATACTGTTCCGCCGGCTTCTCCGGTGCCGTCTCGCTAAGCCTGAGCTCAAATTTCCGCCCCCCGATCAACTTCGCATAGCTCACCGTCCGACCCGGTTCACCTTCCACGCTCACGACGCCGTCACGCACATCCAAGGCGTCGACCGGCGCGCGCAACTCCTCCGCCGCGCGCGCCAGTAACTCCCGCCGCGCCTCCGCTGCCGCCCGCCTCATCGCCGGCACCCCTTGCATGATGCCATTGCTCGAGCCCGTTCCACGTTGATCGACGGTCGTCGCCGTATCGCCCATCCGTATCGTCACCTGCGCCAGCGCCACGTCCAGCTCCTCGGCCACAACTTGCGCGAACGCCGTGCTCACGCCCATTCCCGCTTCGATCTTGCCCACCGAAGCGATCACACTCCCATCGGCCAGCACCGCCAGCCACGAATCCAATCGCGTCGGATCGACGGTCGCGCCGCCACTATCGTCCTCGTCCCCCGCCCCACGAAGCGGCAGCGACATCGAAACCATCAACACCCCCGCTGCGCCGAGAAACTCGCGCCGCGTAAAACCCGCCACACTCTCTTTCGCATTCATGCGACTACCTTTTCCGCCAACTCGGCTGCGGCACGCTTGACTGCGCGAAACAGGCTCAGGTGCGTTCCACATCGGCATTTCAAGCCGCTCAACGCCGTCTTCAATTCGTCATCACTCGCCCTCGGCTTCGTTCGCAGCACCGCCGCCGCCGTCATGATCCACCCGTTAATGCAGTAACCGCACTGCGCCGCCTGCTCGTCGACGAACGCTTTCTGCACCGGATGCAGCTCTCCGTCCCGAGCCAGACCATCAAGCGTCGTCACCTCCGCGCTCCCAACGCTTCCCACCGGACAAACACATGACCGCACCGCTTCGCCTTCCAGATGCACGGTGCAGGCTCCGCACTGCGCCAGTCCGCAACCGAACCGCGGTCCTTTCAATCCCAACGCATTCCGCAGCACATACAGCAGCGGCGTCTCCGGCTCCTCCGAAATCCGGCACACCCGTCCATTCACCTTCAGTTCGATCGATGTTTTCATGAACTAGATCTCCTCAACCACCGATGACCAAATGATCCGGTGGTCTCACTCCGACTTCTTCCCCTCGTCCACCCATCTCCGTGCCTTCGTCCTTCTGGGGTTCATTCCTTTCCTCAACCTTCTCCCGTCCGCACATCAGAAGAAACATCGCGGGCACGACATACAGCGTCAGCACACTCCCCACCAACAGCCCACCGATCACCGCGATCCCCATCGACACCCGGCTCTCCGCTCCCGCTCCCAACGCCAGCGCGATCGGCAGCGTGCCCAGGATCGTCGCCGCCGTTGTCATCAGAATCGGACGCAGCCGCGTATCCGCGGCCTCCATCACCGCCTCCCGCGCCGCCCGCCCGTCATGCACCCGCTGCAGCGTGAACTCCACCAGTAGTATCCCGTTTTTGGTTACAAGCCCCACCAGCATGATCATGCCGATCTGGCTGAACAGATTGATCGTCTGACCGAAATACCACAGCGCGAACAACGCCCCCGCCAGCGCCAGCGGCACCGTCAGCATGATCACCAACGGCGCCCGCCAGCTCTCGAACTGCGCGGCCATCACCAAATAGACGAACAGCAGCGCCAGCCCAAAGCTCACCAGCAGGCTCGTCTGCCCTTCCGCGAATTCTCGCGCCGCACCTGTCAGCGCCGTTGTCACTTCTCGCGGCAGCGTCGCACCGGCCGCCCGATCCATCGCCGCAATCCCTTCCTCCAGCGTCCGCCCTGCTGCCAGCCGACCAGTCACCGTTGCCGCCACTTGCCGCCCGAATCGAAACAACTGCGGTGCCGCCACCGTCTCGCGTAACTCTACCAGATTATCCATCGCCACCAGCTGCCCACCCGCGCTCCGCACCATCAACCGCGGCAGCACCGACGGGTCCGTCCGCCACTCATCCGCCACCTGCTGCACCACCTCGTATTGTCGACCGTTGCGGTTGAAGTAACCGATCCGCTGAGCGCTGAGCGAGGTCTGCAATGTCTGCGCCACGTCCGTCGCCGAAATTCCCAGCGCCTCCAACCGCTCGCGCCGCAAGCTCACCCGCAGCTCCGGCCGCGTGAACTTCAAGTCCACGTCCACCGACGCAAACACCGGATCCTCCTCCACCGCCGCCAAGAACGCCGGCAGGCTCGTCTGCAACTCCGCGACGTTCATCGCCCGCAACACATACTGCGCCGAATTCCCCCCGCGCCGATCGCCCACGCTCGGCTCCTGCCCCACGTTGAATCGCGCTCCGGGAAACATCCGCAACAGCCGCGTCATCCGCGTCGCAATCTCCTGCTGCGTCGCTTCCCGCGTCTCCCGCGGCTGCAACACCAGCTCCAGCAACGCCGTGTTCGCCACGCCCGTCCCGCTGCGCGCACCCGATCCCGGCACCTGGCACGTGACCAACTCCGCCTCCGGCACGTCGCGATCCACCGCCTCCGCCACGCGCTCCATGAGCTCGAGCATGTAGTCATACGACGCCCCTTCCGGTCCCGTAGCCGAAATGGTGATACGGTTCCGATCTTCCAACGGTGCCAGCTCTTTCGGCAGCACCCCAAACCACGCCACGATCAACACCGCACTCACGCCCAGCACCGCCACCGCGAGCCATCTCCGTCCTAACATCCACGCCAGGCTCGCCCGGTAGTCACGACGCAGCCACGCGATCATCGTCTCGAATTTCCGCACCACCCACCCCGGTTGCCCTCCGTGCGCCGGCATGCGCGACGCCATCATCGGCGTGAGCGTCAACGCCACGAACGCCGAGATCGCCACCGCCCCCGCAATCACCAACCCAAACTCCCGAAACAGCCGCCCTGTCACCCCCGGCAAAAACACGATCGGCGAGAACACCACGATCAACGCCAGCGAGGTCGCAATCACCGCCACGAACACCTCTCCCGTTCCCGCGATTCCCGCCTGCATCGGCGACAACCCTTCCTGCTGCCGCCGGTGAATATTCTCCACCACCACGATCGCGTCATCGACCACGAGCCCGACCGCGAGCACCAGCCCGAGCAGCGTCAGCACGTTCAGCGAAAACCCGCTCACAAACATGATGAACAATGCACCGATCAACGACACGGGGATCACCACCGCCGGCACCAGCGTCGCCCGCCACGAACCAAGAAACAGATAGCACACAACCACCACCAGCCCGAGCGCGATCACGATCGTCTCCTCGAGCTCCGCGAGCGCCAGCCGCACGAAGCGCGTGTTGTCCGTCACCACGTCCATGGTCACGTCCGCCGGCAGCCCGCGCCGCAATTCCTCCATCCGCCGGTGCGCCTCGTCCGCGATCGCGATCTGGTTCGCTCCCGGCTGCGCGCGCACCGCCAGCCCAACCATCGGCACACCGCGCACCGTAAACGTGATGCGCTCGTTGAACGGCGCCAGCTCCGCCCGCCCCACTTCCGCAAACCTCACCTCGCGTCCCGCCGAGCTTCTCAACACCAGCCGGTCAAACTCTTCCGGCATCTGAAATCGCGCCTGCGCCTGCACCGATAATTCCGCCGCTCGGTTTTCGATCCGCCCGCCCGGCAATTCCACACTCTCCCGCCGCACCGCGCTCTGCACGTCGAGCGGCGTGAGCCCGTGCGCCGCCATGCGTCCCGGATCCAGCCGGAGCTTCATCGCGTAGCGTTTCTCTCCTAGGATATCCACCGCCCCAACCTGCGGGATCGTCTGCAACTGCTCCTTCACCCGATCCGCCACTTCCGTCAGCGCCATCAAATCACGCCCTTCACTGCGTAGTGAAAGCGTCAATACGGTCCCACCATCCGCGTCCGCCTTGCTGATCGAGGGCGGGTCGACTTCGCGCGGCAGCAACCGCACCGCCCGGCTCACCTGGTCGCGCACGTCGTTCGCCGCCGCCTCCAAATCCGTGCCCAGTTCGAACTCCACTCGGATCCGGCTCGCGCCGTCGCGGCTCGTCGAGGTCAGCGTCTTCACACCCGCCACCGTGTTCACCGCCTCCTCCAGCGGTTCGGTAATCTGCGCCTCGATCACCTCCGCCGTCGCCCCCGAGTAATTCGCCAGGATCGAAACCACCGGCGACTCGATCACTGGATACTCGCGCACCCCGATGAACCCCACTCCGATCAACCCGAGCACGACAATCGTCAACGATAGCACGATCGTAAACACCGGCCGCCGAATACACAGCTCGTGCAGCCTCATCGGGATCGATTCTCCTGCGCCACCTTGACCGCCGCTCCCGCCCGCAAGCTCTGCACGCCCGCCACCACCACTTCCTCGCCCGCCCGGAGCCCGGCCACGATCTGCAAGAGTTCCGCCCGCCGCAGCCCCGTCACCACTCTCCTCCGCTGCGCCTTTCCTTCCTCCACCACGAACACCGATTTTCCATTCTCCTCCGTTATCACCGCCATCGCCGGCACGAGCAGCGCCGCCTCCCATTCCTGTAATCGCAATGTCACCTGCGCGAGGGCACCCGGCCGCAACGTCCCATTCGCATTCTCCACCCGCGCGCGCACCAACACCGTGCGCGTCGCTTCATCCACGCGCGGCTCCACCACGTAAACCGTTCCGTCGTGCCGCTGTTCGTCGCCGCTCACGGTAAAACTCACCTTCGCTCCCGGTCGCAGCCTCGCCGCATGCCGCTCCGCGACCGCAAAATCGAGCTTCAGCCACTCCACCTTCTGCAAAGTCGTGATCCGCGCCGACGGCGCCACATAGCTTCCCCAGCTCACGCTCCTGATCCCGACCACTCCATCGAACGGCGCACGAAGCTCCGTCTTGGCCAGCTTCGCCTCCGCCAGTTCGCGCTCCGCGAGCAACGCCCGATAGTCGCTCTGCGCCTGCTCGAACTCCTGCTCATTAGTCCACCCATTCTGCATCAATCCGCGCAGACGCTTCTCGAGACTCTCCGCTTTCGTGATCCGGGCTTTCGCCCGGTTCAACTCCGCTCGCGCTTCGGAATCGTCGAGCCGCAACAGCAGCTCACCGCGCTTCACAGTAGCCCCTTCTTCAAATGCGATCTCCACGATCTTCCCGGAGATCTCCGTCTGCACATCGATCGCTTCCTCAGCGTGTAACGTCCCGGTCACCGCCACGATCTCTTCGAGCAGTTGGCCCGCAATCACCATGGTCGCGACCGTCACCCCACCTCCGCCTCGTCGCGACTCTACACTGGGCGCGACCGTTCCCTCTCCGCGGTTTCCGCGTGCCCATGACAACGCTTTCGGCAGTGCCAGCCCGATTAAGAGGACGAGCACGCCGCCGCCCCACAGCATTTTGCGGACAGGTGGTCGCACGACTGCGTCTTCTCAGCTGGCGATATGCCGAGCCCCATCCCGCCGTTTCCACGAAACATGAAATCGTTTCATCGGTGCACGCCTTTACTCTGGGCGCTCCAAAAATAAGTTCCCCTCACGCCCAACTACCCCGGGCTCTCATTCGGAATCCCCAACCCAAACGTCTCATGAATCCTATCCGTTGTATCCGCGGCGCTGTGACCGCCTCCCTGCTCCTCCTCGCGAGCACCGCTTTCGCCGCCGGCTCGTCCGCTCAGAGCTGGCTCGAAAACTACTACCAGCAACCCGCGCCCGGGCGCTTCGAGTCCGCCGTGTTTGAACTGAGCCGCACCGGCTATTTCGATCAGAAGGGCAACGTCCCGCTCGCGATCGGCTTTCTCGCCAGCGTCTTCGCGCAACACCCCGACCGCGCCGAAGCTTGGATGTCCGTCAGCCGCGTCCTCCCCGTCGCGCATCAACGCATTCTCGCTTCCGCGCTCTGGTATTCCAACCACACGAAAGGCACCGCGCATCTCCGCCATCTCGCCCGCAACGCCTCCACTTCCGTCCGCCAGGAAATCGAAGGCCTCATCGCCCGCGGCGCGCCCGACCTCCGCGCCGCCGAGGTCCTCTCCCCCGAGTCTCTCCATCTTCAGTGGGGCGTCTTCCTCGCCACCGGCG
>Ga0065721_10004859_pt1 | contig 23425 bp, 18 predicted proteins | sample Mesricmetagenome_FD_59108 | JGI IMG/M metagenome (GOLD analysis project Ga0065721, IMG submission 59108) | Mesophilic microbial community from rice straw/compost enrichment Sample: eDNA_1 v2 (version 2) | ecosystem: Engineered > Solid waste > Grass > Composting > Bioreactor | place: USA: Davis...
GATGAAGGAAAGGTATTGCACGATCTGAAGCACTACCTTCCTTCACAAACACCCATTAAGGACTTTATCCATCATAACACTTTGCATGCTTTCCAGCACATGAAGTTTTATGATGCGATATTTAATGCTTCGTCAGTCTTCGGATACCAGGTTACACTTGGCCTGGAAGATTACAGGAAGCTGTATTCCACAGGACGAATTCGTAAGGAAACACTTGAGACTGTCATTGTACGAAGCAAAGGCCCTGACAATATCGATGACTGGACATTTAAACTGCTGAAAGGAAAATATGATACGCATATCGAGCCACGAATAGGTAAGCTCCGTGCCTTATGGAAAAAGCATTACCGTTTCGACCTCGAAACGGCCGTTCAGCCGCTCCTGTTTAGAATCATATGCAGTTACCTCGACCAAGGCATTGCACTATGGAAATTTCCTTTGTCAACAGGTGGATTTCTTGAGTCCATCAGGCAACTTGAAAAGCATAGTCATACAAGCTTTTTCAAATCACACCGAGTGAGACAACTGCTGCTGGATAATAATATTGAATTGAAACTTCTGCTCAGGTTGCTGGTAGGTGATGAAGCATACTTTGAACAATATTTATTTGATCAGCAGTTCAGCCACCAGGGATGGAGTGGTATCGTGTCGGCCGTTGAGGATGCGCCACATACCTTGCTTGATAAACGGGTCATCACGCTGAAGGAGTTTATCATATTTGAATTGCTGCTTGAAATAGACAGCCTCGACAATCATTTGGGAACAGGCTGGGAGCCACTTTCAGCTCATATTGCAGAGCGGCCCGCAAACCTGTTTGCCAAAACAGAGCGGACAGAGTTACAGGATGTACTCATACTCTGGCAAAATGCATTTGAGTGGACTTATTATGATGAGGTTCTTGCGGGAATGGAGATTGCTGCAACGAAAAAAACATCAACTCAAATTGATAAAAGTTTCCAGGCAATTTTCTGTATTGATGAAAGGGAATGCTCGCTTCGCAGGCATATCGAGGCTGTGGATTCCAAAGCTGAAACCCTGGGCTCTCCGGGTTTCTTCGGAGCTGAATTTTATTTTCAACCATATGGTGGTAAGTTTTACGAAAAGCTTTGCCCTGCGCCGGTGACCCCGAAATACCTTATAAAGGAAACCGAAGTGCATGATGAGAGGAAGCATGAGTTGCTTTACACGGCTCATGCGCAATCATTACTTCGCGGATTGCTGAGCACATTTTTATTGGGTTTAATGTCAGCGGTCAGAATGGTGCAAAACCTGTTCTTTCCAAAGATGAGTCCTGCCATTTCGGATGCCACTGCGCATATGAATAAGCGAAGTGTTCTTACAATAGAAAACAAGGATATCAATGATCGGGAGAACGGTTTGCAAATTGGATTCACTGTTGACGAAATGGCAATCCGTGTGGAGGGTTTATTAAGAGGTATTGGATTAATAAACGATTTCGCTCCATTGGTATATGCCATTGCACATGGCAGCAGTAGTGCGAATAACCCGCATCACAGTGCCCATGATTGTGGTGCCTGCAGTGGCCGGCCGGGTTCAGTGAACGCCCGTGTCTTTGCTCATATGGCCAATCATCCGGGCGTGAGAAAAATTTTAAAACAAAACGGTATTAATATACCTGCAAGTACACAATTTATAGGTGGCATGCACGATACGGCTGCCGACCGGATTGAATTCTATGATGAGCATCTACTGTCAGAAGCAAATGCAGCACAGCATAAAGAGAATGTGGTAAAAATGGAACGGGCCCTTGACTGGAATGCAAAGGAACGCTCACGGAGATTTGCATCTATCAATACAAAGAATAAACTCGGAAAAGTCAGGAAAGATATTTTAAAGCGCAGTGTTTCCATGTTTGAACCCAGGCCGGAACTTGGTCATGGAACCAATTCGCTTTGTATTGTGGGCAGGCGGGAACTTACCCGTAATCTTTTTCTTGACAGGAGAGCATTTTTAAATTCATACGACTACCGCCAGGATCCTGATGGTAAATTTCTCACCGGTGTAATGCGTCCCATTGGACTGGTTTGCGGTGGCATAAATCTCGAATATTATTTTTCAAGGGTAGATAATTACAGACTGGGTGCCGGTACAAAACTGCCGCATAATGTAATGGGTCTGGTAGGTGTTGCAAACAGCAGTGACGGGGACTTAAGACCCGGGCTGCCGCTGCAAATGATCGAGGTACACGATCCCGTACGTTTACTCGTGATTGTAGAACATGAACCTGAAATTGTGCTTAAGGCTGTCAGCTCTGCCCCGGAAATTTGTGAATGGTATCAAAACGAGTGGGTACACCTTGTTGCGTTACAACCGTCAACCGGACAGTTCCATTATTTCAGGAATGGCGCCTTTGATTTGTATGAACCTGGAAAGGTAAAAGTTGATTCAATCCGGGATTTNGAATCATTCTTCGGGAATGCGAAGGAGATGGAAACAAATTATATCGTNGATGCTACCCGGGAAAACTTACCTGTCCATACNATAAACTAAAATATTATGCGTGAATTACTCCAGGTTTTTATCTGGCTGCCNCTNATTGCATTTGTGGCGATACTTGTTCTCCCGAAAAAGAAGGAAAGGGTAATGTCCNAACTCGCCATTGGAACGGTAACGTTGCATTGCCTTGCGTCAATTGTNTTTGCCATCGCCTGGATTGCGGATNGCGCACCGGTTTTGGATATTAAACATATCGTGTTGTATAAAACAACAGGGTTTGAGTTTTTCATCGACTTTTATTTTGACAGGACCAGCGCTGTGTTTTTAACCACCGGGTCAATGATCACCTTGCTGGTGGCTGTTTTCAGCCGGTACTATATGCATCGCGATGAGGGGTTCAAAAGATATTTCGCCACGTTTATGTTGTTTTTTCTCGGTTATAACCTGGTAATTCTCGGCGGTAATCTTGAAACACTTTTTATAGGATGGGAGACCCTGGGTTTTTGTTCCTTCCTGCTTATTGCGTTTTATCGTGATCGCTGGCTGCCTGTCAGGAATGCACTGAAGGTAATTTCTGTTTATCGTCTCGGGGACGTATGCATCATGCTGGCCATGTGGATGTGCCATCATATTTTTCATCAGAATATCGTATTCAGCCAATTAAACGAAGCCGGGTTTGTTTCTCAACACCAGGCTTCTCATCCGGCTAATTTTTTATTTGGCGCCACTATGTTGATGATTGCAGCAGCGGCTAAATCAGCAATTGTTCCTTTCACATCCTGGTTGCCGCGGGCGATGGAAGGTCCCACCACATCCAGTGCTGTGTTTTACGGATCTCTTTCCCTGCATCTTGGTGTATTCCTGCTTTTACGCACATTTCCTTTATGGGATAGTATCACATTGATAAAATGGATTATCGTTGGGCTGGGTATTATCACTGCTGTAGCAGCTACTGCTATCGCACGTGTACAGTCAACAGTGAAAACACAAATTGCTTATGCCTCCGCCACACAGGTGGGATTGATGTTTATTGAAGTGGCCATAGGCTGGCATGTGTTGGCCCTGATCCATTTTGCCTGTAATGCTTTTCTCCGTACCTACCAGCTGCTGGTTTCCCCATCTGTGTTAAGTTACCGTATACACGGTATGTTCTTTCATTTCAGTGGAAGACAGGAAAGAAGGTTGCCCGCATTTTCAACAAAGATTTTAAACACACTGTATATTTTCAGTATCCGCGAGTGGAATATGGATACCATGATGCGTAAATATTTGTGGGATCCTTTCAAAATCGCTGGCCGCAACCTTCGGTTCTTCGCCAGACGCGCATCCCTTTATTTTACTACGGCATTTTTAGGATTAGGTCTTTTCAGTTTTGCTTCTGAAAGCAGTATTGATGGAAGTTATCGTGCATGGTTACCTGTTGTCTTTGCCACATTTGGTCTCATGCTGATCCTGACATCGTTTTCTGATCGTGGCGATGCCCGTCGATCCTGGTTACTGGTGTTGGGAGCGCAATGCTTTCTTGCACTTTCCGTTGCTTTAAATGGGAATGTTCCTTCACATCAAATGCTCATGTACCTCTCGGGACCCGTGCTGGCCAGTGTCGCCGGGCTGCTAACGCTTAACAGGATTCATGCAATAGATAGAAATATTCATCTCGACAGGTTGCATGGTTATGTCTATGAAAAGCCGGTGCACGCTTTTGTATTTCTGTTGGCTTGCCTGGCATCATTGGGATTTCCTTTTACAGCAACTTTTCTTGGCATTGATCTTTTGTTCACACATCTTCGAAGTGATCAATATTTGCTCGTAGCACTGACTGCTTTGAGTTTTATATTTATTGAGCTGTCACTCCTGAGGATATACGCACGGGTATTTCTGGGGCCACACAAAAGAAATGATCATCCTATTGCTTACCGTTCGTCGTGATAAATGCCAGGGGGAGACTATGTCATCCGGCACTACTTTCAATTTTCCAGTTGATCTGAATCATCCGGCAAATGATCGTATTCTCCCTGGAATGCATACCAGCCAAAAATCATCAGGCCGACAGCAATAGGGGTGAAGATCGAAATAATGATCACCCAGATGACGGGGTTGTTAATATCTTTTTTTCCCTGTGGGTCGATATGTTCAATCGCACCGCTTACCAGGAAATAAATAACTACCGGTGCGAGAACCAGCCAGATAATGCCGAGATATTTTTTAATAAGATTCATTTCTCAATATTTTTAGAAACAAGAATGTTTAGTCGTTCACATTCCGGTCAATTTTATTACTCAGGTAAATTGTGCCAATAATCAAACACAACGCTGCCACACCAATCGGGTACCATAAACCCACTAATGGATCTTTTGGATATGTAGTTGTAAGCAATACACCGATAAACGGTACCAATCCGCCAAATACACCATTGCCGATATGATAGGGCAGGCTCATGCTGGTGTAACGTATTTTAGTTGGGAACAATTCAACCAGGAATGCAGCGATCGGACCATAGACCATGGTCACATATAGTATCAGCAGAAAAACAAGACCAACAAATTTCCAGTACAGGCCGGCAGGCAATTTTTTGTCCGTGTAAGAATATACGGGCTCACTGTTTGTGCCAGGCTTAATAATGGCTTGTTTAAATGACCCGCCATTTCCAGTGGAAATTTGATATGATACGGTTTGATGACCTGGATTGTTTGTTAATAGTAATTCATCCTTTTCCACAATGCCGGTCTGCATCCATTTGTCAGGTTGGCTGTCCTCGAGAAAGACGTTGAATATGGGGCGATATGTAAGTATACCGAGCAGCATTCCCGCCATCATGATCCATTTTCTTCCAAACTTGTCGCTCAGCCATCCGAATACGAGGAAGAAAGGTGTGGCAAAAGCGATTGCCCAAAGCATGATGGTTCTGCTTTGTTCAAATTCAAGTTTGCAAACATTTTCAAGAAAGCTTTGCGCATAAAACTGGCCGGTATACCAGATCACTCCCTGGCCCATTACGGCGCCGAATAGTGCAAGCAAAACCATTTTGAAATTTGCACGATGACGGAAACTTTCCTTTAAAGGGTTTACAGAGGTTTTTCCTTCTGTCTTCAGTTTTGCAAACAGAGGTGACTCAGACATTTTCAAACGGATATAGACTGAGATGCCCACAAGCAGGATCGAGATCCAGAATGGATAACGCCATCCGCCCCATTGTGCATTGAATTGTTCATCGCTCATATTCATCTTCACCAGCATGATCACACCCAATGCGACGAACAATCCGAGTGTCGCTGTTGTCTGGATCCAGCTGGTATAAAAGCCTCTTCTATGATCGGGTGCGTGTTCTGCCACATAAGTGGCAGCACCTCCATATTCACCACCAAGCGCCAATCCCTGAATCAAACGCAGAAGCAATACGAGAATAGGTGCGGCAATGCCAATGGATGCATATCCCGGAACAAGTCCGATCAGGAAAGTGGAGCCACCCATCAGCACGAGTGTAAGCAGGAATGTGTACTTACGGCCGATCATGTCACCCAACCGGCCAAAGACCAATGCGCCAAATGGCCGCACAATAAAGCCAGCAGCGAATATGGCAAGCGTACTTAACAATGCGGCTGTGGCATTGCCTTCAGGAAAAAATTGAGTCGAGATTGTTTTGGCAAGCATGCCGAAAATGTAGAAGTCGTACCATTCGATCATGGTGCCCACTGAGGATGCGGAAATAATTTTACTGATGCTCGTGGGTTGCCCTGCGGTTTGTTTCATCCGTGATTCAGTAGTTGGTTTAGTGTGTCATTCGGTTTGCATCTTCAATATACAATCAATTTGCGAACGCATTAATCATACAGGAAATATTATCTGCATATGAATGAATTTTTTTTCATTAAAAATGCATGATCAGATTTTGATAACTGAATAAAAGTTTTGTCTTCGTACATTTAAAGCCCAAAATTCTATACGATCATGTCATATCCCTACCAGATCAAATCTTTTGAAGCGTACAAAGAAGCATACCGTAAAAGCATTGAAGACCCCGAAGGTTTCTGGGGCGAAATTGCAGGTCATTTCTTATGGAGAAAGAAGTGGGATAAGGTTTTAAACTGGAATTTCACCGAGCCAAAAATTGAATGGTTTGCCGGTGGCCGTCTCAATATTACCGAGAATTGTATCGACCGTCATCTTGCAGAACTCGGAGAGAAACCTGCCATTATCTGGGAACCAAACAATCCCGGTGAGCGCACACGTGTTGTTACGTACAACCGTTTGCACAAGCGTGTCTGCCAGTTTGCACAGGTATTAAAAAATAATGGTGTAAAGAAAGGAGACCGCGTTTGCATTTACATGGGCATGGTACCTGAGCTCGCATATGCAGTACTTGGTTGTGCAAGAATCGGAGCAATCCATAGTGTGATCTTCGGAGGCTTTTCTGCACAAAGCATTGCCGACAGGCTTGAAGATGCAAAAGCAGAATATGTGGTAACCTGTGACGGAGCATTTCGCGGAGGCAAGGATATTCCGCTGAAATCAGTCATTGACGATGCGTTGATCGGTAATAAAACCGTTAAGAGAGTGATCGTGTACACACGCACCCGCACACCCGTTAGTATGATCAAAGGACGCGACGTATGGTGGGAAGATGAAATGGAGCATGCAGAAGCGCAGGTTGAAAAAGCAGGGCAGGTGTCTTTTCCTGCAGAAGAAATGGATGCAGAAGATCCGCTGTTCATACTATATACCTCGGGCAGTACAGGTAAGCCAAAGGGCGTTGTACATACGATTGGAGGATATATGGTTTGGACCAATTACACATTTGTAAATGTGTTCCAGTATCAACCGGGACAGGTTCATTTCTGTACTGCCGATATCGGCTGGATCACCGGTCATAGTTATATTGTATATGGACCACTGAGTGCAGGGGCCACATCCGTAATGTTTGAAGGCATTCCCACCTGGCCCGATGCGGGTCGTTTCTGGGATATCGTTGATAAATACAAAGTCAATATTCTTTATACAGCGCCAACCGCCATCCGCAGCCTGATGGGCTTTGGCACGGAACCTTTGCAGGGAAAAGATCTGTCTTCATTGAAAGTATTGGGAACCGTTGGAGAGCCGATCAATGAAGAAGCCTGGCACTGGTATGATGAACATGTAGGTAAAAAGAAATGCCCCATTGTGGATACCTGGTGGCAGACTGAAACGGGTGGTACCCTGATCAGTAACCTGGCCGGCGTCACCCCGGCAAAACCATCCTGGGCTACGCTGCCAATGCCAGGCATTCAACCGGTACTTGTTGATGAAAAAGGGCAGGAAGTGACAGAGAAGGATGAAGATGGTTTGTATAAAGGAAATCTTTGTATGAAAGCGCCCTGGCCCGGAATACTTCGTACAACCTATGGAGATCATGAACGTTGCCGAACAAATTATTTTGCGACCTACGAAAATCTTTATTTCACCGGTGATGGTGCTTTAAAAAATGATGATGGATTTTTCCGCATCACCGGCCGGGTTGATGATGTGCTGAATGTGAGCGGACACAGGATTGGAACAGCAGAGGTTGAGAATGCCATCAACATGCACGCAGGAGTAGTGGAAAGTGCCGTGGTAGGTTACCCCCATGATGTAAAGGGGCAGGGTATTTATGCATACGTCATCTTCAATGGAAGGCATATGGATGATGAACTGACCCGGAAAGATATCCTGCAAACCGTAAGCCGTATCATAGGAGCGATAGCCAAACCTGACAAGATCCAGTTTGTAAGCGGGTTGCCCAAAACGAGAAGTGGTAAGATCATGCGGAGGATCCTGAGGAAAATTGCGGAAGGCGATACAGCCAACCTGGGCGATACCAGCACCCTGCTCGATCCTTCGGTGGTGGATGAAATTAAAGAAGGCAGACTATAGACCCCTTTAAAATAATAAAGCAGCCGGATCTGCTGCTTTAAAAGGTTTTTCGAATATGGTCTGAATTTTTTTGGTGTTTGTTAAATTTCAAAAACCATACCTGAGGCCGGTATCTTAGAAAAGAAAACAAATTTGGGGAAAACTTCGCGTTTTTACAGTATAACTCTGGTAAAAATCCTTAGTATTATTTCCTGATCACAACGCTGGTGCCAACGGGTGTATAGTCATACAGTTCAAGTATGTGATTCTTCTTCATGGAGATACAGCCGAGCGTCCAGTTTTTATATTTATCTATAATATAATCTTCTTTTGGCCAGGTGCCGTGGATGCCAATTGCACCGCCAATGCTGGCATTCGCCGGTATTTCACCGCGTTGTTTGCGTGCATTGAATTTAGCCCAGCTTTCTTTGGTCGGATAATCAATGGCAAGAAACCTGTACCATTTTTCATGAATGCGTTTGCTGATGATACGAAAACTGCCCTCAGGTGTTTTCTTATCACCTTCCATTTTTTTATCATCCAGATTGTCGCTTCCAAAAACGACCGGGTAAGTGGCATACCAGCCCTCCGCATCATATACGCTCAGTTCATAATCTGATTTGTCGATGATGATGGAAATGGTACCAACCGGGCCGTTGGCATGCGTGCGCTTAGTAGCCTTGGGTGAAGCAACCGTACGCGTCGTATGCGGGTTCATGAATAGAAGGCTGCTGCCAAGCAAGACAGAACTGAATAGAAAAATGCTTTTCATCGGTTGTTGTTGAGTTGCGGTCCCAGGCAGTCAGTGATGTGAGCTTGTAAAGTGGTCGATAAATTGACCTGTGTGGTTATCGCAAAAACGCAACCCGGCTGTTGATTATTTTTTTCCGAATGGGTTTTAACGATTGCTTTACATCGGCTGATATCCGGTCAACTGCAAGGATACATATTCAACAAAGATGGTGCAAAGCAAAATCCCGCTGAACTTTTACAGCGGGATGTGAAGAAGTAATAATATATGTTGAAAATTCTGTGATATATCCGGAACTCCCAGGTAGTTCTTCTACCAGTTGCTGAAGCGCAAACCTACGTTGTAGGGAGTGAGGTCCAGTCCTTTTTCAAACATGCTTTGGAATGCATAGGATCCATAGATCTTAACTGGTCCCAGTGAAAGCTCACCGATATATGACAACTTCCATTTACGCATATCAAAATCACTTTTTACTTTTTCCACGTCACCGTCTTTCTTGGTTTTCTGACGGGCGCTGTAAAGCCATCCTGCACTCACACCAGCGCTAAAGCCAAAGTTGTTGCGTTTCTCGGGGGTGAAATTGAAATTGATCATCAGCGGCACCGTGATATAGTCGGCAGCGAATTTATTCTTGTTCATGTTCTCGTTGCCCAGGTCAATGAAGGTTGGATTTTCACTGAAGCGTATGTTTTTGTTTTCAAAATGATAGTTGTTCAGTTCAAGACCTAAACCATATTTCAGGTTCACCACATGTTTCACCAGGTTGAGTCTTTGCATGAAGATCCAGATGCCAATATTTCTTGATTTTCCTGCCCTTGCCCGGAGATCATCTTCTCCTATGTTTGCATCAGTGATGGCGGTAGGATAATTGGTGTTGTCGGTAAAATTGGAGAAACCAATATCAAAGATCCACCAGTTGGTGCTGAGGTTAGCGGGTTTATCGCTGCTTCTGCGATTGCGGATGGAAAATACTCTGTCGCGGCGACGTGTTGAATCATAACTGCCACCTGGCTCACGAATGATGACCATGCCACCTATCTTGATGGTATCAGGTTTTTGTTTGGGAATTGTATCGGTCTGTGCAAAGCTCGTCATGACGGTACACAATACGGCACAAAGGGTAATAAGCCTTTTCATATAATCTGTTTTAAAATCGTTTTATAATTGGATTGCCAGGCCGCCAAGGAGCAAACGATCTTCTTCATCGGTTGCCTTGATATTGGTGTTCTTTTCAAAGGTCCTTGTGATCTTCCGGAAAAATCCGCGGAGCTTATTTTTCTTACCTGTCTGGCCTGCATCAACCGGTTCGTATATTTCAGTTGATGTATTTGCTGTGTATAACGGTTCAGGTTTTGTAAGAGTTACATCCATTGCAGGATTGTTTTCCCTGTTATTTGTTAAAGAGTTTGTTACCGGTACATTCTCCACTTTTGCAATTGGATTATCCTGTACAGATGGCTTAATCACATTAGGATTATAGATCGGTTCCGGCAATTCGTTCCTGTTATTTGGTTGAACAGGTTTATCAATATTCTTTTCTGCAGCCTGTTGTTCCTGTGATCTTCTTTCTGTTTTTTCAACTACAGTAGCGGACCCGTTAGTGTTCCTGTTATCATCATCTTTTGATTGCACCACATTTTGTGCTTCTTCCTGTGCAGGTTCTTCTTTGGTGGTCTGATTATGTTGCAGTGCAACAGGATTATTTTCCGGCTGATTGTTTTTTGTTACCGGTGTAACGATAGTTCCGGGATTCTGTTCGGCAATTGAATTCGATTCTTTATCCTGCTGCTTTGACAACAATACGGCAGTTGTTCCCACAGCGAGTAATAATGATGCAGCTATGGCAATGCGGCGCCAGTTGATATATACAACGCGCACTTTTTCTTCCCGGCGGTATAGCAGGGATTTATCCGGGAAACTGATTGTTTCGGGTTGCAGTTTTGTTTTTTGCAGCAGATCCAGTTCTGCTTTTTTCTCAGGATGACTGGCGAGGAACTGATGAACAGATTTTTTTTCTTCAACGGTTAGTTCATCATCTATATAAGATACAAACCAGCCTTCATAATTTTCCAGGGTGATCTCTTCCGGTCCAACCGGTTTTAATAATTGCGTGCGGTCAGGGAAAGCTTCAGAAAGATCAGGGGAGAGTTTGCTTTGCATCAGCAAATCCAGTTCTGAGCGCAGGTCAGGATTCTCTTCAATAAACTGTTCCACTTCACGGCGATCCTCGCTGCTCAGTTCATCATCCATGTAGAGGATGAACCATTCTTCGTAATTATGCCGGCTGATTTTCATGATTGCAGTCTTTTGTTGTCATCAAATGACGTTTTCAATTTTAACCAGGTATTCTTTTAGTTGAACCCTGGCGCGATGCAGGTAAACTTTTACCTGGCTTTCACTTAACCCGGTGATCTTTCCAATCTCATCATAACTATAGCCTTCATAGTCCTTCAACAGCACCAATGAGCGTTGGGTCTCACTCAGGCGGGCAAGAGCTTCTTCCAGGACCTTTTTCAGGTTGTTCGCCGGGCGGTCCTGTATTCTCGAACCCTCATTAAATTCTTCTTTCAAATGAACCCGCTTCCCTTTACGGATATGGTCGATCATCTGGTGATAGGCCACCGTAAAGAGATAGGATTTCGCCTTTTGCGCATCCACTTCTGCCCGGTTTCGCCACATTTTTTCAAATGCGGTCTGAACCACATCCCGCGCATCTTCTTCATGGCGAAGGTTTTTCACTATGAAGCGATACACGTTGTCGGCGTAGGTGTTGACACAGTCGTTGTATTCTAATTCAGTCATAAACAGCCGGTAATCCAGGCTCAAAAATAGTGCTAATGCCCGGAATTTGAGGTAATACGCACGGCGGGGCCGGAATGTTACAGCTTTACCTAAATATTTGAGACTCTTATAATGAGGAGAAGAATTGGCTGGGCAGTTTTTCCCAGATCATTTTGTTGGAACCCGGCTTTTTCTCGTAGCAGGCATCCATTGATTCTTTGCAGGGAGTGCTGGTCGGGTTGCTTTGGGAGGAGCGCAACACCCAGATTGTGCCCACAATGATTAAAATGGTCAGAATGATTTGTATGGTAAAACGCGATCTCATAATTGCTGGTTACCTTATATGACGCAGGTAACCCCTGTTACGTTACAGTAAAAGTAACATGCTTCAGGCCCCGCAAAACAGAAAATTGACGGAAAGCGGTTATTAACCCGCGAAATGCCGGGTTTTTTGCGTGAAACGTCCTATCCGGTCGCCAAAAAATCCCTTCCGGCACCCGGTAATTATTCGAACACTTGTTCAGGCAGGCTGAAACTTTACGTAGGTTTGCGGCTCAAAAAACAGCATATGAACGCAGCATTTAATAAACGGTTAGCAACGGAACTGGATGAGATCAGGAACGTAGGATTATTCAAAACGGAAAGGATCATCGAAAGTCCGCAAGGGGCGGAGATAATTTCAAACGGGAAAAAGGTACTGAATTTTTGCGCCAATAACTATTTGGGATTGTCGTCGCATCCAAAAGTGATTGAAGCGGCACATAAGTCAATTGACGCCCGGGGTTATGGCATGAGCAGCGTGCGTTTTATTTGTGGCACGCAGGATATTCACAAGGAACTTGAAGCAAAGCTTTCTGCTTTTCTCGGAACGGAAGCCACCATTCTCTATGTAGCAGCTTTTGACGCAAACGGGGGTGTGTTTGAACCTTTGTTCAACGAGGAGGATGCCATCATTTCGGACGCACTGAATCATGCTTCAATTATTGATGGGGTAAGGCTTTGTAAGGCCAAAAGGTTCCGTTATGAACACAACAACATGGAAGACCTGGAAGCTAAGCTGAAAGAAGCAGCTGATTGCAGGAGCCGCATCATTGTGACCGACGGATCATTTAGCATGGATGGCACCATTGCCCAACTGGACAAGATCGTTGCACTCGCTGAAAAGTACGATGCCATCACCATGATTGATGAATCTCACTCTTCCGGTTTCCTGGGTAAAACCGGTCGCGGTACGCATGAATACCGCGGAGTGCTTGGTAAGATTGATATCATTACAGGTACACTCGGTAAAGCATTGGGCGGCGCATCGGGTGGTTTTACATCGGGCAGTAAGGAAGTGATTGAAATGTTGCGCCAGAAATCAAGACCTTATTTATTCAGTAATACATTAGCTCCATCCATTGTTGGTGCCTCAATTGCCGTGCTGGACATGCTTACTGAGACAACAACGTTGCGTGATAAACTTGAATATAACACCAAATATTTCCGAAATAAGATGACCGAAGCGGGATTCGATATTAAACCCGGCGATCACCCCATCGTGCCTATCATGTTGTATGATGCAGTGCTTGCCCAAAACTTCGCGTCAAAACTTTTGGAAGAGGGGATTTATGTCATTGGATTTTTCTTCCCGGTAGTGCCGCGTGGACAGGCGAGAATTCGCGTACAATTAAGTGCTGCACATGAACAGCACCACCTCGACCAGGCAATTGCGGCGTTTACGAAGGTTGGAAAAGAGTTGGGTGTATTGAAATAGAAAATAAAACTGGTAGTGTATTTGCGTAGGGCGAAATGTTCAACGAGCAATGCACAATGTTCAATAAAAAACGAAATCGGCTTTTTAATATATAGGAGGAGGGGACGAAATTGTTGTTTGAATAGTAATGCCGTTGTTGTATTTGTGCAGGGCGAAATGTTTAACAGGCAATGCTCAATATTCAATTAAGAACGAAGAATGCTCTTTCCTTTTTAGCAGGAATAGCCGAAAAATTTACCTTTCAAAATAAAGCCGTCGCTGGATCGGCGTGGTTGAACATCACTGGTTGCCGCTCATTAATTTTTTAGATGAATGACACTTCTTATCAAACCTTAGGCAGTTTGTATCCATTGTGGTATTCTGCTGCCAGGAACTTGTTGGCGTCTTTGTCTGAGAACTTTCGTTTCTGATTGTCCCAGTAAATTTTCTTTCCCGTTCTGAAAGCGATATTGCCCATTTGGCAAACGGTGGCTACATGGCTGCCTAATTGTATTGATGCTTTCAGATCATCGAGCTTACGGGATTGGATCACATCCAAAAAATTGGTTGTATGCAGGAATAATCCATCATCGGATCTTTTCTGCAGCGGCACCGCTTCCATGCGGCCTTTTTCAGGTATCACTTCCCATCCATTGCGATCGACCACCAGCGTACCGTTATTTCCAATAAAAGCGACACCATGATCCCGCCGGTAAGGCCCGCCATCAATGCCTGTTGCATGTTCCCACTGCAGGTTGAAGCCATCAAATTCGAATACGGCTGTTAATGAATCGGGAGTTTCAGATGCATCATCGGGATAGGCAAATTTTCCTCCCGATGCCATTATCGATTTTGGTGTACTGGCCTTCATGCCAAGCAGGGCATAGTCTATCATGTGTACACCCCAGTCGGTCATCAGGCCTCCGGCATAATCCCAAAACCAGCGAAAATTGAAATGAAAACGATTTTCATTAAAAGGTCTTTTCCTCGCCGGACCCAGCCAAAGATCATAGTCAACACCGGCAGGTGGCTGGCTGTCGGGTTTAACCGGAACAGGCTTCATCCATCCCTGGTATGCCCAGGCCTTTACCAGGCGCACATTCCCCAGCTTACCGGAATGAACAAATTCCATGGCGTCGGCATAATGTTTATTGCTGTGTTGCCATTGGCCCACCTGTACCACCCTGCTTTGTTTTCTTTGTGCCGCCTCCATCACTTCACATTCTGCGATTGAGTTACCGGCGGGCTTTTCCACGTACACATCTTTACCAGCCTCACAGGCATCCACCATCATTTTGCAATGCCAGTGATCCGGAGTACCGATCAGAATGGCATCGATATCCTTGTTGTCGAGCAGTTTCCGGTAATCTTTTTCTACCGTTGGCTTCATACCCAGTTTATCCAGGTCGGCAAGCCGTGTATCGATCACCTGTTGGTCCACGTCACAAATAGCTATACATTGGGCGCGCGGGTCTTTCAACAGGCTGTTAAGGTCAGCCCAACCCATTCCCTTGATACCGATAGCTCCAATCCTTATTTTGTCATTCGCAGAAACAGGTTTCAACTTATTCATCCAATCAATTGGCAATGCATTCATCATGCCTGCACCTGCAAGCCAGGTAGATGATGTCCGGATAAACTGCCTCCTTTTCATTTGATGCTTTTTTTTGTGGATTGGGTGCAGATTAAAATGGAGTTCAAAGTTCCGATCAAATTATTAAAACGGGACTTTAAGGATCATTTCAAATCCAGTGCTGAAGCTATTTGTTTCAGTCTGTCAAGACCCGTATTATTTCCTTCAAGTGTTACCAGCAAACGTTCGCCTGACAGCCAGGTCAGGGTGGCATCGTTGTCTTCCTTGTCAAGGTGTTCAATGGCCTTCACACCTTTGAAATCAATGGTTTTGGTGTATTCATGATCACTTTCCGACTGATAGTTTATCATACCCATGTACTGGAGACTATAAAGCCCGGCACCGGCCTGGCCTGCACAGTCAAAAATTTTCAATTCGAAATCGGTTGAATCATTTACTACATATTTGCCTTCGGCATAAGCAGTACCCATGGCGCTGTTTGCAGTGAATTCAGATCTTTTCACTCCGGCAAGTTCTTCGGGGAGCAGGGCCTTCATCTGGTCGAGTGTATAAGGCGAAAGCTTTTGCAGGGCTTCAGATTTTTTTTGCAGATCCTCCGCTGCAGCGGCAATGCCTTCTGAGGAAATCGAAACCTTTTTGCCGTCTTCATCCGTGATGGTGATTCCGGGTTTCTTTTCGTTGTTGCAGGCAACCAGCACACAAAGAGCTGCACCTGTTAAGATGTTAAGTGATTTCATGCAGGTTGGTTTTGATTTGAGGTATAAATGTAGAGTAAAATAAAGTTTCCACAACAAATCAGGTTAAACTCCGTTTTAGCTCTGAATCCCGGAAAAAAGCGACGGTTTTCTATGACTATCCGCGGAATTGTTTATTTTTATATCTCCCTCATGAAGAAATTTTACAGATCCTTCCTTTGAATTTCCGTTAAACATTTACCGTACTTAAAAACAAGTCATGAAAAGGACTATTCTGTATTTTTTCGCAGCCGTACTAACGCTGTTTATGCTTGCTTCCTGTGCCGCAACCAAACGGGATTGCAACGGTGTAAAGCACTATAAGCATAAAAACGGCTTCTATATCTGACCAGGTATAACAATCGACCTTTATTTATCTTTGTAGTTTTATCTGAATTCTGTTTGATACACAGTTTCCTGCCTCTACCTTTGCCGAAAATCTCGGACGAATGAGAATTGCAGTTTCTGTCCTGGCCCTGGCTTTGCTCTTTGGCGCCTGCTCCACAAATAATGTCAAAGAAGATGCTTCCTTAGGTAAGTTTTTTAAGGACAACCAGGTTGAAGGTTGTTTTGCCTTACTGGATAATGGCACCGGGAAATTTACCGTTTATAACCTCGCCCGTTACCGGGACAGCAGTTACCTGCCAGCTTCAACATTTAAAATTGTAAACTCATTAATTGGCCTGCAAACCGGCCGCATCACCAGCGACAGTATGGTAATAAAGTGGGATGGTATTCCCAGAAGAATTGACTCCTGGAACCGCGACCTCAGCATGTATGATGCTTTCCGTGAATCTTCAGTACCTTATTACCAGGAAGTGGCCCGCCGCATTGGAAAGGATACCATGCAATTCTGGCTGGATTCGCTTTCTTATGGCACACGAAAGATCACAACGGCCATTGATACTTTTTGGCTCGACAACTCGTTAAAAATTACGCCGGATGAGCAACTCGGACTGGTAAAAATGCTCTATTTCGACCAGTTGCCTTTTTTCCCAACCTACCAGGGAATGGTGAAAAGGGCCATGCTGATGGAGAACAACACCCAGTATCGTCTTGCCTATAAGACCGGGTGGGCAATGAACAGCTCAGGCAATCATCTCGGATGGGTGGTAGGCTGGATCGAAGAAAACAGGCACCCGTATTTCTTTGTGCTCAATATCGAATCCGCCGATCGGAATTTTGATATGAGAACGGTACGCCTGAAAATGCTGAAGGATATTTTGAAAGAACTCGGGTTTTTCCAGGGAAACATGTAAAGTTCCGGCTCATTTTTACTCAATCTTATATTGTTGCGGGTCACATGGTGTAATCTTTGCAGATCCAAAATCATTGTCGCGGTTTGATTAGCCATTTTTCTGCAGCCGCGGTTTTTTTGGCTCCACTTTTTCATAAAAAAAGTGGAACACGAAGGAGTTAGTGCAGGTTCCTTTTAAATTTGAAACAAAGAGATAATATCGTACCATAGAACATGATCACTTTGGTCTTCTGTTTAAAGAGAAATTGTAAGCTTTTTTTTTAACGTGGTTCAATAATCATTTTGAGATACCAGTTTTTCAATAAAGAATTCATATGGCTACTGGCAGCACTGCTACTGTTTGCCATATTATTTTTTTTGCTCCTGAGATGGAAGAAAAAAGTGAGCCGCAGCCTGGGTGATGCCCACCTGGTAAAAGCCATCATGCGGACTTATTCCCCGGTTTTATTTTCTATAAAATTCGGAATGCTCAGCCTGGCATTTGCCGCAGGCGTGATCATGGTCATGGACCTCCGCAAACCTGCAGGACCTGAAGGCATGAACCGGAAAGGTATTGACGTGGTCATGGCTATGGATGTCAGCAAAAGCATGCTGGCAACCGACCTGGCACCGAATCGTCTTGAACGGGCCAAGCAGCTTGTCAACAAGCTGATCAGCGAAATGCCAAATAATCGGATCGGGCTGGTATTATTTGCGGGCAAAGCCTACCTGCAAATGCCGCTCACAACAGATCATGGCGCTGCCCGCATGTTTGTAAATGCGGCATTGCCTGAAGCTGTACCTCAACAGGGAACTGTAATCAGTGAAGCCATCCGCCGCAGTGCCAATGCATTCAATGCGGCCGAAAGAAGATTCAAAGCTGTTGTGTTGATTTCTGATGGTGAGGATCACGAAGAAGAAGCTATTAATACAGCTAAAGAATTCGCTGAACATGGGCTGATGATCAATACAGTTGGAATTGGCTCACCGGATGGTTCCTACATACCTGATCCGGCAACTGGCGCGAATAAGATAGATCCAATGACAGGTTCAGCAGTGATCTCAAAGTTGAATGAAGATATATTGAAACAGGTATCAGCCAACACAAATGGTATCTATATCAGGTTGCAGGATACAGATGAGGCAGTAAAGCAACTGCTCGAACAACTATCGCAAATTGAAGCGCGTGCATTTACAGATGTATCGCTTATCAATTTTAAAGCATACTACTGGTGGTTTGCCGGCCTCATGCTCGTGTTACTGCTGGCCGAATATTTCCTTCCTGACAAAAAAAGAAAAAAAGCATGAACAGGCATTTCACACCGATGATACTAATGGGAATGCTGATCCTGGCAAATACTGTCTTAGCGCAAAATACCAACGAAGCCATACGAAAGGGCAATGAACAATACAGGCAACAACAATACAAGGAAGCTGAAGCAACTTATACAGAGGTTATCGCGGCAGAGCCGGCCAATGCTGTTGCCCGTTACAACCGGTCTGTAACCCTGCACCGCCAGGGCAGATCTGATTCTGCCGCACGTGCCTTCGATGATCTCGCATTTAAATCAGAAGATAAAACCATCAAGGCGAAATCATATTATAACAAAGGAGCAATCCTTTCTGCCCAGAAAAAGCTTGAAGAAAGTATTGAAGAATACAAGAATGCACTTCGCCTGGATCCGAGCGACCAGCAGGCGAGAGAGAATCTTCAAAAAGCCCTGCTGGAGTTAAAGAAAAAAAATCCGCAGAAAAAAGATAAAAAGAAGCAGGAAAAAAAGCAACAGCAGCAAAAACCTCAGCCAAAAATGAACCGCAGAGAGGCTGAGCAAAGATTGCAACTGCTGGAACAAAAGGAAAAAGAAGTGCAGCAGCGTTTACAAAAACAAAAATCAAAATCGGGCGGAGGCCAGCCAAAAGACTGGTAAACATATTTGCTTATATGTTAATTCATCACAGCCGCCACCCCGGTTTGCTTAACTTTGCCTCACCGATACCAGGATTAAAGAACTGAACCGGCAATCCACTATGCAATTGTATTGTCCCTCCCTGACTGAATACCAGCGACTGGCAACCCGTGAGGTACGGGTGGGTGACCTTTTACTCGGAAATTTCCATCCCATTCGTATCCAGACCATGACTACTACCGACACCATGGATACAGAAGCAACGGTTGCGCAAACCATCCGCTGTATCGAAGCAGGGGCAGAACTGGTGCGTATTACGGCTCCATCAAAAAGGGAAGCAGAAAATTTACTGGCCATAAAAAATGAGCTTCGTAAAAGGGGATTTAATACACCCTTGGTAGCCGATATTCATTTTACCCCCAACGCGGCGGAAATAGCAGCACGTATCGTTGAAAAAGTGAGGGTCAATCCCGGCAACTATGTCGACAAGAAGAAGTTTGAACTCATTGAATACAGTGATGCAGATTATGCAGAGGAAATTGAACGCATTCGCGAAAGATTTACTCCCCTTGTAAAAATCTGTAAAGAATATGGTACGGCCATGCGCATCGGTACCAACCATGGTTCACTCAGCGACCGCATCATGAGTCGCTATGGTGATACACCCATGGGAATGGTGGAAAGTGCCATGGAATTTTTAAGGATCGCCCGTTTTGAATCTTACCACAATATTGTGCTGAGCATGAAAGCCAGCAATCCCCAGGTTATGGTTCAGGCTTATCGCTTATTGGTAAAAGCGATGGTGGAAGAGTTCAATGAATGCTATCCCCTGCACTTGGGTGTTACAGAAGCCGGTGACGGTGAAGACGGCCGTATAAAAAGTGCGATTGGTATTGGCACTCTGTTGGAAGATGGCCTGGGTGATACCATTCGTGTTTCGTTGACAGAAGATCCGGAGCTCGAACTGCCTGTTTGCCGTGATATGATTAAAAGGTATCGGCCAAACAGGAGCGCATCAGCCATTTTGATTCCTCCAACGGGAAATCGTCTGCCTTACGATCCATTCCATTACCAGAGGAGAGAAAGTATTGCGATTGGAAATATCGGAGGCAAACAGGTGCCTGTTGCGATAGCTGATCTGAGCAGACTGCAATCGATCACGGCGCAATCACTGGAATCGGTTGGATATGCTTACGATGCAGCCACTGATAAATGGAATATCAGTGATACTGCCGCCGATTATATTTTCACCGGCCAGGCTCCCCTGGACTTTTCATTGCCGGGTACATTGAAAGTGATCACCTGGCCAGGGCATTGGATCAACGCAGCAGACAAAGAGAAGTATTTCCCAATATTTGATGCAAAAGGATATTTGGAAGCAGGGCAAAAAAGCGAGACAATGAATTTTGTCATGCTGGATTGCTTTAGTGAATATTCACCATTGCATGGCTTTGATTATCTCGACGAATTGTCAATTGATCCCCGTGTTGTGATATGTTTGAGCAGTAAACATCCGCACACCATGCCTGCTGTAAGACGAGTGTTTATTGAATTGATGGAAAGAAAAATTGCGAACCCGGTAGTGTTGATTACTGACAGCAATTGGCAAACACCCGACGAACATCTTATACACTATGCAACAGAAACAGGTGCGTTGCTGCTGGATGGTATGGGAGATGGAATTTGTCTGGGCATGACTGCAGACAGTTACCAGCACATGGGTTCCGAATTTGCCCTCCAGGCTTCAGGAAGGAATTATTTACAGAACAACACCGTCGAGCAATTTATTAATAACACCGCTTTTAGTATCCTGCAGGCCACAAGAACAAGGATATCGAAGACTGAATATATTTCCTGTCCGAGTTGCGGCCGGACCTTATTTGATTTGCAGGAAACAACAGCCAAGATCAGGGCCAGAACCAATCATCTCAAGGGTGTGAAGATTGCGATCATGGGATGCATCGTAAATGGACCGGGAGAGATGGCCGATGCGGATTTTGGTTATGTGGGAAGCGGGCCTGGAAAAATTACGCTTTATAAAGGAAAGGAAGTGGTAAAGCGAAATGTGAACAGTGATGTTGCCGTGGAAGAACTGATCACCTTGTTAAAGGAAAATGATGCCTGGGTGAACCCTGCCTGACCGACCACCAATCATTCAATATGAATAAGAGCCGGATCCTGATCTTCCTCCTCATTTTGATTGCAGATCTTGTTGCTGTTTTGATGAAATCAAAAGCTGCAGAGATCATATTCAAACCACTGCTTTGTTTTTCATTGCTCCTGATTTTTTATTCAGGTACAAACTATACTTCCTGGCGCAGAAAATATCCGGTCATGCTGGCCCTGGGTTTCTCCCTGGCCGGTGATGTTCTGCTGTTGTTTGCGGGAACTGAACCGAACTATTTTCTCAGCGGACTGGTTTCATTTCTTATCGCTCATATCTTCTACATTATTTTTTTCAATGCCATCCGTTCATCAGAAAAGCAAAAACTGCGAATACTTTTATTGATTCCGGTGGTGTTGTACTATGCTGCATTGGTAAGTGTATTATTTCCCTATCTGAAAGAAATGCTGGTGCCTGTGTTGATTTACGGCATGGTTATCAGCCTCATGCTCTGGCTGGCTCTTCATATGCAGTATGTGGAGAACCCCGGGGCCGGTCGCCTGATGATGTGGGGTGCAATACTTTTTGTTTTGTCAGATTCGATTCTTGCCTTCAATAAATTCTATCAATCGTTTGAACTGGCCGGGTTCCTGGTCATGCTTACGTATGGTCTTGCTCAATTATTGATCATATCGGGAGCCTTGCAGTATCTGAATTCGGTGTATAAGGAATAATTTTGCAGAATATGCATCAAACAGATTTTTTGGTGATAGGCAGCGGCATCGCCGGCCTGACCTATGCGCTTAAAGTGGCTCAGTATTTCCCCGATAAAAACGTATTGGTTATGACAAAATCTTCAACCGACGAAACCAATACGAAATATGCGCAGGGCGGTGTGGCTGTGGTGAATGACCTGGAGAATGACAGCTTCGAAAAGCATATCGAAGACACGTTAATTGCAGGTGACGGACTATGCAATCCTGAAGTAGTTGAGATTGTAGTGAAAGAAGGCCCTGAGCGTGTTCGTGAATTGATTGAATGGGGTGCGCGCTTTGACAAGGAGAAAGATGGTGACTTTAAACTTGGCAGGGAAGGCGGACATTCGGAGCATCGAATCATCCATCATAAAGACATCACCGGGTGGGAAATGGAAAGAGCGCTGCTGGACGCAGTGGATGCACAGAAAAACATAACCATTATCAAACACTGCTTTGTTATTGATATCATCACCCAACACCACCTCGGCTATATTGTTACCAAATCCGCGCCGGATATTGAATGCTATGGTGTGTATGTATTAAACCTCAACACAAACCGTGTAGAGAAGATCCTGGCAAAATATACACTGCTGGCAACAGGAGGAAACGGGCAGGTGTACAGAACCACTACCAATCCTTCCATTGCCACCGGAGACGGTGTGGCAATGGTGTATCGTGCCAAAGGCCGGATTGAGAATATGGAATTTATCCAGTTTCATCCTACTGCGTTATATGAGCCAGGCATGCGGGGCCAGGCCTTCCTGATCACGGAAGCTGTACGCGGTGATGGAGGCATCTTGAGAAATAAAGATGGCGAAGCTTTTATGGAGCGCTACGATTCCCGTAAAGATCTGGCGCCAAGGGATATCGTGGCCAGGGCTATCGATAGCGAAATGAAAAGGACCGGTACCGAACATGTCTGGCTCGACTGCCGTCATTTTGATAAGGAAAAATTCGTTGAGCATTTTCCCAATATCTACCAGAAATGCCTGAGCATTGGCATTGATATCACAAAGCACATGATTCCTGTGGCACCGGCTGCGCATTATAGTTGCGGAGGTATTAAAACGGATGAATGGGGCAGAACCTCTATTAAAAACTTATATGCCTGCGGTGAATGTGCGAGTACGGGGTTACATGGTGCCAACCGCCTGGCGAGTAACTCATTGCTTGAAGCGATGGTCTTTGCCCATCGTTGTTACCTTGATTTAATAAGTCGCGGTGTAAATCATTCTTTCAATGAAAAAGTTCCTGACTGGAATGCAGAAGGCACCAGCGAGCCACGTGAGATGATCCTTATCACCCAAAGCCTGAAAGAACTGCAACAGGTGATGACAGATTATGTGGGAATTGTGCGTAATGATATACGTCTGACACGTGCCATGCGAAGACTTGATCTGCTTTGGGAAGAAACGGAACGTTTGTATAGCGAATCAACACTATCACCACAACTACTGGAATTGCGCAATCTGATCACTGTGGGATACCTGGTTGTAAAAGGA
>Ga0065721_10050088_pt1 | contig 23424 bp, 19 predicted proteins | sample Mesricmetagenome_FD_59108 | JGI IMG/M metagenome (GOLD analysis project Ga0065721, IMG submission 59108) | Mesophilic microbial community from rice straw/compost enrichment Sample: eDNA_1 v2 (version 2) | ecosystem: Engineered > Solid waste > Grass > Composting > Bioreactor | place: USA: Davis...
GCCCAGAGCGGCTCCCGGTCCTCGGGCCACCGGTAGATGTTGGTGTTCGGCACGTGGCATCCCCCGGGCGCGAGCGGCTCGAACTGGGAGCGCAGGTTGGTCACGCCGGTGGCGGAGAGGGCCCCGAGGGTGGTCCCGTGGTAGGCGACCTCGCGGGCGATGTGCTTCGCCTTCTGGCCGTTGCCGCGCATCCGGTGGTAGTTCCGGGCCAGCTTCAGGGCCGACTCGACGGCCTCGCCGCCGCCGCTCGTGAAGAACACCTTGTTCAGGTCACCGGGCGTGAGCGAGGCGATCTTCGAGGCGAGCTCGATCGCGCGGGGATGGGCGTAGCTCCAGATCACGAAGAAGTCGAGCTCCTCGCCCTGCCGGGCGGCCGCCTCGGCCAGCTCGGTCCGGCCGTGGCCCGCGTTGCAGCAGAACAGCCCGGAGAGCCCGTCGAGGTAACGCTTGCCGTGATCGTCGTAGACGTAGGCGCCCTCGCCGCGGGCGATGATGGGGATCTCGTGATCCTCGCCATACCCGCCCATGCGGGAGAAGTGCATCCAAAGGTGGCGGCGGGCCTGCTCCTGGAGATTGTCGACGGTCGTCTGGCTGGGAGATGTGGCTGACACGCGGCTCCCTCCTTTTCGAGATGAAGTTCGGGGGTGTGGCCTCACACTATGTTGACCCGGTCACACAGACAAGCCGACGAAACGTAAAAAGACGATGTCTTTCCCTTACTTGGCGTCCGACGTATGCGGGCCCGCCGCCGCCGCGACTAGGTTTGACCCATGGAGAGCGAGGCGGTGCCCCGGGAAAAGGACGAGTCACCACGCCTGAAGTCCGACGCGATCACCTTCACCGACGGCCTCGCGATCGCGCTGGCCTCCACCGCGCCCGCCTACTCCCTGGCCGCGGTGATCGGGTCGATCGTCGTCCTGGTCGGCCTTCAGGCCCCGGCCGCGCTGCTGGTCGCCTTCGTGCCGATGTTCTTCATCGCCGCGGCGTTCTACTACATGAACAAGGCCGATCAGGATTGTGGCACCAGCTTCTCCTGGGTCACCCGTGCCATCGGGCCCCAGTCCGGCTGGATGACCGGCTGGGCCATCTGCGTCACCGGAATCCTCGTGGTGGGCTCGCTGGCCGATGTCGCCGTCTACAGCTTCTTCGACCTGATCGGCGCCGACGCGCTGGTGACCAGCACCGCGGCGGTGGCCGGCGGCGCGGTGCTGTTGATGATCGTGATGACCGGGATCTGCGTGTGGGGAACCGAGATCTCGGCTCGCCTCCAGAAGATCCTGATGGTCATCCAGATCGTCCCGCTCCTCGCCTTCGTCGTGGTGGCCCTCGCGAAGGTGTGGGGCGGGGACGGCCCCTCGGGTTCGATCGACCCGTCGCTGTCGTGGTTCAACCCGTTCGACATCCCGGCCGCCGCCCTGTCCGGCTCGATGTTGTTGGCCGTCTTCATCTACTGGGGCTGGGAGAGCGCGGTCAACCTGAACGAGGAGACGGAGGGGGACGCCGACAAGCCCGGGCTCGCCGGGGTGATCTCGACCGCCCTGCTGCTGCTGACCTACCTCGGGGTCGCGACGGCGATCGTTGCCTGGGGCGGGGTCTCGGGCGCCGAGGAGTTCGACGACGACGCGGCGATCCTCGCGACCTACGCCAAGGAGATCCTCGGCGGCACGCTCGGGCTCCTCGTCTTGCTCTCGGTGGTGGTTTCCGCGCTCGCCTCCACCCAGACGACCATCCTCCCAGCCTCCCGGACCTCGCTCTCGATGGCCCGCGCCGAGGCGATGCCCCACGCCCTGGGAAGGATCTCCGGCCGTTTCTTCACCCCGGTCGTCTCGACCGTGACGATCGGGGCGCTCGCGATCGTCTGGTACGTCCCCTCGAAGCTGATCAGCGAGAACTTCCTGTTCGACTCGCTATCCGCCCTCTCGCTGATGATCGCCTTCTACTACGCGATGACCGGCTTCGCCTGCGCGTTCTACTACCGGCGTGAGCTCTTCAAGTCGGTCCGAAACCTGCTCTTCATCGGCGTCGCCCCGGTCGTTGGCGCCGCGCTCCTCACCTACCTCTTCGTCAAATCCCTGATCGATTGGAGCGACCCGGCCAATTCGTACACCGGGGCGTCCTGGTTCGGATTCGCGCCGCCCGCGATCATCGGCGTCGGCTTCCTCCTGATCGGCGTGATCATCCTCTTTGCCTGGCGCTCCCACCAGGAGGAGCCGTTCTTCAAGCGCCGCCGGGAGGTCGCGGACCCGGACCTGCTCGAGGGCAAGGCCCAACCCGCGGCCACCCTCGCGGGACCCGAAGCCTGACCGGCCCACAACCGGGTTTACATATCCACTCGGGCCCGCGGCGACATTGGACGCAGGGATCGGCCGATGACCGGAGTTTGGACGAATCGTGGTTGCGGAGGACCCGCAATTTCGCATACGGTTCAAAACGTCGTCGCCGGTGCCGGATGCGTTCGGCGCCGTCTGTCCACCTGAGAGAGGGGTTTGATGGAAGGCTCACCAGATCTACCGTCGACGGATCCTGGAGGGGATCGGCCGGAGGCCAACGGCAGGCCCGCGGACTCGGGATCTGGGAGCGGAGGCGTACGGCTCGAGGGGGTCACGAAGCGGTTCGGTGACTTCACCGCCGTTCGGGAGATGGACCTCGACATCGCCGACGGCGAGTTCTTCACGATGCTCGGGCCGTCCGGGTGCGGGAAGACGACAACCCTCCGGATGATCGCCGGGTTCGAGCAGCCGACGACCGGCCAGGTCTTGATCGACGGCACCGACGTCGCGGGGCAGCCGGCCTACAGGCGGCCGACCAACACGGTGTTCCAGTCCTACGCGCTCTTCCCGCACATGACCCTCGAGGAGAACGTCGGGTTCGGCCTCAAGCGCAAGAAGGTCCCGAAGGCGGAGATCAAGCGGCGCGTCGCCGCCGAGCTGGAGCGGGTCGGGCTCAGCCGCGAGGCCAAGCGCAAGCCGAACCAGCTTTCCGGCGGCCAGCAGCAGCGAGTCGCCCTGGCTCGCGCCCTCGTCAATCTGCCGAAGGTCCTCCTGTTGGACGAACCGCTCGGCGCCCTCGACCTCAAGCTCCGCAAGGGTCTCCAGGTACAGCTCAAGCAGATCCAGCGCGACGTCGGGATCACCTTCGTGTACGTGACCCACGACCAGGAGGAAGCGCTCACGATGAGCGACCGGATCGCGGTCATGAACGAGGGGCGGATCGAGCAGTGCGACGACCCCGAGACGGTCTACGAGCGCCCCGCCACCACGTTCGTCGCCGGCTTCATCGGCGTCTCCAACCTGATGCCGGCCACCGCCAAGAGCGGCGACGAGGTCGTGCTCGACGCCGGGCCCGCCATCGGGACCAAGGAGGCCGCGGAGTTCGGAGCGGGCGATCGGTGCTACGCCGTGGTCCGCCCGGAGAAGCTCGAGATCGACCTCGAGGGCCAGGCCGACACGAGCAAGCCGGGTGTCGACGGGGTCGTGGAGAGCTCGCTCTACCTCGGCACCGCGACCCAGATGGCGGTCAAGGTCGACGAGGAAGTCACGATGACCGTTCTTTGTCCCAACGTCTCCGAAGAGGAGCGCCAGAGCCTTCCCGGCGCCGGCGCCCGGGTCCGCCTCTCGTGGCTGCCCGAGCACATGCACCTCGTCGCCGAATCCGAAAGCGGACCGGCGGCCGACTCAACGCCCACCGAGAAAGTCACCGAAGGAGTGAACTGATGTCCAAGAGAACTTTGAAGCGAACGCGGTTGCTCGTCCTTTCCGTACTGGCCCTCGCGGCATGCATGGCCCTGGTCGCCTGCGGGAGCGACAGCGGCGGGCTCGGTGGCAGCGACAACTCCGACGTGACCGTCGCCGAGGGCGGCAACCCGAACGGGCCGCTGAAGATCGCGAACTGGCCGCTCTACATCGACAACCAGACGATCAAGCAGTTCCAGCAGAAGACGGGCATCAAGACCACCTACACCGAAGAGGTCAACGACAACAACGAGTTCTTCGGCAAGGTCCAGCCGCAGCTCGCGCAGGGTGACTCCGGAGGCCGCGACATCATCGTGGTGACCGACTGGATGGCCCAGAAGATGTACGACCTCGGCTACATCCAGGACATCGACCACAACGAGCTGACCACGGTCTTTGACAACCTGATCCCGAGCCTCGAGAGCCCGTCCTTCGACCCGGACCGCTCCTACAGCGTGCCGTGGCAGTCGGGCATGACCGGACTGGTCGTCCGGACCGACCTCGCGCCGGACGTGAAGTCGATCAACGACCTGTTCGACCCGAAGTACAAGGGCAAGGTCACCCTGCTGACCGAGATGCGCGACACCGTGCCGCTCGTGATGGCCGCGGACGGGATCGACCCGACCGAGGCGACCACCCAGGACTGGCTCGACGCGATCGACAAGATCAAGGAGAACGTCGACAACGGTCAGATCCGCCGCTTCACCGGCAACGACTACGTCCAGGACATGGCCAAGGGCGACGTGGTCGCGGCGATCGGCTGGTCCGGCGACGCGGTCCAGGCCGAGGCCGACAACCCGAACATCAAGTACGTCCAGCCGGAGCAGGGCTGCTCGCTCTGGTCGGACAACATGCTGATCCCCGTCGGCGCGCCCAACCCGGCCGCGGCGTACGAGTTCATGAACTACGTGTACGAGCCGAAGAACCAGGCGCAGATCACCGAGTACGTGAACTACGTCAGCCCGGTCAAGGGCGTCAAGGAGATCCTGATGAAGAAGGATCCCTCGATCGCGAACAACGACCTGATCTTCCCGTCCGAGGAGTACACGGCGAACTGCTTCAACCAGGTCTCGCCGCCCGGCGACGAGGCGGAGCAGCAGGAGGTCGAGCAGGCCTTCCAGGACGTCGTCACCGGCTGATCAGGGAACCGGGGACCGCTGGCGAATCGATGAGGGGGAATGAGTAAGTGACGTCGATTCGCCAGCGCCTCGTCCCCTACGGGCTCCTCGCCCCGGGCCTGATCTGGCTCGCGGTCTTCTTCGTGCTCCCCATGTACTACATGGGTGAGCTGTCCCTCAAGACGGGATCGTTGGAGGCCGGGTACCAGATGACCTGGGCCTTCGAGAACTACACGGAGGCCATCTCCGACTACAGCACCCAGTTCCTGCGGGCGTTCTACTACGCCGGGGTCGCCACCTTCTTCTGCCTCCTGATCGGGTACCCCCTCGCCTACGCGATCGCGTTCAAGTCGGGGCGGTGGAAGAACCTGATGCTGTTCGCCGTGGTGGCGCCGTTCTTCACCACGTACCTGATCAGGACGATCGCCTGGAAGACGATCCTCGACGATTCCAGCCCGGTCGTCTCGGTCCTGAAGTTCCTCCAGCTCGCGCCCGACGGGCGCGTCCTCGCGACGAGCGGCGCCGTGATCGCGGGGCTGACCTACAACTTCCTGCCGTTCATGGTGCTACCCCTCTTCGCCGCGCTGGAGCGGCTCGACCGACGACTCCTCGAGGCCGGCCAGGATCTCTACGCGTCGGCCGTCCAGACCTTCTGGCGGGTCACCCTCCCGCTGACGATGCCCGGCATCGTGGCGGGGGTGCTCCTGACCTTCATCCCCGCGGCCGGTGACTACGTGAACGCCACCTTCCTCGGCGGGACGAACCAGTCGATGATCGGCAACGTGATCCAGTCGAAGTACCTCGTGGTGCGCGACTACTCCGAGGCCGCGGCGCTCTCGTTCACCCTGATGGCGATCATCCTTGTCGCCCTGATCGTCTACATCAAGTTTGCGGGCACGCAGGCCCTGATGGGAGACGAGGAGGAGGCGAAGTGAAGGCCTGGAGATGGATCAAGGAGCACATGGTGCTCTTCATCGGGCTGCTCGCCCTCGCGTACATGTTGATCCCGATCCTGGTGATCGCGGTCTTCTCCTTCAACGACCCGACCGGCCGCTACAACTTCGAGTGGGTCGGGTTCACGACCGAGTACTGGACCAAGCCGTTCGCGATCACCGAGCTGACCGACGCGCTGCTCGTCAGCATCCGGCTCGCCTTCTTCACCGCGATCGGAGCCACGATCCTCGGCACGCTCCTGGCGATCGGGCTCGTCCGCTACCAGTTCTTCGGCCGGCGGGCGGCGAACCTGCTGATCGTGATCCCGATGGCGACGCCCGAGGTCGTGATCGGCGCCTCGCTCCTCTCCTTCTTCCTCACCCTGAACGTCTTCCAGCTCGGGTTCCAGACCCTGCTGATCGCCCACATCATGTTCTCCGTCAGCTTCGTCGTGATCGTGGTCCGGTCGCGCCTGATCGGGTTCGACCGTCGCCTCGAGGAAGCCGCCGCGGACCTCGGCGCGAACGCCTTCACGACGTTCCGCAAGGTCACCCTGCCGCTGATCGCCCCCGGGGTCGTCTCGGCCGCCTTCCTCGCCTTCGCGCTCTCGATCGACGACTTCGTGATCTCGAACTTCAACTCGGGCTCGGAGGTCACGTTCCCGCTCTACATCTTCGGCGCGAACCAGCGAGGCATCCCGGTCCAGGTCAACGTGATCGCGACGATGCTCTTCGCCGTCACGGTGCTGGCGATGCTGGCCGTGATCATCCAGCAGAAGCGGGCCGAGAAGGCCGCCGCCCTGCGCCCGGAGGAAGCGGCCAACAAGCCGGCGATCAGCATCCCGGTCTGAGAACCTGCGAGTCGGCGCGCTTCGCACCACCTCCCAGCCAAATCCTCCCCGCCCACTCGCATGGACCGATGGTCGGGCGGGGCTCCGGCCGAGCCAGCGCCAGCGTCGTCGCTCGAGAGCCAGTCGAGGCTCCCGAGGTGGCTGCATTTTCGCCGGTATAGACGCAGTTATCGCAGCCACCTCGCGTCCGTCGTTCAAGAGCCTGGGGGCGGTTGTCGTGGGAGCGACCGGCGAAGCCGGCGCGACTGCGGTTAAGTTGCCCCCATGGCGATACAGACGAGGTTGCTCATCGGTGGTGAGTTGGTCGATGGGGCCGGTCCCGAGATCGAGGTCGAGAACCCGTTCACCGAGGAGATCTTCGCTTCCGTGGGATCGGCCTCCCGGGAGCAGCTCGACGATGCAGTGAGGGCGGCGACCGCGGCCAAGGCCGAGTGGGCGTCGATGCCCGCGGTGGATCGGGCGCCGCTGCTCCACGGGATCGCGACCGCGATGCGGGAGCGGACCGACGAGCTCGCCCTGCTGATGACGCGGGAGATCGGACGGCCCTTGACCGAGTCCGCCGACGAGGTGGAGTGGTGTGCGGCCTGCTTCGACTACTACGCGGAGGTGGCGCGCTCCGAGATCGGGCGGGTCATCCCCCCGATCGAGTCCTCCCAGTTCGCGGTCGTGGTCAAGGAGCCGCACGGCGTAGCGGGGTGCATCGTGCCCTGGAACTTCCCCCTCCTGCTCCTGACCTGGAAGATCGCCCCGGCCCTGGCGGCCGGCAACACGATCGTCGCCAAGCCGTCGGAGCTGACGCCGCTTTCGACGCTCGCCCTGGCCGACGTGTTCGACGACCTGCCGACCGGCACCGTGAACCTCGTCGCGGGAGCGGGCGAGACCGGGGCCGGGATCGCCGAGCACCCCGGCATCGACTGCGTGGCGTTCACCGGATCGGTGGCGACCGGCCGCAAGGTCGGGGTGGCGGCGGCGTCCCGGAACGCGCGGGTCAACCTGGAGATGGGCGGCAAGGACCCGTTCATCGTGTGTGACGACATCGGGACCGAGGCGATCGAGATCGCGGCCCGGGGCGGCGCGTGGGCGGCCTACCTGAACGCCGGCCAGGTCTGTACCTCGTCGGAGCGCTTCTACGTGATGGAGTCGATCTTCGACGATTACGTAAGTGCCTTCGTCGAGCACACCGACTCGCTGGTGGTCGGGGATCCGCTGGACGCCTCGACGGACGTGGGCCCGATGATCTCGGCGGCCCAGCGGGGCAAGGCTCACGACCAGATCGAGGCGGCGGTCGCGGCCGGGGCCGAGCTGCTGACCGGCGGCGGCGACGGCGGGTTCGACCGGGGCCACTTCCTCACGCCGACGGTGTTGACGGGCGTCCCGGCCGAGGCCGACCTGCTCCGGGAGGAGACCTTCGGGCCGGTCGCACCGATCGTGCCGGTCAAGGACCTCGACGAGGCGATCCGGCTGGCGAACGGACTCGACTTCGGGCTGGGGGCCAACGTGTACACCCGCGACCTCAAGACGGCGATCCGCTGCGTGAAGGAGGTCCGGGCAGGGTCGGTATGGATCAACGACCCGCTCACCGACAACGACGCGGGACCGTTCGGCGGATTCAAGAACTCCGGGATCGGGCGGGAGCTGGGGACCGAGGGCCTCGACGCCTTCCGGGAGGCGAAGCACGCCCACATCGACACCGAGATCGAGGTCAAGGACTGGTGGTACCCGTACGGCTGACCGGAGCGGTCCGGTTGACTCCGATCGGTTGGCGAGCGGGGCCTCACGGGCCCGGAGGCGGTCGGCGTGGCGGTCAGGAGTTGGCGCCGGCCCCGCCCGTGGCGCCGGCGGGTGCCCCCGAGCTGCCGGAGCCCAGGCCCGCGCAGGCTTCGAAGCCGTAGCCGGAAGCCAGCTGGTCGTACTGCCCGGCCAGCACCGCGCCACGCTTTCCCGCCGCGATCATCGCGTCCTTGTCGCCGGAGGCGATCGCGTCGGCGGCCTCCTGCGCGGCCTTGACCCGCTTGCGCCCCAGGCCGACGATCTCGGCCACGGTGGTCGCGTCCGCCTCGGGCGGCTGGAGCCCCTCGAGCTCGTCGAGCGTGGCCGCCACCTGGTTCGCCTGATCCTCGAAGTCCTTCGCCGCCTGCTCCAGGTCGCTGGACTTGATGGCCTGGTTGAAGTCTCGCTTCCGGGCGGCCGCCTCCGCGTTGGCCTGGGCACAGATCGCGTCGGCGTCCGCGATGAAGTCGCTGCGGGTCAGGTCGGCCGCATCGCCGCCGCCGCATCCCGCGAGCAGCGGCCCGCAGGCGAGGGCCACGGCAACCGCGGCGAGACGGCCTCGGGCGGCGCATCGGTCTCTGCCGGAGGAGGTCATCAGACGGCCAGACTACCTCCAGCCCCGGTTCCGGGGCTCACTAGACTCGACTCATGCCCAACGATCAGGACCGCACCCCGTACGTAGACGCCCTGCTCGAGTTCGCCCAGAGCGACCCGGGACGGTTCAACGTCCCCGGCCACCAGGGCGGCCTGGGGGCGGACGACCGGCTGCATCTGCTCGTCGGCCAGACGGGGTTGGCCGACGACATCCCGGCGCTGATCGAGGGGATCGACGTCGGGGATCCCAACCCGTTCCAGGAGGCCCAGAAGCTTGCCGCGGAGGCCTGGGGGGCCAGGCGCACCTGGTTCCTCATCAACGGCGCCTCCCAGGGCAACCAGGCGATGTGCCTCGCCGTGGCCCACATGGGCGGGGAGCTCGTCGTCCAGCGGAATGTCCATTCGTCGGTGATCGACGGGATGATCATGGCCGGCCTGAAGCCCACCTTCGCCGATCCCGAGCTGGACCCGGACCTCGGCGTCGCCCACTGCCTCACCCCCGGGTCCCTCGCGTCTGCGCTCGACCAATGCCCCGAGGCGGCGGCGGCCGTCGTCGTCTCCCCGACCTACTTCGGCGCCTGCGCGGACATCCCGGCGCTGGCCGAGGTCGCCCACGACCGGGGCGTCCCGTTGGTGGTCGACGAGGCCTGGGGCGCCCACCTGAAGTTCCACCCCGACCTGCCCCCGAGCGCCGTCGACGTCGGCGCCGACCTCGTCATCTCGTCCACCCACAAGATCGTCGGGAGCCTTACGCAGTCCGCGATGATCCACCTCGTAACCGACCGCTTCGACGACTCGATCATCGACCGGTGCATCTCGATGACCGAGTCGACCAGCCCCAATTCGCTGCTCTGCGGCTCGCTGGATGCGGCCCGCCGCCAGGCCGCCGTGGACGGTGAGCGTCTCCTCACGGAGACCATCGCCGTCCTCGCGGAGGCCCGCGAGGAGATCCGCGCGATCCCCGGCCTCGACGTGCTCGACGAACGACTGCTCGAACGGGCCAGCGTGGCGGGCTGGGACCCCTTGCGGCTCACCATCGACGTCCGCGGCACCGGCAGCACCGGGTACCACATCGCCCAGCTGGCGAGGGACCTGGCCGGGGTGAACCTGGAGCTGGCGTCCGACACCGTCGCGGTCGCGGTCTTCGGCATGGGGACCGGGACCCAGCAGCGCTCCCGCCGGCTGGTCGACGGCATCCTGACCGCGCTGGAGGCGATCGAGTCGGAACCGGTGACAGAGAAGCCCGAGTTCGCCCCGCCCCCGCCCTGGGGCGAGCCGGCGATGACGCCGCGCGATGCCTTCCTCGGCCGGCAGGAGGTCGTCGCCTTCGACGAGGCCGAGGGCCGGATCGCCGCCGAGCCCCTCGCCACCTACCCGCCCGGCATCCCCAACGTGCTGCCGGGCGAGCGGCTCACGCGCGAGACGCTCGACTACATCACCGACTCGGTCGCCCACGGCGGCTACGTGCGCGGCGCGGCCGATCGCGAGCTGACGACCCTCCGCGTGATCGAGGAATGAGCGAGACGTCGAGTCCGGGAACGAACATCCCGATCCGGACCCTGCCCAACCTCCGCGACCTCGGTGGATACGAGACGATCGACGGTCGCACCGTCCGGCGCGGACGCCTGTACCGCTCCGTGCTGCTCGGCCGGCTGAGCGACGGAGACCTGGCGAAGGTCGAAGGGCTGGGCCTCAAGACCGTCTTCGACTTCCGGACCGCGGCCGAGCACGAGGCGACTCCAGACCGCGACGTCGGTGCGCGGAGCATCAACCTCGACGTGCTCGCCGACCGGACGGGCGTCGGGCCCGCCAGCCTGCTCGCCAAGATGGACGACCCAGCGGCGATCGGCGCCGCGCTCGATGGCGACCGGGGTGCGGACATGATGCGGACGGCATACCGGGAGCTGATCGAGCTTCCGTCGGCCAACGCGGCGTACCGGAAGTTCTTCACCGAGCTGGCCGCGGACGGGAGCATGCCGGCCCTCTTCCACTGCACGACCGGCAAGGATCGCACCGGCTGGGCGGCGGCATCGACGCTGCTCTTCCTCGGGGTCGGCGAGGAGGACGTCTACCACGACTATCTCCAGACCAACGTCCAGCTGCTGCCCGCGCTGGAGCCGATGCTGAAGCCCTTCGTCGAGGCGGGCGGCGACCCGGAGACGCTCAGGCCGGTCCTCGGGGTGGACCGGACCTACCTCGGCACCGCGATCGACCTCGCGGTGAACAGATACGGCTCGATCGAGGGCTACATGCGAGACGGGCTGGGACTCGACGAGGATGTACTGGACGCGCTGCGGGCTCGGCTCCTGGAGGAATGACGCGCCGCGGGGGATAACGGTGTTTGCCAACCCTGGCTAACTGTGTTAGCCTCGGTTCATGCCGACCATCGAGACAACCACGACGATCGCCGCCGACCCGGAACGGGTGTGGGGCGTCCTGACCGACATCGAGTCCTACCCCGCGTGGAACCCCTTCATCGTCGGGGGCTCCGGCGAGTTCCGGAAGGGCGAGAGGGTCACCCTCAAGATGCAGCCTCCCGGAGGCGGGGAGATGACGTTCAGGCCGACCGTGCTCGAGGCCGAACGCGCCCGAAAGCTCCGCTGGCTCGGACGCCTGCTCGTGCCGGGGATCTTCGACGGCGAGCACTGGTTCAGCCTCGAACCCGTCGAGGCGGGCACCCTGCTGACACAGGGGGAAAGGTTCACCGGACTCCTGCCCCGCTTCATGGGCGGGACGCTGGCGAGGACCGAGCGCGGCTTCGAGTCGCTGAACGCCGCGCTGAAGGAACGAGCCGAGGCGCGGTGAGTCGCCGGGACGAGATAACCGCGGCTTCGCGGGCCCTGCTCGAGGAGGAGGGCGAAGAGGCACTCACCATGAGGCGCCTGGCCGACCGGCTCGGGATCAAGGCGCCCTCCCTCTACAAGCACGTGCGGAGCCGGCGGGAGATAGAGACCCTGCTGGCCGCCGAGGCCCTGTGGGAGATCGGCGAGGCGCTCGGGGCGGCGCGCGACCTCGAGGAGATGGGCCGGGCCTACCGGGCCTGGGCGCTCGCCAACCCCGCACTCTACCGGATCGCCACCACCCGCCCGCTGGACCGCGCCAACCTGCCGGAAGGCGTGGAGGACGCCGCGGCGGCGCCCCTGATCGAGAAGGTCGGGGGCGACCAGGACCGGGCGCGGGCGGCCTGGGCCCTGGCCCACGGCCTCACGCTGCTCGAACTGGACGGGCGCTTCCCGGACGACGCGGACGTCGAGGGCGCCTGGCGGGCCGGGCTGACCTGAGCCGGGACTGCACGTCAATCCGCCCGGCCGGGATCCCCCTCGATCAGCTCGATCCGGTAGCCGTCCGGGTCCCGAACGAAGCAGAGCCTCGAGCCACCTTCGCTGACCGTATAGGGAGGCTTCTCGGGAGAGATCCCCTCGGACGCAAGCCGCTCCAGGGTCGAGTCGAGGTCGTCGACGAGGAAGGCGATGTGGCCGTAGCCGGTGCCGATCTCGTACGGCTCCTCCTGGTCGTAGTTGAAGGTCAGCTCGAGGCGCGGCCCATCGTCCTCGTGCCCCATGTACACGTTCACGGCCTCGTCGCCGATCGGCAGGCGATGGTGCTCCTTGAGGCCGAGCTTCTCGTAGAAGGCGATCGACTCGTCGAGGTCGAAGACCCGGTAGCAGGTGTGGATGAGCGAAGACATGGGTCGAGCCTACCCTGCCTCAGTAGGCTGAACCAATGAGCACCTACGAGCGCGTCGCCGAGTTGCCCATCGAGATCGAATCGTGGTCGATGGAGGGACTTTCGATCAAACCGACGCCCGACTTCGAGCGGCTGACGACGGTGATCTCGATCGAGGGCAAGGGACGGCAGGGGCTCGGCGAGGACATCACATACGAGGCGCTCGACCAGATCGCGCTGCAGGACGCGGGCCCGGTCCACGACCTGACCGGGGTGAGCACGGTCGGGGAGTTCTGCGACCTGGTCGGCACGCTCGACCTCTTCCCCTCCCCGCCGGAGCGGGAGGTCTCCCGCCTCTACCGCCGGTGGGCGTTCGAGTCGGCGGCCTTGGACCTGGCGCTCTGGCAGTCGGACACGTCGCTCGCGGAGTACCTGGGGCGCGAGCTGGGCCCGCTCACGTTCGTCGCCTCGATGGGGCTCACGGGCGGCCCCGGCGGGGAGAAGTCGGACATCGGGCGCCTGCGGGTCAAGCTCGAGCGCTATCCCGACCTCAAGTTCAAGCTCGACCCCTCGCTGGACTGGGATCAGGGCCTGATCGACGAGCTGGCGGCGACCGGGGCCGTGAACACGCTCGACCTCAAGGGCCAGTACAAGGGAACGGTGGTCGACATCGAGACCGATCCGGAGCTCTACCGACGCCTCCTCTCCTCGTTCCCGGATGCCTGGATCGAGGATCCGGACGTGACTTCCGAGACGCGCGAGGTGCTCGACGGCGAGTGGCACCGGGTCACGTGGGACGCGCCCATCCACTCGGTCGAGGACATCGTGGCGCTCGAGCACAAGCCGACCGTGATCAACATCAAGCCGTCCCGCATGGGCGGCCTCCGCTCGACCTTCGACGCGTACGACCACTGCGAGGCCGAGGGGATCGGCGCCTACGGGGGCGGGCAGTGGGAGCTCGGCGTCGGTCGCGACCAGATCCAGTACCTGGCCGCGCTCTTTCACCCGGACACACCCAACGACACGGCTCCGGTCGGGTACAACGCCGCCGAGCCCGGGCCGGGCCTCCCGGTCAGCCCGATGAAAGTCCCCGGAAACGGCTTTGGAAAGCCGGATCGGGCTTAGCCAAAGCTAATGCTGAGTTCGGCTAGCCGAACTCACGACCTGCGCTACGGTAGTTCCGTCCCCCTCTCAGAACGGAGCAAGAACGATGGCCGACAAGAGTTTCGCCGACGCGCTTAACGCCCAGATCTCGAACGAGTTCGCCGCCTCGCAGCAGTACGTGGCGATGGCCGTCTATTACGACCGGGAGACGCTGCCCCGCCTCGCTGCGTTCTTCTACCGGCAGGCCCTCGAGGAGCGGGAGCACGCGATGATGATGATCCAGTACCTGCTCGACGTCGACGAGGAGGTCAGGGTCCCGGACATCAAGTCCCAGCCGACGACGTACGAGGACGGCATCACGCCGGTCAAGGAGGCCCTGGCCCAGGAGGAGCGGGTCTCCGACGAGATCTTCGGGCTGTTCGAGCTGGCGCGGGAGATCAAGGACTACCGGGCCGAGCACTTCATGCAGTGGTTCGTGAAGGAGCAGGTCGAGGAGGTGGCGCTGATGGGCGACCTCCTGAACGTGGTCGAGCGCTCGCGGGAGAACCTGCTGCTGGCCGAGGAGTACATCGCCCGCGAGGGCCTCGGCGAGGAGGAAGAGGACCCGACGGCACCCCCGCCCGCCGGCGGCCACTGAGCCACGCTCTCGGATCGAACGAAAGGGCCGCCCCGGGGCGGCCCTTTCCTTTGGGAGCGCTCGGTGCCTCGTATATGCTCAGGGCGGTTGAGCCGGAAGGGACCGGCTCGTTGGGAGAGCGGGTGGGAGCCCGCGAGAGGAGATCGATTGACCGTGATCGTGCGTTCCGTGCAGTCCCGGCTGCTGACCGCGGCGGTTCTCGCCGTCGCCTGCCTGGCTTTCTTCGCGGCCCGTTCGGAGGCCGCCGATCCGGCCATCTTCGACGTCGGCGCCGCGACCAAGAACATCAATCCGGACTCGCCCCAGTTCATCGGGGGGTACGGATACAAGGACGGCCCCACGCAGGCCACGCACGATGACCTCGAGGCCCGCGCGTTCGTGGTCGGGAAGGGCAAGGAGGCGAACGTGTTCGTCGTCGTCGACTCTGCCGGCTGGTTCGCCGCGTATGACGGAATCCACGCGCCCTACGGCGTCGACGCGACCCGGCAGAAGATCGCCGAAGCCCTGAACGAGCAGGGCTACGAGATCGGCCGCGAGAACGTGATCATCTCGACCACGCACGTCCACGCCGCCCCGACCGTGGTCGGGATCTGGGGCACGATCGACAACGCGTACCTCAAGAAGCTGAGCGACCAGTCGGTCGCCGCCGCGCGGGAGGCCGCGGCCAACGCGAAGCCCTCCGAGATCTGGACCGCGACCGGCAACCTGCGGTCGTTCATCTGGCAGAACGGGCAGGGCACGAACCACCCGGACGGCTTCGAGTACGACAACGACGTCCCGGTCATGTGGGCCCGCGACCCGGAGACCGGCGCGACCAACGCGGTCTACGCCTCGGTCCCGAACCATCCCGACCAGTACAACGGCGGCGACAACATGGAACTCTCGGCCGATTGGCCGGGCTACGCGCGCCGAGCACTCGACGCGCTGAACGGCGGCACCACCGTGATCGGCCCCGGCACCCTCGGCAAGCAGGAGCCCCCGGGATCGGTCAGCACCTACGACGAGGTGATTCCGCAGGGGAAGATCGTCGCCAACGAGATCCAGCGGACGATGGCGAGGGCCACCCCGGTCACCGACTCGACCATCGACGCCGACGAGCAGACGATGACCACCCTGGCCGACAACGAAAAGCTCCTGATCGGGATCAGCCTCCACATCATCCCCGAGGGCATCTGCCTCGACGAAGAGGAGTTCTGCACCCTTCCCCGCTCGAAGGAGCCGCCGTACATGACGGACGGCCCCGACGACGACACCAAGCTGATCACGACCCACGTCACCACGATGCGGATCGGCGACCTCGTCTACACGACGAACCCCGGGGAGGCGTTCGCCGAGGTTAACTTCGCGATCCGCGACGGCATCTCGGGCGCGCGCAACGTTGCCACGCTCAGCCAGTCGGGGGACATGCTCGGGTACTACTACGAGCGGGACGACTACACGCCGCTCCAGTTCGGCTCGAGCAATTTCCCGACCTACAACGTGGGCCCGAACCTGCCCGCGGACAACGTCGCGGCGTCGCTCGCCGGCGCGAAGGCGATCGGCTTCTCGACCACCCCGCAGAACGTCCACTCGCCGTACGACGCCGACGTGCTCGACCGGCCGGGGATCCAGTGGTACCCGGACCGCCTCGAGTCGGCCGACCCGACGTTCAACATCCTCGGCTCAACCGCGAAGTCCCAGGACGGGACGGTGCCGGCCCCGGCCGAGATCGAGTGGGACTTCGGCGACGGGACCACCGATTCCACCTCGAACCAGGAACGGTTCGACCACACGTTCGCGGCACCCGGGACCTACCACGTCGAGGCGAACGTGACCGGCGACAACGCGAAGTCCAGGTCCTGGACCGAGACGATCGTGGTCAACCCGCCGCTCCAGGCCAGTGCCTCGGTCGAGGCGAGGGCATGGGACGGCGCGACGCTCCGGGCCGGTCTCGCGGGTGGCTCGGGCGAGATCGTCTCCGCCCACTGGACCTGTCAGGACGGCACCAAGGTCAGCGGCTTGAGGGTCGTCTGCGGGGCGCCGCAGGCGGGCACCGCGACGGTGACCGTGGTCGATGGCGGGGGCGACACCGCCGAGGCCAGCGTTCCGGTCGCCAAGGCACCGCCGAAGCCGGTCGCGAAGTTGAAGGTCGTCAAGGCGAAGGTGAATCCCGCCAAGGTGAAGCGCGGCCGGGCCGGGACCCTGAGGGTCACAGTCAAGAACACCGGCAAGGCCGCCTCGGCGGCGGTCAAGGTCTGCGCCAAGGTCAAGGGCAAGGCCAAGCGCTCGGTCAAGCCGCGGCCCCGTTGCAAGACGGCCGGCAAGATCGGCCCCGGCAAGACGCGGAACGTCCGCATCAAGATCAAGACGACCAGGCGCGCGAAGGCAAAGGCCAAGATCCAGGTCACCGCCTCCGCCAAGGGCGCCAAGACCGCCAAGAAGGTGGCCAAGCTCCGCACGCGCCGCTAGGTCGGGCCCCGGGCCTCCGCGGTTGGGCCCCGGGCCTCCGCGGTTGGGCCCCGGGCCTCCGCGGTTGGGCCCCGGGCCTCCGCGGTTGGGCACCGGGCCCTAGCCCTTCGGCCCCACCCAGGCGGAACTGAAACTTCGGGACCCGAGAAAGTCCGGCTCCGGAGTTTCAGTTGCGAGCGCGCCTCGCGGCCCGGGCCGGCTGCCCCCACCCAGGCGGAACTGAAACTTCGGGGCCCGAGAAAGTCCGGCTCCGGAGTTTCAGTTGGTCGCTGCCTCGGGTGCGTCCGACGAGCGCCGCGGGGCGATCGCTCAGCCCTGGTCGGGCGAGCAGGCGCCCAGGCGTACTCGGGCTTGCTCAGGCACGTATCGACTTGAGCGCGCCGGCCCACTTCGCGAGGGCGTCCAGCATGGTGGCCGCGCCCCGTTCGTGGACCTCCTGCGCCACGAACTCGCCACCCTCGATCAGGTTGGAGACCCCGGGGATCGGAACCTGCTCCGGGATCGGCATGACCGAGAGTTGCGTGAGGGTGGGCTTGATCGCCTGGACCGCGCGGGCGCCGGCCCACACCCCGCCGTAGCTGACGAAGGACGCGGGCTTGTAGGCCCACTCGTGGTAGAGGAAGTCGAGCGCGTTCTTGAGCGCGGGCGCCGGCGTCGCGTTGTACTCGGGGGTCACGAAGACGATGGCGTCGGCGCGGTCCACGATCGCGCTCCACCGCTTCGTGTGCTCCTGGGTGTACTCGCGGCGGCCGGGCATGGCCGGCTCGTCCATGAACGGGAGGTCGAGCTCCTTCAGGTCGACGAACTCGACCCGGAACCTCTCGTCGGCCTCGGCGATCGGCAGGAACCAATCGGAGACGGGCTTGCCGACCCGGCCGGGCCGGACGCTCGTGAGTACGACGAGGAGATTGATCATGGCCCCGAGCCTAGCCACCCTTCCCCGGCTATGGTCTCCCGGCGGACCGAGCGAGGCCCGCGACCGATGGACCAGCGAAACCGACCCAAGAGCGATGCCCGGATCGACCCGGACGATCTCGAGACGGCCCTGCGCGTGATCCGGGAGCTCGACCGCCTCCCGGTCGAGCATCCCGACTCGGTCACCCTGCAGCGGGCGGCGGCCGGTCTCTACAAGTCGGTGAAGAAGCGGCGGAAGCTCGAGAAGCGTCGCGAGCAGCTCGAGCACGACGCCGCGGTCACGGCCCGGACCGCCACCGCGAACCCGAGCCGCATCGACGACGAGACCGCGGGCCTACCGCTCGTCTCCAACGCGAAGGGGGCGATCGCGGGCACGCTGATCGAGCCGCGGGCCTGCTATGTCTGCAAGAAGGGATACCGCCAGGTGGACGCCTTCTATCACCAGCTCTGCCCCGAGTGCGCCGCCTTCAACCACGCCCGGCGCGACGCCAGGACCGACCTCAGCGGCCGGCGGGCCCTCCTCACCGGGGGCCGGGCGAAGATCGGTATGTACATCGCGCTGCGGCTGCTCCGCGACGGGGCCGACACCACCATCACGACGCGCTTCCCGAACGACGCGATCCGCCGGTTCCGGGCGATGGAGGACAGCGAGGAGTGGTTCGACCGGCTCCACATCGCCGGCATCGACCTGCGCGACCCTGGCCAGGTGATCGATCTGGCCGACTCGGTCGCGGCGAAGGGGCCGCTCGACATCCTGATCAACAACGCCTGCCAGACCGTCCGCCGCACCCCGGCGGCGTACGCCCCCCTGATCGAGGCCGAATCCGCCGAGCTCGAGCCCGGCCCGGTCCCGGACGTGGAGACGTTCGCGCCGCACGGGTCCCATCGGCTCAGCCCGGCGCACCTCGAGCGGGGCGGCGGCTCCGATCTCGCGCCGGCCTCGCACTGGTCCCCCACCCCCCACGCGATCACCTCGATGGCGTTGACGGCGGGCTCGGCCGACTTCGGTCTGGTCGACGCCGGCGAGGCGATCGACGCGGGCGGACTGGTTCCCGACGTGGTCGAGACGAACAGCTGGATCCAGACCGTGAGCGAGGTCGACCCGATCGAGCTGCTCGAGGTCCAGCTCTGCAACATGACCGCCCCCTTCATCCTGATCGGGCGCCTCCGCAAGGCGCTCGCCGCCTCGCCGGCCCGCCGGACCTACGTGGTCAACGTCTCCGCGATGGAGGGTCAGTTCTCCCGCGGCTACAAGGGTCCCGGGCATCCGCACACCAACATGGCGAAGGCCGCCCTGAACATGCTGACCCGGACGAGCGCACAGGAGATGCTCGAGTCGGACGGCATCCTGATGACCGCGGTCGACACCGGATGGATCACCGACGAGCGGCCCCACCCCATGAAGAAGCGCCTCGCCGACGATGGCTTCCACGCCCCCCTCGACCTCGTCGACGGGGCGGCGCGCGTGTACGACCCGATCGTGCGCGGCGAGGCGGGCGAGGACGTCTTTGGAGTCTTCCTGAAGGACTACGAGCCCTCGCCCTGGTGACCGGCGCCCGCCCGCCCGGGCCCCCGCATCCCCCGACGGGCGGGGTCGGCTGCCGCCGTTCCGGCGAGACTGCGATAATGCCCGCCCGGTCGATTTCGATCGACCCCTTCACGGGGGCGTAGCTCAGTTGGTTAGAGCGCTGGCCTGTCACGCCAGAGGCCGCGGGTTCAAGTCCCGTCGCTCCCGTTTCACCGGGCGCCCAGGCGCCCCGGACGCCGTCGGCCCGCGCCGGCGGCGTTCCTCGTTTCCGGGCTCTAAGCTGGCGCCCATGAGACTCGTGACCTATGCATCCGACCGGGGCCTGCGGGCCGGAGTTCTGACCGCCGACGGCGTGATCGACGCCTGGGATCTGCTCGGCGAGGATCGCGGGTCGACCCTCAAGGAGCTGATCCGGGCCGACCGCCTGGACGAGCTGCGCTCCGCCTCGCTGAGCGGCTCCGTGGAGCTGGTCCAGACGGACCGCGCTCGGCTCCTGCCACCCGTCCCCGATCCGGACAAGATCATCTGCATCGGCCTCAACTACCGGGCCCACGCGGAGGAGACCGGCGCGGACATCCCGAAGGCCCCGACTATCTTCGGCAAATACCCGAACGCGCTCGTCGCGGACGGCGCCACCGTCGACCTGCCGCGAGCGAGCCGCAAGGTCGACTACGAGGCCGAGGTCGCGTTCGTGATCGGGCGCCGCGCGAGCAAGGTCGCGCTCGAGGACGCGCTCGACCACGTCGCCGGATACACGCTCCTGAACGATCTGTCGGCTCGCGACCTGCAGGGGCTGACCATGCAGTGGATGGCCGGCAAGGTGTTCGACGGCGCCGCGCCCTGCGGGCCGGCCCTCGTCACCCCGGACGAGGCGGGGCCACACGACGGAATCGGGATCGCGATGCACGTGAACGGCGAGGAGCGCCAGAGCTCGTCTACCGCCGACCTCATCTTCTCCGTGCCGCGGCTCGTTTCCACCCTCTCCGAGTGGATGACCCTCGAGCCGGGGGACATCGTCTCGACGGGAACGCCCTCCGGCGTCGGCCTGGCGATGGACCCGAGGATCTGGCTGGAGGACGGCGACGAGCTCGTCGTCTCCTCGCCGCAGCTCGGGAAGCTGAGGACGACGATCGCCCGCAGCGAGCCGCCCGCCCGCCGCTGAGCGGCCGGTCCTACTTCCCGGGCGCGCCGGCCAGCTCGTTCCGGACGGCCGGCAGCCGGGCGGAGCGGGGAGCCTTCGGTGCCCCGGAGGAGATACGGGCCGGACCCTTCCGGTTCCTCGCGGCGGACCAGCGGACCCGGACGGGCCTGATCTTCAGGAGCCGGTTCCAGGTCTGGGTGCCGACGACGCCGTCGACCCCGAGGTTGCGGCTCCGCTGGAACTTGCGCACCGCGTTGACGGTGCCCCCGCCGAAGATCCCGGTGGGCTCCATCGTGTAGCCGGCCGCGATGAGGTGTTGCTGCAGCCAGACGACCTGATCGCCCCGACTGCCGCGCTTCAGGGTCGGATGGCCCCGGAACTGACGGTATCCGGCGATGCGCGTCACCCGCCTGCCGAGGGCCCTCCACTCGGCGGAGTTCGTCTCCTGCCATGACCACCAGCTCGGGGCCGAGCCGTAGTTGAGCGAGAAGCGGCGGAAGGCGAGGAGGTCCCGGTTGCCGGGATTGTCGTAGGTCTGTCCCACCGGGTAGATCGGACGCTTGTAGAGCCGGTTCTGCTCCCAGGTGATCTCGAGCGACTTGCGGACCGAGTCCCCGATCGCGTGCCAGTAGACCTGCGGCAGGTTGTCGGTCGCGGCGCCCGGCCCGAGGAAGACCGAGTACGGGAAGCCCGGGTGGTAGTGGCCGTACGGGAAGGTCGAGAGGGAGAGGGGAAAACGCGGGCCCACGAGACGGCGCAGCTCGCGGATGTACCAGTCCGCCGCCGCGTACTTGCCCTCGTACTCGGCCTCGGCGTCGATCACGAAGCAGTCCGCGCCGCGCCGCTTGGCGACGGCCGAGACCCTGGCTTCGGCCAACGGGCGCTTGCCGTAGACGTACTGCCACCCGCAGACCTTGAGGCCCGCCCTGTGCAGTCGCTTCAGGAGCGGCCGGTTGAACTGGCTCCAGGTGTTCACCCCGTCCCCGGACTTGATGTAGAGCGTGCCGATCTTGGCCCGTCTTGCCTGGCGGATGATCGAACCGACGTTGCCCCCGTTCGAGGAGTCGACGTACCAGATCCACATCCCGGCGCGGTCGTACGGCCGCGCCGCCTCGGTGGATGGCGGAGCGACTTGGAGGGCGATGAGGAGAACCGGCAGCAGCAGGGCGAGCAGCCCCATGCGGCGGGAGGAGGTCTTTGTCATCAAGCTCTGGAACACGGTCGATGGCGAAACGGAGCGGGCGCCGGGCCCGTTCGGCCCGATGTCTCCCCTCTCCGGGCAAGGTGAGACTGGCACCGATCCCGCCGCTGGGACCGTTTCGGGCGCGAGGCGGCAACGTTTCTTTCAACCGGGGCCCCCGGGAAGTGTGACGAGCGACACAGATCACCCGAACCCTTGTAGCCTTGCGGGCAGGGAGCAGTTCAAAATTGATTAGGGAGGAAATGCGATGCGCCGCGTTGTCGTGCTGTTGGTGGCTCTGCTCGCCGGAGCCGTGCTTGCCGGGGGCCTCACCTCGGCCGCCTCGGCCGCTCAGGCTCAGGCCCAGGCCAAGAAGGTGGGCAAGAAGGCCAAGAAGATGACGAAGAAGCGCAAGAAGGCGAAGGCGGTGAAGCCGACGGTCAAGGTGCTGAACGCCAAGGCCAGCCAGCTCGCCCGCGGCAAGGCCAAGGTCCTCGTGAAGGCGAACAAGCGGGCCAAGGTCCGCGTCTCCGCGACCACCTACACCTTCGACACCGGCAACGTGCGGCTCTTCAAGCCCCGCACCGTCAAGCTCGGCAAGAAGAAGCGAAAGATCGTGAAGATCAACTTGATCTCACGCGCCTCGATGAACACCTGCCAGCCGCGCAGCATCACGATCAAGGGGAAGAACGGCAAGCGCAAGTCCTCGCGCAAGCAGACCGTGGGCAGGGACCAGGCGGACTGCCAGCTCTACCCCGTCAACCTGAGCCGGGCCGACGAGTGCGAGTTCATCGCGCAGCCGAAGGAAGGCATGTGCATGCTGCCCTTCCCGAACGACTTCTACACGGTCGACGACCCCTCGACGCCGACCGGCAAGAGCATCCGGTTCCCGCAGGGCGCGATGCCCATCAACGTCGAGAAGACGCCGATCGACGCGTCCAAGTACGGCCTCTCCGACGGTTTCAGCCAGGGGGCCGGGGCCGTCGTGAAGATTCCCGGCATCGAGTCCCTCGAGGCGGTCCAGGCGAACGGCTTCGTCCCGATCAACCACCTCGGTGACTACTCCAAGCCCGATCAGCGGGCCGTCGTGATCAACACGAAGACCGGCGATCGGCACCCGATCTGGGTCGAGGCGGACTCGAACGCCTCCCGTGACAAGGACCGGGTGATCGAGATCAAGCCGTCCGAGAACTACGAGCCGGGCACGCGCTACATCATCGCGCTGCGGAACCTGACCGACGCGGACGGCAGGCCACTCGCCGCGCCGAACGCGTTCCGCTACTACCGCGACGGGGTCGGCACCAAGGAGCCGGCGATCGAAGCGCGCCGGGCCCACTTCGAGAGCATCTTCCGCGACCTGAAGAAGGCCGGCATCAAGCGGAGCGAGCTCTACTTGGCCTGGGACTTCACCACCGCCAGCAACGAGAACAACTACAAGCGCGCGCTCAGCATGCGCGACCGCGCGTTCGCGGCCCTCGGGGACACGAACCTCGCCGACAACGTCGTCCAGGGCAAGGCGCCCACGTTCCAGATCAAAAGCGTCGACAAGTTCAGCCCGGGCCAGAACTCGGAGGTCGCCCGCCGGATCAAGGGGACGTTCATGGTTCCCTGCTTCCTCGAGCCGAGCTGTGGGCCGGGCGGCACGATGAACCTCGATGCCGACGGGCTCCCGAGCCGCAACGGCATGTACGAGGCGAACATGGAATGCATCGTCCCGCAGGTAGCGGTGGCGCCGGGGGCCGAGAAGACCCGTCCGATGGTGTTCGGCCACGGGCTGTTCGGCGACGCGAGCGGGGTCAACGGCGGGCC
>Ga0065721_10050089_pt1 | contig 23415 bp, 20 predicted proteins | sample Mesricmetagenome_FD_59108 | JGI IMG/M metagenome (GOLD analysis project Ga0065721, IMG submission 59108) | Mesophilic microbial community from rice straw/compost enrichment Sample: eDNA_1 v2 (version 2) | ecosystem: Engineered > Solid waste > Grass > Composting > Bioreactor | place: USA: Davis...
CCCAGCCATGACACCGGCGGGAAGCCGTCCCCGACCGCCAGCACGTCGGGCCGGCTCTTCAACTGCTCGCGCATCAGCCAGACGATGTCCATCGCGCGGCCCAGTGTGCCGGCATCCTCCTCGGGCGCGGGCCGGACTGCCACCTCCCGAACGAAGAAGCCCGAGCCACGCCGCGGCTCGACCAGCCCGCGCGCGACCAGCAGTTCGAAGGCGGCCACGATCGTGTTCTTGCTGTAGCCATGCAGTTGCGCCAGTTCGCGCAACGAGGGCAGGCGATCGCCGGTGCGATAGGCGCCTTCGGCGATCTGGCGGGCGATCGAGTCGGCCAGCGTGGTGGCGAGCGATGGGGATTTGCGGGCGGAGCCGGGAGCGGTGGAGGTCATCGATAGGGCGCAAATACCGGGCGGCTGGTCACTGTCCCCGCAAACTGTACCCCTATTGACTGGTACAGTCACCCTAGACTGTCTCCATTCCATACCAGAGAACCATAGAACGGAGACCTCGATGCTTGCCTCCCTCCCCTCGTCCGATGCCGCCGCTGCCTCCGATGGCACCGCCGCGGCCGACTCCCGCCGCAAACCCGTCGATTCCCGCCTGCCGCGCTTTCGCGAGATGACGCCGGCCCAGCGCCTGGCCGCCATCGCGGACGCGGTCGGCCTGGACGACGACGAGCACGCACTGCTGGCCGAGCCCGGCGCGCTGGGCGCGGCACGTGCCGACGGCATGATCGAAAACGTGATCGGCACCTTCGAGTTGCCCTTCGGCGTGGCCGGCTACTTCCAGATCAATGGCAAGGACGTGCTGGTGCCGATGGCGGTCGAGGAACCGTCCGTCGTTGCCGCGGCCTCCTACATGGCCAAGCTCGCGCGCGGCTGCGGCGGCTTCGAGACCTCGAGCTCCGGCCCGCTGATGCGGGCGCAGGTGCAGGTGGTTGGCGTCGCCGATCCCTATGGCGCGCGGCAGGCGCTGCTGCGCCATCGCGACGAGATCCTCGCCGTTGCGAACGCGCGGGACAAGGTGCTGATCGGACTTGGCGGCGGCTGCCGCGACATCGAGGTCCATGTGTTTCCCGACACGCCGCGCGGCGCGATGGTGGTGATGCACCTGATCGTCGACGTGCGCGACGCGATGGGCGCCAATACCGTCAATACGATGGCCGAGGCGGTATCGCCGGTGGTCGAGCGCATCACCGGCGCGCCGGTCCGGCTGCGCATCCTGTCGAACCTCGCCGACCTGCGCCTTGCGCGCGCACGCGTGCGGCTGACGCCCGAAGCGCTGGCCACCGGCGAGCGCAGCGGCGACGCCATCATCGAAGGCGTGCTCGACGCCTACACCTTCGCGGCAATCGACCCGTACCGCGCGGCGACACACAACAAGGGCATCATGAACGGCATCGATCCGGTCATCGTCGCGACCGGCAACGACTGGCGCGCGGTCGAGGCCGGCGCGCATGCCTATGCCTGCCGCGCGGGCCGCTACACGTCGCTGACGCATTGGGAGAAGGACGCCACCGGCGCGCTGGTCGGCACCATCGAATTGCCGATGCCGGTGGGGCTGGTGGGCGGCGCCACCAAGACCCATCCGCTGGCGCGGCTCGCGCTGAAGATCCTGGGCGTGCAAAGCGCGCAGGAACTCGGCGAAATCGCCGCCGCAGTCGGACTGGCGCAGAATCTCGGCGCCCTGCGCGCGCTCGCCACCGAAGGCATCCAGCGCGGCCATATGGCGCTGCACGCCCGCAATATCGCGCTGGTCGCCGGCGCCGTCGGCCAGGAGGTCGAACAGGTGGCGCGCCGGATGGCCGAGGAAAAGGACGTGCGCACCGACCGTGCAATCGAACTGCTGGCGCAGCTGCGGCAGGGATAGAGGCGCCCCCCGGCGGCGGGAGACTTCCCTCTCCCCGGCCTCTCTCCCGCGAGCAGGCAAGGGGTTAAGGGAGGGGGCAGCGACCTGCCGACCACCCCCGCTCGCCACACCAAGAAAAAGCGCCCGCCGACAAGCGAGGCGCCACACAGGAGACAACCATGCAACCACAACCCAAGGCCGCCGGCAGCCCGCTGGTCGAAGTCTGGGGCGATACCGCCAATCCGCGCCATCTCGCCTGCGCCATCGTCATCGGCGGCGCGCTGAGCCTCGCGGCCTTTGCGATCGCCAGCCGCATCCTGACCGAACTGGTCCGCACACCGGAGCTCGCGCGCGCCTATGCGATGCTCGCCGGGCTGGCCGGCTGCGTGCTGGCCGGCTTCATCTGCGCCTGCCTCTTCAAACCCAAGCGCGTGGTCACCGAGGACAGCGGAACCGATGCGAGCAGCGCAACCGCGGCCGCCGCACGCGAGCAGGCGCTCGACCGTCTTGCCGAGGAATCCGGTGGACTCGGAACCATGGCCGACCTCCCCGCCGCCACGGTGCAGGAACTGCGCGAACTCCAGCTCTACGAGCTGTTTGCCGCGCGCGAACGCGGTGCGATGGCCGCCGGCCACGCCGACGTCGCGATACCGGATGCGGACGCGGCCGCCGCTCCTGCTCGCCCCAACGCCGCCTGACCCGCCACCGCCTGGAGCGCATCATGATCGAATCCACCCCTCTGCTGACGCAGATCCTTGTCGCGCTGGGCATGGGCCTGGCCGGCGCCATCGTCTTCGCGGCGATCGGCCTGGTGTCGGGCACCGACGAGACCACGACGCTCGCGCCGCTGACGTTGCTGGTCGTGCTGCTCGGCGTGCCGCCCGCCGGCGTGTTCACCTTCTTCCTGGCCGGCGCGGTCGCCAAGCACATGACGCACGCGGTGCCGACCGCGTTGCTCGGCATTCCCGGCGATACCATGGCCACGCCGCTGATGCAGGACGCCAATCATCTGCGCAATCTCGGCGTGCCGCATATCGCGCTGCGCAAGATGATTTCCGGCGCCATCGTCGCCGCGTTCTGCGCGGTGCCGCTGGCCGTGCTGTTCGCCGTGCTGCTGGCCCCGTTCGGCGCCACGATCACGAAGGCCGCGCCGTGGATCTTCGTGGCCGCCGCGCTGGTGATCGCCTACGCGTCGCCGGGCCGCTGGGCCTCGGTGGCGACGCTGGTGCCCTTCGTGGTGGTGATCGTCGCGCTGCAGACCCTGACCGCGAAATTCGGCGTCAAGCTGAGCATCAGCTATTTCCTCGGCATCGCGATCGGCCCGCTGATCGCGGACCTGTTTTCGACGCTGTCGCCGGTCGACCGTCCGCGCATGCAGCGCAAGGAAGCCCGCACGTTTACGCTGGCACCTGACGTGAAGGGATGGAGCGGCTATTTCCCCAATCCGTTGAAGGTAATGGACGGCACGCAGACCCGCTGGACCGTGGCGACCGCGGCGATCTCGAGCGCAACCTTCGTGTTCAGCCCGGTCGCGATGACCGTGGTGCTGGGTGAACTGGTCGGCTCGCGCATCAAGCACGCCTATCACCGGCTGACCACGGTGCTCAGCGCGCGCAACGGCGTCACCGAGGCGACCTATATCGCCGAGGCGCTGATTCCGCTGATCGCCTTCGGCCTGCCGCTGAGCCCGGTGGCCGCCGGTCCGGCCGCGCCGCTGTTCAATGCCCCGCCGGTCTTCACCGTCGATGCCGGCAACGGCCAGACCCACAACCTGCACAACCTGCTGAGCCACTGGGAATTCCTCGGCTACGGCCTGCTGGCGGTGCTGCTGGCGGCGATCGTGTCGTATCCGTTTGCGATGAATTACGCGCGCCGCGCCGCGCTGTTCGTATCGCGCCGCATTTCGCACGAGGCCATCGTCGCCACCTTTGTCGGGCTGATCCTGGTGATCAGCGTGTGGGAAGGTCAGCTGCTGGGCCTGCTGGTGATCGTCACGCTCGGCTCGATCGGCGGCCTGCTGTCGCGCGTGCTGGGCTTCAACACCGGCGTGCAGTTCATGGGGTATTACACGGCGGTGCTGACGGTGCCGGCGCTGATCAAGCTGGCGGGATAAGCGCACCGCCTACCGCTTCCTGCCCCTGCGGTTCGCCAGCGTCGCAGCTGGCGAACCGTGCTTCACTCGCCTTCCCAATAGTCCAGGCTCCCCTCCGCGCGGCCGATATAGGCAAACCCATTGCCGTGATCGAGCACGCCGAACTTGCCCGAGTCGGGATAGTGGCAAAGCTCCGGCGCGGTCGTCGTGCTGACGGCCAGCACTTTCAGTTCCTGCGTACCGGTATTGATGATCTGATGCGCGGTTTCCGGACCGCCCGCCGGACAGGCGATCACGTCGCCGGCGCGAACGGGATGGCGCGACTCGCCGATGCGCACTTCGCCGCTGCCTTCGACGATAAAGAACATCTCCTCGTTGGCGCGGTGGCTGTGGAAAGGAAACACGCGCTTGCCGGGCTCGATCACCGTCAGGTTGTAGCCGAGCTTTTGCGCGCCGAGCATGCGCCCGATCGGCGCCATGCGGCCGCCGTAGCGGTCGGCGGGGAGTTCGGAGCCGTATTGGCGCGACAGGTCGGCGAAGTCGAGGTATTGGGCGTCGGCGATGTTCAGGATGGGGCGTGACATTGGGTCGTCTCCTTGAAGATTGTTGTCCTGACAGTCTAGTGTTGGCCTGACACCATGTTCGAACAATGGAAATCAAGGCTGGGCAGTCATCTCACCCCCGTGCGTCGGATTGCGTCCGCCCAAATCGCCACGACAAGCGTTGCGCTGCGCCGGCCAATTGGCGCGCGACGTTGCCGTCGTGCCCGCTATCGAAACTCCCCGCCGTCCCCATCGCCGCGAGCACCAGCACCACGGTACCGGTGTGGTCGAACACCGGCACCGCCAACGTATGGATGCCGGGCACCGGTTTGTCCAGCGCATCGTCGACGCCTTGCGCGCGAATGCGGGCCAGCCTCGCGGCATAAGAGGTCTTGCCGGTCCCGTTGTCCTTCGTCGACGCGCCCGCCATCCGCACCGCTTCCTGGTGGAGCATTCCGCCGAGCACGTCTTCCGGCAGATGCGCGGCAAACACGCGGCCGATTGCGGTATTCACCAGCGACAGCACCGTGCCGACGCGCAGGCTGACGTGCTGCGGCCGCGTCGATTCCTCGAGCCGCACGACCGTCGGTCCGAGCGGCCCGAGCACGGCCATTGCGACACTGAGGCCGGTATCCACGGCAAGGCCGCGCACTTCCGGCTCGGCCTCGCGCACCGGCGACAGGCGCTGCAACGCGATCAGTCCCAATTGCAGGGCCAGCGGTCCCGGCAGAAAGCGGCCATCGGCATCGCGCTCGAGCACGCCGGCTCGCACCAGGCTGACCAGGTGCGGAAAGGCCTTGGCGGGCACCATGCCCGCGCCGCGCGCCAGTTCGCTCAGCGCGAGCGGACCGCCAGCGCGCAGCAGCGCACCGATCAGCTGCGCGCTGGCGTCGAGCGCCTGAATGCCGCGTTGCGGCTTGCCCGTGGCCTCGTCGGTCGTTCCAGTGGCATTCGTCATGGCTCAGCCCTCTACGCGCAGTGAATCGGCGATCTGCCCTGCGGTTGCCTGCAGGGCGCGCGCAAGATCGCCTCGCCAGGTCGTGTCGATGGTTGCGGTCGGGCCGATTGCGGTAAGCAGCAGCCGGAGGGCGCCGGCGGCGTCGCGTACCGGCACGCACAGGCTGCTGACGCCGGGACTGGGGATATCGATGCTGCGGGCGATGCCGCGGCTGCGCACCTCGTCCAGTTCGGCAAGGAACGCCGCGCTTTTGGGACGCGCCGGCAGGGCGTCGAACAGCGGCACCCATTGCGCCTCGGGCATGCAGGCGCAATACATGCGGCCGGTAGCAGTAGTGGCCAGCGACATCACGGTGCCGACATGCAGGTTGACGTGCAGCGGCGCGTTGCCGCGCTCGTAGCGCACGATGGTGGGACCCTGCGGGCCCGGCACGCTGACCGCCACGCTGCAGCCCGTTTGCGCGGTCAGCGCGGCAACCAGCGGCACCGCGGCGTGCAGGCCGGGATCCAGCTCCAGCCGCATCCGCGCCAGTTGCAGCGCCAGCGGCCCGGGTTCGAAGCGATCATCGAGATGGTCGCGCTTGATCCAGCCCTGCCGCGTCAGCGATACGAGGTAGGGATGGGCCTGAGCCGGGGCGATGCCCACGGCCGTGGCGAGTTCGACCGCAGATAGCGGTGCGCCCGCCTCTGCCAGCGCCTGCAGGAAGCGGCCCGCCACGTCGACGCTCTGCACGCCGCGCTGCGTCTTCTCCTGTCCCGCCTGCCCTGCCTCGCTCATGGTTGCCCTCCGAAAGGCTGGATATTAATCCAACGCCGCATGGGCGCCGCGCTTGCCACCCGCCGGTCTGTCGTTCGTCTTTTATGTTTTGGCCAATAATTTATCCATTGACTAACTGACGGAGACCTCCTACCATCCGTCTACCCCGACAACGCCGCATGCCCTCTCGCGCGCGGCCAATCCAATAACGAAGGGGCGAGACAGTACCTGTGCATTGCCGCTGCGCAATGCCGCCCGCTGCCGCGCCCCGTCACCCACGACGAGGCAAGCATGGCCAAAGCATTCGCATCGCAAGCCGACCTGGAAGCCAAAAAGGTCACCTTCACCCAGCTGTCCGAGAACGCCTACGCCTACACGGCCGAAGGCGACCCGAACTCGGGCGTGATCATCGGCGACGACGGCGTGCTGATCGTCGACACCACCGCGACGCCAGCGATGGCGCAGGACCTGATCGCCAGGATCCGCACGGTCACCGACAAGCCGATCAAGTACGTCGTGCTGTCGCACTACCACGCGGTCCGCGTGCTGGGCGCCTCGGCGTATTTCGCCGAGGGCGCGCAGCAGATCATCGCCAGCCGCGGCACCTACGAAATGATCGTCGAGCGTGGCGAGGCCGACATGAAGTCGGAGATCGAGCGGTTCCCGCGCCTGTTCGCCGGCGTCGAGACCGTGCCGGGCCTGACCTGGCCGACGCTGGTGTTCGACAAGGAAATCACGCTGTTCCTCGGCAAGCTGGAAGTCCGCATCGCGCATCTCGGCTCGGGCCACACCAAGGGAGACACCGTGGTCTGGCTGCCGTCGCAGAAGGTGCTGTTCTCCGGCGATCTGGTCGAGTACGAGGCAGCTTGCTATTGCGGCGACGCGCAGCTGGCCCAATGGCCGGCGACGCTGGACGCGCTGCAGGCGCTGGGCGCCGAGAAGCTCGTCCCGGGGCGCGGTCCGGCCTTGACCACGCCGCAGCAGGTCCGCGAGGGCATCGCCTACACCAAGGACTTCGTCAGCACGCTGTACCGCGCCGGCCAGGAAGCGGTCGCTAGGAAGATGGATCTGAAGGCCGCGATGGCGCATACCCGCAAGAGCATGGACCCGAAGTTCGGCCACGTCTTCATCTACGAGCACTGCCTGCCCTTCGACGTGACGCGCGCCTATGACGAGGCGTCCGGCATCACGCATCCGCGCATCTGGACCGCCGAGCGCGACAAGGAAATGTGGGCCGCGCTGCAGGACTGACGCGGCGGTATCGGCATCGGCATCGGTATCGGTATCGGTATCGGTATCGGTATCGGTATCGGTATCGGCATCCAGGATGGTGGAAGGAGACAACAAGATGGCGGTCGACTATCAACGATTGACCTTTGAATACCGGCCTTGCGCGGAGCAATCGGCTACCAACGCGATGCATCCGGTCGTGGTCGTCGGTGCCGGCCCGGTAGGCCTGGCCACCGCGATCGACCTGGCCCAGCAAGGCATCGAGGTAGTACTGCTGGACGACGATTGCACACTGTCGACTGGCTCGCGCGCGATCTGCTTTGCCAAGCGCACGCTGGAGATCTTCGATCGGCTTGGCTGCGGCGATCGCATGGTGGACAAGGGCGTGCGCTGGAATCTCGGCAAGGTGTTCCTGCGCGACCAGATGGTCTATGCATTCGATCTTCTTCCCGAAAGCGGACATCGCCGGCCGGCCTTCATCAACCTGCAGCAGTATTACGTCGAAGGCTTCCTGCTCGAGCGCGCGCTCGAACTGCCGAATCTGCAGATCCGCTGGAAGAACAAGGTGGTCGGCATCGAGCGCCGCGATGAGGGCGGCGCGGATGCCACCGTCACGCTGACCGTGGAAACGCCCGATGGCACATATCCGGTGCGGGCTCGTTATGTCGTTGCCGCCGACGGCTCGCGCAGCCCGATGCGCAATCTGCTGGGCCTGGACAGCAAGGGCCGCACCTTCAAGGACCGCTTCCTGATCGCGGATATCCGGATGGAAGCCGGCTTTCCTAGCGAGCGCTGGTTCTGGTTCGATCCGCCCTTCCATCCGAATCAATCGGTGCTGCTGCATCGGCAGCCCGACAACGTCTGGCGTATCGATTTCCAGCTTGGCTGGGACGCGGACCCGGTGCTGGAGAAATCGCCGGAGCGCGTCATTCCTCGCGTGCAGGCCCTGCTTGGCCCGGATGCGAAATTCGAGCTCGAATGGGTCAGCGTGTACACGTTCTCGTGCCTGCGCATGGACAGCTTCCGGCATGGCAACGTGCTGTTCGCCGGCGACTCGGCGCATGGCGTGTCGCCCTTCGGCGCGCGCGGCGCCAATAGCGGCGTACAGGATGCGGACAATCTGGCCTGGAAACTGGCCCACGTGCTGCGCGGCGAGGCACCGGACGCGCTGCTCGACACCTATGCCAGCGAGCGCGAATACGCGGCGGACGAGAACATCCGCAATTCGACTCGCTCCACGGACTTCATCACGCCGAAGAGCCAGGTAAGCCGTGTGTTTCGCGATGCGGTACTGACGCTGGCGGCGAAGCATCCGTTTGCGCGGACGCTGGTCAATAGCGGGCGCCTGTCGGTGCCGAGCGTGCTGGCCTCGTCCCCGTTGAATACGGCCGACACCGATGCCTTCGCTGGCGCCATGATTCCTGGGGCGCCGTGTGCCGAGGCGCCGGTCGAGGTCGATGGCGCCGAGGATTGGCTGCTGTCGCAGCTGCATGGCGGATTCAGCTTGCTGGTCTACGGCCATCCCGACGATCTCGATGCGGAGGCCGCCAGGCAGATCGCCGCGCTCCGCCGTCAAGCCGGTGCACCACGGATGCTGTTCGTCGCGCCGGACGGTCACCGCGCTGCCCGGACATCGGACATTGCTGTGGTCAGGGATCGCGACGGCATCGTGGCGCAACGCTACGACGCGGTGCCGGGTACCGCGTATCTGATTCGTCCGGACCAGCATGTCTGCGCACGCTGGCGTGCGGTGGATGCGGAACGGGTGATGGAGGCGATGGCTCGGGCTCAAGGCAAGCGTCTGGCGGAGACTGCGCCGGCGGCGCGAGGAACACCGGCCTGCGCCGAAGCGCTCGCGGCATGATCCCCAGCAAGCGGCAACGACATCCCCCGGAGACACCATGCCCCTTATCACCGCCCCCAACCTCGCCCGTCCCGACGACTTCTACGAAGCCTTGATCGACATGCACCGCGATCTGGACGATGCGCAAAGCCAGGCGGCCAACGCCCGCCTGATCCTGCTGCTGGCCAACCATATCGGCGACCACGAGACGCTGCTGTCGGCGCTGCAACTGGCGCGCGAGGCCGAAACGGCCGCGGCCTGATTCGACGGGATACGCGACGAGATACGCGACAACATATTCGACGAACGACAGGGCGCGCTCGCGCCAACGGTTGATACACGACGGAATCCACTCCGGGCCCACGGTGCGCAAGACACCGGCCCGTTAAGGGCGGCGCGATCCGCCCCTCTTTTTCCTCCTTCCTGCTTTACGGAGACAAAGCATGTCCCAACTCCACGCGGGCACCGCGACGCCCCCGCTCGCCCTCGCACACGAAGAAGACGCCCTGCACCAGAAGATCTGGCTGCGCATCGTCCCCTTCCTGTTCGTCTGCTACGTCATTTCCTTCCTTGACCGCATCAATATCGGCTTCGCGCAATTGCAGATGAAGCAGGACCTCGGCTTCAGCGATGCAATGTACGGACTCGGCGCCGCGGTGTTCTATGTCGGCTATGTACTGTGCGAAGTGCCAAGCAATATGCTGCTCGCCCGCTTCGGCGCTCGGCGGACTTTCACGCGGATCATGCTGCTGTGGGGCGCCGTCTCGGTGGGAATGGCCTTCGTCTCCACGCCGGCGCAGTTCTACACGCTGCGTTTCCTGCTCGGCGTATTCGAGGCCGGCTTTTTCCCCGGCATCGTGCTGTACATGACCTACTGGTTCCCCGCGCATCGGCGCGCGGCCGTGATGGCCATCTTCTTCGCGGGTGTCGCGATTGCCGGCGTATTGGGCGGCTTGGTCTCCGGCTGGATCATGCGCGATATGGCCGGCGTGATGGGGCTGTTCGGCTGGCAATGGATGTTCGCCATCGAAGGCGCGCCCGCCGTGCTGCTCGGCTTGATCGCCGCCTGGTATCTGGTTGACAGCCCCGCCGACGCCAAATGGCTGACCGCTCGCGAGAAGGCGCTGCTGGCACGGCAACTGGAAGGCGAGCAAGGCAGCCACGCGGCCCATACGCTCGGCGCCCTGCGCGAGGCGCTGCGCAACCCCAGGCTGTATGTGTTCGCGTTTATCTATTTCGCGCTGACCTGCGGCTCGCTGACGCTGAATTTCTGGATGCCGCTGATGATTCGCGATTTCGGCATTACCGATGTCGTGTCGATCAGCTTGTATAGCGTCATTCCGAATGCCGTGGGCGCCGTCGGTCTTATCCTGATCGCGCGGCATTCGGACCGCACCGGCGAGCGGCACAAGCATTTCCTGCTGTGCTGCTGCGGCGGTGCCCTGGCGCTCGCACTGCTGACCCTGCGACTGCCGCATTTCGGCGCGATGCTGGCGATCCTGTCTGTGGCGGCGGTGCTGATCTTTGCGGCGCTGCCGATCTTCTGGTCGCTGCCACGCAGCTATTTGCCCAGGCATACCGCTGCAACCGGACTCGCGTTCATCAGCAGTGTCGGCATTACCAGCGGGATCGTCAGCCCGTGGGTGATCGGGCAGGTCAAGGTTCAGACCGGCAGCATGGATAACGCGCTGTATCTGTTGGCGGGATTGCTGGTGGCGGCCGGGATCGTCATGCGGACAGCGGTGCCGAGGGATGCGGGGCAGTAATCGTCGCCAGTTCGGCCATTTCAAGGGGGAATTGCCAACGCCGCTTCGGTCTTTGATATGGTTTCGACATGAGCAATGACTTATGCGTCCATTCCCGACAACGGCTCAGGGGACGCGGGAGGCAAGCACATGTACGTCATCATGGGCGGTACCGGACATGTTGGATCGGCGACAGCGGATGCGCTGCTCGCCCGCGGCCAGGCGGTCACCATCGTGACCCGTTCGGCCGCCCGCGCCGCGAAATGGCGCGACAAGGGCGCCGCGGTCGTCGAGGCGGACGTGGAAGACGTGGCGTCACTGCGGGCCGCGTTTCAGCGGGGACGCCGAGCGTTCCTGCTCAATCCGCCCGCCGATACCAGCAAGGACACCGATGCGATCGAGCGGCACACGGTGGCCAACATCCTTGCCGCGCTTCAGGGCTCGGGCCTGGAGAAGGTCGTCGCCGAATCCACAGGCGGCGCCCGGCCCGGCGAGCGCATCGGCGATTTGAGCGTGCTGTGGGAGCTCGAAGAAGGACTGCGCCGCCAACCGATTCCTGCGGCGATCAATCGCGCCGCTTACTACATGAGCAATTGGGATTGGCTGCTCGATACGATACGCAGCACGGGCAAGCTGCCGACGATGTTTCCTGCCGATCTACCAATCCCCATGGTGGCGCCACGCGATTTGGGGGAAGCGGCAGCAGCCAGGCTGATGTCCCCGCTCGACGATGTTGGCGTCCGCCATGTGGAAGGGCCACGGCGGTATTCATCCGAAGAGGTTGCGATGGCCTTCTCGCAGGCACTTCGGCGGCCCGTTCAGGTCGAAGTCGTGCCGCGGGAGAAGTGGAAGGAGACGTTTGTGGGGCTGGGGTTCTCGGATGCCGCTGCCGATTCCTATGCGCGGATGACCGCGGTCAGTCTGGACAGTCGGTTCGATTTGTCAGAGGAACCGATGAGGGGTGGGACGGGGCTGGAGGAATACATCGAAAGACTGGTGGCCGAGGGCGATGCGTAGGGCCACGTTCTCGCTCGCATCTCGCCGACTCTCAATCCAGCCGGGCACTTCCCGCAAATCGGCCCATCAGCAGCGAGCGTCCGCTGGTTTGATCATTTCTTCCTGCCTTTATCGTAATGCCACTTGATGGCGAAGAACATGCCCGTGCCCAACACGAGGACCTTGAACGCGATAAAGACGATAGGGAACCAATCCATCATTTGAGTACTTCCAGGCCATGGCCTGACGCTATTGATTGTGAGAAGCACGGCCCCGGAACGCTGCTTCTGCAGTTTTATTTCCTGTTCAAGCCGTCGTCGAATCCAGCTTCGATCATAACATCGCACGCCATGCGCCGTGCGCCGGGTCTGAGCGACAGCCCCACCAAGCGCTTCGATTTTTCGTCCCTGTCCTCCAGCAAGACGACGGATCGCGCATGTTGTCGCCCGTCGGAGATTGTTGCCGTTCGGTCAACATACTGAAGGCCGCCGCGACTCTACTGCCAATCGCCCCTCCTGCCTACACTCGGTGGCGACGATCGTTGCACAACCCGTGCGACGGTCGAGGAAGATGTCCGCGCAGCGAAACGGACCTCGCCTGCCGCATCGTGCGGCTTACCCACTCAATTGACAGGACTCCAGAAAATGAGCGAAACAATCCGCAATGTGCAGCCGGTGACCGTCCACCTTGGCAACGCAGGTTCCGGCGAACTCGTTCCCTCCCGCTACGCCGTGCGCATCGGTGACGTCGACGTCGTGCTGATCAGCGATGGCATTCTGCCGCTTCCGACCAGTACCATGTCGACCAACGTGAGCCAATCGGACCGCAACGAATGGTTCGATAGCCGCTTCCTGCAACGTGACATGTTCGACTGGGCGCTGAATATCGCGCTCGTGCGTAGCGGCGAACGCCTGATCCTGATCGATTCGGGCGTCGGTGACGGATTCGAATACTTCTCGCGCGCCGGTCGGTCGGTGATGCGGCTGGAATCGGCCGGTATTGATCTGGCTGCCATCACCGATATCGTCATCACCCACATGCACATGGATCATGTCGGTGGCCTGAACGTGGATGGCGTCAAGGCCCGCCTGCGGCCGGACGTACGCATTCACGTAGCGGCCGCGGAAGTCGAATTCTGGAAGAATCCGGACTTCAGCCAGACGGTCATGCCGGAAGCGGTTCCTCCCGCCTTGCGCAAGGCGGCCGCCAAGTTCGTCGAGCTCTACAGCAAGAACCTCGTGCTGTTCGATCAGACCGTCGAAGTCGCAGCGGGCGTGTCGGCGCGTGTAACGGGTGGACACACCCCGGGGCACTGCGTCGTGGATGTTGCATCGAAGGGCGAGAAGCTGACCTTCGTGGGCGATGCCATCTTCGAAGTCGGCTTCGACAATCCGGCTTGGCAGAATGGCTTCGAGCACGAGCCGGAAGTCGCTGTGGACGTGCGTATCGCGCTGCTTAACGAAGCCGCCGAGACCGGCGCTCTACTGGCCGCGGCGCATGTCGCCTTCCCGTCCATCGGACACGTTGCGAAGAACGGCGGGAATTTCCGCTTCGTTCCGGTGCAGTGGGATTACTGATCGATACTCGACGACAAACCGTCATCGAATCGATTGCGACGATGATCGCGAGAAAAACGCCGAGGGTTCAAAAGACCCGCGGCGCCTTTCTTTCCAATCACGGCAGCGCTGCCAGCCGGCCCCAACAGCGAGGCGGTTTGCCGTCAGCAATATCAGGTCAGCGCGATCCCACCATCGACGCGCAGGTTCACGCCGGTGATGAAGCTGCCTTCCTCACTGGTCAGCATCAGTGCCGCGGATGCAATCTCCTCGGCACGCCCAAGGCGACCAAGCGGAATGGCGCCTGCCACGGCTGCCTCGAAAGCTGGCCGGTCACCGTCGGCAACGCCCAGCTTGGACAGAATCGGCGTATCGACGGGACCTGGGCTGATGACGTTCACCCGAATGCCGCGCGCCTTGAACTCGAGCGCCCAGCTCTGCGCAAACGCCTCAATTGCCGCCTTGGAACCTGCATAGACGGCGTGTCCATCGAGCACCTTGGCGCTGGCAATCGAACTGACAAGGAGAACGGAGCCACCGTCGCGCAACACCGGCACGATCTTCTGCACGCCGAAGAACACAGCTCGCGTGTTGGTGGCGAACTGGGCGTCGTATTCGTCGATGTCAACCTGGGCGGACGGCCTGATCTGGTTCATGCCCGCGTTGGCCACGTAGATGTCGGCCCCGCCAAACCGCTTGACGACCTCTGCCGACACGCGATCATGCGTGGACAGATCGGCGATATCGCCTGTCAGGCCACTCGCGCGCGGCCCCAGTTCGGCTACTGTCGCATCAACGGCGTCCGCGCGCCGGCCGACGATGAGCACCTGAGCCCCCTCGTCGACGAACCGCCTTGCCATCGCCAATCCGATACCGCTGTTGCCGCCCGTAATCACCGCGACCTTTCCTTCAAGCTTGCCCATCGTGTACCTCGACATTCCTGTTTGATGAGATTGAAAATCTAGAGGATCCGTCGCAAGGCGAGCAGCCCTGCATTGGGCGCATGACTTGTGCCAAATTGTCTTCCATGTCGATAGAACGCCTCCATGGCCTTTCAGCCTTTGTCCGTGCGGTAGAAACGGGTTCGTTCACCAGGGCCGCCAGGCTCCTCGGCACTACGCCCTCGGCCATTTCGAAGAGCGTGTCGCGACTTGAAGCCCGATTGGGCGTGAAGCTCTTTCACCGATCTACCCGCGCCTTCGCACTGACCGACGAAGGGACCGTCTTCTACCGACGCGTCGCGCCGCTGGTACGAGGACTCGAGGAAGCAAGCGAGGGGTTGATTGCGCCGTCGGAGATGGCGGCGGCAGGTCATCTTCGCATCAGCATGCCGGCCGATCTGGGCGCCACATTGCTGGCCGCGATCGCGTCGAAATTGATGCCGCGCCATCCGCGCCTGTCCCTGGACGTCAGCTTCAGCGACCAGCACGCCGATCTGATCCGCGAGGGGTTCGACCTGGCCTTCCGCGCCGGTCACGCACCTGACAGCGGCCTGCATGCACGGCACCTGACAACCCTTCCTGTGGTGCTCGTGGCCTCGCCGGCGTACCTGGAACGTTGCGGGGAGCCTCGCACGGCGGCGGACCTGCTGCGCCATCGCCATGTGCGTTATCGACTGGCCGGACAAGTCATGCCGGTCACGCTTGCCGACGGCACGCGGCTGCAGACGAAGGGATCCTTCGATGCCGACAATGGGGCCGCGATGCGCACGGCAGCGCTCAGCGGCTTGGGTATCGCGCAGCTGCTGCACGTCGCCGTGCAGGCTGACCTCGATGCCGGCCGGCTGCAGCGTGTAGTGCCAGCGTTGGCGCTACGCGCGGTACCGCTGCAGGTACTGCACGGATTCGGTCGACGGATGCCGGCGCGCGCAAGCGTACTGGTGGACTTTGTCGCGGCAGAGCTTGCCGGCCAGACCAAAGGCGCGCACGCGATGCGAGCGTGAGCCGATGCGAGTGCTGATGGGGGCGACTGCCGGTCCGCTTCGAAGCGGACCCGGCAGTTGTCTGCGGCTTCCGCCGATCAGGCCTTCAGGAACTCCAGGAGATCCGCGTTGATGACCTCCGCCTGCGTCGTCGGCATTCCGTGCGGGAAGCCTTTGTACGTCTTCAGGATGCCTTTCTTCAAGAGCTTGGCCGACAAGGGGCCCGATTCCGAGTAGGGCACAATCTGATCGTCATCGCCGTGCATCACCAGCACGGGTAAATTGATCTTCTTCAGATCCTCGGTAAAGTCGGTCTGCGAGAACGCCACGATGCCGTCGTAATGCGCCTTCGCGCTGCCCATCATGGCTTGTCGCCACCAGTTCTGGATAAGGCCTTCCTGAGGCTTTGCGCCCGGCCGGTTGAAACCATAGAACGGCCCCGCGGGAAGATCCCGGAAAAACTGTGCCCGATTGGTGGCCGTCTGCAATTGCAGGCCGTCAAACACCTCCTTCGGCAGGCCGCCCGGATGGGATGACGTCTTGACCATCAGCGGCGGAACCGCGGCAATCAGGCAAGCCTTCGAGGCCCGCTTCTCGCCGTGCCGCGCCAGGTAGCGCACGACTTCGCCACCGCCAGTGGAGTGACCCACGTGGATGGCGCCCTTGAGATCAAGATGGCTTACCACCGCTGCCAGGTCGTCGGCGTAGTGGTCCATATCGTGTCCTTGCCAAACCTGCGACGAGCGGCCATGGCCGCGCCGATCATGGGCAATGACGCGATAGCCCTTGGCAAGGAAGAACATCATCTGGGCGTCCCAATCGTCGGAGCTCAGCGGCCATCCATGAGAGAAGACGATCGGCGTCGCATCGGCAGGACCCCAGTCCTTGAAGAAGATCTGGACACCGTCCTTGGTAGTGACATAGTTCATGGCGAAATTCCCCTGTGAGGTTGCCGCGGTCTTCTGCGCGGTGGACGTCGTCGAAGCAGCCGTGGCCGTGAAGGGCAAGGACGCAGCTACCGCGGCACTCGTTCCGAGCGAGAGCAGTTGGCGGCGGGTGATTCCCTCAGAGACGGACGGCGATGTAGATGCAGGTTTCATGGCATCAAGACTCTTGTCAGGTCGTGCGAACAAAATGAACGGATAAAGCTCCGAGCGAAGGTCCCCCGTCTTTCACTGGACGAACGATTGGCGAAGTGAGTGAATCAGGAAAACGGATGGGCATCGCACCCACCGCCATCGCAATGGATCGATGTATTGGTACTTGACGGGTCGCGTTGAATCCTAGCCACCATTGTTTGTAGGCACTAGGCGCGCGTGTAGAAACAGCATGTTGTCCGCGGGGCGCCAATTCCCTCACCCGATGGCGAAGCGCGTCGGGTGCCAAGTATTTGGCTCGCCTTTGTGCGCGCGTGGCGATACCCGCGGAATCTCGAGAAGACAGCGAGCGATGGGGCGAGGGCTCGGACAAGGGCCCAAAAATTCAGGGTGCCGCCGTTCCGGTGGTCGCCGGCTGGCTGGCGGGGCTGGCTATTTGCTGTCGGGCGGCATCACGCCCGGCCCCTCTGCCTCAGCCATCAGCAGGGGCCGCCGTGCTTCCTGGCCCAAACGAAAAACGCCCCGACAAGGCCATGAGGCCTGCCGGGGCGCGGCGATGATCGCCTTCTTCGCATACTTCCCGGTGGCCGGGTTGTATCGCGGTCGCGTAAGGTCTTGCGGGCTCTCGCGGGACAAAGGTCCCCTACGCGGTAATGCAGAACCGATCCCCCCGCGCTCCATGCATCCACCGGCTTCTGGCGAGCGGCAGATGACGGCAAACGCGGGCGATCGTCGAAGGAATTTACGAGCCGACCTTCAGCCGCCCGCCTCGTCCCAGTCCGCCCTTGACCTCCTGCGCCTTGTAGTTGCGCAGCGAGATCACCATGTTGTTGTACGCGTCCATGAATGCCGCGACGGTGGCCTTGCCTTCCGGCGTGCGAGAGAAACCACCCAGGCCGCCGGCCGTATTGCCGCCGAACGCGCCCAGGGCGGCGCCAAAGTTCGTCGCCGTCGAATTGCCTTCCGAGATGGAGACCTGCACGCCCGAACGGATGTCGAACATGGTCAGCGTCACGACCGATGCCTTGCTTTGCATGGCACCGCCCACAAGCGCGCCGACGCTGCCGAACAGGCCGCCAACACCGGCAGCCAGCTGGCCGGTGGAGTCGTTGTCGATGATGATGGCCGGCTCCATGTAGTAGTCGGCCGCTACGCGCTGGCCCTTCTGCTGGCGCGAGCCTGCGCGGAATTCACCGGAATTGCGCTGCTTGTCGGTGATGTTCGACAGCTTGCTTTCGGTGCGATTGTTGCCGATCGACGTGATCACGAAGCAGTTCGACTGCTGCACGGCCAGACGGATCAGCGGCTCGATGCTGGTGACCTTGGTGGCCGCGCCAAAGCTCGCGTACCACTCCTTGCCCCGGCCGTCGTCCACCGCCAGCGTGCCCAGCGGCGCGTCGCAACGCTCCAGGGAAGCATTGGCATTCACGCTGGTGGCGCCACCCGCGGCGCCGGTGGCAGCGGTGGGCGCGGTGCCGGTGCTGATCAGACCGCCGCCGGCCGTGGCGCAGCCAGCGAGAACCAGAGACGCGGCCAATGCGGCCGCGCGCAAGGAAATACTCTTGGGCATGATAGGGCGTTCCTGTCGAGGAAATTGACGAAAAAATCCGGGTGGGAAGGCTTAGCGGTGATACCAGCCGGAAGGGCCCCATACCCAGTAATACGGATAGCTGCTGTACCAGGCAAGCCAGGAGGTGCGATAAGCCTCGCGGACTCGGTACGCGCTTTGTTCGTCTTTCTTGGCAGCCTGAGCCTGCGGAATCAACTCTTTGGCTTCCTTGCTGCCCTTGGCTGCGGCTCGCATCAGCCAAGCCTCGGCTTCGGCAGGGTCCGAACCCATTTCCTCAAAGCCCATCAGATAAATTCGGCCAAGCGCCAGTTGCGCCTGCGTATGACCGTTGTCGCCGGCCTTGCGCAGCCATTCCAGGGCCTGATAGCTGTCGCGCTTCACGCCGTCGCCGCGCAGAAGGCGCAGGCCCAGGTCGTAGGCCGCGTCCGGATTCTTCTCGGCCACGTTGGCCAATGCCTGCATACGCGGATCGGCTTCGTTCGACGCGAGTTGCGCTGTTGCTACGCGTCGATCCTGTTCGGTGCAGGCATTCCCGTCGCACAGGCGCACCGTGGACGAGCGCGGTGCCAACTGTTCTTCAGGCGTTTGCGCGCAACCGGCAAAGCCCAAAGCCGTGGCCAACAGCAATGGAACAAGAACACGCATGGATGACCCCCCGAGGTCTGCTTTTGTTCGTTTTGTATTTGTTCGCCTTTTGAGAAGGCGTATGGATTGTATTTTCGGCGTGGAATATTTGCACCCAACCGCCGTAGGTGTGCGGCCTTCGTTGCACCGTGCGAAGAGGTCGCGTAACGAGGGGCGTCCGGGGATTGCCGGGGGAAGCGCGGTCGGACAATACGCTCACGGCGCGTGACCGACCGCCAAATCAGACGTCTTACTGGCTGCAGGTGCCCGACTTTGCCAATTCGAGCTTGGCCACGTCGGCCTTGCCTTGCTCTTCGGGAATCAGCTCCAGATCGGCCCCGCCAACAAAAGCGCCGAGCTTGATGAACTGGCGGACAAAGTAGTTCTTGCCGGCTTCCATGGCCACTTCCAGGGCGTTCGGCGAAAACTCCGACTCCGTTTCGATCTTGTGCTTCTTGCCGCCTTCGACCTGCGTGTAGAAGAACACGTCCGATGCGCTTTCGCCCAGGCACTTGCCGTCCACCCAAATGTCCTTCTTCAGCGACTTGCCGACGAAGCTATTGCGGTAGACATAGAGTCCAGAGTTGCCTGCGCTCGGGGCGCTGAACTGCTTGGCCTGGTCGGACTGCTCCTTGCTCGCCATGTCGACGGACGCGCAGCCGGTCAACGCGAGGGTGGAGACGGCAAGGATAGTGATAATGCTGTGATTGATCTTCATTTTATGAATCTGGGAAGCGGTAGTGGCAGAAGGCCAGGACGAGAATAAACGCGGCAAATACGTTCGCGGGTCGCTGTGCGCCGACCGATACCGACGTGATGGCGTCGCACGCGCAACGGGAACGCTCCTGGCTATCGACCACAGTCCGCTATTTCCGTACCCCTCCATCGTTGGGTACCTGTCTCGCTGTCAGGCTGACCAGAGCTGTCATCTCAGCTTTACATCGACCGAACTACGCCGGCGCCCAAGCGCTCAGTCGAATCCTCACGTCACCTTGCGGCAACCGACACCGCGGATGCGCAGCTATCCGAGACAATCCTTCGTGAAGCTGAGAACTCGACAACACCCCTGAAGACGCCATTTGATCGAGCAGCCAAAGCAGCCCATACACCTTTCCCAGCCTGGATATAGCTTCGGCTCGCAACTCCCCGTCTCCCGTGACAAGAACGTGGTTCGGCCGTGTGGCGCAACTGAGCGCAAAGCAATCCGGCAGTGACAACTTTCGCCGTTCGGTTCTCACTCGCTGGGCGAATGCCACTTCATCGGGCGTGAGGGCCACCACTCCAAGCCCCAGCTTCCTCAAGAGCGGCCCGTTTTCCGCTTCGAGCTCCCGCTCGTAGAGCAGATCGGGCACGATCATCGTCAAGCCGCACGAAAACGAGGCTTCGAGCAATCCCCCTCGTTCCAAATCGATCAGAACAGACGTATCCGAAACGAGGATGATCATGGCGAATCAGTGGACGTGCCCCATCAAGCGGCGATCCAGTTCGCGGACGCTGATACTGAGCAGCTCAGCGCCTTTCGCTTCCGAAATGGCCTGCTCTGCGACGGCTCGCAGGCACATGCGTTCCATGCGTTGTGGCACTTCGGCCGGAAGCTTGTGAGGTTCATTGGATCCGGGGCTGTTCCAGCCCATTCCCCGAATTTGTCCCCACAGGCGGCCGTAGGCGGCCTTCGATATCACGCCAAGCTGCGAGCACCGTACTGCCAGCGACGCAACGCTGACCTGGAAAATCTTCTTCAGCTCCACCAGTTCGCCGATCGAAATGGACGTGCGATGGCTGCCCAATAGCCGAGTCATCATTTCCTTCGGCATCAGCAAGGCGCCGGCAAAGCGGTCCGCCGCCTTTTCCTGCTCCGCGTCGCTCAACTCCGCGAAGCAGAGCACCAGATGCCCAAGCTCGTGCGCCAGCGTGAAGCGTTGACGCTCGCCGTTGTGATTCTTGTTGATGACGATCACGGGGACATCGCGCTGCCCGCTTTGCTGGACGAACGCCTTGGAGCCCGAGAAACACTCTGGCAGATCGAGCGCGATCACCTTGATGCCCATGTCTTCGAGCAATTCGGTCATTGCCGGGATCGGGTCGGTCCCCAGCGACCAGAGGCGCCGCAGCGTGTCCGCGGCAGGTTCGGCATCTTCGATATCACCGATGGCGAACGCGGCGCCGCGTGGCGGAGACCAGGCGCCGTCCTCCGCCGCCAGCAGTTCTTCCAGCTCGAGATAGCGCTCGACGTGATCCAGTACCGCCGCCTCGACCGCGCGCTCCTCCCTCGCAGCCGTATGGGGCGCCTTGCGAAAGTCGACGCCGGTCAGCTCGATCTTCCGTTCGCTGAGCAGGAATTCGGGGGAGACGCGCAGCGCCTTCGCCATGGCAAGAAGTACGGTGGAACTCGGCATCATCTCGTCTCGCTCGTATTTGCCGATGGCTTGTGCAGACACCAGGCCCTCGATGGTCGCTTCGAGGTCGCGCAAGGAAAGGCCGAGCGCCTCACGTGCCCTCTTCAGTCGGTTTCCAATCATCGCACCTCCCGGGCAGGCTAGTTTACAACTATGGTGATTTCATTATTGTTTGTAAACCGATGACGGTCAAGCCGACACAAAACCCCGCTCGGGAGGACGCGGCAACAGAATCGCCCTCCAACAAGTCGCGCCAAAACAAAAAGCCCCGGAGACTTTCGCCTCCGAGGCTTTCCAACAGCAACAAATCCAAAAGCAGTTCAGCTCAGTCCCTGGGGCTCGGGACAATCGCCAACCCAAACCCCAAAGACCAGATCAAATCCCTGCCATCAAACCGTCACCGTATCCGCCACCCCCTTGAAGTCCTCGATCTGATCGAAGTTCATGTAGCGGTAGATCTTGTCGCCATTGGCGTTCAGCACGCCCATGTCGGCCATGTACTCTTCCTTGGTCGGGATGCGGCCGAGGCGCGAGCAGATGGCGGCCAGTTCCGCGGAGCCCAGATACACGTTGGTGTTCTTGCCCAGGCGGTTCGGGAAGTTGCGGGTCGAGGTCGACATCACCGTCGCGCCTTCGCGCACCTGTGCCTGGTTGCCCATGCACAGCGAGCAGCCCGGCATCTCGGTACGGGCGCCGGCGGTGCCGAACACGCCGTAGTGGCCTTCCTCGGTCAGCTGCTTCTGGTCCATCTTGGTCGGCGGCGCGACCCACAGCTTGACCGGGATGTCGCGCTTGCCTTCCAGCAGCTTCGACGCGGCGCGGAAGTGGCCGATGTTGGTCATGCAGCTGCCGATGAACACTTCGTCGATCTTGGCGCCGGCGACGTCGGACAGCGTCTTCACGTCGTCCGGGTCGTTCGGGCAGGCGACGATCGGCTCGTGCACGTCGGCCAGGTCGATCTCGATCACGGCGGCGTACTCGGCGTCGGCGTCCGGCTCGAGCAGCTTCGGATCGGCCAGCCACGCTTCCATCGCCTTGATGCGGCGCGACAGGCTGCGGGCGTCCTGGTAGCCCTCGGCGATCATCCACTTCAGCAGCGTGATGTTGCTGTTGATGTATTCGATGATCGGTTCCTTGTTCAGGCGCACCGTGCAGCCGGCGGCCGAGCGCTCGGCCGAGGCGTCGGACAGTTCGAACGCTTGCTCGACCTTCAGGTCGGGCAGGCCTTCGATTTCCAGGATGCGGCCGGAGAAGATGTTCTTCTTGCCCTGCTTGGCAACGGTCAGCAGACCCTGCTTGATCGCATACAGCGGGATCGCATTGACCAGGTCACGCAGCGTGACGCCCGGCTGCATCTTGCCCTTGAAGCGGACCAGCACCGATTCCGGCATGTCCAGCGGCATCACGCCGGTAGCGGCGGCAAAGGCCACCAGGCCCGAGCCGGCCGGGAAGCTGATGCCGATCGGGAAGCGGGTGTGCGAGTCGCCGCCGGTGCCGACGGTGTCGGGCAGCAGCATGCGGTTCAGCCACGAGTGGATGACGCCGTCGCCCGGGCGCAGCGAGATGCCGCCGCGGGTGCTGATGAATTGCGGCAGCGTGTGGTGCGTCTTGACGTCGACCGGCTTCGGATAGGCGGCGGTGTGGCAGAACGACTGCATCACCAGGTCGGCCGAGAAGCCCAGGCAGGCCAGGTCCTTCAGTTCGTCGCGGGTCATCGGGCCGGTGGTGTCCTGCGAGCCCACCGAGGTCATCTTCGGTTCGCAGTAGGTGCCCGGGCGGATGCCCTTGCCTTCCGGCAGGCCGCAGGCGCGGCCGACCATCTTCTGCGCCAGCGTGTAACCCTTGCCGGTGTCGGCCGGGTTCTGCGGCAGGCGGAACAGCGTCGACGGCGCCAGGCCCAGCGCTTCGCGCGCCTTGGCGGTCAGGCCGCGGCCGATGATCAGCGGAATGCGGCCGCCGGCGCGCACTTCGTCGAACAGCACGTCGGACTTGACCTGGAATTCGGCGATGACTTCGCCGTTCTTCAGCGCCTTGCCCTCATAGGGACGCAGCTCGACCACGTCGCCCATTTCCATCTTCGACACGTCGAGCTCGATCGGCAGCGCGCCGGCGTCTTCCATCGTGTTGTAGAAAATCGGGGCGATCTTGCCGCCCAGGCACACGCCGCCGAAGCGCTTGTTCGGCACGAACGGGATGTCTTCGCCGGTGAACCACAGCACCGAGTTGGTGGCGGACTTGCGGCTCGAG
>Ga0065721_10050090_pt1 | contig 23411 bp, 20 predicted proteins | sample Mesricmetagenome_FD_59108 | JGI IMG/M metagenome (GOLD analysis project Ga0065721, IMG submission 59108) | Mesophilic microbial community from rice straw/compost enrichment Sample: eDNA_1 v2 (version 2) | ecosystem: Engineered > Solid waste > Grass > Composting > Bioreactor | place: USA: Davis...
AGGCGTCACGGTCTGCCGGGCCGGGGCGGACGGTGCCGTGCCGCGGCGCCTGGCGCGGGCGGCGGCGGCCTCGTCGACCTCGGCCTCGGAGCGGTAGAACAGGCGCATCGGCGTCACGGCGACCTTGCTGGTGGCCGGGGTGGGCAGGTTCTCCGGGCGCAGCCGCAGGTCGGTGCGCAAGGGGTGCAGCCCTACCAGGGTGCGCGCGGTCCGTCCCGTCTTCCCCCCGAACGCCCAGACCTCCTCGTCGGCGATGATCGCCATGCTGGGCAGGAAGCCCTTGTTGTAGAGGCTGGTGAACGGGCCGTATACCGGGCCCTCGGTGAGCTTGAAGGGATTGGCGTCGCGGGAGAACTGTTCCTTGCCGACCGGAAGCGTCCACAGCGGGATGACTTCCACGGGGCTACCGCCGAAAAGCCCGTCTGCGCCCAGGCGCGCGGCGAACTTCTCCGTCGATTCCACCCAGCCGCGGTCGTCGGAGTCGGCCATGATCTCGCGGCACTCGCCGCCCGCGCGCAGCAGGACGCCGTGCAGGCCGCCCGGCCAGGGCGACGTGAGTTCCCGCGCCACGAACTCGGCGAACCCCGCGGCGTCCTTGACGACCCGGGCCTTGGTCGGGTCGGTCAGGGTGACGAACTGGGTCGGGCCGCGCTTGCTGACGCTGGCACGGGTCGGGCGCGCGAACATGCGCGCCATCTGCACCTTGCCGGCCATGCCGTCGTGCATGCGGGTGGCGACCTTGCCCACCATGAGGACACCGTCGCGCGCCAGGGCGTGCTCGAACACCACCGCTTCGCCGGGGGCCGTCGCCGGCACGGGGTTGCCGCCGTCGCGGGCGGGCGGGCGCCCGGAGGCGAGGTCGGCCAGCTTCAGTCCCTGGCAGGGCCCCTGGACCAGGCGCACCTGGGTGCCGCCGGGTCCCAGCGGGCCGTCGGCCAGCAGGGTCGCCGTGGCGCCGGCGTCGTCGTAGGACACGATCCGGACGGGGGCGCAGGGCCCCTTCTCGAGGCGGGAGCGCAGGACGTCGTCGGCGCCGGTGTTCTTGATGCTCGAGAAGCCCATCGGGTCGCTCCGGAGGATTGGTCCGCAATGCTCGCCGCCATCCACGCTTAAATCAAGCCCTGCGGGGCCGCCGCGATTGCCGAGAGGGGGCTTTGGATGCAAGGATCACGCAAGCGATTCGCGGTATTTCGACCGGTGGCAGATGTTCAGGTTCCTCAGGGTAAGGCGCGCGCGCACGGTCGTCGAACAGATCGTCCCGACCCTGCTCGAGGGGTTGAAGGCGTTGCCCGAGGTGGAGCGGGCCTGCACCATGGCGATCGCCAACGCGATGCTGCTGGCCGCCGCCAAGGAGCGGGGCAGCCAGATCCTGTCCGACCCCTATTCCCTCGAGGCCGGCCTCGCCTCCGACATCGTGATGGAGATGGCGGGCATCCACGGCGGCATACTGCACGAGATCCTGGTGCCGTTGCACAAGCGGAACATGGGTGACGTCATGTACGCCCAGTCGATGCGCCAGATCCGGGCCATGGAGGTCGTCATGGTCACGATCGGCGGATCGCTGGCGCCCGAGGTCCGGTTCTACGCCCGCGAGGGCTGGAAGATCCTCTGGTCGGGACGCAACCACGGGGAGGACGCCGCCTCCACCCTGATCCAGTTCGCCAAGCACGCCAGGTCGCGCCCGTTGCCGTCCATCCCCGGCAAGCAGATCACCCGTGCCGACATCGTGCGGCTCGCCGCCTCCGTCCCGCCATTCCTGCGGAAGAAGAAGCGGGCCGCGCCTGCCCGCAAGATCACCAAGGCCCGTTGATGCCCATAGCCCGCCTCTTCCTTTCCCTCTGCATCGTGGCGACCGCCGCCCTGGCAGTCTGCGGCCTGGCGTTCGGCCTCTCGGTGGCCCGACACTACGGCCAGGGCCTGCCGGACCACCGCTCCCTGGCCGAATACACGCCCCAGAGCGGGTCCGAGGTGCTCGCCGCAGACGGGAGCGTGCTGGCGCGCCATGCCGACCAGCGCCGGACCTTCGTGCCGCTCGACCGCATCCCCGGCCTCGTCGTCCAGGCCTTCCTCTCCGCCGAGGACAAGAACTTCCGCACCCATCCGGGCGTGGACGCGCTCGCCATAGTCCGCGCCGGCCTGGGCTACGTGCGCACCGGACGGATGACCGGCGCCTCGACTATCACCCAGCAGGTGGCCAAGAACCTGCTGGTCGGCGACGAGCTCTCGTTCGACCGCAAGATCCGCGAGGCCCTGCTGGCCATGCGCATGGACCGCGACATCGGCAAGGAGCGGGTGGTCGAGATCTACCTCAACGAGATCTACCTGGGCATGGGCGCCTACGGCGTGGCCGCGGCGGCGGACGCCTTCTTCTCCAAGACCCTCGAGGAGCTGACCCTCGGCGAGATCGCGCTGATCGCGGCCATGCCCAAGGCACCCTCGGCGTTCGACCCGAGCCGCAACCCGGCGCGTGCCACCGAGCGGCGCGACTACGTGCTGCGGCGCATGGTCGAGGACGGCGCCATCACCCAGGCCGAGGCGGACCGCGAGATCGCCCTGCCGATCCGGCTCGACCCGTCGCCGGCGCGGATCGAGCGTCCGGACATCCGCGGCGGCTGGTTCGAGCAGAACGCCTGGAACTCGGTGGTGTCCTACGTCAAGCAGGGCGACCTCGCCCGCACCGACGTGGTGGTGGAGACCACGCTGGAGCCTGCCTTGCAGGAGGCGGCGATGACGGCGATGCGTTCCGGCATCCTCGCCGAGGACCGCCGCCTCGGCTGGCGCGGACCGCTGGACAACGTCCCGCTCCCGGTGGACTGGACCGACGAACGCGTGGCGCCGCCCCGCGGCAGCGACATGTTCACCCTCGGCGTCGTCACCGGCGTCGGCGACACGGCGGTGCTGGAGACGCGCGAGGGCGGCACCCTGGTGCTCGGGCGCGAGGCGGTGGAGTGGGCCGGCGGGCGCCCGTCCGAGGTGCTGTCGCCCGGCGACGTGGTGCTCGTGGACCTTGCCTCCGGCTCGCCGGTGCTGGCGCAGATGCCGGAGGTCGAAGGCGCCATGGTGGTTCTGGACCCCAGGACAGGGGACGTGCTGGCGCTGGTGGGCGGGTTCTCCCATGACAGGTCGGTCTTCGACCGCGCCACCCAGGCCAAGCGCCAGGCGGGGTCGGCGTTCAAGCCGATCGTCTACCTGACGGCGCTGGAACTCGGTTACGACGCGACGTCGCCCCTGCTGGACGCCCCCATCACGCTGGAGCAGGGGCCGGGCCTCGAGGACTGGCGCCCCTCCGACGCCAAGGCGGCCGGCAAGGGCGGCCTGATCACCCTGCGCAGCGCGCTGGAGCTGTCGCGGAACATGGCCAGCGTCCGGTTGCTGTGGGACATCGGCCTCCCCGACGTCTCCGACACGTCGAGGCGCCTGGGAATCGACCTGGGCGACCCGTCCGCCATGACCTATGCGCTGGGGCTCGGCGCGGGCGAGGTGTCGCCGATGCAGATGGCGCTCGCCTACGCCACCATGGCGAACGGCGGCAGGTCGCTGCGCCCGCGCTACGTGACCGTCATAAGAACCCGCGAGGGGCGCGAGGTGGGTGCCGTGCCGACCCTTCCCGGCGAGCAGATCGTCGATCCGGTCGCCGCGGCGCAGGTGGTCTCCATCCTGCGCGGGGTGGTCGAGCGCGGCACCGCCCGTGCCGCCTTCGAGGGCTTCGGTCGCCCGTTCGCCGGCAAGACCGGCACCACCAACGGCAGCAGGGACGCCTGGTTCGCCGGGCTGGCGTCCGACGTGGTGGTGGTGGCCTGGATCGGGCGCGACGACAACAAGCCGTTGGCGGACGGGGCGTCCGGCGGGCGCACCGCGGCGGCGATCGTGCGGCAGTTCCTCGACCTGTCCGGCGACCGGTTCCGCCTCGGCGACCCGCCCATCCCCGAAGGCGTCGAGATCCTTACCGTCGATCCCGCGACGGGTCTCGCGACCTCCGGGCAGGGCATCGTCGAGCTGGTCAGGGCCGGCGGGCGCAACGCCCCGTCCTACGCGGGCGTGCAGGTGCCGGCGGCACAGCCGGTGGCGGAGGTGTTCCCGTGAGCGGCGGCAAGGTGGCGTTCGACACCGTCAGCCAGGTGGATCTGGAGTCGCTGGACCACGTGCCGGACGCCGGCCTCGAGGCGTGGTTCCGGGCGATAGGAGAGGTGGCGACGGCGTCGCAGCTGGGGATGTTCCTGGACGGCGGACCGGGCGACGAGGACGACAAGGCGGCCCTGGTCGACAGGTTCGCGCGCCGGCGGGCCGAGACGGTGCGGCGGTTGCGTTCCTCCAGGGAGGACCTGCGCCGCATCCTTTCCGGCGGTTCGGGTTCCTAGCCCGCGTCCCTGAACCAGGTCTCGAACCGCAGGCCCATGCCGCGGTCTTCCGCCGTGCGCACTCGGGCCAGGGTGAACCCGTCCTCCGGATCGACCGGGAAGCGGGTGTCGCAACGGTAGGTGCCGGACACCACCGTCCGCTCGATCCTGTCGGCGACGTCACGGAACGCGGCATAGACCTCGCTGCCGCCGGCGATGAACACGTGTCCCGAGCCCAGCGCGGTGGTGATGGCGCCGAGTTCCCCCGGATCCCGGAGCGGCAGGGCGCCGTCGAAGGTGGCGGAGCGGCTGAGGACGGCGGTGGTCCGTCCCGGCAGCAGCCTGCCGATGGATTCGTGGGTCTTGCGCCCGATGACCATCAGGTGCCCGGAGGTCAGGCGCCGGAAGCGGGCGAGGTCGGCGGGACAGTGCCAAGGCATCTCGCCCCCGATGCCGATGCCCCCTGCCTCGTCGGTCGCGACGATGAGCACGATTTCCGGCGCGATGGCGCGCCGCCGCGCCGCGCCCGCGGCGGTCTCCAGCAGGTCCATGGTCGCGGTGCGCTCGCCCGGGGTCGGGTCAGGGGCGCCGAGGCCGCCGTCCCAGGTATGCTGGGCCAGCGCTAGCGCTTGGTGGACCTGTCGGCGGAAGGCCGGGTGGCTCATACCGCCACCTTGCCCGGGATGTGGGGGTGCGGGGCGTAACCGGAGATCTCCACGCTGTCGTAGCCGAAGCCGTCGATCTCGGTCACGGAAGGGTCCAGCCTCAGTTCCGGGAACGGGAGCGGCGTGCGGGACATCTGCAGTTCGACCTGCTCGAAATGGTTGGAGTAGACGTGGGCGTCGCCGAAGGTGTGGATGAACTCGCCCGGCGCGTGGCCGGTGACTTGCGCCAGCATGTGCAGGAGCAACGCGTAGGAGGCGATGTTGAACGGCACGCCCAGGAACATGTCGGCGGAACGCTGGTAGAGCTGCAGGTCCAGCGCCCGGCGCGGGATGCCCGCGGCGTCGAGGGCGGCATGCGCGGCATCCTCGCCCAGGCCGGCGAGGTCGGCCCGGAGGGCGTCGCCAGCGAGCTCCATGCGGCGGGACAGGCGGACGGGACGCGAGTAGCACTGGAACATGGCGTGGCACCAGTTCAGGGACACCGTGTCGGCGTCGGCGGGGTTCCACGCGCTCACCAGGTGCCGCCGCGAGTCCGGGTTGTCGCGGCAGGATTTCACGATCGCGGCGATCTGGTCGATCTCGCGTCCGTCCGGGGCCTTCCAGCGGCGCCACTGCTCGCCGTAGACCGGGCCAAGGTTGCCGTCAGGGTCCGCCCACTCGTCCCAGATACGCACGCCGTTCTCGTTGAGCCAGCGGATGTTGGTGTCGCCGCGCAGGAACCAGAGGAGCTCGTAGACGATCGACTTCAGGTGGAGCTTCTTGGTGGTCAGCAGGGGGAAGCCCATCGACAGGTCGAACCGGATCTGCCGCCCGAAGACCGAGCGCGTGCCGGTGCCGGTGCGGTCGCCCTTGTCGACGCCGTTCTCCATGATGTCGGCGAGCAGGTCCAGATACTGCCGCTCGGGATGGGGGCGGGTGCGGGCGGGCGTGTTCGTCACGTGCATGGCGCTCTCGAATCGATCATTGTCTTGCTTCGGCAACGTCACCTTGTCCCGGAGGCCCGGTCAAGGATAACGTCGGGAAACCACGGGGATACCATCCATGAGCGACGACATCACCAGGATGCGCCAGATGCTGGAGGCGGCTGTCGCCGGCGCCCAGGTGCGCGGGGACAGGGGCATCGCCTACGACGAGGGCGGCCTGTTCTTCTCTGTGGGGGATTCTGGCATCGAGGTGGCCCTCGAGCAGACATCGTCCGGCGACCTGTGGCGCGTGCGTGAGGTGTTCGACATCGCCGACACGGTGAACGGCGGCTTCCGCACGGTCGCGGGCACCGTCAGCGTGCATCATGTCGGCGACGAGCTGGCAGTCTCCAAGTCGGCGGTGATGAAGATGATCGAACGGCGGATCGATTCGGCGCTGGACGCGGTGGGCTGACCGCCGGAGCTTGTGACTTTCTCCCGGCCCGGCCATTGTATCTCCTCAAGACGGAGGTACAACCATGGCGGCAGCAGCCACTCGTTCCGCACAGCGTCAGACGTCATGGTTGCAGAGGCTCGAGAACACGCTGTTGTCGAGCGGCTCCCGCCCTGCCGCCAGGAAGTCGCCGTTCGAGTTCGGCGTGGTGACGGCCTCCCAGTTCGCCCCCAAGGCCAAGTTCACGCCCCCGACCAGCATCGGACAGGACATCGCCTTCACCATCGCCGAGGCCCGTGAGCGTCTCCGCGAGTTCATCGACGGATCCTATAGCCCCAAGCGGCTCCCGGACCTGCTCGGCTACCTGCGCGAGCGGATGTTGCGCCTCGAGTCGCGCCGGGGACGTGACGGCACCGCCGCCAACTACCTCGTCGACATGCGGACCAACGTGGCGCTGCCGGCTGCGTCGGTCGACCTGCGCCTGTCCCGGCCCGCCATCGCCCGCCGCTTCGGCAACAGCATCGAGGCGGAGGCCGAGGCCGCGCGCCGCCGCGTGGTCCGCTCGCCCGAACTCGTCCTCGCCCAGAGGCTGCGCAACGCGAACGCCGGAAGGTTCCTGGCGGCTGACCGCGACGCGCAGCCGTTCCAGGACTGGGACGACATGTGCTTTTCCGCGCCGGCGATGTTCGAGCAGCGCGACATCGCCGCCCAGGGCTCGGAGCTCTGGGTCGGGTTCGCCTTCACGGTCCCGGGCAAGAAGGGCGAGCCGCTGCCCGTGCGCGCGTCGGACGATCCCGAGGAGAACCTCCGCATCATGAAGATGGCGGAGGATGCCGGCGTCAAGCTGGTCCTGCCGGCCCGGACGAAGGCGGACGCCCTTGCCGGACGTCTCACCCCCGGCATGCCCGTACTGGTCAGGGACAAGGACGCGTTCCGGATACGGCTGATGGACCCGGAGGTGAACTTCCAGCGCCTGACGGACATGTTCGGGGTGTCGCTGCACGACCACTTCGACCGCATGCAGAAACACTTCGCCGGACGGAAGAACGCGGCACCCAAGTCCGCCACGGTCGTGGACATCGCCAAGTTCCGCGAGCAGTTCGGCAAGGCGAGGCGGGTCCAGCAGCGTCCGCAGCCGGCGGCACCCGTCCGCCCGGCGGCGTCCGTCGCGGGCGCGGCCCAGCCCGAATACATCATCCGGCACGAATGGGTGGACGACCGCGAGTCGATGGTCATCGTCGACCCGCGCACCGGCCAGACCTACCCGTTCGACCCCGCCGTGCTCGGCGCCGGGCGGTTCCCGAAGGAGGACGGTTTCGGCCTCCCCTCCGGATACCTGGCGGTCAGCATCGACGGCGGTTACACGCACTACGACGCGGAAGGGCGGGAGCACAACACCATGGGTCCGGCGATCGTCCCGCCCCGTGGTTCGGGAGAGCCCGTGCGCTATGCCGAGGAGGGGCGGTTCGTCCAGCCTGCCGCGTCAGCCGGCAGCCGCGAGCGTGCCTTCGTCGAGGACTTCCGCCGGGCCGACCTGGAGGAGGCGGAGAACGCCCCCGTCCACCACTACGTCCGCTAGGAGACGGACGGCACCCGCTTGCCGGTGGCGGCCATGTACCAGCCAGCCTGGGCGATGGCCGCCACCGCTTCGGCGAGGCCCGGGTCGTGCGGGCCCGGAAGCGCAAGGTGCGCCGCGGAGCGCATCGACAGCCGCACCAGCGTCTCGAGATAGGCCGGTCTTGTGATCTCCCCCTCCGGCAGCTCGGCTACCGCTTCCTCCATCGTCAGGCCGGAGCACAGCGCCAGCGCCACGATGCGGTTCGCCCGGCAAGCCTCGTCCCCGGGGCGGATGGAGCGGTAACGGTCGCTGTGCCGCAGCCGGAACATCGCGAGGTCGTCGAGGCGGACGCCGCCTTCGGGCTGGTCCCCGGAGAGAAGCAGGAAAAGGTGGTCTTCGGCGCGCATGGGATCTCCGTCCGCGTGGCAATCCCCATGTTATCGCCGTGATTCGGACGTGCCGACAAACCCCTTGCGCGGGTTATCCCGACTTTCCACAGCCTGGTGCCTCAGAAGTCCTCCGCGTAGGTCTCCGGAGCCTTTCCGGCGAGCACGTTGCCGGCCATGGCCGCGGGCACGAAGGCGAGGCCGCGGGAGGCGGCGCTTTCCTCCAGGTAGTCGAGCGGCATGCCCAGGAACCGGTGGTAGAGGGCGATCGCCATGGTGGTGAAGGCCACCCCGTGCGGCGTGTCGCCGCGCAGCACGGCGCGCCAGGAGCCGAGATGCGCCATCTCGTGCAGGATGGTGGGTCGCGTTCGGCCCCAGTCGGCGATGTCCAGGCGGTTGGCGAGGGGCCTAGCCTTGCAGGAGATATCGATGCTCTTGAAGGATATGGTCGGTTCCGGGATGCGCAGGACGGCGCTGACGCGGACGACCAGGGCGCGGACCTCCTCGGCGCTCATGGTCTCCGGCGGCCAGCGGGCGTCCACATATGCGCGCTCCCATTCGTAGAGCGTCTCTCTCTGGGGGTCCCTTCGATCCATGTCCACAACGTTAACCGAGGGTGGCGGATGTGGCCACCGCGTGTTGACACGAATCGGTGCTTGCCTTGTGATCATCGGATCGTTGGTCCGATGGAGAATCGCGTGGTTCCCGGAGAACTGCAGCAGATCGTCTCGGACGCATTGGGCATTCCCTTCCCGACCGTGTCCATCCACGCCCGCCGCCTCCGGGAGGCCGGGGCGATCACCCGTGCCGGACGCGGGAAGTCAGCCCCCTCCATGGGCGTGGCGGACGCCGCCCGCCTGCTGGTCTCCCTCCTGTGGTCCACCGGGGTGAACGACGCCGTCCCCGCCCTGGAGAGGGCCGCTTCCGCCCGGCTGATGCCCGACATGAGGATCGGGTTCCTGGCGCGCCCGGGCGACGACGAGGCCGGGGCGGTCGAGCTCATGACCTGGCTCCTCGAGGCCTACGCGTCCGGGGCCGTGGCCGACTACCACGCCCGCCACGGCGGCCACGCCTCGACCCTGGGCTCGTCGGTCCGGTTGTCCTTCCGCCTCAACGGGAAGCGCTCGTTCATGGTGGAGTACGTGCCCGTCGCCAAGGGCGGGCATCCCGAACGTTGCGCCATGATGATCCCGGGGGACACTTCCCCGGCGCTGGACTACCAGTCGGTCAACCGCGTCAGCGGAAAGTCGCTGATGGTGGTCGCCGGGCGGTTCGCCGGCTGAACGTCAGGCGTCCGGACGGGAGCAACCCGCGTCGATGGTGCGCTTGGCCTGCTCGAGGCCGGGCAGCTTGTAGACCTGGGTGACCATCGCCTCGGGCCCGGACCAGGTGATCTTGAGCTCCTCGCCGCGCAGCATGGACGCCAGCAGGTCCTGTTCGCGGGGGCCGCTGCTGACGAAACCGGACCCGTCGTAGACCAGGAGGCTGAAGGTCTTGCCGTCGATGTCCGCGGTGCCCTTGACGCCCGTCATGTCGTCGAGCCCGGAAACGAACGAGACCGAGTCGAAGGTGCTCTCGGAGGGGGTGTGCTTGATGGCGGTGTATGCCCGCTTGTTGCCCAGTTGCGAGATGACCGGGTTCTCCGGGAACAGCAGGGCGAAGCAGGAGCCGTCCCAGGTCCAGGTCTGCCAGCCGGTGATCCCGTCGACCGGCTGGGCCTGCGCGGGCGTCGCGGCGGCGAGCAGGGACATGAGGATCGTGGCGACGGTCTTTTTGTAGCGCATGGTCCGAATCGGTTCGAGGGGCAAAGGATTGCATTGAAATTCGCAGGGTTGCGGGACGGAATCAACCGCGGTAGGCGGTTCGCCGCAAAATCCTTTGTGTCCGGGGGCGGGGAGGCGGCGGGCGGAATTGCGACAGCGCCCCGACGACGCTGGTCTCTTGCTGCGCAGGCGGGCATGATGGCCCGAGCAAAGGATCTAACCACGGGATCGCCATGGCCAGGGACATCATGTCGAAGGTGGTCGAGGTATCGACCTTCGAGCACGGCACCTTCGAGCAAAGGGGCAAGGACACCCCGTTCGCCCGCGTCTACGGACGCGACCAGCACAACCGCTTCGTCGCCGGCGTCGCCTACGGCCCGCCGGCCGCCGCCATCATCGCCAAGGTGAACCAGCTCCTCCCGGAAGGGCAGGACCCGTCCACCTACGGCTTCGTGGTCGAGCTGCAGGGCTCCATCACCGTGCGGGCCGACAAGCAGGAGAGCTTCGTGATCTCCCGCTTCAACTTCGTCACCGGCCCGTCCGTGGAGCTGCGGCGCAACCGCGTCGCCGCCGTGCGCGCCACCGAGGCCGCCCGTGACCTCCTCGCCAAGGGCGACCTCGCCGGGGCCTACCGCGCCCTCGAGGAATTCACCGCCGCCTTCGGCCAGGTCCCCGCCCCGTCCGTCGACCACGGCGTGGTGCTGGAATCCCGTCCGGCGGGCACGGGTCTCCCCGTCGCTGGTATCGAGGAAGAGGCCGCCCGCAAGCTGGCCGAGAGCGACGCCCGCCGCGGTGCCGTTTCCGCCGCGCACTCCACGCCGGTGGCCGACGCCGCCGCGCACGAGACGGTGCCGGAAAGCGCCGCCCCGGAAGTGGAGGAGGCCGAGGCCCTCGACGCCGAGCGCGAGGCCTCGGACAATCCGTCGCCGGAGATCCGCGCCGCCGAGGACGCGGCCACCGCTGAAGACGACCAGGAATTCGGTGTCGAAGACGAAGCTGACGCCGGGGAGCCGGAGGCGGAGGCCTCGGCGCCGGAGCCGGCACAGGCCGCCTCTCCCGAACCCGCTCCGGCACGCGAGGCCGGCGAGCGTCCGGCTCCCCGCCCCATGGTCAGGCCGATCCTGGGCAGGGGCCTCCGCCGTCCGCCCCCGGTCCCTGGCCGCGGCATGTAACCGCGCCACATCCATGGAAACAGGAAAGGCCGGGCATCGCCCGGCCTTTTTCTTGTCTTGGAGGTCCTGTCACTCGCCGGGGACGGGCGGCGGCAGTGCCTCGGGCTCAGGCGGCTCCGCGGACAACCGCATGGCGGCCAGCGTGAGGTAGCGTGCGAGGCCGGTGTACCGGCGGGTCATGCTGACGTTGTCCACCGCCACCTGGATGGCGGTGTGGTCGCCCACCACGATGCACAGCTGCTTGGACCGGGTCACGCCCGTGTACAGCAGGTTGCGGCTGAGCATGAACTTGTGCTCGTAGGGGCAGACGAGGACCACGACCGGGAACTCGCAGCCCTGGGACTTGTGGATGGTCGCGGCCCAGCTCTGCTCCACGTCGTCGACGTCCGCGTGGGTGTAGCTGGCCTCGTAACCGGAGTAGTCGACGGTGAAGTATGGTTCCTGGCGCCCGCTGTCCTGGTTGAGGCGCTGGCCGGTGCGGACCACGAACCCGACCTCGCCGTTGTAGACGCCCTTGGCGTAGTCGTTCCGGATATGCATGACCCGGTCGCCGACCGTCCACGTCTTGAACTTGATCTCGACCGAGTTCCCGTCGTCCTTCTGCGGGTTCATCGCCGCCTTGATGGCCTCGTTCAGCACCGGCGTGCCGATGTCGCCGCGACGCTGGGCCGCGAGCACCTGGATGTCGCGCAAGGGGTCGAAACCCATCGCCGGGAGCGTGGTCTGCATCAGCTCGACGGTGCGGGCGACGACGTTGGCCGGTCCCTCGCGCGGCTCGACCTGGAAGCCGTCCAGTACCTCGTCGTCGTCGGGCTGCGGGTGCAGGCCGCCGTTGATCCGGTGGGCCGCCACCACGATGCCCGAGTCCTTGCCCTGGCGGTGGATGGTGGTCAGCCGCGCGGTGGGGATCACGCCGCAGTCGATGAGGTCACGGAGAACCTGGCCGGCGCCTACCGAGGGCAGCTGGTCGACGTCGCCGACGATGGTGAAGCCGGAACCGGAGGCGATGGCCTGGATGAAGGAATAGGCCAGCCGGGTATCCACCATGGAGAACTCGTCCAGGATGAACCAGTCCTCCTCGAACTGGTTCTCCGAGTTGTAGGAGAACCCGCCGATCTCGGCGTTGAACTGGAGCAGGCGGTGGCAGGTGCTGGCGTCGAGCCCCGAGACCTCGGAGAGCCGCTTGGCGGCGCGCCCGGTGGGGGCGCCGAGGACGATTTCCCGCTCGAATGACTTGAGCGCCTGGACGATCACCTTCTGGGTGGTGGACTTGCCGGTGCCGGGGCCGCCGGTGATGATGCAGACGCTGTTGGTCAGCGCCAGGAGGGCCGCGTCCCTCTGGCTGGGGTCGAGCTTGATGCCGAGTTGTTCCTGCGCCGCGTCGATCGCCTCCGCGGCACGGTCCTCGGGGATGGCGTCGCTCCCGAGCAGGCGCAGCAGGTCGTCGGCGATCGCCTGTTCCGCCTCGCGCACGATGCGCGCGGTGGCGAGCTCGGTGTCCTCGTCGTAGACGTATTTCTGCCCGTCGAGGACTTCCCAGACCTCTTTCTCGATCATGGGCCGCTCGAGGGCCAGGATCTTCTGCGCCCTCGCCACCATCTCCTTGACCGGCAGTCCGCAGTGGCCGTCGCGTCCGATCGCCTCGTTGAGGGCGTAGCGGATGCCGGCGCGGATGCGGTCGACGGAATCGGTGGCGTGGCCGGACTTGCGGGCGATGTCGTCCGCGGTATGGAACCCGAGACCGTCGATCGTCTCCGCCAACTGCCAGGGATTGGTCTCGATCAGGCGCTTGGCGGTCATGCCGTACCGCCGGATGATCTTGGTCATCAGGCTTTCGCCGAGGCCGAGGCTGCCCAGGTAGGCGATAAGCTCCGGCTGCATGGCGTTGGTCTTCCATGCGGTGGCGATCGCGGTCGCCTTGTTCATGGCCTGGGCCGCGCTGTAGCCCTTGCTTACGGCCAGGAGGCCTTCCGCCAGGGCCTCGGGGTTCTCGATCACCTCGAGGATGCGGTCGCCGTAGTGCTTGACCAGCGCCTCGCCGGTGGCCTTACCGACGCCGGGGACGGCGCCGGTCTTGATCCAGGCGACGATGCCCTTGGTGTCCTTGGGGACGTCCTGGATGATCAGCTTGGCCTTGAAGGTGGGCTTGCCGCGGAAGGTGCCCCACTCGCCGCGCACGGTGACCTGGGCGTCGACGGTGGCGTGGAACGGCGAGGTCACGGTGACCGACACGTCGTCGCGCCCGCGCACCTTCAGCAGGTAGACCCGGAAGTCGTCCCGCGCGAAGATGATCTTCTTGACCTTGCCCTTGAGCTCGGTGCTGGAGGATTCCTCGGGTCCGGCCTGCGCCGGCACGGGAGGGGCCTCCTCGATGGACGGGGGCGGGGCGTCGGACATGCCCGTGGACATGCGTCCGAACAGCCCCTTGCCGGCTCCTGCCTGCGCCGGTACCGGGTCCTGCCGCTGCGCTTCAGGACCCGGGGCGCCCCCGGCGTCCGGGGAGGGCTGGTCCGTGGTGCGGGCCGCCATGCCGCCGAAACCGCGGCGCACGGACGGCGCGGGAGCCGGGGCTCCGGGCCGGGGCGCCGCCGGCGCGTGGCCGAACAGGTCATCCTGGCCGCCCGTCGTGACGGCGCGCGTGGGCCGGCGGAAGACGGGGCTCCTGGGGATGACGGTGTTGGTGCTCATGCTCGACCTTGTGCCTGTCAGTCTTGCCGCCCCTGTTTGCTGGGCACGGCCTTCGGTGTCAATCCTCGGGGGCGTCGGCGGGCGCCGGCGCCAATCCTTGATTCGCGCTTGCCGCGACTTTGGATTGAGCACTATTGTCGTGAAAGTATAAAGCCGAATCAGGGAATTGCCCGGATTATGTTTGCGAACAAGGCAGTTTCCCTGTGCACAGGGCGCCTGGGCCACTCCGGCGCGTCCCGGGAGCGGTGCCGGTGACGGGCCGGGATCCGTTCGATGTCCTCGGCCTGGAGCCGGGGGCGGACGAGGCGGCGGTCAGGGACGCCTTCCGGGCCAAGGCCAAGCTCTACCACCCCGACACGGGCGCCGAGGCGTCGGTGGAACGCTTCCGCGAAGCCAAGCAGGCCTATGACGTGCTGAAGGATCCGGCGAAACGCGCCGAGGCCGCCGCCAGGCGCGCCTCCCCTGCGGCGGCCCCCGCCGGCATGGCGTCCCAGTTCAACGACTTCTTCGAGACGGTGGCCCTGCACGGTCGGACCCGAGAGATCCGTGCGGGACGGCGTGTCGCAGATCCCGGCGAGTCCGTCCTGACCCTGACCCTCGAGCAGGCGTTCGCGGGCGGGGAGTTTCCCTTCGGGGGCACCGCGCCTTGCGCCGACTGCCGCGGTGCCGGCCTCGTGGACACGGGTTCGCCGAGGACCTGCCCCGACTGCCGGGGCCACGGGTTCACGCGGGCGGTGAAGGGGTTCGTGTCCGCCCAGCTCGAGTGCCCCACCTGCAAGGGGCGCGGGGTGGCGCGTGTCGCGAAATGCCAGTCCTGCTCGGGCACGGGCGTGGATGCCTCGTCCGGCGACCGCAAGGTGAAGATCCCGGCCGGGTGCCGAGACGGATTCAAGGTACGGCTGGGCGGCGGCGCCGGCGACAAGGGGTGGCCGGTGAACGGCGGCGCCACCGTCACCGTGCGGGTCCTGCCGCATGCGCGCTTCAAGCCTGCGGGCGAGGACCTGCTGACGGAGCTGGAAGTCCCGGTGTGGATGGCGGCCCTGGGCGGGCGGTTGTCGATCGCCGGGATCGACGGGGCGGAGGTGTCGGTCCGGGTCCCGGCGGGAAGCCAGCACGGTACCGAGGTCGTCGTTCCCGGGGCGGGGATGCACGCCTTTTCCGGCAGGGGTTCGCTGAGGGCGCGCTTGTCGCTCCGGGTGCCGGACGCCTCCGGCGGGGCCTTGCGCCGCGCCTACGAGGCGGCGCGCGACGCCGAGGGCGGCTAGGCGGCCAGAGCCCGGCGAAGCCCGGCCATGGCGAGGTCCTGCACCGTGTCGCCCGTCTCCTGGCAAAACGACACGAGGCGCTCGACCTCGTCGCGCTCGAACCATCCGGCAAGACACTTGCGTCCGGCCCGTCCCGGGTTGGCCGGGGTGGCGCCGCGGGGCGCGGCGGCCAGCTGCCGGCGGACGAAGACGTGGCGTTTCTCGATGGTCAGGAACGGTTCGACGCCGCGTTCCGTCAGCTCCAGGTTGATGGCGTTGCCCAGGAACTGCTGCAGCGTCCACCCTTCCGCCTCCACCCGCCGGCGCACGGCGACGTCCAGGTCGCCGTCGAGATAGACGGTGACCTGGCGCTTGCTGGCCCGGATGGGCGGGCGGGAGGATGGAAGCCTCACTTGGTGTCGGGGTGCGCTTCCGCGCCAGGCTTGCGCTTGGGGCGAGGCTTGCGCTTGGCCGGCTCGAACAGCTTGGCGGCCTCGAGACGGCCTTCCGCCACGGCGCGCACACGTTCGATCGCTTCCTCGTAGGCACGGTCGGTGCCGAGGCCGGCGACGTCCCGCACCAGTTTCGGGGTGGTCTCGCGGGCAAGGAGCGCCCTGGCGCCTTCCTCGGCGAGGTTGCCCATGTGCAGGCCGAGTTGTTCGGCGAGGGACCCGAGCTTCTTGGCTGTGTCGGCGGAGATGCGGGTCGGGATGGCGTCGTTGCGGGTCGGGCGCAACCGGCTGACGGCCCTGGCCGCCTCCTCGAGGGTCGGCCCCGGACGTCCGGTGCGTCCGCTTGCCGGCTTCTTCACCGGCTTGGACCGCCTGTGGTGCTGGCGCAGCGCCTCGCGCACCGCCTCGTCGCCGAGGGTGGCCACGCTGATGCCCTGGATGGCGGCCATCAGGCGGAGGCCGCCGCCGATGCGCGGCGAGACCTTCAAGGTCGTGAGGTGGGTTTCTTCGGAGTCCATGCGAACCGTCCTCTTCGATGTGGCCCGTCCCTGTATCCCGGACCTTCGCTGCCCGCCCCGTGGGGTGGATTGGAACCGTTGTATCAAACCGGGGGCGGGTTGGAAGTGCATCCGCGTCTCTCGGTTAATAAAAATTTCGAATTTCGAACGATCCGAGGCCACACCCGCCCGGGGCAATCCGTTTGACCCGCCTCATGGAATCGGGCGATTGTCCATGATCCTTCAGAACCACCCACGGACCGCGGGGAAAGATGCAAGACAACGCAGTGACCGAAGACATCGCCATGGCGCCGGCGCAGCAGGCCTATGACGCGAGCGCGATCCAGGTCCTCAAGGGGCTGGAGGCCGTCAAGAAGCGCCCCGGGATGTATATCGGCGACACCGATGACGGCACCGGCCTTCACCACATGATCTGGGAAGTCGTCGACAACGTCATCGACGAGCATCTTGCCGGCCACGGCGAGCGCATGGTGGTGGTCCTCGAGGAGGGCGGCTTCGTGTCGGTCCACGACGACGGGCGCGGCATGCCGGTCGACATGCACCCCACCGAAGGACGCCCCGCCGTCGAGGTCCTGATGTCGGACCTGCACGCGGGCGGCAAGTTCAACCAGAATTCCTACAAGGTCTCCGGCGGCCTGCACGGCGTGGGCGTCTCCGTGGTGAACGCGCTGTCCTCGCGTTGCGAGGTCACGGTCCGCCGCAACGGCAACCTGTACTTCATCGCCTTCGAGGACGGTGTCACCGTCGAGCCGCTGCGCATGATCCAGGAAGGCGGGATCGAGGGGACCGGCACCGTGGTGCGGTTCCTGCCATCCCCGACCACCTTCACCATGACCAAGTTCGACCACGCGGTGGTCGAAAAGCGCCTGCGCGAGCTGTCCTTCCTGAACTCGGGGCTGACGATCGAGCTCCATGACAAGCGAGGCGACCACCAGCCGGTGGTCATGCGCGCCGAGGGCGGGCTCGCCTCCTACGTCACCTATGTGGACGACAAGAGCAAGCGCAAGCCGATCATCAGCCAGCCGATCATCGCCAAGGGCGTCCGTACGGGCGGCCCCAACGACAAGGAGATCGAGGTCGAGGTGTCCCTGCAGTGGAACGACGGCACCTCTGAACTGGTGCTGGCGTTCTGCAACAACATCCCGCAGAAGGACGGCGGCCAGCATGTGGCCGGCTTCCGTTCGGCCCTGACCCGCGTCATCCCCGCCTATGTCGCCCAGAACCTGCAGCCCAAGAAGGGCAAGCCGGTGGAGCTGAGCGGCGAGGACCTGCGCGAGGGCCTGACCGCGGTCGTGTCCGTGAAGATGCCGGACCCGAAGTTCTCCAGCCAGACCAAGGACAAGCTCGTCTCGTCCGAGGTCAGCGGCCCCGTCCAGACCGTGGTGGCAGAGGCCATCCAGACCTGGCTCGAGGAGAACCCGGCCGAGGCCAAGATCGTCGTCGCCAAGGCGAACGAGGCGGCGGAGGCCCGCGAGGCCGCCCGCAAGGCCCGCGAGTTCGTGCGCCGCAAGTCGTCGATGGAGGTCTCCAGCCTCCCCGGCAAGCTGGCGGACTGCCAGGAGAAGGACCCGGCGAAGTCCGAGATCTTCATCGTGGAGGGCGACTCGGCAGGCGGCTCCGCCAAGAGTGGACGCAACCGGCAGAACCAAGCCATCCTGCCCCTGCGCGGCAAGATCCTCAACGTGGAGCGCGTGCGGCTCGACCGCATGCTCCAGAGCGACCAGGTCGGTACCCTTATCGTGGCGCTGGGTTGCGGTATCGGTTCCGAGGAGTTCAACCCGGACAAGGTCCGCTACCACAAGATCATCATCATGACGGACGCCGACGTGGACGGCGCCCACATCAAGACGCTGCTCCTGACGTTCTTCTACCGCCAGATGCCGCAGCTGATCGAGCGCGGGTATGTCTACGTGGCGCAGTCGCCGCTCTACAGCGTCAAGCGCAAGAAGGCCGACCCGGTCTACCTGATCGACCAGCTGGCGCTCGACCGCTATGTGCTCCAGGCCGGCCTCGAGGACGCGGTCCTTCGCATGAAGGACGGGAGGGAGGTGGCCGGACAGGAACTGCTGTCGCTCGCCGCTGCCGCCAAGGGCGACGTCGACCTGATCGGCGACCTGAACCTGCATTTCAACGACATGACGTTCTCCGCGGCGCTGGCGGTGTTCGGCGGGCTTTCGCCCCTGGCCTTCACCGAGGAGCACCGGCGTGCCGGCGCGGCCAGCTACATCGCCTCCAAGCTGAACCAGAGCGCCGCCGCGGGCGTGAAGTGGAGCGGTCGCCCCATCGACGACGGCTACGAGGTGACGCGCAAGAACCAGGGCGTGCTGAACACCTTCCGGGTGACCGAGGACATTTCCCGCCTGGACGTCAGCCGCGAGCTGGTCCGCCGGTTCGACGGCTACAGGGCGAACTACGCCCACCCGTCCGTGCTGGTGTCGGGCCGCAACGAGGCGGTGGTCACCTCTCCGGTGGACCTGTTCCAGACGGCGGTCCGATGGGGGTCCGAGGGCGCCGAGATCCAGCGCTACAAGGGCCTGGGCGAAATGAACGCCGAGCAGTTGTGGGAGACCACGATGGATCCGGCGGCCCGCACCCTGGTGCAGGTCAAGATCTCGGACGCCGAGGAGGCGGACGCGCTGACCTCGGTGCTGATGGGACAGGACGTGCCGAGCCGGAAACAGTACATTTCCGACAACTACGAGAAGGCCACCCTGGACATCTGATCCGGATGTTGTGCATTGAACCATGAAGACCGAGTTGAACCATAAAGAGGTTCCGTTAACCCCGAGGAGCAGTCCTCGGGGTTCTTCGTTTCTGTCGCCCCTCACGCGGTGAAGATCTGGGCTGGCGCGGTTGGACAGGGCGCCGATCGACAAGATCGCCGTGCGTCCTGCCGCGTTGTCTTGGGTCTGGTGATCCGGCGGTTGTCGCGCGCCCCCGCGCAGTGGCTTCCCACCCCGGGATGGGTGCGCCGGCACCCATCCCGCCCTTTTCCTTGCTCCCCTCCATTGTAATCCTTGCTGAAGCCCCGGTTTTAAGTCCCTGCGGCAAGGTTTTCAGTTCCCGTTGCCGCCCGAAAAGGCGACAATGGGGTTCCGAACGATTCGCCCGCCACGGGCAGACAGGAACAGGTTCCGAATGGGTATTATGAAGGGCAAGGCGGATGCCGCCGATCTGCCGAAGGTCCGCTACGAGGTCGCCGGCAAGGAGATCGATCTCGAGAACGCGAACCGCATGGTCCGCAAGCTCATGCAGAGCATCGCGGCCAAGCAGCAGAAGAACTTCTCCAAGTACGTCCATCCGGAAACCGGCGAGCGTCCCGACCTCGTCCTCGTGCTGCCCGACCCGTCCAAGCCGAGCATCCAGTGCCGCCTCGTCACTGATTCCGAGGTCCTGCGCGCCTGGCTGAAGGAGCAGGGTGTGGTGATCGGCGAGGTCGTCAACGAGCCGGCGCAACCCGCCCCCTGACCGCAAGCACGCAACCCCGCGACGGAACCCACTGCCATGATGCCAATGCACAAGCCCAGTGAAGCCACCAGGAGGCGCGAGCCGGATGTCGACCTGCCGGGACAGGATTACCGCCTGTCCAACGGGTTCTCCGGACGCGTCCGTTGCGGTCGCCTCTTCGTGGAGGCCGGTGTCAGGGCGGACGGCATCGTCGAGGCCGACAAGGTCTTCATCTATGGCGAGTACCGCGGTGTCGTGGACGCCGACCTGGTGACCGTGTTCGAAGGCGGCGTTCTGGTCGGCCACAGCCGGTCCGAGCAGCTGAAGGTGGCCGGTCGCGCGTGCGGCCTGTTGCACGCCCGCCGTATCGCGGCCCGCGACGGAGCCATGATCGAGGGCGAGGTCGTCGCGGACATCCTTGTCCGGCAGGACAGCACCGTCCTCCGTGCCGGCGTCAGCGTCGGCCCTGGCTGCTACGAATCCGCCGAATGCCTCGAGGCCGCGCGGAAGCGGATGGACGTGCCCGCCCCGCCGGCGAGGTCGTCCGACCGGACGGTGCTGGCGCTGGCGCCCGCCGTTGCCCCCAAGGCCCGGGAGCCGGAAGCGATCGCCCGGACGGCTCCCCCGGCGCGGAAGGTTCCGGAGCCGCAGGCGCCGGCCCGGCAGAAACCGAAGACCAAGCTTTTCCTGATCCCTTGACCGAACGGATAGACCAATGACCGATATCGAGGCGCCCGACGCCCCCGCATCCCCGGACGGCCACGGGATCAAGGTGAACTCGTTCAGCGACGAGATGTCGAGGGCGTACCTCGACTACTCGATGAGCGTGATCGTCAGCCGTGCCCTGCCCGACGTCCGCGACGGCTTCAAGCCCGTGCACCGGCGTATCATCTACGCCATGGAGCAGGGCAAGTTCACCGCCGGACGCCCGTTCAACAAGGCGGCCCGTATCGTCGGCGACGTGATCGGTAAGTACCACCCGCACGGCGACCAGTCCGTGTACCACGCCCAGGTCCGCATGGCGCAGCCGTGGTCGCTGCGGCACACCCTGATCGAGGGCCAGGGCAACTTCGGCTCCATGGACGGCGACCAGCCGGCTGCCATGCGTTACACCGAAGTGAAGATGTCCAGGCTGGCGATGGACCTGATCCACGACCTGCACAAGGGCACGGTGGGCTGGCGTCCCAACTACGACGGCAAGGAAGTCGAGCCGGTGGTGTTGCCGGCGCGGTTCCCCAACATCCTGGTCAACGGCGGCACCGGCATCGCCGTGGGCATGGCCACGAACATCCCCACCCACAACCTGCGCGAGGCGATCGACGCCTGCCTGCTCGTGCTCGACAACCCGGGCGCGACCCTGGACGACGTCATGGAGATCATGCCGGGACCTGATTTCCCCACCCATGGCGTGATCATGGGTCGCGGCGGCATCCGCAAGGCCTACGAGACCGGACGCGGTTCGATCATCGTGTCGGGCGTGGCGACGGTGGAACAGGCCAAGCGCGGGCGCGAGCAGATCGTCATCACCGAGATACCCTACGGCGTGGTCAAGGCGCAGCTGATCACCCGGATCGTCGAGCTGGTCCACGACAAGAAGATCGAGGGCATCAGCGACGTCCGGGACGAGACGGGTCGCGGCGACGAGGAAAACAAGGTCCGCATCGTCATCGACGTCAAGCAGGACGCGGACGGCGAGATCGTCCTCAACCACCTGCGCAAGCTGACCGACTTCCAGAGCAGCTACGGCTACAACGCCACCTGCCTCGACACCCTCGGCGCCCCGCGCGAGATGCCGCTGATGGACATCCTGCAGGAGTTCGTGGCGTTCCGCCGGCATACCGTGCGCGCCCGCACCCAGTTCGAGCTGGACGACACCCGCGCCTCCCAGATCAAGCAGATCGGCCTCTACGTGGCCGTGAGCATGATCGACGAGGTGGTCCGCGTGATCCGCCATTCGCCCGACGCCGACGCGGCGCGGGTGCGGCTGATGGAGATGGACTTCCCGGTCGATTCCGAGCTGCAGGAGATCATCCTCGAGTCCGACCCGGACAGCGAACGCAAGGACACCATGCGCCTGTCCGACGTCCAGGCCAAGGCGATCCTCGAGCTCAGCCTGCGCCGCCTGACCGGGCTCGAGCGCGACAACATCATCGCCCAGGTGCTCGAGTACCAGAAGCAGATCCGCGTCTACCTCGAGATCCTCGGCAATCCCGACGTCCTCGACGGCGTGGTGCGCCGCGAGATGGAAGCCATCCGCGAGACCCACGGCGAACCGCGCCGGACCGTCATCACCACCTCCGAGGCGGACGAGATCGACGACGAATCCCTGGTCGAGCGCAAGGACGTCATCGTCACCCTCACCAACACCGGATACGTGAAGCGCACCGAGATCGCCGCCTACCGGGCGCAGCGCCGCGGCGGCAAGGGCCGTATCGGCATGGAGACCAAGGAAGACGACTACGTCATCTCCACCATCGTGTGCACCACGCGCACACCGCTGCTGGTGTTCACCTCGCGCGGCCAGGTCTACTCGCTGAAGACCTTCCGCCTGCCCGAGGCCGGGGCCAACGCCAAGGGCCGCCCGATCATCAACTTCATCGCCAACGGCCTTGCGCCGGGCGAGAAGGTGACGTCCCTGGTGCCGATGCCCGAAGACCGCGAGGCCTTCGCGCACAAGAGCCTGGTGTTCGTGACCGACTTCGGCACCATCCGCCGCAACAGCGTCACCGAGTTCATGGATATCAAGAAGAACGGCAAGATCGCCATGAAGCTGGAGGCCGGCGACGGCGGCACCCTGGGCAGGCTGGTGGCGGTGATGCTGGCCGACAACAGCGAGGACGTCATGATCTCGACCCACAAGGGACAGAGCGTGCGTTGCCCCGTCGACGACGTCCGCGTGTTCCGCGGACGCGATTCCGTCGGCGTCCGTGCCATCAGCCTCAAGGACCAGGACTTCGTGGTCTCGGCCTGCGTGCTCGCCCATTCCGACGCGGACAGCATGGAGCGCGACGTCTACCTCTCTGACGGCATCGCCTTCATCCGCGAAGCCGACCTGCTGGACGCCAACAACAACCCGCGGGTCACCGCGCCCTCCCTCAGCTTCGAGCCGAAGCCGACGGAGGAAAAGCCGGACCGCGTCATGGCCGTGATGTCCCCGGACCGGATGGTCGAGATGCGGGCGACCGAATCGTTCCTGCTGACGGTCAGCGAGAACGGCTACGGCAAGCGCACGTCGAGCCACGAGTACCGCGTGGTCAGCCGCGGCGGCCTCGGCATCGCGGCGGCCGCAATGACCGAGAAGACCGGCAATCTCGTGGCGTGCCTGCCGGTCGAGCAGGAAGACGGCCTCGTGCTGGTGACCGACGGCGGCGTGACCATCCGCACCCGTGTCGCCGACATCAGCGTGCTGGGACGCAGCAGCCAGGGCGTGCGGCTGTTCGACGTGGCGGACGGGCAGAAGATCGTGGGCGTCGCCCGCGTGCCCGCCGACGACGACAGCGACGACGGCACCGAAGACCAGGGCCAGGCCACCGAGGCCGCGCCGAACCAAGACGTAGCGGAGTAGAACATCCATGTCCCTGACTGTCTCGCAACTCCTGGCGAAGGCCGAGGACGCAACCATCGCCAAGGGCGCGGTGGAAACCCGGCTGGCGGAGGCCAGGGCGCGCCTGGCGGAAGCCCAGGCGGTGGTGGCGGCCGCGGAAGCCGAAACCTCGACCGCCGAGGCCGACCTCGAGGCGGCGCTGGCCGCCCTCGAGGTCTCCGGCATCGGGAGGGACGCCGCCCGCAAGGTGGTGGCGGACCGCGTCGCCGGGCTGGCGGCGC
>Ga0065721_10005482_pt1 | contig 23410 bp, 21 predicted proteins | sample Mesricmetagenome_FD_59108 | JGI IMG/M metagenome (GOLD analysis project Ga0065721, IMG submission 59108) | Mesophilic microbial community from rice straw/compost enrichment Sample: eDNA_1 v2 (version 2) | ecosystem: Engineered > Solid waste > Grass > Composting > Bioreactor | place: USA: Davis...
GACAGCCTCGCCACCAAGAACGGCAGCGTCATCTCCTCATCGATGTTCGGTGCGCTCGCTGCGGCCGACGTCTTACCCTTCGCGAAGGAAGCCTTCGAGGCGACCATTCGTGGTGGCGGCAAGGGCGTGGAACCCAGCCTTCGCGCCTTCAACGCTGCTTACGAGCGTGCCAAAGCCAAGCCACGCGATGAGATCAGTGCCTCGCCGGCAAAGCGCTTCGATGCGATGCCGGAGACGGCCGGCCATCCGCAGCTTGACCGCCTCGTTCACCGGCTTCGCGCAGAGTTCCCGGAAGTAGCTTGGCCGCTGCTGTTTGCCGGCGTGAAGAAGCTGACGGATTTCCAGGATCCGGCCTATGCCGACGAATATCTTGATCGCGTCAGCCAACTCCACAAGCTCGACCGTGCCAATGGTGGGCAAGAGAAGGATTTTGCCTTCACCGTCCAGTCCGCCAAATATGTTGCGGTCGCCATGGCCTATGACGATGTCATTCGGGTTGCCGACCTCAAGACCCGCGGCAGCCGTTTCGAGCGGGTGCGCAAGGAAGTCGGCGTCAAGCCTGACCAGATTCTCTACATGACCGAATACATGCACCCGCGCATGGAAGAGATCTGCGGCACGATGCCGAAGAAGCTCGGCCTGTGGATCGAGGAACGCCCCAAGCTGTTCGCCTGGCTTGACCGCCGGGTCAACAAGGGTCGCCGCGTCAAGACCGGCACGCTCTCCTGGTTCCTGACGCTTTATACGCTTGCCGCATTCCGCCGGATTCGTCGCAGCACCTTGCGGCACGCGCGCGAGACCGAACATCGCGAAGCATGGCTCAGCGCCGCAACCTCGCTCATTTCGCGCAACTATGATCTCGCCGTTGAAGTCATCAACAACCGGCGTCTGGTGAAGGGTTATTCCGATACCCACGCCCGCGGGCTTTCCAAATTCGATCGAGTCATGTCGGCACTTCAGACATTGTCCGACCGCGAAGACGGTGCCGCGTGGATGAAGCGCCTGCGCCAGGCGGCTCTGCTGGACGAGGGTGGTATCGCGCTCGACGGCGCGTTGAAGACCGTCGCCACGCTCTGAGGAGCGTGGACGACACTGCCTGGAACAGCGCGGGTTCGCTCTAGATCTCGTGCTTGCGGATATTCAGGAGGATCTTGTGGAGTGTCGCGGTGAAGACGCGATACTCCTCCTCGTCGATGCCGTCGAACATCCGCATGAAGGAATCGTACATCGTCGGCCAGAAGCTCGCGAAGGCATCGCGTCCTGCTTCGGTGATCGTCACGTCGCGAATGCGCATGTCCTCAGGACGTGGCGTGCGGCGGATGTATCCCTGATCCTCAAGCGAATCCAGGGTGCGGCTCATCGTCGACTGCTCGATGACAGAGAACACAGAGAGCTCGTTGATGGTGAGCGACGAAGAGACGCTCAGCACCGCGAGCGTGCGCATCTTGGCCGTGGACAGGTCGTATTCGCGCAGTTCCTCCGACATGTTGGAGTTCCAGCGCGCCACGACGCGGTTCATCAGGTAAGGCGCGAAATGGTTGAGACCGATTTCTCCCATCGTGGGAGGGGGCAACGCGTTTCCGTCAGGATCCCTTCGCAGCACCACACCTGAAAACCGTTCTGCCATGAGCCCTCGTTTTGATCAGCCGATTGTCGTCATCGAAGCGACGAAGCGAGCAGGAAGCCGGAGCCGCCCGCAAGTCCAGGTCCCGGATGGGTTGAAGCCCCGATGTGGTACAGCCCCTGTATGTGGGTGCGGTGGTTAACAGACGACTTGAACGGCCGCCAGAGGAAAAACTGGTCGATGCCGCAGAAGCCGCCGTAAGGATCACCGCCGACGAGGTTCATGTTCATGCATTCAAGGTTGGCCGGCGAATAACAGCGGCGCGACAGCTTGATCTCATGGAAGTTCTCGATGTGGCGCGCCAGCATGGCCTCGATGCGATCGGCGTAGCGTTCGCGCAATTCTTCGGTCCAGCGCCCATCGGCCGGCGTCTCGATCTCTCCGGCGGCGTCACCCTTGATGAAACGTGGCGTTTCCGGAAGCTGCAGCCACAGCACGGAGGCGCCTTCCGGTGCGCGGGACGGGTCAAAGCTCGCAGGCTGGCCGACGCAGACGGTCGGTTCAGCGGGCAGCAGGCCGCGCTCGCATTCATTGGTAGCGCGAGATACGCCATCGAGCCCCGTCGTCAGGTGCAGAAGCGCGACCTTGGCGAGATCCGGATCGCCTTTCCAGCGCGGCTCGCCCGATAGCCCATAGTGGATCTGCATGTTGCCCTTGCCGTAGCGGTAGCGGGCAACGCTTGAGGTCACCTCTTTCGGGAGAGGCTGCGGCCATTCCTGCAGGAGGCGCTCGTAGATCTGGTTCGGGGTCATGGAAGCGATCACGCCGGCGCGGGCATAGATCGTCTCGCCGGACATCAGCCGCACGCCGCGAGCGCTGTTGTCGGCACCGGGCATGATGCGTTCGACATCGCTATGGGTGCGCAGCACGCCGCCCTGGTCGGTGATCAGCTTCTCGAAGGCCTTGACGAGGTTTGCCGCGCCGCCCTTGACGATCGGGCAACCTGCCATTTCGACGGCAAAGCCGATGACCTTTACCATCTCGGCGGAATAGGCGCTTTCGGGAGACAACCCGCAATGCAGAACCCATGGTGCCCATAGGGCTTGTATCGCCTCGGAGCGGTACGTCGTTTCAAGATATCCGCGCGCGGGAACAAGCGCGTCGCCAAACCAGGCGGCCAGCTGCCGCAAGCCCTTGCTCCAGCCCTGGCGCGCTACGGTCTTCAGCGTCGCGCCGGACCAGAGTGCGCCACCCAGCAACGAGAACAGGAAGGCGGCATCGGCGCCAAGCAGGTTCATCTCGCGGTCGAATGTCGTACCGTCGCCTTCCGACAGCGCCTCGAAGGTCGCGATATTCTTCTGGCGGTTCTTGGACAGGATGACGGAGGAACCGTCCGGCCTCAAAACCCCCGTGGGGAGGTCGGCATGTGCGAACTCAAGCCCGCGCGCTTCGAGATCCTTTGCAAGCGCGCCATAGGCGGGAGAGGTGAGGAACAACACCATGGTCGTCGCCATGACGTCATGCACGAAGCCCGGCTCGGTAACCTCTTCGGTGCGAAGGCAGCCGCCCATCTGGGCGTTGCGCTCGAGAACAAGAACCTTCTTGTTCTTCTTGCCGAGCATGGCCGCAGCGACGAGCGCGTTGATGCCGCTGCCGACAATGATGTAGTCGAACTCTGCCATCTCCGGCCTCTCCAGGTCTTACGGGAAAGCCGGGCCGTTGGCGGCCCGGCTCCCATTCATCAGCCGGCGATCAGCGCCAGGGCGCGGACCGGCGAGCCGGTGCCCTTGACGATCTTGAGCGGAGCGGCGATCAGCACGGCGCCCTTCGGCGGCAGCTGGTCGAGGTTGGAGAGCGATGCGAGGCCGTACTTGCCGGCGCCGTGCATCAGGTTGTGCGCCGGGAAGGGCGGGTTCATGCCACCGGCCGAACCGGCATCGGTGCCCACCGTTTCCTGGCCCCAGCCGATGATGCCCTTGGAAAGCAGGTACTGGATGGCTTCGGCCGTCGGACCAGGCGAATGCGGGCCGTTTTCGTCAGCGTTCAGGAAGGTCTCGGTGGAGCCGTTGCGCTTGTACCAGTCGGAGCGCATCAGCACCCAGCTGCCGGCTTCGATCTCGCCGTGCTCGGCTTCCCATTCCTTGATGCTTTCCACCGTCAGCAGGTAGTCCGGATCGGCTGCTGCTTCCTTCGAGCGGTCGATGACATTGACCGGCGCCACGAAGTTCTGAGGCGGAATGGTGTCGGTGGTGTTGTTCGGGTTGTCCTTGCCGGTGATCCAGTGGCAGGGCGCGTCGAAGTGCGTGCCGGTGTGCTCACCGAGCTCCAGCCAGTTCCAGGCCCAGAACGGACCGTCTTCGTTGTATTCCGAAATGGTGTGGACGGCGACCTTCGGCGTGTTCTTGCCGAACTGCGGCGGCAGGTACAGAACCGGGGTGTCGGGACCGAGCGGAGCGGTCAGGTCGACAACCTTGACGGAGCCGGAAACGAGCGCGGAAGCGAGACTGGAAAGAGTGCTGGAAGACATGTGCCGGGTTCCCCTTGAATGGCCGGTTAGGTGATGCAGTCGACCGCAGCTTCTGATGGCCGGCGGTCGTCCGTGATCAAAAACCTATTTCAGAAAATATGACGATGCAAGCAATCGAAACGCGCTTTCGGTTCGGCAACCCGCTGCTTCTAAAAGTTAATTCGAACCAGCCACTTGGGCGGCTTTCCAGTCCTTGCAACTAGAAGCTACAGGCGCAGCTTACCATCGCTCCGGTGCCCCAAGTCGGACGCCGTTTTTGATGCGAAATATGCAGATGAATAGGTTGTCGGCGATGGTGCCGAAGCGGCCGGCCTTGGCGTTACCGCTTCTTCTCCTTGCTGAACTTCTTTTCCAGCATGCTCACCAGACGCACCATCGGCCAGAGGAAGGCGATGTAGATCAGCGCGGCGCCAATCAACGGCGTCGGGTTGGCGTAAAGCGCCTGNGCATCNAGNCCTTCCTTCATCAGTTCCGCAAGCGCGACGGTGGAGGCAAGCGANGTGTCCTTGAACATCGACACGCAGTTGTTGGTGGTCGGTGGAATGACNAGCCGGACCGCCTGCGGCAGCACGACCTTGCGAAGGGTGGTGANGAAGGAAAGGCCGAGGGCGGCCGCTGCTTCGAACTGTCCGCGCGGGATGCTCTCGATGCCGGAGCGGAATACCTCGGCCATATAGGCGGCCATCACGATGGTAAAGGCGAGGATGGCGCAGGCCCAGGACGAAAGCCGGATCCCGACGAAAGGCAGGGCGAAATAGATGATCATCAGCACCACCAGCATGGGGGTGGCGCGCAGGATGTCGATGTAGAAGACGGCGGCGTAGCGGAAGGGCTTCGGAGCGTAGAGGCGGATAAGCCCGATCAACAGGCCAAGCGGGATGCCAAGGCCAATGCCGGCAATGCCAAGCAGGAAGGTGTTGATCAGGCCGCGCAGGAGCGCCGGAAAGGCCTCTCCCAGAACCTCAATGTTGAAGAATGTCTCGAGCAGGGTCATTGCGAAGCTTCTCTATGCCAATGAAAATGCCGGCCATTACCGGCCGGCACGCATTTCGTATCCAGGATGGGCCAGAACCTTACGGCTTCGGCATCGGCATTTCGACGGCAGAGGCCGAACCTTCAGCCGGCTCGCTGCCGAACCACTTCTTGTGGATTTCGGCAAGCGTGCCGTCCTTCTTCATGGCGGTGAGAGCTTCGTTTGCCTTCTCCAGCAGCGGATGGTCCTTGGTCATCATCAGGCCGTACTGCTCGCCTGTCTTGATGCGAACTTTGACCGCAAGATCCTTCATCTTGAGGAAGGAATATTCCATGCCCGGAACGTCGCTGACGGCGGCGTCAGCGCGACCGGCCGACAGGTCCATCAGCATGTCCTGCTGGGCGTTGTAGCTCTTGATTTCGCTGATGCCGAGCTTGTCCTTGTTTTCCCTCGACCACTTGTCACCGGTGGAGCCGGCCAGCACGCCAACGATCTTGCCGTTCAGGTCTTCGATCTTGGAGATCCCTACTTCCTTGCGCGTCGCAATGCCCATGTCGGAGTCATAATAGGGCTGCGTGAAGGACTGGCTGCCCATGCGCTCCTTGGTGATGGTGATCGAGGAGATCGCGACATCGATGCGCTTGGAGGCTGTTGCAGCGAAAAGTGCCTGGAAGCCGAGGTCGGAGATCTCGACTGTCATGCCGAGGCGCTTGGCCACTTCATTGACGATATCGACTTCGAAACCTTCGAAGGTACCGCTGGAGGTCTTGTATTCAAAAGGCGGGTTGCTCGGGTAGGAGCCGACCACAAGCGCTGCGGCCGAGGCCGAAGCGGCGCCTGCGAGCGAAAGGACGGCGGCGCCTGCGAGGCCCAGCAATGTGCGGCGGCAAACGGTCGTGAACATGATTCTCTGTTTCCCTCTGTTTGGTCAGCCTGCCGAAGCGGCGGGGCTGCAGGTCTTTTAATTTTCCGGGTTATCTCGCTTTGGTGCCTCGGCTTTCGCCGATCCACCGCATCCTCCCGTAGCGCGGATCGTGATGGAAAATCAGGCGAGATTCAAGAGGCCAAGTTTTAGGGTTGAAAGAAATTGTTGGGGCCGTTCAAGCGTCTGATGTTATTGAACTTTCACTTTTCGATCCGGTGCTCTGTCGGAGCCGCGATGCGTGACATTTCCTCTAACCTCCCGAGGTAATTGCGCAATTGATCAAGATGCCTATATTAGCGACATGGGCTGGCATGCCCTTCCACTTCGCGTTTGGCGAGTGGCCGCCACATAATGATCGCGCTTGATGAATAGTCGCTCTTGTGCGAGGCGTGGTCAAAATCTGAGGGAGATAAGAGGGCAGAATGGCGGGCAGCAAGCTTCTCAAGGTCACGTCACGGGTAACGGTGCAGGACTCCGTTTACGAGCAGTTGCGCAACGCGCTGATGTGGGGCTCGTTCGCTCCGGCCCAGGCAATCACCATTTCCTCGCTGGCGACCGAGTTTGGCACGAGCCATATGCCGGTGCGCGAGGCCCTGCGTCGGCTCGCGGCCGAAAACGGTCTCGAGATCGGGCATAATGGTTCAGCGCGCGTTCCCTCCGTATCGCGCAGCCGCCTGGATGATCTTTGCCAGGCGCGTACCGTGCTCGAAGGGCTTGCCACGGAACTTGCCGCCGCCAACATGACCGATGAGGACATCGATCGTTCCGAACAGCTTGCCCGAGAGCATGAGGAAACGGGTAAAGCCGGCGATGTCTATGGGATGCTGCGCAAGAACCAAGAGTTTCACTTCGGCATCTACGAGAAGTCCGGTTCGCAGGTCCTGCCGCAGCATATCGAAATGCTGTGGCTGCGGTTCGGCCCCTACATGCGCATGCTGACGAACTATGTGGCCGCCGAGTTCGACAAGGGGATGGTGCACCCGTTCTCGTCCTACCACTACCAGATCATCGAGGCTCTGCGGGCCCGCAATGGTGTGGCAGCGCGTGAAATGATGGTGGGCGATATCCTGGCAACCCAGGTGCAGTTGCGGGACATGTGCCCCGAATAGGCCGGGCACCAGGGTCCGTAGTGCCGCTCACGGCAGCGTCATCCATTCGTGATGCGGCTACTTGAGTTTTCCAGGACATAGCGCTAAATCTCGCGTCACCAGGACCGGGCCCCTCTGGCAGTTCACCCGAACTGTGATGTCGGACTGGATGTTTTTGTCCAACTTGGGTGCCTGGTGTTCGCGGAAATCACGACACGACGCTAATTTTCAGACCTGCGGCAGTTGAACCTGCCGCTTCGAGGTCTAGTTCGTCACGGTTCGCAGCATAGGTCACTCTCGCTTTTCGATTGGGTGCCAAATGATGGATTTTCTAACGGCGGAGGCATTAGCTGCCCTCGCGCAGGTGATCATGATCGACCTTGTGCTCGCCGGTGACAACGCGATTGTCATCGGTCTGGCTGCGGCTGGTCTTCCAAAGGAAGTGCGTGCAAAGGCGATCCTGGTCGGGATCATCGCCGCAACTGTTCTGCGTATTCTATTCGCTGCCATAACCCAGCAACTGCTCGCGCTTGGCGGCATGGTGCTGATCGCGGGCGGTATCCTCCTGCTTTACGTCTCCTGGAAGATGTGGCGCGAGCTTCGCACTCCTCATCAGCAGGAAGAAGAAGCCACCGAAGCACTGGAAAATGCCGACCTCAACAAGGACGGCACGGTTGCCGGTGGCGCGCCGAGGAAGACGTTTGCCCAGGCTGCCTGGCAGATCGTCATCGCGGACGTCTCGATGTCGCTCGACAACGTGCTCGCCGTGGCCGGTGCAGCGGGTCACCATCAATGGGTGCTGATCGTTGGCCTCGGACTTTCGATCGCCTTGATGGGTCTTGCGGCAAGCTTCATCGCTCGCCTGCTCAACAAGCATCGCTGGATCGCTTATGTCGGTCTTCTCATTATCCTCTACGTGGCGCTCGAAATGGTGTTCAATGGCGCCAATGCCATCTGGCCCGGGTCGATGGACTGGATCCCGTTTATCGGGGGCGCCGAGGCCCCGGCTTCCGCTCCTGCTGCTCCAGCACCGGCAGCGCCTGCCCCGGCACCTGGCGGCTGACGGCAAGCCACATCGACTTTCAAAAAGGGGTGCAGCTTCCGGCTGCGCCCCTTTTTCTTTTGTCACTGAACATCGTTCATTCAACCAAAACTTATGAGGCGGCAGGAGATCCTATTCGTCCGGACTAATATCTGCTTTTATGTTTTCTTGCAGATCTCGGGCTCTGTGCCCGCTGCGTGTCGAGGGAGGTCGACCGCGGTTTTCGAGGAGGCGGTGCCCGGCTGGGGTGCCAAGCGTGGAGTCTGGATATTTTGACAGAGCATTGCTTTGACGTGGCCCATCTGGGCCATGTGGAGATATTGACCAACAAGTTCGATGAGAGCCTCGACTTTTTCACGCGCGTTTACGGGCTGAAGATCAGCGGTCGCGATGAGAATTCCGCCTACCTGCGTGCCTGGGACGACTACGAATTCCACACGCTGAAGCTGACGCGTTCGGACACGACCGGCGTTGCTCATATCGGCTACCGGGTCTCTTCGCCGGAAGCGCTGGAGCGTCGGGTGAAGGCGATCGAGGCGAGCCGATTCAAGACGATCGGTTGGGTTGATGGCGACCTCGGCCACGGGCGCGCGTTCCGTTTCGAGGACCCGTTCGGCCATGTCTTCGAGATCTACTGGGAAACCAACCGTTACCAGCCCGATGCTGCCGACAAGCCGGCGCTCAAAAACATGTCGAGCCGTTTCCACGCCCAGGGCGCCAGCCCGCGGCGCCTCGACCACCTGAACCTGCTGGCGGCTGACGTCACCGAATTCCGGGAGTTCATGGTCACCTGTCTCGGCTCCCGTGTCACCGAGCAGATCCAGCTCGACAACGGGCGCCTCGGTGGCTGCTGGTTCACCGTCAACAACAAGACTTATGACCTTGCCTGCACGGAAGAGCATGGCGGCGGTTTTGCCCGCTTCCACCACATCACCTATGCGACCGACCAGCGCGAAGACATCCTGCGGGCGGCCGATATCTTCCTCGAAAACGGTGTTCATATCGAAACCGGGCCGCACAAGCATGCGATTCAGGGCACCTTCTTCCTTTACGTCTGGGAGCCAGCTGGAAACCGCGTGGAACTCGCGAATTCAGGTGCGCGCCTCATTCTCGCGCCGGATTGGGAGCCGGTCACCTGGACCGAGACCGAGCGCAAGAAGGGCCAGGCTTGGGGACTGAAGACCATCGAGACATTCCACACGCATGGCACGCCTCCGGTCGTGCACAAATAACAGGATACGAGGCTAAGCATGGCAAAGACAGCATTGGTCATCAGCGCCCATTCGGCGGATTTCGTCTGGCGTTGCGGTGGCGCGATCGCGCTGCATGAGGAGAAGGGCTACGAGGTTACCGTCGTCTGCCTTTCTTATGGTGAGCGCGGCGAAAGCGCCAAGCTCTGGAAGAATCCCGGCATGACGCTGGAGAAGGTCAAGTCGGAGCGTCGGCGGGAAGCCGAAAACGCAGCAAAGGCGCTTGGCGTCACCGACATCCAGTTCTTCGACCTCGGCGATTATCCGTTGATCGTCGACCAGGACGCGAAGTTCAAGCTGGTCGACGTGATCCGCAAGGTGCAGCCCGAATTCATGCTGTCGCACTCCAAGTGGGACCCGTACAACACGGACCATATGTATGCGACTCAGGTGGCGCTTGATGCACGCATGATCGCCCAGGCCTGGGGCCACAATCCGGGCGAAAAGGTGCTCGGCGCGCCGCAGCTTTACCTGTTCGAGCCGCACCAGACCGAGCAGATGGAATGGAAGCCGGACGTCTTCCTGGACATCTCGCCCGTTTGGGAAAAGAAGTGGGCCGCCATCCAGTGCATGGAAGGTCAGGAGCACCTCTGGCACTATTACAAGAACGTCGCCGAAAACCGCGGCAACCATTTCATGCGCAATTCCGGCGGCCAGTCGGGCGGGCGCAAGTCCACCCATGCGGAAGGTTTCCAGTCAGTCTTCCCGCGCACGGTCGACGAATTGTAAGCGGGAGCCGGAACGATGGGTGTGGTTGTCCAGAACATCGAGCGCGCCGAGCAATCCGTCATCGACAGGCTGGCAGCCTGCGGTGTTGCGACGGTGCACGAAGCGCAGGGTCGCAAGGGNCTGCTCGCAAGNTATATGCGGCCGATCTATCGCGGGGCGCGGCTGGCGGCGAGTGCGGTNACCATTTCAGCCCCTCCGGGCGACAACTGGATGCTGCATGTGGCGATCGAGCAGATCAAGCCGGGCGACATCCTGCTGCTCGCACCCACCAGCCCCTGCGAAGACGGCTATTTCGGTGACCTGCTCGCGACCTCCGCGATGGCACGCGGCTGCAAGGGGCTGATCATCGATGCCGGTGTGCGTGATGTCGCCGACCTCACCGAGATGCAGTTTCCGGTCTGGTCCAAAGCGGTGTTCGCACAGGGTACCGTGAAGGAGACGCTGGGATCGGTCAATGTCCCGGTGGTCTGCGCCGGCGCCTATGTGCGTCCGGGCGACGTCATCGTCGCCGATGACGATGGTGTCTGCGTCGTGTTGCGTGAAGAAGCGGAAGAGGTGGCCAAGAAAGCCGAGGCGCGTGTCGCGGCCGAAGAAGGAAAGCGCAAGCGTCTTGCCGCTGGTGAACTCGGTCTCGACATCTACGACATGCGGGGCAGACTGGCCGAAAAGGGCCTGAAATATATCTGACCGTCGAGCGGTCTGGGAGGCGGCTATGAACGCAAGTGAGAACGGCGTCCGCTGCATGTGGATGCGCGGCGGCACGTCCAAGGGTGGATATTTCCTGGCCGAAGACCTGCCGGCGGATCGTGACGGTTTTCTTCTGCGCGCCATGGGGTCGCCCGACAGCCGCCAGATCGACGGCATGGGCGGCGCCAATCCGCTCACCTCGAAGGTTGCCGTCGTCAGGAAGTCGGAGCGCGAGGGCGTCGACGTCGATTACCTGTTCCTGCAGGTCTTCGTCGACCAGCCGATTGTCACCGACGCCCAGAACTGCGGCAACATCCTCGCCGGGATCGGGCCGTTTGCGATCGAACGCGGGCTGGTGCCGGTGAAGGGCGAGAAGACCGAAGTCTCGATCTACATGGAAAACACCGGCCAGATCGCCATTGCGACAGTCGAGACGCCCGGCGGCAAGGTGACGTATAAGGGTGATGCGCGTATCGACGGCGTGCCTGGCACCTCGGCACCGGTGCCGATCGTGTTTGCCGATACGGCCGGATCTTCCTGCGGCGCGCTGCTGCCGACCGGCAATGCCGTGGACAAGATCGAAGGCGTGGCCTGCACGCTGATCGACAACGGCATGCCCTGTGTGGTGATGCGCGCCGATGCGCTTGGCATCCGCGGCGACGAAAAGCCGAAGGATCTTGAGGCTAACCAGGAGCTGAGGGCAAAGCTCGAAGCGATCCGGCTGAAAGCCGGCCCGATGATGAACCTCGGCGACGTCTCGAAAAAGTCGGTTCCCAAGATGACCATGGTATCCGCGGCGACCGGTGGCGGTGCAATCTCGACCCGCACCTTCATTCCCCATACCTGCCACGATGCGATCGGTGTTCTCGGCGCTGTCAGCGTCGCGACCGCCTGCCTGCTGCCCGAGGGGCCGGCGAGCGAGCTGGCGGCGGTTGCGGAAGGAGATGAAAAGCTACTGTCGATCGAGCATCCAACCGGTGAGATGAGCGTCATCGCGACGATGAAGGATGGCGAGGTCCACCGGGCGGCGGTGCTGCGGACGGCACGCAAGCTTTTCGACGGGATGGTATTTGGCGACTGAGGTGCCGACGATGAAGATCGCATTTTTAGGCTTCGGAGAAGCCGCCCGCGCATTCCATGATACCCTGGCGCCAGTGCTCCAGACAGGAGAATTTCGCGCTTATGACCGGCTGCTCGATGATGAGCAGTCTTCCGGAGACATGCAGCAGGCGATGCAGTCGCGTAACGTGTCTGTCGCCCGGTCTGCCACCGAACTTGCCGATGCGGAATGGATCTTCAGCGCCGTGACGGCCGACCAGAGCTTGCAGGCGGCGCAGTCGATCCTGCCCGCCATCGGCCAGGGTGCGCTCTTCATCGACATCAACTCCGTGTCGCCGGATCGAAAGCGGGAAACGGCAGCGCTGATCGATGGCGCTGGCGCTGATTATCTCGACATGGCGGTCATGGCGCCGGTCCACCCCAAGGGCCATGCGACGCCGGTGCTGATTGCCGGCAGTGTGGCGGAAACGCTGGTCGGGCGGCTGCGGGAACTGCGCTTTGATGCCAACGTAGCAGGCGCGAAAGTCGGCTCCGCAACGGCGATCAAGATGGTGCGCTCGGTTTTCGTGAAGGGCCTGGAAGCGATCACGGTTGAAGCTCTGCTCGCTGCAGAAGCATCAGGCTGTTTCGAGGAGATCTTCGTCTCGCTTTCGAAAAGCTTTCCTGGCCTCGAGTGGTCGAAGTTCCCGAACTATCAGTTCGAACGCACCACGCGCCACGGCCGCCGCCGGGCCGCCGAAATGCGCGAAAGCGGTGCGACGCTCGATGCACTTGGCCTGAACGGCGGGATCGCGCGAGAAACCGCAGCCATCCAGGACGCGATGGCGGCAAGCGGTGTCGTTGCCGGCGAGGATCTGCACGAGACGGTGGCGCGCGTGCTGGCGGCGCGCCTCAAAGGCTAAGGCACCCTCTTCGGCGGCATGTATACACGGCCCTTGGCGAGTCTTTCAGAACCCGCTAAGCTTTCTTCCGATCAGGCGACGGGGCGCCGGCTTTGCATAGGTGCAGATGTGGAAGAGCCTTCAAGAAATACCCACACGATGCGTGCGCTGATGGAACTGCGCAAGCGGATCCTGAGCGGTGATTATCCCGGCGGGACGCGCCTGTTCGAGGTGCCGCTTGCCGAAACGCTGCAGATTTCCCGCACGCCGGTGCGTGAGGTGATGTCGCGCCTGGCCGAAGAAGGCCTGTTGGACCGGCTCGCCAATGGCGGCTTCGTGGTACGTAGCTTCACCTATGCCGATGCCGTCGATGCCATCGAACTGCGCGGCGTTCTGGAAGGCACGGCGGCACGGCTCGCCGCCGAACGTGGCGTGTCGCAGGCTGGGCTCGACCAGTTGCGGGAGCTTCTGGCGCGACTTGAAGATTGCTTCGGCAGCAGTTCGGATGATGTGGATCTCGAAGCGTATTCCGAAGCCAATGCCCGCTTCCATGCCACACTTGTGGAAATGTCCGGGAGCACGGTCATCCAGCGCGAGGTGGACCGCGCGACGCGCCTGCCGTTTGCCTCGCCGTCGGCCTTCCTGTCAGGGAGTACACAGGTCGCAGCCTTCCGGCAGTCGCTGCATATCGCCCAGGACCAGCACCGCAACCTGCTCGCTGCCGTTGCGAGCCGCGAAGGGGCCCGCGCCGAGTTCATTGCACGAGAGCACGCCCGCATTGCCCGCAAGAACCTGGAATACGCCGTATATGAAGATCCGGAACTGATGCTGACGCTGCCGGGCCTCGTGCTTCTGAATTCCTGAGTCGGACTTCAACAGGTCCCGCATCTCCAGCCACGGCCGCCGGCCACGATGGGCTGGCTGATTCTTTTCCCTTGAATTTGAGAATGGATGACGTCATGTATACATCCACTCGCGAACCAAGGGAGGATTTCCGTGACCCAAGCCAATCTTACGCAAGTTTTGAAGGATGCAGGCAACACTGTTGAGCACCTGCGCAACTCCAAGACGGGCATCTATGTATACCCTGTCGTCGCTCCGGAATTTTCGAACTGGCGTTCCGAACAGGCTGCCTGGCGTGAAGGCGCCGTGCTTTTCGACCAGTCCCACCACATGGATGAACTGGTTGTCGAAGGCCCGGATGCGGCCAAGTTTCTTGAGAGCCTCGCGATCAACAGCTTTGCCAACTTTGGCACGAACCGCGCCAAGCACTATGTGCCGGTAACGCCAGCCGGCTACGTCATCGGCGACATGATCATCTTCCGCGAAACCGAAGAGAAGTTCGTTCTCGTTGGCCGCGCGCCGACTGCCAACTGGCTGCTCTACAATGCCTCGCTCGGCAAGCACAACGTCAAGCTGACGCACGACCCGCGCTCGCCGTCGCGCCCTGATGGCAAGCTCGTTACCCGTATCCACTACCGTTTCCAGATCCAGGGCCCGGACGCTCCGAAGGTCTTCGAAAAGATGAACGGTGGTCCAATCCCGGAAATCAAGTTCTTCCACGTTGACTGGATCAATGTCGGCGGCCGAAAGGTCCAGTCTCTGCGCCACGGCATGGCCGGTGCTCCGGGTCTTGAAATCTGGGGTCCGTATGCTGAAAAGGACGAAGTCCGCGACGCCATCATGAAGGCTGCGGAAGAAGCAGGCGTTGACCTGCGTCCGGTCGGTAGCCGTGCATACGCCACCAACACGCTGGAGTCCGGCTGGATCCCGTCGCCGCTCCCGGCGATCTACACGGGCGACGAACTACAGGGCTATCGCGACTGGCTCTCCGCCCAGAGCTACGAAGCTTCGGGTTCGATCGGCGGCAGCTTCGTGTCCGACAACATCGAGGACTATTATCTCAACCCCTACGAGCTGGGCTACGGCGTTTACGTCAAGTTCGACCACGACTTCGTCGGTCGCGCTGCCGTCGAGAAGCAGAAGGAAACCCCGCAGCGCCGCAAGGTCACTTTCGAGTGGAACTCGGACGACGTCGTCAAGGTCATTGCTTCGGCCTTCCAGCCGGGCGAGCAGGCCAAGAAGTGGATCGACTTCCCGCTTTCCAACTACGCGTCTTCGAGCTTCGACAAGGTGCTGAAGGACGGCAAGGTCGTCGGCCTCTCGATGTTCAACGGCTACAGCTACAACGAGCGCTCCATGCTGTCGCTCGGCGTTGTTGATGCCGACATCAAGGAAAACGACGTCCTGACGCTCGTCTGGGGCGAGCCGGATGGCGGCACCTCCAAGACCTCGGTCGAGCAGGGCCACGGTCAGGCCGAGATCCGCGTTCGCGTTGCCGCCGTGCCTTACGCACAGGAAGCTCGTGAAAATTACGCCGAAAGCTGGCGCACGAAGAAGGCCCTCTAAGGCCAAGGCGTGCGAGACATCACTGTCTCGCACGCCTTTCGTCCACGTGACGGAGAGGTTTTCATTGGCTGAGCGCGGGGAGGATCAACAATGGCACTTATGAATTTGTTCAAGGGCAAGCCGGACGAAGCGCCGGCCGGTTCCACCCGCTTCAGGGACCTCATCGACGGTTATTCGATCGAGGTGATGCCGCGCACCGCGGCCAAGATCGATGACTTCAAGACGCTCCTGCCGAAGGGCACCCGCGTCTATATCGCCCATATCGAGGGCACGCCGATCGAGGAGATGGTGGCGACGGCCAAGCGCCTGACCGATGACGGTTTCCCCGTCATGCCGCATTTCCCGGCCCGCATCATTCCGAGCCTCGCCGTTCTGGAAGACTGGATCAAGCGCTACCACAATGAAGCTGGCGTCGAGCAGGCGCTGCTGCTGGGTGGCGGTGTTTCGACCCCTGCGGGTGAACTCGACAGCTCAATGCAGATGATCGAGTCCGGCCTGTTCGATCGGTACGGCTTCAAGCGCCTTCATGTCGCTGGCCACCCGGAAGGCAACAAGGATATCGACAAGGACGGCGGCTATCGCATCGTCGACGAGGCGCTCAAGTTCAAGCAGGCCTATTCCGAAAGCAGCGATGCCGAGATGGCGATCGTCACCCAGTTCGCCTTCGATGCCAAGCCCGTCATCGCCTGGGCCGAACGCATTGCCGCAGCCGGCGTCAAGCTGCCGATCCATCTCGGTATCGCCGGCCCCACCAAGCTGCAGACGCTGATCAAGTTTGCGATCTCCTGCGGTGTTGGACCGTCCATCGCGGTTCTCCAGAAGCGCGCCATGGACCTGAGCAAGCTACTCCTCCCTTATGAACCGGCGGAAGTCCTCGAGGATATCGCGGATTACAAGGCAGCCCATCCGGAAAGCCTGATCCAGCAGATCCATGTCTTCCCGCTCGGCGGCATTCGCACCAGCGCCGAATGGATGAACGCGCGGCTTCCTGAAAGACAGGCCGCGACGGCCTGAGGCTGGGTTCGGAGAAGTCTTAAACGCCGCCGCTGGCATCCTGCTGGCGGCGTTTTCGCGTCGTCACCTCGAGATGCGGTCAATATAACGTTTTGCCGAACGGGTGACGATGTCATGCCCGTCCGCCCTGACATTCTGGTGCGAGAAGGCGCCATAGATCCGCTCGAACGGCCAGTGCGCAAGACGCTCGGCCACATCGGCCACTTCCTGTGCACTGAGCGGAATCATGTTGGGATAACTCCACATGAAGGAAACATGGTCGGCACCCGGCGTCACCTGCACGATGTCACCCGCCAGCAGCACGCCCTTGTCATCCTCGCCCGTCCAGTGCAGCACCGTGCCGCCGGCAAAATGGCCACCCCCGTGAACCAGCGTTACCGTGGAAGACAAGGCGAGCGCATCCTCGTCCCAGAAGCGGATGTGGTCGGACGGACGACAGACCCATTCCCGGTCTGCCGCATGAAGATAGATCGGCGCATCGAAGGCTGCCGCCCAATCCTGCATCACCGTGTAGTAATGCGGATGCGAGATCGCGATCGCGCTCAAGCCACCCAAGCCCTCCACCAGCGCCTTCGTCGCGTCATCGAGGAGCGCGAGGCAATCCCAGAGCACGTTGCCGTTCGCGGTTTTCAAAAGCAGCGCTCGCTGGTTGATCGCGAAGGCTGGCACTGTCTGGAGCGACAACAGCCCCGGCTCTAGCTGTCGCCATGTGTTGGTGTGCGAGGCGGCGAGCTTCTGCGGTGTCGTCCAGCCTTGGCCGGACGGCGGGACATATTGCCGTTCGTCCTGGCAGATGCGGCAGCCGTCCGGCGCCTCTTCCCCACCTTCGTATGACGTGCCGCAGGCGGTGCAGATAAAGATCGTCATGAACCCTCCGGTATGCGCAAGTCCTGGCCAAAGCTGCAGCAAATAAGCGAGAAGCGCAAAGGGTAGTTCCGATCCAGCGCAGCGTCGCGTGGCATTTGGCGCTCGATCTTCACCATTCTCAAAGCCATGCCGCCTATGATGGGCTTCGTCTCGAAGACGAGGACAAGCGGATGACGATCACGAAGCCCCCGCGCCTGCTCAACCTGGACCTTTTGCGCCTCGCTTCGGCGTTGATGGTCCTGCTGTTCCACTATGGTTTCAGGATGGAGCGAAGCGGCGAGGGCGGCGGCATCGGTTTCCCGGAATTCGCCGCCTTGGCCCAATGGTTCGATGCGGGACTGCTCATCTTCTTTGCCATATCGGGCTACGTCATCACCATGTCGGCGGAAGGGCGCTCCGCTTTTGACTTCGCAGTTGGACGCTTCGCGCGGCTCTGGCCGACATTTGTGGTTTGCGCGACGATTACGGCCGTCATCCTGTCCGTTATGCCGGTGCCGGGGCTCGAACCGCCGACGATCAGGCAGTGGCTTGCGCATGCGGTCATCATCTCGCGCGGGTTGGGTCAGCCCTTCCTCGACGGCGCCTACTGGACCATCGCCTACGAGATCATCTTTTATGGATGGATCTTCCTGTTGCTCGCCTCCGGCCTGCTCGGTCGGCGTTGGCGGCAGGTGGTGCTCGCCTGGTTGCTCGTTTCCGCAACCAATGAGCTGTTCCTCGGCAGCGGCGCCATCCAGAAACTGCTGATCACCGAATATTCTGGCTATTTTGCCTTCGGCCTCGTGCTCTACAAGACCCAACGAGACTGGTCCGTCGCGAACCTCGTGCTTCTGTTCGCTGCCGCCTGCTGGGCAACGGTGGCGCCATTCCTGACGGAGCCGGACTTCGTCGAGATGTATGGGCTCCATCGAAGCATTGAAGGGCTCTCACTGCTGGGGCCGCTCTCGCTTGGGCTTGTTGCTGTCTGCGCCACCATGCCGTCGATACCGATGCGCCCTGCGCTCGCCATTGCGCTCGGCGGGCTCACCTATCCGCTTTACCTGCTGCACCAGAATATCGGCTACGCCGTCTTCGCGAGGTTCGGCACGGTCGAAAATCGTTGGCTGCTCGCGCTCGCCCTTCTCGCGGTGCTGCTTGCCGTCTCATTCGCATTGGCGCGTTGGCTGGAGCCGTGGGCCCGGCGCAGCATCCTCAATGTGGCCGCCCAACTGAAACCTGGCATGGCCAGGTTCAGGCAGCAGCGGGCGTAGAACTACACCCTCCCAGCCTTACTGATCGTTTGCGCACAGAACCTGTTCGTCCTTTCGCATGGACCGAGCTTCTTCCTCGCCGTAATGTTCCGCCGCCGCCGGGGAAGCGGCAAGGAGGAGCAGTTTTATGAATCGCATGCAGGACAAGGTGGTGCTGGTGTTTGGCGCGGGCTCGGTGGGACCGGGTTTCGGCAATGGCAAGGCCGCCGCCGTCGCTTATGCCCGCGAGGGCGGGAAAGTTGTTTGTGTCGATGTTGATCTAGAGGCCGCAAAACACACCGTCGAGGTAATCGAGTCCGAGGGCGGAACGGCACTCGCGTTGTCAGCTGATGTCACGCAGTCCACTCAGATTGTTTCGGTCGTGGAGCAGACGCTGAACCGCTTCGGCCGCATCGACGTGCTGCACAACAATGTCGGGATCAACCTGCCAGGCGGTGCAGCCGAGGCGACGGAGGAAAGCTGGCGCAAGGTCATGAATGTCAACCTGACCAGTGCGTTCCTCACCTGCAAGGCCGTGCTGCCGATCATGGAGCGCCAGGGCAACGGCGCGATCATCAATATCTCGTCGCTCGCTTCGATCCGCTGGACGGGTTATCCGTACGTTTCATATTATGCATCTAAGGCGGCGCTCAATCACTTTACGCGCGCAATTGCGGTGGAATATGCCGCCAAGGGGATCCGCGCCAACACCATCCTGCCGGGGCTCATGGATACGCCCCACATCCAGAAGCAGATCAGCGGTTATTACGGCTCGACCGAGGAGATGAAGGCGAAGCGCGACGCCTTGTCGCCCATGAAGCGGCAGGGTGACGGCTGGGACATTGCCTGGGCTTCGGTTTTCTTGGCATCGGACCAGGCGAAATATATCACCGGTATCGAACTTCCGATCGACGGCGGATTGCATATCACCGTCGCCGGGAGCCTCAACTGACGAACGTTCTGGCGGTTCAGCATATGGACCGCCAGAGACAAAAATGCGCGTTTCCTTGATTTAGTGCTTGCGTCGTGCTTCGGCGTCGAGCAGATTTCACGGGCTCGAACAACGGCTCTTGGGGGAGCTGCTGCGAATGGCTGGAGGAGCCGGACGCGGGGGAGAAGTTGGTCGCTGCCGTGGCGCTTTGAGTGTCGCCGCTCCAGACGATGGATCCTGTTGCTTCTCGGGCAGCGCGAGGTTTGCGCTTGATAGGGAGGATGGCAGGTGACGGCAACAGCCAACAGCACGATCGATTCGATGGACGAGGCAGCGATCCTGGCGGGGCTCGAGGGTATTGCGCCCCAGCAGACCGGCTCGCGCTGGATGCGGCCGATCGAAGCGGTTGCCGCCGCGCTTCTGGTGGCCATCATCGCGCTTCTCCTGACCGGTGTCATCTCCCGTTACGTTTTCTCGCTTCCGATCGTCTGGATCGATGAGGTCGCCTCGATTTCCTTCCTGTGGCTTGCCATGCTCGGTTCCGCGATGGCGGTGGACCGCAGCGAACACCTGCGGCTGACGCTTTTCGTCGGCATGCTGCCGTCGCGGGTCCAGGGTGTGGCAAACACGCTCGCCATGTTGCTGATGGCCGTGTTCCTTGGCGTGATGCTGCGCCCGGCCTATGAATATGCGATGGAAGAGGCCTTCATCACATCGGCGGCCCTGAACATCCCGATGAGCTATCGCGCGACCGCGCTGCCGGTCGGCATCGCGTTGATGCTGGTGCTTGCCGTGGTCAACGTCATCAAGGGTTCGAACTTCCGGCAGATCGCCATTTCGGTCGTTGCCACAGCCGTTGTGGTGGCCTTGTTGTGGTTCGTTGGTCCCAGCCTCAAGACCATCGGCAACTGGAACATCCCGATCTTCCTCGTTGGCTTCGTGGCGCTGTTTCTGGTGCTTGGGGTGCCGATCGCCTTCTGCTTCGGGCTTGGCACGCTGGCCTTCCTCACCTTCACCACCTCTGTCCCGGTCTTCGTCATGATCGGCCGCATGGACGAGGGCATGTCGAGCATCATCCTGCTTTCGGTGCCGATCTTCGTGCTGCTCGGCTGCGTGCTTGATGCGACCGGCATGGGCAAGGCGATTGTGGAGTTCCTGGCGTCGCTGCTAGGCCACGTCCGCGCCGGCATGTCTTATGTGCTGCTCGGCTCGCTTTTTCTCGTGTCTGGTATCTCCGGCTCCAAGGTGTCCGACATGGCGACGGTGGCGCCCGCGCTGTTTCCGGAAATGAAGCGCCGCGGCCACAAGCCGCCGGAAATGATCGCGCTTCTCGCAACCGGCGCTGCCATGGCCGAAACGGTCCCGCCGTCGATCGTGCTGATCGTGCTCGGCTCGGCAGCCGGTGTATCAATCGCGGGCCTGTTCACCTCCGGCTTTGCAATCGCCATGGTGCTGCTTCTGGTGCTGGCCGTGCTGGCACGCTGGAAGTCCCGCCACGAATCCATGGCCGGCGTGCGCCGTGCGCCGCTGTCGCTCATCAAGAAGGCCTTCCTGGTTGCCGCGCCGGCACTGGTCCTGCCGTTCCTGATCCGCACCGCGGTCGGCGAGGGCATTGCCACCGCAACCGAGGTGTCGACGATTGCCGTGCTTTACGCGATGATCATCGGTGTCATCCTCTATGGTGGCATCAGCCGCGAGCGGCTTTACGGCATGCTGGTGGAAACGGCAGCACTTTCCGGCGCCATCCTGATGATTCTCGGTGCGGCCTCCGCCATGGCCTGGGCGCTGACGCAGACCGGTTTTGCCTCGCAGCTCGTCGCTGCGGTCCAGGATCTTCCGGGCGGCTGGCTCACCTTCATGGGCGTCACCATCCTCATCTTCATGGTGCTCGGCTGCGTGCTGGAGGGGCTGCCGGCAATCGTGCTGATGGCGCCGATCATGTTCCCTGTCGCCCGCTCGCTCGGCATCAACGACATCCACTATTCCATGGTGGTCGTAACGGCGATGAACATCGGCCTGATGGCCCCACCGATCGGCATCGGTTTCTATATCGCCTGCAAGATAGGCAATGTTTCGCCAGACGAGGCCATGAAGGCCATCTGGCCCTATATCGGCGCGCTGATGATCGGCCTTCTGGTGATCGCGGCTGTGCCCTTCTTCTCGACGGTTTTTCCTGTGAAACCGTGAGACCATAAATCGGGAATAAAATTGGAGGAGGACTTTATGACCGTTAATCGCAGAACGCTTCTTTTGGGTGCCGCCACCACCGGCATTGCCACCACATTTTCCATTCGCACGCGCCCGGCCAATGCGGCCGAATTCACCTACAAATTTGCCAATAACCAGGCACTGTCGCACCCGATGAACGTGCGCGCCAAGGAAGCTGTCGCCAAGATCCAGGAGGAGAGCGGCGGCCGTATGGCGATCAACATCTTCCCCTCCAGCCAGCTTGGCGCCGATACGGACATGCTGAACCAGATCCGCTCCGGCGGCGTCGAAATGTTCAGCCTGTCGCCGATCATCCTGTCGACCTTCGTTCCGAATGCCTCGCTCAATGGCGTCGGTTTTGCCTTCCCGAGCTATGACAAGGTCTGGCCGGCCATGGACGGCGACCTCGGCAAGTATGTTCGCGGCGAGATCGAGAAGAAGGGCCTGCTGACGCTCGACAAGATCTGGGACAACGGCTTCCGCCAGATCACCTCGTCCAAGGGTCCGATCGAAACGCCGAAGGATCTCGAAGGCTTCAAGATCCGCGTTCCGGTGAGCCCGCTCTGGACCTCCATGTTCACCGCCTTCGGCTCGGCACCGGCATCGATCAACTTCGCCGAAACCTACACGGCGCTGCAGACTGGTATCGTTGACGGCCAGGAAAACCCGCTTGCCATTCTCACCACCGCAAAGCTTTACGAAGTGCAGAAGTTCGTCTCGATGACGAACCATATGTGGGACGGCTTCTGGATCCTCCTGAACCGCCGCGCATGGCAGGCGCTGCCGGAAGACCTGCAGGAAATCGTTTCCAAGCACTTCAACGCGGCAGCCGAACTGCAGCGCAAGGACGTCATGGACCTCAACACGACGGTCCAGGCGGAGCTCGAAGGCAAGGGCATGACCTTCAACAAGCCGGACGGCGCGCTCTTCCAGGAAAAGCTGAAGGAAGCCAACTTCTACAAGGACTGGAAGGCCAAGTATGGCGACGAGGCTTGGGAAATCCTCGAAAACGCCGTCGGAACGAAGCTCGGCTAAGCCAGGCGGGATAGGCGGACGTGCCTGTGGAGCAGATGATCGCAAACCTGGCTGATCTTCGGATCGGTGGCACGTCCGGCTCGGGCGCGCAGGCGGTGGAAAGGGCCTTGCAGCTTCTTTCCATCGTCGGGCGTCGTGCCGAGCATGGGGTCGCATTGAGTGAAGTGGTCGCCGAAAGCGGCCTCAACAAACCGACGACGCGGCGGCTCCTGATGGCGCTGATGCGCTCGCGACTGGTTGAACAAGACGAAGTGACGCGCCGTTATTACCTCGGCGGCGAACTCTATGTGCTCGGCGTTCTGGCTGCCCGCCGTCACGGACTTCTGGAAATGGCTGCAGACAGCCTGAAGAGGTTGTCTGCGCTGTCTGCCGACACCAGCTTTGTATCGATGCGGCGCGATGACTACGCGGTGTGCCTGCATCGCGAGGAAGGAACGCACCCGGTGCGTACCCATGCTCTTCTGACCGGGGACCAGAATCCGCTCGGCGTTGGGGCGGGCTCGCTCGCCATGCTGGCGGCGCTACCGGAGGAGGAAGTGGAAGCGGTCCTGGCGCGCATCGAAGGCGTCCTTGCCTCCCAGTACCCGGGCTATACGCCCGATATCGTGCGCGAAGATGTCACCCGGACGCGGGCAACGGGTTACGCGGTCAATCCGGGGCGGGTCATTTCGAGCTCCTGGGGCATCGGGATGGCGATCCTGCTTCCCGACGGTCGGCTCGCCGGGGCACTATCGATCGCGGCGATCGATAGCCGGATGGGCGAGGCGCGGCAAAAGGAACTCGCTGGCCTGCTCCAGGCCGAAGTCGAGCGGGTCCAGACGAAAATGCGGGCGTTGTTTACGGTTCGGGACCCCGTGCCACGCGGCAAGCCCGCCGGCGCACGCCGAAGGGCGCTTCAACCAGTTTAAGGCAAAGGAGAAGATCATGTCAGGTGCAGAGATTGTCGGCTGGGCCCATTCCAAGTTCGGGAAATCCGAGGCAGGCTCGACGCG
>Ga0065721_10004929_pt1 | contig 23368 bp, 21 predicted proteins | sample Mesricmetagenome_FD_59108 | JGI IMG/M metagenome (GOLD analysis project Ga0065721, IMG submission 59108) | Mesophilic microbial community from rice straw/compost enrichment Sample: eDNA_1 v2 (version 2) | ecosystem: Engineered > Solid waste > Grass > Composting > Bioreactor | place: USA: Davis...
TCACCCACAATCTTCGCCAACCCAAAATCCGCCACCTTCACGCGGCCACATCGATCCAGCAAAATGTTCTCGGGCTTGATATCGCGATGCACGATGCCCTGGTCGTGCGCGAATTGAAGCGCGTCACAAATCTGCGGCACGATGGCCAGGGCTTCGCGGGCGGAAATCCGGCCAGCGTGAAGCAGTTGGCGCAGGTTCACGCCATCCACGAATTCCATGAGGAAGTAATATCGTAGGACAGGCGTCGCGCCTGTCTCCCTCTTTTCAGTAGTTCCGTCTGCCGGCGCAGGAGTTTTTGAAGTTTGAGACAGGCGCGACGCCTGTCCTACGTTGCCGAACTCATAAAGCGTAACAATCCCCGGGTGATTCAGCTTGGCGAGCGCCTTGGCTTCGCGTGCGAACCGCTCGGCAAACGCCGGATCATCGCCGCTGCCCGGCGGCAGGATTTTTAACGCGACCACGCGGTCGAGCTGTTTCTGGCGCGCTTTATAAACGGCGCCCATGCCGCCTTTGCCGATGAGTGCGAGTAATTCGAGTTGCGGAAATAGCGGGGTAAGTTCGGCAATCGTCGGCGGAGTGAAACCCGGTTGCTTTGCGTCAGTAACCGTATCTGTCGCCGCGCCGACCTTCAGCAAGCACGCGGGGCAAAGGCCGGCCAACGCGCCACTGGGCAGGAGCGTACCGCATTGAGGACATTTCGGCTGATCCGACGGATTGGGAATCACTTTCGTTCCACTCATACACGGACTTCAGCAACAAAGCACGCCGGACGTTACAACGGATTTTAGCGGCGCAGAAACGACGATTCGCGCAGAGCGAAGGAACGACTGGAGCGAAATGCAAAAAGGCCCGCCGGATTGGCGGGCCAATAAATGTTGATTTGGAACTTAGGCTTTGTGGATTAAGCCCGTTCCATGTATTTGCCGGTGCGGGTATCGATCTTGATCTTTTCGCCGGTCTTGATGAACAACGGCGCTTGCACGGTGATGCCGGTTTCCAGCGTGACCGGCTTTTGAACGTTGTTCGCAGAATCGCCGCGAATGCCTTCAGGCGCATCGGTCACCGTGAGAACGACGCTCGGCGGGATTTCGACAGAGACCGCTTTGTCTTCGACAAACGTCACGGTCACAGTGCCGTTTTCCACGAGATAATTTTTGGCGTCGCCGACGAGTTCCGGGACGAGAGTAACGGTTTCGTAGGTGTCCGGATCGGTGAAGACGAAATCGCTGCCGTCTTTGTAGCTGAATTCCATCTTCTTGGTCATCATCGGGACCGTCTCGACTTTTTCGGTCGAACTGAAACGGACGTCCGAGGATTTACCGGTGCGGATGCTGCGCAGGGTGGCTTGAACAAATGCGCGCAAGTTGCCCGGGGTGCGATGTTGCACATCGAGAACCACGCTGATATCGCCGTTGTAATTGATCGCCTGGCCGCGGCGCAGGTCATTTGCTGGAACTGCCATAAATATCGTTTGTCGTTGTTTTGCCCCCGGCTGGGGAGCGTGGAGCATAGGCGGAGTGACCGTCAAAGCAAGTCTGGATTTTGGCAGATTGGGTAATCCGCCCACCTTGTTTCCCGGCCCAAATCGGCAAAATTTTGCTTGCACACTGCGAGTTAGGTGCTTAACTGGCGGCGTTAGTTTACCGGCTGGTCCGGTTAGTTTGATGCTGAACGTAACAATGATTTCTCAACCGACGAGGGTGCCTTGAGTCGCCCTTACTCTCCACGCAATTCTTCTTCGGGCTCGTTTACCAGGATCAACGGGAAAATTCGCGCCCGCGAAGTCCGAGTAATTGGATTTGACGGCAAGCAGCTTGGCGTCATGGCGCTGAATGATGCGCTCAATCTGGCCCGGCAGCATGGCGTTGATCTCGTCGAGATCGCGGCTACCGCGCAGCCACCGGTTTGCCGGATTGTGGACTACGGCAAATACCGTTACGAGCAGGCCAAGAAGGAAAAAGAATCCAAGAAGCATCAACACGCTTCGACGGTTAAAGAAATTCAGCTCAGTCCTCGCATCGATCCGCATGACCTGTCGGTCAAGGTCGAGCATGCAATTGATTTTCTGTGCGAAGACATGAAGGTGAAGGTCACGTTGCGTTTCCGTGGCCGCGAAATGCAGCACACGGAATTCGGCTTCGATGTGGTCAACAAGTTTATCGCGGAGCTGGCACCGTACGGGCATCCGGATTTTCCGCCCAAGCTCATCGGCAAAGGCATCAACGTCATGATGAGCCCATTGCCGCGGAATAAGCGCGCCAAAAATCCGAAGCAAACAGGAGAAGACGGCGAAGCGGCTGCGCCTCAAGCGCCTTCCGCTCCAGGCGACGCTCAGGACGCCAAGCCGGTGCAAATCAAACGCCCCGAAACCGCCACGGCGGATCGCGGCGGTGGTTTCTCCAACAATCCCTTCAACAATCTGTAAGAGAAGGTCCGCCGGTTTTGTTAAGACAATTCCGCGATTTACGCCGTCAGCCTTAGCAGTTGAGCCGCCATTGGCGCACCAGCTCTGGAAACTGACAGCCTTCGCAAGTCGCCGGTGCGTGGTCGCAAAAATCTCTCACAATTTGCAGTAAGCCTTGTTGCGCAGCAGCACTGTTCAATCCGGAACGCGCCGATAACGACCGACCCAGCAGACGTTGGCGTGCTAATCGCAAAATGGAATTATCTTCTGCTGCCGGCCATGCGTGATAGCGAGACAGCAACATCGTGCTGAGCTTTGCATTTCGACCGCTTTGAGCGCGTGCGAACAGCCAGGGCAACGCAACATTGACGGCCAGATCGGTTACGCGTTGCTCGCCTAACAGCGGTTGCGGTTTGCTCATTCGCGCGGAGCGAAAGGTCCAGTGCCACGACCAGAATTCATCAGCAGCAACCTGAAAAATTTGCGTCAGAGACGGCAATAATCCGCGGTCCGGGATGGATTGCTGACACCACGATTCGATGTGTTCTACCAGCGCGTCGTTTTGTGCCCAATGCGCTGCCAGCGCGAGACGCCGCTGCGGATGATTCGCCGGGCGCAGCCCATGAAATCGCCATAAACTTCGCGGCAAAGCACAATCGGCAAATTCCTCCTGCTCGCGCCACCAATGGTCCCAGATGCGACGCAAATAGTCGTCGGCGACGGAACGTCGGATGGTCACTTCCGTCGGCAACAACCCGCTCAAACCAAACAGTCGCGCCTGTGTTTTCAGTGGTGAATCGCTGCCGTTGCGCCAGCGGACGCGCGATTCGGCGAGCGATTGCATCGGCCAGATATTGTGCTTATAGCCCAGTGCGCGAAAGAGGCCTTCCCACAAGGATTGTTCCCAACCGACGTGTTGGGCGCGGGCACGAAATTGCGCGGCTTTATTGTGAAAGCGAACATGCGCGGCTTCATGCAACAGGGCAGTCACTGCTTCGCCATCCAGTTCACGCAACGGTGCGCAACATTTGCCCGTGAGGTTTTCAGGTAAGGCGCGGACGGAATTGTGTTGCAGTTGCAGATTCAGTTCGGACAGTGGTGCGTCGAGCAGGTTTTTGAGAGCGATGGTGGGCGGATTCGATTTTTTTGCACTGGTTTCCCAGACGACATGAAGGACGACATGCTTAAAGGCGGGATTGCGGTCGTGCCCATGCGCTCGCCAGCCGTTGTCGTGCAAATCTACTTCCACGTCGCCGGAGATGGGTTCGTTGTTACCGAAGCGAATGACCGCGCTGCGAAAATCTGGTCCGCCTTCGACGCTGCCAAAACCCGGATGAAGCACGCGAACGGATTGACCGTCCAAGGTCTGAATTCGGTCGCGGTGCAACCGTTGATGTTGCCAGATGGCCTGAAGGAGTTTTTCCGGAGGCGCTTCTCCACCGTCGTGCAGTTCCGGGACAATGCCGCATTGTAATCGCCATTGCCCGTAAAAGGTGGGAGAGGAAGCGTGCACGGGGAATTGCTTTTGCGCAGGCGCTTGCGCAAAGTCAAGCGCAGGCTCACACCATTCTAAGGCGTGAACGAATCAAACCGCGGAATGTCTTGTTTAGAACTGATATGAAATTACGGTCCAAAACGAGCCGTCGGCTGAGCGCGATTTTAGCGGCGACGCTGCTCGTTCCCGTCGCTGACGCGGCTTCAGCGGCCAGTCCCGCGACGGATATCCGACGCGATCTCACGGTGGCGGCGATTGAAAAGGTCATGCCGAGTGTCGTGAACATCCGGACCACAGAACTCGTGCGCCGGAATGATCTTTATGAGACGTTTTTCCGGCGCTTCTACGGCCTGCCGGATGTGCCGCAGATGAAAGAACAGCCCAGCGGCGTCGGTTCAGGAGTGATTATCGACGAAGTCGGCGATGTGGCGTACATCCTGACGAATGTTCACGTGGTGGATCGCGCGAATCGCGTGCAGGTGCAACTCTGGGATGGCCGCGAGTACGAAGCGGAAAAACTTCTCGGCACGATGCAGCGGGATTTGGCGTTGCTGCGAATTGTGCGGCGACCGAATGATCCGCCCTTCAAACCCATCACGCTGGCGAAGGATGATGATTTGTTGCTCGGCGAAACCGTCATAGCAGTGGGAAATCCGTTCGGTCTGGGCGGCTCGGTGTCACGCGGGATTCTCAGTTCCAAGAACCGTCGCACGGATGCGGGCAATCTCAAACTCGATTACCAGGACTGGTTGCAAACCGACGCGGACATCAATCCGGGCAACAGCGGTGGACCGCTGATTAACGTGCGCGGCGAACTTATCGGCATCAACGTCGCGGTTTTTTCGCCTGACCAGGGCAAAGGTACCGGTTTCGCGATTCCGGTGAAACAGGTGGCCGATGCGTTGTCGGACTTTTTCACGTTGGAATGGCATGCGCGGCAATGGTTGGGTTTGCGATTGCGCAATACACCGCAGCCATTGACGGTGCGTCACGTGCAACCGGGTAGCCCGGCAGAACGGGCAGGCGCGCGCGTGGGACAACAAATTGTGGAAGTGAACGGCCGGACGGTGAGCGGTCTTGCGGAATTTGTTCAGGTCGTTGGCGCATCGCCGGATCAACGCGTGGCGCTCACGGTTGTCGAGAATTCTCAACGTCGGGTGCTCAACGTGGAACTCGTTTCGCTCGCCGTATTGAACCGCGAATTGTTGCAACGTCGCCTCGGCCTCAAGACCTCNACGCTCTCGGACGCACAGGCGATGAGCTATCAANTGGTCGGAGGCGAAGGCTGGTTGGTGGACGAAGTGGAAGGGANCAGTCCGGCGGCGCGCGCGCGGTTGGAAAAAGGAATGGTCATCACCGCCATTGACGGTGTGCCGGTGACGAATCTGGTGAATTTGAGCGATGTGCTGGTGAGCAAAAAGCGAGGCGATACGCTGCAATTGACGATTCGAACGCATACTCGGGTGAATGATCGTTTCGTGCGCTTGTTAACCGGCCAATTTGATGTGGTGGTGCGATGAGGAGTTTTTTCATCGCCGCCCCCGAGTGACTGGCCTAGAATAATTCACAAGTTGGAATGACTTCCGCCCCGATGATAGAAGTGAGCCACCTGACCAAGCGCTATGCGGGACGCACGGCGCTGGCGGATATTTCATTTACCGTCGCGCGGGGCGAAATCGTGGGTCTGCTCGGGCCCAACGGTGCGGGCAAGAGCACGACGATGCGCATTCTCTCCGGGTACATGCCGGCGACTTCTGGTACGGCGCGGGTGGCGGGTTTCGACGTGTTTTACGAGTCAGAAGAAGTGCGGCGGCGCATCGGTTACATGCCGGAGAACAATCCGTTGCACAATGAAATGCGCGTTCGCGAATACCTTAAATTCCGCGCTCGCCTGAAAGGATTGAGTCGCAGTGAATCGCGTGAACGGATTGATACCGTTCTCGAACAATGCAGCCTCACCGATGTCAGTCGTCGCATCATCGGACAGCTTTCCAAAGGCTATCGGCAACGCGTCGGACTGGCCGACGCAATCGTTCATGAGCCGGATTTGATTATTCTTGATGAACCGACAATCGGGCTCGATCCGCATCAGATTCGTCTCGTGCGTCAGCTCATCAAGAATCTCGCCGGTTCGCACACGGTTTTGATTTCATCACACATCTTGCCGGAAGTTGAGATGACGTGCAGTCGCGTGATGATCATGCTCGACGGGAAAATTCTGGCGTCCGATACGCCGGCCAATTTGCAACGGTTCATGGCGAACAAAGGCCAGATTATCGCGGAAATTGCTGCGCCCGCGAACGAGTTGAAGTTCGAATGGCAGCAGATGGCGGAGATTGAACATTACGATGTGTCAGCGGCAGAAGGTGAATTTCAACGCTGCGCATTGACGGCGCGCGATGGAATTGATTTGCGACCGCAGATTTTTGCGCTGGTTCAGGCGCGGGGTTGGAAGTTGCGTGAATTGACGCGGAGTCGGCACTCGCTGGAAGATATTTACGTGCAGGTGACCCGCGCAAACGAGGAGGAGGAAGCGTAATGCGGGTTTTTCTGACACTCGCCCGCCGGGAGTTGGGCACTTACTTCGTTTCGTTAACCGGCTACGTCACGTTGGCCGCCGTGGCGTTGCTGTGCGGGTGGACGTTTTGTGTGATGATTCGCGGGATGGGCACGGCGTCGTTCCCGTTACCGGTGACGGAGTTGTTTTTCCAGAGCCCGATGTTCTGGTTCATTCTGTTGATTGCCAATGCGGTCATCACGATGCGACTTTACGCACATGAAAAATATTCCGGTACGTATGAAACCTTGATGACGACGCCGGTCAGCGATTTGCAGGTGGTGACGGCGAAGTTTTCGGCGGCGTGGGTGTTTTACATGATTACGTGGCTGCCGTTTCTCGGATGCTGCTACCTGATTCAAAAGTATGCGAATCAGGCGGGCGCGTTAGACCAGGCGGTGTTAATCGGAACGTATGTCGGCATCGGATTGTTCGGAGCGTTTTTCATTTCGTTCGGAGCGTTTGCGTCTGCGTTGACGTCGAATCAGATGGTTGCAGCAATGATAAGCTTGTTGATGGGAATGACGCTGTTCGGATTGAGTTATATGGCCGGACCGGGATTCGCGGGAGCGACCTGGCAGGAACAGGTTTTGAGCCGGTTCGGATTTTTCGAGCAGATGCGCGAGTATGCCCATGGAGTGATTGATACGCGTTCGGTGCTGCTGTTGGTGAGCCTGACGTTTTTATTTTTGTTCCTGACATTGCGCGTCGTGGAAAGTCGCCGCTGGAAATAACATGGCTGAGGAAAACGCAACCAGACCCAGTTTTACACCGCGGCGCAAATGGGCCGTAGCCATCGACATTGCGGTGCGGACGCTCATCGTGTTGGCGGTGCTGGTGATGTTGAATCATCTCGGCGCAGTTTTCTTCAAACGCCAATATCTGAAACCGGCCAACGATGAATTGTCGCCGCGAACCAAGAACGTGCTGGTCACGCTGACGAACGAGGTCAAGGTCACGATTTATTACAACCGGGAAAACGATTTTTATCCAACGATTGCGGCGTTACTTCGCGAGTATCAGGCGTTAAATCCTCGCATCACCGTCGAAACGGTGGATTACGTGAAGGACGCGGCAGCAGCGCTTCGGATTAAGCAGAAGCACAAGTTGCCGGAGACCACGCGCGAGGACGAAAAGAATTTCATCATCTTTGAAACGGCGGGTGATTCGAGTCGCATCATTCCGGGCGCAATCCTCACGGATACGGTGGTGGAAAAAGGCGAATCAGAAGGGACGTACCGGCGGCGGGCTACCGCGTTCAAAGGAGAAACAGTTTTTACTGCGGTCTTGCAAGCGCTCGCCTCGCCGCAGCGTTACAAGGCCTACGTGCTGTTGGGACACAGCATTCACAATTTCGACAGCGGCGATGAACTGACCGGTTACCTGGATTTCCATTCGTTGCTGCGCCAGAACGGGGTGGAAGTGGTGGGGTTGAATCTCACCGGAACGGCCACGGTGCCGAACGATTGCGATCTGCTCATTATCGCCGGACCACGCGCTATTTCCGAACCGGAGTTGGAAAAAATCAGTCAGTATCTCGATGAAGGCGGGCGGATGTTTGTTTTGTTCAATTCCAAATTCATCGATCCGCGGGCTGGATTGGAAAATATTCTGGCAAACAATTGGGGTGTTGCCGCCACGCCTGAGATTGTTTTCGATCCGGCCAACGCCGTTAATTCCATCAAAATGGCGCCGGGCGAGGACGTCACGATTTTGGGAGGTTACTATTCGAAACATCCAGCCGTTCGTAATCTGGTTAATTTCAACCTGAACCTGCTCGCGCCGCGATTGATTGGCGAGCGCCGCAATCGCGACACCGCCGCTGATGCACCGGTCGTGACAGAATTATTTTACAGCGCAGAAACCGCAACACTTGCGACCCGACCGCAAGTGCCTGCCCAGCGTTTTCCGCTTGCTGTGGCGGTTGAGAAGAAGCCGGTGCCCGGTACGGTGGTAACGCGCGGAGGCACGCGCATCATTGTTGTTGGCGATTCGTTTTTCCTGGCGAATGAACCGATGAAGCTGTTTGCGAATCGCGATTTCGCCTATTACGCGGTGAACTGGTTGTTGGACCGACCGCAGGTAACGGAGGGCATCGGGCCGAAGCCGGTAAATGATTTCCGCGTGATGCTGACAGAGAGCCAGATGACGCGGTTGCGTTGGCTGTTGCTGGCGGCGTTGCCGGGAGGAATTCTTTTGTTCGGCGTTCTCGTCTGGTGGCGACGACGCAAATAATTCGTGGCGATGAGATCCAGGAGCACATGGGTTTGGCTGGCGATTGCGGTGGTGTTGTTTGCCATCGTTTTCGGAGTCGAAAAATTTTGGCGGAAACCACCGCCCGGTCTGGTGGCGTTGTTGCCGGAGTTTAAAGCGGATGCAGTGAAGGCGGTGCAGTTCGCACTCGCGGGCCAGCCGGAAATTCGCGTGGAACGCACCAACGATACCTGGCGCATGGTGAAGCCGATCAGCTATCCGGCACAAGCTGCGAGCGTTGATGCGCTGTTGCGCGCGCTCGAACGCCTCGCGCCGGCGAACACGATTTCAGCGTCGGAAGTTCGCGAACGCAAAGATCCGGATTCCGAATTCGGTTTCGACAAACGCACGACGCTGACGCTGCACACGGATGATTATTGGCGGCAATTGATTCTGGGGGCGCACACCGCGCCCGGCGATCAGATCTACGTGCAGGTGGTCGGTACGGAAGGCGTGTTCGTTGTGGACGCGCGGTTGTTGCAATTGTTGCCGGCTCAACCTGATGACTGGCGCGACACGGGGCTGGTCGATTTGCGGAATCTGTTTTTCGATCACATCATCGTTTCCAACGCGGCGACGGTCTTGCATCTCGCTCAGGAAAACACGAATTCGCTGTGGCGCATTACGGCGCCGCTTTCAGCGCGGGCGGATAATTTCCGGCTCGCGGAATTACTGCAACAACTTCATGCGACGCGCGTGGCGAGTTTTGTTACTGATGACCCGCGCGGTGATCTGGAAACGTTCGGATTGAACGCGCCGGAACTGGAAGTGAATCTGATTCACGGCACGAACAGCATCGCCGCAGTACAATTCGGTCGCAGCCCGACGAATGATTCAACGCTCGTTTACGCGCGGCGTGCGGATTCTCCCGCGGTGGTGACGGTGGAACGACGGATGATTGAGCCGTGGTTGGCGCCGCTGGAAAAGTTCCGCGATCCGTATCTGGTCACGCGCCAGCGCATGGTGGATGAAATCGAAGTGCGCGGGACGGAAAATTTCACGCTGCAACGCGTTTCCTCCAATGCATGGAAACTGGTGGATTCGCCGCTGCCGATGGACCCGGGTTTCGTTGGACAATTTCTGCTCACATTCGTTGCTGCGCCGATTCTCGAATACAAGGATTCGATTACCGAAGCGGATTTGCCGAAGTACGGCCTGGCTGAACCGTCACGCCGGATTCGTTTGCGCGGTAAAGCCAGTGGAGGGAATACCAATTCTCTAATCGCGGAAATTCTCCTTGGCGACATGAAGGAAGGCGTCGCGTATGTGCGACGCACTGACGAGAATCCGATTTACGGCATCGGCACTGCCGATTTTGCGCGGCTTTCGGTCGCGCCGTGGCGATTACGGGATCGGCAGATCTGGCGTTTTGATGTGACCAACGTCGTGCGCGTCGTCACCCGTCAGGAAAATCGTGTGATTGATCTGCGACGCCTGGGCGAAAAATCCTGGACCTTCGGCGGAAATTCGCAGGGCATTCTCAACGGCGCGGCGGTTGAGGAAGCGGTGCATCGCTTTGGCGAATTGGATGCGCTGGAATGGGTGGGCTGCGACGCCAGCGTGGCGGAAAAGTTTGGTTTTAATCCGGCCTCTCTCATCGTCACGTTCGAACTGAAAGATGGCGCGAAATATCAGATCGAGTTCGGCGGCAAATCGCCGGATGATTATCCGTATGCGATGGTGAAAATCGGCGAAGAACCGTGGTTTTTCGAGTTCCCGCTCGTGCCGTTTGAACTGCTGAAGTTTTACGTCCTGAACGCAGGCAGTTCGCAATGATATGGCTACAGTTGCCAAGGGAAAGACTCGGTTCTGGCGCCGGTGTCGGATCGTCTTTCGGCGCACCCGGATGGTCGTCTGGGTCATCACGCTGCTGCTGCTTTCCATTCTGGTTTATCTCAATCTGATCGGTTTGCCGGATTTCGTAAAACATCCGTTGCTCGCCAAATTGAACGAACGCGGATTGAATCTGAAGTTCACCACGCTGCGATTGCATTGGACGCGCGGATTCATCGCGGAAAACGTAGCGTTTGCGTCCAGCACCGAGGAAGAACACCCGGAACTTCCGCGGCTGACAGCGCGGGAAATGGAATTCAATCTGCGTTTGCGCTCGCTCATTCGCGGTCGCTTGCAGGTGGATGGACTGATTTTGCGAGATGGCAAACTGGCGTGGACATTGACGGAGACGAATGCACCGAATCGCACGCTGACAATTGAGCGCATCGAATCCAGCCTGCGTTTGCTTCCGAATGACGAATGGCTTCTGGAAGACCTGCGGGGACAATTTGGCGGCGCGAAATTTTATCTCAGTGGCAGTCTCGCGAATGCATCCGCGTTGAGTGATTGGCAGGCGCAACCGTCGCGTCGGCTTGATCTGGAGGAAGCGCGGGAACAGTTGCGCGAAATCATGGACGTGATGGAACAGATTTCGTTTCAAACGCCGCCGGAAGTGCATCTGGACATCACGGGCGACGCCCGCGATCTGGCGTCGTTTACCGTGCGATTCACCGTTGGGGCCAAGGATGCGGATACCGCATGGGGTAAAGCGCATGATGTGTTGCTGACGGCGAACATGTTGCCGGTCGGGACAAATGCGTTGTCGCGCGTGGAGATCAGTCTGCAAGCGCTGGAATTGGAAACGCCGTGGGCGAGTACCACGAATCTGGATATCGATGTGCGCCTCGAATCAACCGCACGACAGCCGGGTCTGGTGAATGCAACCGCGACGGTGCGGGCGGGATTGGTGATTGCGCCTGATGTGATGCTCACGGGAATGCACGCGAAAGCATCGTGGACTCATGCGGTGACGAATCCCGTGCCGCGCGAAGGTCAGTTGGAAGTTCACGCGGATACAGTCACAAGTTGGATGACACGCGCGCGCGATTGCGATTTCTCGGCTACGTGGTCCACCGTCACAAATCCGCTGCCTGCCGCCGCGACGTTAGGATTCTGGACCAATCTGTTGCCGTATCAGGTGCAATGTGCAGCCCGAATCGCCATGTTGCGTTCGCTCGCGTTGCAGGCGGATAACCTTCGTTGCGAAGCCGAATGGGCGGCGCCGCGCTTGAGTTTTTCCAAATTTGAAACGGCGTTCTATCGCGGCCCGTTAACCGGCACCGGCGAACTCGACGTGGTTTCTCGCGTGGCAACAGTTTCCGCAGAATCACACATTGATCCGAAACGCTTCGCACCTTTGTTGCCTCGCCCGGTGCAGGAATGGTTGGATCATGTCACCTGGTCTGCCGCACCAGAATTGCGCGGCACGGCGACGATAGCGTTGCCGGAGTGGACCGCACCGCGTGAAGTCTGGGAAACGCATTCGCCGACGAACGTTCATTTAGCCGGTTATTTGGCGGTGACGAATGGAACGTTTCGCGGAATTCATTCGGAGGTGATTTCAACGCACTTCAGTTTCAGCAATTACGTCTGGCAAACACCGGATCTTACTATCACGCGCCCGGAAGGAAGTTTTCGTGCGGCGGCGCGGATGAATGAAGCGACCGGAGATTTTTATGCGCAGTTGCACAGCACGATTGATCCCGCGGCGATTGTTCCGCTGCTGGGGGCGGAGGTGCGACGGGGTTTTGACCTTTGCGAATTTGGACAGCCGCCGGTGGTCGAGGGCGAAATCTGGGGTCGCGGAGCAGACGTTGAAGCGCTCGGTTTTCAAGGTCACGTGGCGCTGACGAATTTTGTGTTTCGCGGTGAAGCGGTGGATGCCGCGATCAGCGGTGTGCGTTACACGAATCTCACTGTGGATTTTATCGAACCGCGGGCATGGCACGGGACGCAGCATGTTTCGGCGGTTGGCGTGGCGGCGGATTTCAACGCACATCGCGTTTACATCACGAACGCGAGCGGGATGTATGCGCCGAGTTCGATTGTGCACATGATTGGTCCAATGGTCGCGGAAGTGATGTCACATTATCATTTTGGCAAACCGCCGATGGCGCGCGCGCATGGGTATGTTTCCATGCGCGATCCGCATGACGCGAACATCGTTTTTGAAGGGGGCGGTGAAGATTTTGAATCGTTGCGATTTCGGATTCCGCGCTACACCGCGCGCATTATCTGGCAGAACAATCTGCTCTCGGTTACCAATCTGACGGGAGATTTTTACGGCGGCAGAGCGCAGGGCTGGGCGCATTTTGTTTTTGGAGAGGATGACAATGCGCAACTGCAGTTCGCGGTTTATATCACCAATGCGTCGTTGCCTGCATTAGTGGCGGATCTGACGCAACGGACCAATAATCTCGATGGGCGGCTCAGCGGAAATCTTATTATCACCAATGGTATGACCGACGATTTCGACACGTGGAGCGGCTACGGTTATGCCAGTCTGCGCGATGGTCTGCTCTGGGAACTGCCGATTTTCGGGAAGCTCTCGGATGTGTTGGAAGTCGGAAACACGCGCTTTACGGAAGCGGTGGGAAATTACACCGTGGCGCAACGCACATTATACTCGCCGGATCTCGAATTGCGCGCGGTTTCGATGCGATTGTTGTATCGCGGGACGGTGACGTTTGACGGCGACATCAGTGCGCGCGTGACGGCCGAGCTGTTGGGCAACACGCCGGTTTTCGGTCCGATGATTGCCACGATTCTTTCGCCGGTGGCGAAGGCTTTGGCTTTTCGGGTCAGCGGAACGGTGCAAGATCCAAAATACGAACCGATCAACATTCCGAAATTTCTGCTCGCGCCGTTCAGTCCGTTGCAGACGTTGGAACAAATATTGTCGCCCGAGCCGCTCAAACCTCCGGCCCCGCCAGAAATAAAATAAGGCGGACCTTGTGGTCCGCCTTGGGATTAAATCCGTCCGTTATTTGTCCTTCTCCGCTTTGTCGTTTTTGTCGGATTTAGCTGGAGCAGGTTCGGGATTTTTCTTCGCGAGAATGGCGTCCACGATTTTCTTCGCAAGATCGGGTTTTTCAACCAAAGCCCGTTTGGCGGCATCTTTGCCCTGCCCGATGAGTTCGCCGTTGAATTGCAGCCACGCGCCTTTCTTGTCCACCGCGCCGGTCTCGACGCCCATGTCGAGAATGCTCCCTTCTTTATCAATGCCGTGATTGTAAATGATGTCGAACTCCGCTTCGGTGAATGGCGGGGCGACTTTATTTTTCACGATCTTCACTTTGACGTGATTCCCAATCGCGTTGCCGGAGCTGTCTTTGAGCGTGTCTTTGCGGCGAATATCAATGCGCACGCTGGCGTAGAATTTCAGCGCTTTGCCGCCGGGCGTGGTTTCCGGGTTGCCAAACATGACGCCGACTTTCTCACGCAATTGATTCGTGAAAATGCACGTGGTTTTGGATTTGTTGAGAATGGCGGTGAGTTTGCGCAACGCCTGCGACATCAAGCGCGCCTGCATACCCATCGTCGCCATGCCCATCTCGCCTTCCAACTCGGCTTTCGGCACGAGTGCGGCAACGGAGTCCACAACGATGACGTCGAGCGCATTGGAGCGTGCCAGCGTTTCGCAAATGGTAAGCGCTTCTTCGCCGGAATCCGGTTGCGACACCAGCAACTCGTCGAGATTAACGCCGAGTTTTTTGGCGTAAGCCGGATCCAGCGCGTGTTCGGCATCAATGAACGCTGCCAGCCCGCCGCTTTTCTGAGCGTTCGCGATGACGTGCAACATCAGCGTCGTTTTGCCGGAGGATTCCGGACCGAAAATTTCCACCACGCGACCGCGCGGAACCCCGCCAACGCCAAGCGCGAGGTCCACAGCTAAAGCTCCGGTGGGAATGACTTCAATTTTCTTCAACGCATGCGCGTCGCCGAGCCGCATGATGGCGCCGTCGCCGTAGCTTTTAGTGATGGTGGAAATGGCGGCATCCAACTCGCGTTGGCGCGCGGCGGAGATTTTCGCCGCGTCGTTTTTCGATTCGACAGGGACTTTTTCGGTGGCTTTCGGTGGCATAACGATCTCCCGGGGTAAATGGTTTTCGGCCGGTTAAAATTTCGGGCGCGACGGTACCGAATGACATTTGCGGAGTCAACGCCACGAACAGAACTGACCGAAAACTTTGCGTGGACGCGCAGATTTTCGGCTTCGCGCGTGGCGTTATCGCTTTCAGTTTTGAACCAATCTGGAGATTGGCGTTCCCTCGGCGCTGGCTATTTCGTCATCGCAGGGCGCGGCCGAGGTTTATGAAAAGCGAAGATATCGGTCTGATGACGTAAGCCGGCTTTGCTGAAGCGGAAACCGTTGCCATTCGATACCAAATCCTGCAACGGGTCTGCGGGGGTGCCGGTGATGATTTCCTCCGTCAATTCCGCCACGCTGCGCAATACGCGAGTCGGTTGATAAACATAGTCGGCAATATCTTCAAATTTCGTTGAGCCGCTCAACACGAGATAGGATTGCAAACCGGCTTCGAATGCGCCGCGGATATCGGTTTCCATCGTGTCGCCAATCATCACAACCTGTTGCGGCGTGCCGAGTGTGAGGTCTGCGAGTTTGCGACGCGCGCGATGAAACATGTAGCCATTCGGTTTGCCGAGGTAGTAGGCAGGACGACCGCTGCTCGCTTCGAGGAACGCGGCGGTTGCGCCAGCGCCCGGGCGAGTTTTGTTGCTGGAGACCGGACACCAATTGTCGGGATTTGTCGCGAGCAGGCGGGCGCCTTTTTCGATGCATTCATGCGCTTTAGTTAAGCGATCCATCGTGGTTGTGCCTTCGCCTACAACGACGTAGCGAGGTTGGATTGAATCGCTCGCAATTTTTCGTTCATGCAACGCGGCGAGCAATCCACCTTCACCAATGACAAACACGGTGCAACCCGGATCTGTTTCACTGAGAAAATCCGCAGTGTTCATCGCCGACGTATAGAAATGGCGGGAAGACAAGCCGGTGATACCAAGATGTCGGAGTCGCACCGCGAGGTCTTCGGGAGTGGGCGCGGAGTTATTAGTGAGAAAGAGAAACGGTGCGCCTTTCGCAATCAGCGCTTGAATGAAGTCGGTGACGCCGGGGATCAACTGATTTTCCCGGTAAATCACGCCGTCCATATCAATCAGATATCCTGTTTTCATTTTAGATTGTGACCATCCTTAACTACCCAAGGCGATTCGCTCGCGTGTGCTTGGGGGATTGCAGCCGGGATTTGGCTACAAATTGGTTTTAGCACGACGACTGCCAGTGCGGTTGTTAGCGTAAGTTGCTGATTTTAAGCAAATTTAAGGAATTGGCCACGCCTGTGACGGGAGCGAATCCAACATTGTGTTTAAAAAAGAACAACGCAGCGGTGGCGTTGTGAATAACTTCCCAATAAGTCGTCCTCAAATTCAACCCTGCCGGTGTTGCTCCTGCTTAAACAGGGGTATATGTACGACGAATCGACGTTCCTCACCCCTCGGACTTTTGAAGTTTTGCTCGACGGCGCGCCGGTGCAGCTTCCTGAAACCCGCCGATCTCTTCCAGCGATACGGACTTACCTCGAGACTATCGCATTGGAGAACGAACGGGTGCTCTGTCAGTTCAAGGTGAACGGTCGGTCGGCGAACGCGGCAAATATTTCCCAGTCGGAAACTGACCAGGAAAAAAGTTCCCCTACCCTCATCGAAGCGCAGACGGTTGGCTTGGCGGAAATGCCATTGCGAATGTTGGAAACGGCGCTGAACGAAACTCGGGCGGCTCGTGCGGTGACGGAAGCGGCGGTGACGCAGGTTTTGATTAACGACGCCCCGATGGCGCGCGAACTGTGGTGGGAGCTGGCGCGCAAGATGAAAGAGCCATTGCTGACATTAAGTCTTTTGCCGGAAAGCATTTATCAAAGCCCTGCCGGGGCGGCTTCTTTGATGCAGGTGCGTAAATGGCAGTTGCAGCAATTGGCTGTCATCATGAAGGAAGTGGACGAAGCTGCTTGGCAGTCTGAGACTTCCGCGTTGTCGAATGCGTTGGAAAATCGCGCGTTGCCTTGGCTGGATAAGTTGCACGACATGATTTTGTTATGGCGCGAAACGGTTCTGGCCGGATTGCGCGCCAAGGCGAATTAAGTTTCGAGCGAAGCGGAGTCTTGGTCGTTTGTTAAGCTGCCGAAGAAATGCTGAACGCATCAGTTCGGATTAAATCATTTCGATAGCTGCGACGCGGGCGGCGTGACGTCCCCCGCTGAATTCCGTTCTCAGCCAAATGCGTACGATTTCCAGTGCAAGGTCCGCGGAAATCGTCCGCTCGCCGATCGCTAAGACATTGGCGTCATTGTGTTCGCGGGCCCAACGCGCCGTTTCCAGACTCCAACAGAGCGAACAGCGAATTCCCCGAACTTTATTTGCCACAATAGCTTCGCCATTCCCGGAACCACCGAGAACAATCGCGCGGTCGTATTCACCACGCGCAACTGCTTCCGCTGCAGGCCGAATGAAGGCCGGATAATCGACTGGCTCAGTGCTGTGCGTGCCGAAATCGTGGACCTCGTGCTTCAGTTCGATGAGAAGCGATTTGATTTTTTCTTTGTAAGTGAAACCGGCGTGATCGGAGGCGAGGGCGATTTTCATAGTGACGTAAATTGGCTAAGTTCGTTGGCTGGTGCGACGGGAAAATTTGTTGTGGAAACGTGCGTTCCGATACCGATAGCGCTGCAAGTAGTTAAATCAACCGGGTTAACTGAACAAAAACATTGCCTCTGCGCGTGCGCTTTGGCTTCATTTAGCGTCATGGCACAAGCCGCCGGGAAGCCGGGAGCATCACCCCATGAGCGTTGTCGGATGCAGATTTTTTACTCTGGCCGCGTGCAAGGGGTCGGATTCCGATATACAGTTCGCACAGTTGCGACCGGGTTTGACGTGGTGGGGATGGTGCGCAACCTGACCGATGGCCGGGTGGAGTTGATTGCCGAAGGGGAACGGGCGGAACTGGAGGCGTTTCGGGTGGCGATTCCTGATGCCGGATTGGCAGCGAACATACGGAATGAAGAAGCCATTTGGGGCCAACCCCAGGGCCACTTCAAGGGATTTACGATTGAGCGATAAATTGAGATGAGATTTGCGATTCTAGCGGATATTCACGGCAACCTGGACGCGCTCCAAGTAGTGCTGGATGATTGCAAGAAACAACAGGTGACCCATTACGCCTGTCTGGGAGACGTTGTCGGATATAACGCGAATCCCAAAGAATGCCTCGACATCATCCGCTCCATGGGTATGCCCTGCGTGAAGGGCAATCACGACGAATACTGTTCCACTGAGGAACATCTGGAAGGTTTCAATCCCGCCGCGGCCGAAGCCGTCAATTGGACGCGCAAGCAACTCACCGAAGATGATCGCCAATGGCTGCGTGAGTTGAAGTACACGCGCATGGTGACGAATTTCACGATCGTCCACGCCACGCTCGACGGTCCACAACGCTGGGGTTATGTCTTCGACAAACTCGCGGCTGCTGCCAGCCTGACGTATCAAAACACTTCAGTTTGCTTTTTCGGTCACACCCACGTTCCGGTGGCATTCATGAAAGACAGCATGGTGCGTGGCGGAACGTATTCGAAATTCAAGACCGAGCCGGGGAAGAAATATTTCGTCAACGTCGGCGCTGTCGGTCAACCGCGCGATAACAATCCGAAAGCCGCTTACGTCGTGTATGACACCGTGGACGGCACGATTGAATTGCGTCGGCTGGATTACGACATCGCCGCTGCGCAGAAGAAGATTCTCGCGGCGGGTTTGCCGGAACGACTTGCCGAACGCTTGGCATACGGCCGCTGAACCAGTGAAACGCGGAGAATATTCCGCGCGCTGAAACTTCCGCTTGAATTGGCGGTAAGACGGCGAACCTTCCAGCATGAACCACGCTCTGAAGTTGATTCGTGTCATCTCGGAGGGACGACCGGGTCACGAGAACCAAAGCGTTGGATTGGCGCTGGCGCTGGCGCGACGCATCGGAGCGGAGGTGGATATTATTCGCATTCCTGCGACCTGGAATTTGCTCACGCGTCGCAAAGCTGCACTTCAAGCCGGTAAAGGCATTCCGCAACTGCTCATTGGCACCGGTCACAAAGTCCATTTACCGCTGTGGTTCGCCGCGCGAAAATTCAACGCGCGCTCGGTAGTCATCATGGAGCCGACCTGGCCGAAGCGGTTGTTCGATCTTTGCATTCGACCGCAACACGATGGCGAAACCCCCTCTCCACACGTTATCACGACGCTTGGTGCGTTGAATCGGCTGCCTGAAGAGATTCCAACCAAACAGAACCGCGGCGTCGTGCTGATCGGTGGTCCGTCGAGATCGCATGGTTGGTCGGCGGAGGAAACAGCGAATGCGATTGCGACGGTGGTTCATTCGCGCTCGGGCCTGAACTGGACAATCTCCGATTCGCGTCGGACGCCCGCAGGTTTTCTGGAACAACTGCGCAAACGCAAACTCAACGCAGAAATAATCTCGCATCAGCAGACGAAGCCCGATTGGTTGCCGGCACAACTCATGGCCGCGCAGGAAGCGTGGGTGACCGAAGACAGCGTCTCGATGATTTTTGAGGCGGTAACGGCGCGCGCGCGAACGGGAATTTTCCCTGTGCCAAGAATCAATCCGGCGGCCGATCCCGTGCGAGCGATTGAAAAACTGGTACGCGAGGGATATGCGACACCATTCGACGTTTGGGCAAACACCGGTCAACAGCTCCCGGAGCCGAAGCCGCTTCATGAAACCGCGCGTTGTGCCGATTTAGTTTTGACTCGGTTGTTTCCAGTCGTAAAAGGCTGAGGCTGAATCCAAAAATGGTACGCAGACGGACGGCGTTTGCGACATTTGAGGCGGGCGATGTCTAGTTACGATGTCTAGTTAAACAGGAAAAGGTGGAGGTTTTTCTCCGCAAAACCGTTATTTAAAACCGCTTAACTGATTGCTGGCGAAGAAGCTGCTATTTAGATCCCTGCCTGCGGGCATTCATGCGTTTGAAATTTCATCACCTGCTGATTCTGGGACTGGCGCTCGGCGCGCTGGAAACCTGGTGGCGCGTGTCGCATCCTCCGGCGCCGGACGATGACGTGGAAATCCCGTTTGTACCGCGCATGAAAGTTCAAGCGCGCGAATCCATCGCTCCGCTGGCGACGCTTCCACCGGTTTCCGTGACGAACTGGTCTTCGCAATTAAATGCCGTGCTGAATTCCGGTGAGTCCACGACGAATCAGGCGATCACATTACTCGCGATGTTTCCCAATCTGCCGCCCGAGGCCCAAACCGAAGCCGCGCAGCACGCGAGTCGATTGATGCCGACAACGTATTTCAGCACGCTTGGCGTGCAATTGACCAATCCCGCCATAACTCCAACCGCGCGGCGCGCCATCTTTGCCGATCTATTAATGCGACCTAACGCCGTGAAATTGCCGTGGCTCGTCGAGGTCGCGCGGAATCCGATCGATACCCAAGGCGACGAAGCGTTGTTTCTGCTCAGGTCAGTGTTGAATGAAGATCATGGTGAGGACTGGCCGTTATGGCATGAACGGGTGGCGACATGGTTAACCCTTAATCCCGATCCGGTTATTCCGCCGAATCCCGGAATGCCAGTCAGTAATTGAGCGCCGAAAAATTGATTTCCCCCATCACTAAATTCGCTATCTTGCCCACACTTTTTATTGAACCTACACACGCAAATGCACGACAAAATCCCCTACCTTGACCTACCCGCGCAAATCCGTCCGTTGCGCAAAGAAATTGACGCCGCCATCGCGCGCAACATTGACGCGTGTTCCTTTTGTCTCGGACCGGACGTGGTTCAATTCGAAAAGGACTTCGCCAAATACATCGGCACGGAACATTGTGTCGCTTTCAACAGCGGCACGTCTGCCTTACACGTCGCGTTGCTGTTGCTCAATATCAAGCAAGGCGATGAAGTCATTACCACGCCGCATACGTTCGTAGCGACGAGCTGGGCGATTTCTTATGTCAACGCCAAGCCGGTGTACGTGGACATTGATGATGCGACGTTCAATCTCGATCCGGCGTTGATTGAAAAGGCCATTACGCCGCGCACCAAAGCGATCATGCCGGTGCATCTCTACGGGCATCCGTTCGATCTCGATCCTGTTCTTGCGATTGCGAAGAAGCACAATCTGCCGGTAGTCGAAGACACCGCGCAGGCGCATGGCGCGAAATACAAAGGCAAAACAGTCGGCACATTCGGTGACATTTCCTGTTTCAGCTTTTATCCCGGAAAGAATCTCGGTGCAGCGGGTGAAGGCGGTGCGCTGTGCACGAATAACGCTGAGTTCGCCAAACGCGCTCGTTCGTTGCGTGAACATGGTTCAAGCGTGCGTTACTACCATGATGAAGTCGGCTTCAACTATCGCATGGAAGGCATTCAAGGCGCGGTGCTCGGCGTGAAGTTACCGCATTTGCCCGCGTGGACCGCCGGTCGGCAACGCGTGGCCAAGCGCTACGCTGAGTTGTTGAAAGACACGCCGCTGAAATTGCCCACCCAAGCGCCGTGGGCCGAAAGCGTGTGGCATCTTTACGTCGTGCGTCATCCCCAACGTGACGCGCTTAAAAAGCATCTTGAAGAAAACGGTGTCGGTTGTGCATTGCACTATCCGCTGCCGTTGCATTTGCAAAAATGCTACGCGCATCTCGGCTACAAGGAAGGCGACTTCCCGGTTTCCGAGAAAGCCGCACGCGAATGTCTCAGTCTGCCGATTTATCCAGAACTGACGGATGCGCAGATTCAGCGCGTCGCCGACGTCATTAAGGATTTTTTCAAGAAGAACTGAGCGGAATTCAGGCGTCGCTTCGGCGGCGACTTCAATTTCAGGCAGCGGGTTTCAAACCCCGCTGCCACAAATCAAAGTGATACAAGGCCACCGTGACGAGCGAGTGGCCGATTTTATTCTCAGCGACCAGTTTCGGAATCTCCACTATCGGAACGAGGCGCGTGATTAAATCTTCGCCCTGATCAAACTCTACCGGATGGACGCAGCGGCAATTCTCAACCAGCACCGTATAGCAGATATTGCTCATGATGGCGGGGTTGGCGAAAGTTTGTCCCAGGATACGCGCGTTTGCGCCTTCGAAGCCGGTTTCCTCGCGCAACTCCCGCACCCCAGCGGCCACGGGTGAGGCGTCTTTCGCGTCAATAATTCCGCCCGGGATCTCCAGCTCAACGGTGTTTGAACCGTGACGATATTGCTCAATCATCACAACCTGCTGATCAGGCGTAGTGGCCACAACATTGACCCAATTTGGCGATTCGATAACGAAAAAGTCGTGCTCAGCATTGGTTCGGGGCGAGATTTTCAGGTCTGAGCGCAGGGAAAAGATACGGAAGTTGCCGAGCGGGCGGGAGCCGATTTGTTTCCAGGGTTTAATCATGGCCGAACGAGGTTCTGGTCTGGGCCGATGATTGTCAAACCGTGGGTTGTGGCGATCGGTCGCCGGATCCGATTGGCGGAACGGGTAAATTTTCAGTTGCACGGCGGCGATGGTCGGCTACCCTGTCGCGCTCTATTTTGGTATCGAAGTCACTGTGAACGCTGAACTCTGCAAGAAAGCTCTGGAAAAGGTTGGCAACGCCAACGTTTTGATCAACATCGTCTCGCGCCGTGTCCGGCAGCTGAACGCCGGTGGCGGTGGCATGGGACGACCGCTGATTGCGGACTATACCAATCTGGGCGCGGCGGATATTGCCTTGCGCGAAATCATCGAAGACAAAATCGGTTGGGAATTGCCAGCGGTGGAAGAACTGACCCGGCCGGTAGCCAAGAAGCGCAAGAAGCACTGAACGTAGCGCGCTTGATTTTCACACAGCCAGAGGCTCAACCTCTGGCTGTTTTGTTTTCAGCAAACGTTGAGTTTGCCACTTTGAATGGCGGCGCGCATTGCATGGATGCCCGAGGATTCCGATTCAGCAACTGAGACCGATGGAATTTACGTTTTGCGCGTTTGCTCCTTTGCGTTAATTCTCTTAGACCGATGGCCGACATTATCACCAATCACAAAGCCCGGAGGGATTACCACATCCTCGAAACATTCGAGGCGGGTATCGTGTTGCGCGGTACGGAGGTGAAGGCGTTGCGCGCCGGCAAGGGCCAGATCGCCGACGCCTTTGCGCGGGTGGAAAAGGACGAAGTCTGGCTCTACAACGCGCACATTGACGAATACTCCCACGGCAACCTGAACAATCACGCGCCCAAAGCCCCGCGTAAATTGCTCCTGCACAAGGCGGAGATTCGCAAACTTTTCGGCCTGGCATCAGTCAAAGGTAATGCGCTGTTCCCGTTGGCGATGTATTGGAAGAATGGCAAAGTAAAAGTCTCCATCGGCATCGGCAAAGGCAAGCAACAATTCGACAAGCGCGACGACATCAAGAAGCGCGAATCGGATCGGGAATTGAAGCGCGCCACGATGAAGTTTGCGAAGGGAAAGTAGCTATTCTCGCTCCGACTGAACTCTTGTGAGTTGCCCGCTTTGAGGCCAAAAAGTTCCGCATGAAATACGCGGATCGCATCACGTTTGACCCGGAACAATGCGGCGGAAGGCCCTGTATCCGGCACTATCGGCTGCGAGTTAAAGACGTGCTCGATATGCTGGCCGGTGGCGCGACTGAGCAAGAAATTCTGGCGGACTATGAGTTCTTGCAGAAGGAGGATTCCGCGCCTGCCTCAAATACGCGGCACAATAGACTGACCATCTGGACCTGGTGACAGGCAATTGCGACTAGGGCACAACCTTCTTGGA